>Ga0137388_10000404_pt1 | contig 23867 bp, 26 predicted proteins | sample 15con2h14AmetaG_FD_104644 | JGI IMG/M metagenome (GOLD analysis project Ga0137388, IMG submission 104644) | Vadose zone soil microbial communities from Angelo Coast Range Reserve, California, USA - 15con2h1.4A metaG | ecosystem: Environmental > Terrestrial > Soil > Vadose zone > Saprolite...
TCACCGTGAAGGACGTGCTCGCCTCCCGCCCGGTCGTCTGGCCATTCAACGTGCTGAACATCTGCCTCGTCACCGACGCCGGCGGCGCCGTCATCTTGACGCGCGCCGACCGGGCGAAAGACTGCGCGAAGAAGCCGGTCTACGTGCGGGGGGCCGGCGAGGGCAGCGAGCACGTGATGCTCACGCAGATGCGGAACCTCACGTTCAGCGAGGCCACGCGGCGCTCCGGCGAGAAGGCGTTCGCGATGGCGAGCGTGAAGCCGACCGACTTCAATCACATCATGCTCTACGACGCCTTCACCTCGGGCCCACCCCTCATGCTCGAGGCGCTCGGCCTCGCCAAGCGCGGCGAAGGCGTGCACTTCTTCGCCGAGGGGCGCTCGACTCCAGGCGGCAAGCTCCCCATCAACACGAACGGCGGCGGCCTCTCCTACACGCACAGCGGCATGTACGGTATCTTCCCGATCATCGAGGCGACGCGCCAGCTACGAGGCGAGGGCGGCGACCGGCAGGTGCCGAACGCCCAACTCTCGCTCGTGAACGGCATGGGCGGGATGCTTTCGGCCGCAGGCACGCTGGTCCTCTCGAACGAAGCGGGCCGCTAAAAAAAGACCCATCTGCTTCGTTGGCGCCCTCGGCTGCGCGCTCGACGTACAGGGAGTACGCCTCGCGCGCAGCCTTCGGGCGCCGCCTCGCATCTGGGCCTTTTTGAGCGGCCCGCTGGTCTCTCAGCGCAGGACGGCTTCGAGTGACTCGCTCGACGCGCGTTAGCGAAGTTGGGCGGCGAGGTCGTGAACGAGGGGGGCTGCGCAGGCGGAGATGTCGGCGCGGGCGACGTGGACCCAATCCCGGACGGTCAGTACCGAGGCGTCGTCCAGAGAGAGCCGCGGTCGGTCGGCCAGCGCCGACCGGAGGCGCTCCGCGACGGTCTCGGGAGGGATGTCCCGCTGGACTGCGCCGCGCGCGAGCAGTCGTTCCCGAAGCGCGTCGAAGCGACCGCGCTGTTCGCCTGACGCCCAGTTCACGTACTGCCCGAGGTCGTCCTGGGCGGCGCCCTCGAGCGCCGCTCGATAGGCCCGCTGCGCGCATTCGTCGTCGGACAGGGCGGAATCGAGCAAGACCTCCACGCCGACGTGCGCCACCGCGAGCGCGCTGCCACTCCGGACACCCCGCGTCGACAACCAGACGACCGCCTGATGGGTGAGCGCCCGGAACGCCGGAGACCCGTGGAAGACTTCGTCGGTTCTCCAGTGAAACTGCATCCCGGAGTCGATGTCGGTGTGCTCCGTGCGCGGCGGCCGCGCCCGGATCATCGTGGCGAAGTCGGGCAGCATGGAGCCGAGCACGAAGGCGGGGTCACTGCTCCGCCTGACCGCCAGCACAGTGTGACCGAAGAAGTTCACGCGAACGGTCTCGCTAGAGCAGCCCGGCGATCGCCTGACCGACCTCGCTGGTGGACGCGCGGCCGCCGAGGTCGCGTGTCAGCGTCTTGCCTTCCTCCACCAGCCGCTCGACCGCTGAGACCACGGCGCCCGCCGCATCCGCGTGATCGAGGTGCTCGAGCAGCATCGCGCCGGTCCAGATCTGGGCGATCGGATTGGCCACGCCCTTGCCCGCGATGTCCGGAGCCGAGCCGTGGACGGGCTCGAACATCGACGGATACTCCTTCTCGGGGTTGATGTTGCCGCCCGGCGCCAGCCCGATCGAGCCGGCGATCGCCGGACCGAGATCCGAGAGGATGTCGCCGAAGAGATTCGAGCCGACGACGACGTCGAACCAGTCCGGATGCTGGACGAAGTGGGCGGTCAGAATGTCGATGTGGTACTGGGCGGTCTTGACGGTCGGATAGTCCTGCGCGATGGCGGCGAACCGCTCGTCCCAGTACGGCATGCTGTGGATGATCCCGTTCGACTTGGTCGCCGACGTCACGTGACGGCGCGGCCGCTTCATGGCCAACTCGAACGCGTAGCGCATGATGCGGTCGCAGCCCTTGCGCGTGAAGACCGACTGCTGCACGGCGAGCTCCTCCGGCGTTCCGCGATAGAGCCGCCCACCGATCTCCGAGTACTCGCCCTCGTTGTTCTCGCGGACGATCAGCATGTCGATGTCGGCGGGCCGGCGTCCGGCGAGCGGCGACCTGACGCCCTTGAGCAGCCGCACCGGACGCAGGTTGACGTACTGGTGGAACCCGCGGCGGATCGGGATCAAGAGCCCCCAGAGCGAGACGTGGTCCGGCACGCCGGGGAAGCCGACCGCGCCGAGGAAGATCGCCTCGAACGGTCGAAGCCGGTCGAGGCCATCCTCGGGCATCATGCGGCCGGTTTCCGTGTAGCGCTCACAGCTCCAGTCGAACGTCGTCCACTCGATCTCGAAGCCGAACCGCCGGCCGGCGGCATCGAGGACGCGCATGCCCTCGGGCACGACCTCCTTGCCGATTCCGTCGCCGGGAATCGCCGCGATGCGATGCTTCATCGAAGCCCTCCGTGCAGTCTCATTCGTGAGAAACGGAGCCCTAGCGTATCAAGAAAGCACCTCTGGACACACTCGCGGTCCTGTGTTTCCATACCCGTGGTTTTGGGGTTCTCGTCTCCTACCACCCGGTAGGCCTTCCGATCGTCGCAGCGAAGATCCTCGATTCAGGCGCAGCGCCGGATGCTCTCGCGTTCTCGTGCTGAGCCTGCCGGGCGAAGGGCTCGGGCGTCACGGCCGTCGCGCACGCTGCGGGACATCACGGAGCCCGGCGCCCCACCGTCCCCGGCGAGCCTACGGCGTGGAGTCGTCATGCTGATCATGCGTGTCAGCGAGCCCACGTTCGAGGAGAAGCGCTCCGACAACCGCGTCTTCGTCCGCTTCCGGGTGAACCGATCGCCCGACCAGACCTGGATCAGCACGTTCAAGGGCCACGCGATCTCGAGCGTCCTTCGTGCGGCCAACGCGCTCTTCAACGGCAACGATGTCACCCTCGAGCTGGTCCGGCCGAAGAGCCGTGCGGAGCTGACGACCGCGCTCGATTGCTTTATCGAATGCGCGAACCTCGGGCTGCGCAGTTGGGGTGGTGTCGAAGGAAGCCCGGCTTCGGGCCGGGGCGTACTTCGCGACCGCGTCTAGCCCGGGCCGGGCTTCCGGAAATAGCCGGGGGGGGACCGGATGACACGCGCGTGCCGGGTCACTGACGGGGTCTGTCAGTGCATGGGGTGTTGAGGTGTCGTGCAACACAAGAACATATATAGGCTTTGTCATTTCTGACTTCTGGCATCGGGGTTGCGTTCTAGAGGGGTGCTGCGCATAGACCCATCCAGAATGCTGTCTGCCAGGCACCAAACCCGGAGGAAATTTCTTGGACGGACCAAAAGCGACGATCCGACGCCTCGAGCGAGACCCGCTCTCGCCGCTCGCGCGCCACGCGCTGGGGCTCGGAGTCTTGCTGCTGACGATCGTCCCCGCGTACGGCTATTTCGGGTCGCGGGCGAATCAGCCGGAGTCCGAGATCATGCGGATGGCGCGCGAAACCACCGAAGCGACCGACTCGAGCGTCGAGATCGCGGAGATCGTCGAGATCGAGGCGCACATTCGAGAAGTCGCCGTGCGGTACGACATTCCGCCGATTCTGGTGGCCGCGATCGTCGAGGCCGAGTCGGAGTTCAACCCGCGCGCGGTATCGCGACGCGGCGCCCGCGGCTTGATGCAGCTCATGCCGGGAACGGCCTCGAGTCTCAGGGTGTCGGATACCTTCGACCCGTACGAGAACATCGAGGGCGGCGTTCGCCACTTGCGTCAGCTGATGGACCGGTATCACGGCAACCTGCCCGTCGTGCTCGCCGCCTACAATGCCGGTGAGCAGGCCGTCAGGGTCTACGGCGGAGTGCCGCCCTACCGTGAGACCCGCCGGTACGTCAGCCGCATTCTGCGGCGCATCGGCCGCCCGGACCTCGTTCCGCAACGAGTCAGCGGCGTGAACGCAACGGTCATTCCCGTGGCGACCACCCGGATAGACCCGGGCTTCGCGTTCGCCATGGGGCCTCCGACTCTCGGACCGACCTCGCCCCGTGCGGCCTGGGCTGAGCGCCAGGCGCTCGAGCACCAGGCTCCAGCGAAGGTAGAGCGCAGTGTCGCCGCCTCGCCGGCCGAGCCGTCCGGCGGCGCTCGGGAGTCCTCTTGGTCCGGTCGCAACAACGGCCAGGGCCCCTGACCGCGCCCTGGCGGGTCACCGGATCGGATCCCGCCGGCCGAGGCGAGTCCTGCGCGGAATAATTTTGGAATTGGTTCTCATGAAGGCAGCGTATGGAGGAGGGTCACATGATTGATCGGATCATTGCCAAACTTCCCGAGGCGTGGCGCGGCCCAGCCGAGCTGGTGGCGGCGCCGATCGCCTGGGTTCCGGTACTGCAGCAAACTCTCATGAGCTTCTTTTTCGACGCCCAGCCGGGCTGGATGGCGGCCCTGAAATACATCTTCCTGCTGTTCCCCGTGCTCCTCGGTGTCGTCGCCGTCTGGTGCACCGGGCTCTCCGTCTACACCCTGCCCTTCCGATCGGGACGCACGCGTTTCGTCTCGCTGGTCCTCCTCGCGTGGTGGGACGCCGCGCTGTCTGTGTGGCTGTACTGGGTGGGCATGGTTCGTGTCGTCGGCGTGGTGCTGGGGTGGGCCCTCGGGATCGCACGGCTGGCCATACGGCTGGTCACCGGGTTCGTCCGCGACGTCGTGGGGACGCCGGTCGCGATGTCGAGCATGCTGATGCGCAGCTACTTCAAGCCAGGCGTGCCGTGGCTCGCGTTCATGATGCTGCTCCTCTGGTGCGCGCTCGAGGCCGGGGTGTTCACGTATACGCTCGAGCCGCGGGTCACGACATTGGTGGCCGATCTCTCGGGCTCGGACGATTCGCGCTTCACGGTTCCGATCCTGTACCTCTTCGTTCTCGCGCTGGTCATGGCGAGCTTCGCGTGCGTCCAGGCGCTGATCAACGCCGTGCGCACGCGCGACAGCCGATTCATCGCCCAGATCATCGGCATCGAGCTGTTCGCGATGCTCTTCGAGGTGATGTTCTTGTATCGAGGCGTGGTCGAGGTGACGATGCCGTGGATCGCCCGCGACAACGGCGCCGCGGTGGCGACGGCCGCCGTCGGTTGGTTCGGTGTCCGCGGTCTCACGTGGTTCCTCTTCGGCCAGTACGGAACACCTCCGCTGCTGGCCCTCATCGCGCGGCGGCCGCTCACGGACGCCGAGGCACCGCACTCTTCGGGCATGCGGTCGGAGCCGTCCTGGCGCCTGGCGATGGACGACTTCCGGCGCGATCTGGACTGGCTTCACATCAAGAGCGATGAGATGCTCGAGCTACTCGCGCTTCCGGTGGTCCATCTGCTGGGGGCGGCGTTGAACTTCGGTATGATCCTGACGGCGTCGCGACCCGTCTTCAACCTTCCGTTCCGGAGCCTCAAGGAGGTCACGGAGTCGCGCGACATGGAGACGACGATGCATCTGGAGCCGCGCAAGCAGGTCAGTCTGTGACCGCTCAGCGGTATCACTTCTCCGGCATCGCGGGCGCCGGCATGGGCCCGCTCGCGTGCCTGATGCGGGCACGCGGGCACGCGGTGCAGGGGTCCGATCGCGCGTTCGACCAGGGCAAGAAACAGGAGATCGCGGCGCAGCTTCGCCGGCTCGGCGTCGAGCTGGCCCAGCAAGACGGGACGGCCGTCACGGCCGCGATCAATCGCTTCGTCTATTCGGCGGCCGTTGAAGCCGACACGCCCGAGCTCCGGGCGGCGCGCGCGCTCGGCCTCGAGTGTCTGCCGAGGCCGCAGCTGCTCGCCGAGGTGGTCAACACCGCCGCACCGGGCGTTGCCGTCGCGGGCACCAGCGGCAAGAGCACGATCGTCGGCATGCTCGGTTGGCTCCTGCGTGAAGGCGGCGTCCGGGCCACGGTGCTGGGCGGCGCCGATTTCGTGGGCGAGGGCACGGGTGGCTGCTTCGTGGCCGGCCCGGCCGAGGGCCCCGCGGTCGCCGAGGCATGCGAATCCGACGGCACCCTCGTCGGCTACCATCCGGCGATCGGCGTCATCCACAACGTGAGCCGCGACCACGACGAGCTGAGCGCGCTACGTCCACAGTTCGCCGCGTTCGCACGCAACTGCGAACGCTTGCTCGTCGGCGCGGACTGTCCCGAGGCGGCCGCCCTCGGGCGGCGATTCAAGGCCGCCACCTACGGCGTGTCCCAGGACGCGGACGCGCGGCTCCGGGTCACCAGCGTGGGGCCGCGGCGCGCCCGGGGCGTGCTCAGATACGGCGGCCGCGATCTGACCCTGGACATTCCGCAGCCCGGGCTTCACAACCTCGAGAACGCCACCGCCGCCGCGATGGTTGCCCTCGAGATCGGTATCGACGCCGACACCGTGGTGGGCCTGGTCGGACGCTTCCCTGGCGTCGCACGCCGCTTCGAGCTGGTCGGTACGACGGCGCGCGACATCCACGTTGTCGACGACTACGCGCACAACGGCGAGAAAATCCGCGCGGCGATCACCACGGCGCAGGCGGGCTCGGCGCGCGTGGTGGCCGTCTTCCAGCCCCACGGCTTCGGCCCCGCTCGCTTCTTGCGCGGTGAGCTCCGGGCGACGATCCCGACGTTGCTCCGTCCGCAAGACCGGTTCTGCTATGCCGAGATCTTCTATGCCGGCGGAACCGTCGCCAAGGACATCTCGAGCCGCGTGTTGGCTGACGACCTGCCGGCCGCTCTCAACTGCGGCTACGCGCGCGACCACGAGGCCGCGCGCCAGTGGGTCGTGAGCGAGGCGCGGCCAGGCGACACCGTGCTCATCATGGGCGCGCGTGATCCCGATCTACCGCGCCTGGCGCGCGCAGTGCTCAGCTCCCTCTAGCCAACATCACGAAGAGAGAGGAGATTCATCGATGCTCTACGCTCTTCTGGCGCTACTCGCGCTCATCTTCGCGGGGCCGGCCAACGCTCAGGTACATGTGGATATCGGCATCCACCTTCCGGCCCCTCCGCCACTGGTGGTCGTCCCGGGCGTCTCGTCCGTGCAGTACGCTCCCAGCGCGCCGGCCAACTTCTTTTTCTACGGCGGCCAGTACTGGGTCTTCGCCAGTGGTGGCTGGCACGTGAGTCGCCGACACGACGGCCCGTGGGTTCTCGTCTCTCCGCAGTTCGTGCCGCGACCCGTCCTGCTCGTGCCGGTGCGGTATTACCACGTGCCGCCTGGACACTGGAAGCAGTGGCAACACGGGGCACCGCCTCACTGGGATCACGAGTGGGGACGCGACTGGGCGGAGAAGCGAGCATGGAAGGGGCACGGCAACAACGATCGCGGCTGGGGCCACCAGGAGGCTCGCGCGGCCGGTCCTGGACGAGAAGGCCCTGGACGAGAGGGTCCAGGACGCGAGGGCCCCGGACGCGAGGGCCCCGGAAAAGGTCACGGCCGAGGCAAGTAAGAACGTCCGGCGTCGGGCAGCGGCACCCGCCGCTTCCCCCGACGCAACTCTCCTACGGCTACGCCGGCGCTCCCCTGAGCGCCGGCGCATTGTCGATCTCGCGCAAGGTCCGGTCTTCGATCGTCATCCGAGCGTCTCCGCGATCTGCACGAGCTCCTCGTATTCCTGGTTCCAGTAGTTGTGGTTGCGGAACATGGGGAAGGCGGGCGGAAACGACGGATCGGACCAGCGCCGCGCGATCCAGCCGGACATGTAGACGATGCGCATGGCGCGGAGCGGCTCGCACAGCGCCAAGCTCGAGCGGTCGAACTCGCGGAAGAGCTCGTAACCCTCCAGGAGATCCTCGCGGAGCTTCCGCGCCTCGTCGGAGTTGCCGCGCGCGAGAAGCCAGATATCCTGCACCGGCGGGCCGACCAGGCAGTCGTCGAAGTCGACGAGGAGCGGATCGGGCGTCCAGAGGATGTTGCCCCAGTGCAGGTCGCCGTGGATCCGCTGCACGCGCGCCGTGGCGAGAACCTTGGCGGCGGCCTCGGCGATGCGGACCGCGACGTCCCGGTAGCGCGGTGCCAGGCCCTCGGGAATGAAGCCGCCGGCCATCAGCACCTCGAGAGGCTCGAGGATATACCGCTTTACCTCCACCCGCGGCCGGTGCGGCGCGTCGCGCGAGGCGCCGACCGCATGCATGCGGCCGATGGTCCGGCCGATCCGCCGGCGATTCTCCGCGTCGAGCTCGTCCAGCGAGCGCCCGCGCACCTTCGGGAATACCGCGTAGTAGATGCCTTCGATCTCGCTCAAGGTCGCTCCGGTGCCGATGTCGATCGGCGCGACCGCCGGGACCTCGGCGTCCGTCAGGTCGGCCAGGAACGCGTGCTCGTCAAGGATCGTCTCGCGGGACCAGCGTCCGGGCCGATAGAACTTGACGACCAGCCGCCGCTCGTCGACCAGCTCCACCTCGTAGACGCGGTTCTCGAAGGCACGAAGCGGCAGGCAACGGCCGGTGCAGCGGAGACCTCCGACCTCGACGGCGTCCAGGACACGGTCGGGGGTGAGCGCGAAAAACGTCGCCACGGGCTCCCCGGTCACGCCTGATACCATAGCGCGCCGTCAGGAAACATTCACCCGGGAGGCCACGAATGCCCGAACGCCCGCTACCCACGGAGCAGGAAGTGCTCGGCTGGATCCGACAGCGTCGCAACTGGGGCCGCTGGGGCAAGGACGACCAGATGGGCGCCATCAACCTCATCACGCCGGCCAAGCGCGCGGCGGCGGCCCGGCTGGTCCGCACCGGGCGCAGCGTGTCGCTGAGCCGGCCGTTTCCGAAGGAGCCGGGCCCGAACAATCCGCTCCCGGCTCACCACTTCATGAAGACGCACCTGCGTGGCAAGGGCGGCTTCTCGGCCGACTACTACGGCATTTACTACCACGGCATCGCCTCCACCCACATCGACGCGCTCTGCCACACGTGGGACGAGGAGTCGATGTGGAACGGGCGCGACCCGAAGAAAGAGATCACGTTCGAGGGCGCGCGGTTCGGGTCGGTCGAGCACTGGGCCGAGGGCATCATGACCCGCGCCGTCATGCTCGACGTGCCACGACACCGCGGCGTCGCCAGCGTGACGCACGACCGGCCCGTGCACGGCTGGGAGCTCGACGACATCCTCACCAAGCGCGGGATCAAGCTCGAGCCCGGCGACGCGGTTTGCGTCTACTCCGGGCGGGAGGCGTGGCAGGCGCAGGACCCCGAGCGCCCGTACGGCCGCCCATTTAACCCCACACAGCAGCAGCGCCCCGGACTGCACGTGTCCTGCCTGCCGTTCCTGCGCGACCACGACGTCAGCGTGTTGGTGTGGGACATGCTCGATCACCTGCCGATTGGCTACGATATCCCGTGGGCGGTCCACGCCGCGATCTTCGCGTACGGCGTGGCGCTGCTCGACAACGCGCTCCTCGAGCCGCTCGCGCGCGCCTGCGTCGAGGAGCAGCGCGACGAGTTCATGCTGGTGATCGCGCCGTTGCGGGTGGTGGGAGGCACCGGATCGCCGGCGAATCCACTCGCGGTGTTCTGAGTAGATGGGGGCCCCGACATGGCCCCCCATACCCCCCAAACGCGGGTGCGCGCGGTCAACCGGGTGCGCGGTGACAACGCGGGGCCCGGTCCAACGCGGGCGCGCGCGGTCTAACGTGGGCCGCGCGCTCAGGCGTTGGCGTAGGGGATCGGCCCGGCGTATTCCGTGTGGAGCGGCGCCCAGCGCGTGGCCCAGCCTCGCGCCAAGGTGGCTCCGAGTTGCGCCAGGTGCAGGCGATCGTGCTCGACCCAGGCGGCGAGAATGTCCAGGCCGGACAGGCCGCCGGTGCGACGGTGCTCGACGACGGCCGTGAGACGCGCCGGGGCGATCCCGACCAGCGAGCCGAGCGTCGCGGCGCGCCGCTCGCGGAAGGCCGCCAGTGCGCGAGGTCCGTCGTCCGCCAGATAGCGCCGGTCGGTCGCCCAGCGCTCGGGGTCGATCGTCGTGAAGCGCTCACCGCCATCAAGCACCACACGGAGGCGCGCGCCGAAGTCTTCGACTTCCTCGTCACGAAGATGACAAACGATCTCGACGGGCGCCCACTCGGCGGGCGCCGGGCGGGCCCGCCAGCCGGCCGCGTCGAGGTCCTTCAGCAAGGCGTCGAGCACCAGGGGGAATCGCGCCAGCTCGATTCGGGCGCTGGTCAGGACGTCGCGGGGTTCATGCACGTCTTGACACCTCCTTCATCCACGCTGTATAGCCCTCGGAGCATCACAGAACGAACACGCACATGAGGATACTCGCATGGGACGCCTGGATGGTCGCGTCGCGCTGGTGACCGGAGCAGGTCGCGGCTTCGGCCGCGCGATCGCGCTCGCCTTCGGGCGCGAAGGGGCTGACGTGGCGGTGAACTACAACGCGAGCGCCGCGGGAGCGAAAGAAGTCGTCGCCGAGCTCGAGCAACTCGGACGGCGCGCCGAAGCCGTGCGGGCCGACGTCGCCCGCGCGGACCAGGTGGGCGCCATGGTCGATCGGGTGCTCGCCCGCTTCGGCCGGCTCGACATCCTCGTCAACAATGCCGGCGTCATGACGCGCGGCCAGTTCCTCGACGTGCCGATCGCGAACTACGAGTCGATGTTCGCCATCAACGTCACCGGAACGTTTCTCTGCGCCCAACACGCCCTGCGCCCGATGGTCGCCGCGCGCTACGGGCGCATCATCAATTTCTCCACCCAGCTGGTGCGCGCCTCGGTCGGCACCGGCGGCTTCGCCGCCTACGCCGCGACCAAGGGCGCCATCGAGGCGTTCACCCGCGCGATGGCCCACGAGTTCGGGCCCCACGGCGTCACCGTCAACGCGATCGCCCCCGGCGGGATCGACACCGACATGAGCCGCGCGGTAATGACGCCAGAATATCGCGCGCGGCGGATCGGCGAGCTGCCGGTGCGCCACCTCGGACAGGTCGAGGACGTCGCGTACTGCGCGGTCTTCCTCGCCGCCCAAGACGCCAACTACCTCACCGGCCAGGTGCTCCAGCCCAACGGCGGCTGGGTCATGGCGTGAGGTTCGTGGTCTGCACGATCGCATCGTCCTCGCCACCTGCCGCGCCTGGCCGGAGCTGAGCCTCAGCGACGGCTGTCTCGCCGAGGCGCTCGAGCGGCGAGGATTCCGTGTCGAGTCCGCGCCGTGGAACGGTCCATTCGAGCCATTCGACCGCGCGACGGCGGTCGTGATCCGCGCGACCTGGGACTATCACGAGGCATTCGACGAATACCGCGCATGGCTCGACCGCCTCGACGCGACACGCGTCTTCAACGCGCCCGATCTCGTGCGGTGGAACCTGGACAAAAGCTATCTGACCGAGCTCGCCACACGCGGCGCGCCGATCCCCGCGTCTGCGGTCGTCAGAGCCGACGCCGCGATGGTCGCCGGCGCGCTCGAACGAATGTCGCTGACCGAGGCGGTGATCAAGCCGACCGTCGGGGCCAGCGGTGTGGGCGTGGAGCGGGTGTCGCGCGGCCAGGAAACCGCCGCGATCGCGCGCCTTCGAGCCGTCACGCGCTCGCCGCGGGTGCTCGTCCAGGAGTTCCTCCCCGAGGTCGCCGCGGGCGAGATCGCCGGCGTGTTCTTCAGCGGGACATTTTCCCACGGCCTCCGGCGCGTGCCGGCCGCCGGCGAGTTTCGGGTCAACAGCCAGTATGGCGGCCGCACGGAGGCTGCCCCGCTGGATGGGGACACCATCGACATCATGACCCGCGTTCTGGGCGAGCTCCCGAGCGAGCCGCTGTACGCCAGGATCGATGGCGTGCAGCGGAATGGTCGGTTCGTGCTGATGGAGGTCGAGGTGAACGAGCCCGGGCTTGGGCTCCACCTGGCTCCGGGCGCGGGCGATCGCTTTGCGGCAGCGCTCGTCACCCGCCTTCGCGCAGCTTGACAGTCGATGGGCCGGAGGCCGATCATCAAGGCAACGTTCGATTTCCGGAGGGATGCGATGGCGATGACGTCGATGGAACGGGCTGAGGCAGCCGAGCACGCGATGAGCCAGGAGCTCGACCGGATCGTCGTGAAATCGGCGATCTACACGTCGGGCGAGCGCGATCCGCGAGAGCCGCTTCCGCGCCAGCCGGACCAGGGCAAGCTCTACATGATGGGCCACGATCCGCGGCTGCCCCGCATGCCCGAGAAGCCGACGCTGTTCGACTTCTTCAAGTACCGCTTCGGGCCCTCCGCGCACGTGCTCCAGAGCGCGCGCCTCGCCAAGAAGAACGGCGTCAGCGAGAAGATCGTGCTGGGGTGCCTGCTCCACGATATCTCCGCCATGGGATTCATTCGCGGCGATCACGGCTACTGGGGTGCTCAGCTCGTCGAGCCCTACGTCGACGAGGAAGTGAGCTGGGCGATCCGTCATCATCAGGTGCTTCGGTTCTTCGCCGACGAGTCGTTCGGGTACAAGTACCCCGACTCCTACATCCGGCTGTTCGGCGCGGACTACCAGCCCGAGCCGCACATCCAGGAAGCCCACCGGCGCGCGCGCGAGCACAAGTGGTACGAGTCGTCACGCCTCATCACCGTGAACGACCTCTACTCGTTCGATCCGAACGTGCGCGTCGAGCTCGAGGAGTTCACGGACGTCGTGGGCCGTCACTTCAAGCAGCCGAAGGAAGGGCTGGGCTTCGATCAAAGTCCTTCGGCGCACATGTGGCGGACGATGAACCACCCGACGAAGTACCTGTAAACGGCGACTGCCCTAAGTCAGGCGGCGCTCCATCAGCACCCACGTGGGCTCGGTGAAGCCGTCGTGGCGGCGGAACTCGACGTCGGCGAAGCCGCACGACCTGAAGAGCCGGTGGTTCTCCTCGAGCTCGAGCCGCACGCCGAGGGTCATGCGGGGAAGCCCGCGCCGGCGCGCCTCGCGCTCGGCTTCGTCGACGAGCGCTCGGGCGATGCCCTGCCTTCGCTGCTCGGGATCGACCGAGACGCGGCTGATGTAGAGGGCGCCTTCCTCCTCCTCCCACAAGACGACGCCGACGACGACGCCCTCGCGCTCCAGGACCGCGCCCCCGCCGCGCGCGAGATGCTCGGCGATCGTCGCGGCGGTTTCCCTCAGGGCGCTCGACGGCGGATGGGTCGCCCGCGGCTGTGCCGCGAACGCGCGCCGCACGAGGTCCGCGATCACCGAGGCGTCGGCGGCCGCTGCGACACGAATCGAGTGAGGGCCTGCGCGCTCGACACTCGCCACATTTCGATTATAGGGATCAGAGCGCCTGGCCCCAACGATCCGCGAAGGCCACCTCGCGCACTGGCCGGCGCGGCGGACGACCGAACTTCCCGAGCGGGTAGCCCAGCGGGATCAGGGCGGCCGTCTCGACGTCCGCCGGGATCGCGAGCAGCTCCTTCACCTGTGCGTCGCGGAACCGGTGGATGGTCGTGATGCAGCTCCCGATGCCGAGGGCGCGCGCCGCCAGCATGATGTTCTGGACGGCCGGATAGATCGACGCGCCGGTCGTCACGCTCGGCTTGACGCCGGGATCGAGCGAGACGCAGGCCAGAATGATCGCCGGCGCCTCGCCGAGGTGCTCGGCGAGATGGCGGGCCGACGCGAGCATCTTGCCCGCCGGGCTGTCCGCCGGCTCCTTCGCCGCGCCGGCGTAGTACGGCACCTTCATCAGCTCGCCCCACGCCTCACGATAGAGCTCGCCGAGCCGCGCCCGCTTGGCCGGATCGCGGACCACCACGAAGCTCCAGTTCTGACGGTTCCCGCCGCTCGGCGCACAGATGGCGGCGTCCATGATCTTTTGTAGGACGCCATCGGGAATGGCGTCGGTCTTGAGGCGTCGCATCGCCCGCTGCGTGGTCACGACATCGAAGAAGTCCATGTGCCCTCCGGGGTATATTCAAGGTCCTGTATAGGAGAGGACGATGCCTGACTACAAGTGCCTGATCTACGAAGTGAAGGATTCCGTCGCGACGCTCACCCTGAACCGCCCCGAGCGCCTCAACGCGCTGGGCGACACCCTGCGCGATGATCTCTACGACGCGGTCCTCCGCGCGAGCCGGGACGCCGAGGTGCGCGTGATGGTCGTGACCGGCGCCGGCAAGGGCTTCTGCGCCGGCGGCGACGTCTAGGCCATGAACGACGCGAAGGAGGGCCGCGCTCCCGCGCGTCCGCTCGAGGACAAGGTCGCTCCCCTGCGCGACCGCGTGCTGCTGGCGATGCGCGACGCGCCCAAGCCGGTGATCGCGGCGGTGAACGGCGCCGCGGCCGGCGCCGGCATGAACCTGGCGCTCGGCTGCGACATTCGCCTGGCCTCGACGGCCGCGAAGTTCACCCAGGCGTTCGTCAAGCGGGGCCTCCACCCGGACTGGGGCGGGACGTACTTCCTGCCACGCCTGGTCGGCATGGCGAAGGCGTGCGAGCTCATCTTCACCGGCGAGATCATCGACGCGCAGGAGGCGCTGCGACTCGGGATCGTGAACGCCGTCTACGCGCCGGAGGAGCTGCTGCCGGCCACGTACGAGCTGGCGCGTAAGATCGCCGCGGGCCCACCGGTCGCCATCCGCCTGGCCAAGCGCGCGCTCTACCACAGCGAGGAGACGGATCTCCGCGGGGCGCTCGAGTTCGAGACGTTCGCCCAGAACGTCTGCTCCGAGACCGAGGATGCGCGCGAGGGCATCCGCGCGTTCGTCGAGAAGCGCGCGCCGTCGTTCAAGGGTCGCTGACCGACTCAGGGCGCACGCGGCCCACTCAAGGCGTGGCCGCGATGAGATCGATCTCCACGAGGGTGCCCGGTACCAGGAGACTCGTCGTGCCCACGCTGGTGCGCGGGGGTGGTGTGGGGAAGAACTCTCTCCACGCCTCGTCGAATCCGGCGAAGTTCGCGAGGTCGGTGTGAAACACCTGCGCCTTCACGACCTGGTCGAGCGAGGTGCCGGCGGCCTTGAACGTCTTCGCCAGATTCTCCAGCACGTACCGCGTCTGACGCTGGACGTCCGAGCCGTAGAAGGGAAACGCCGGGTCCACGCGCGCCTGGCGCGGCACGCCGGTCTTGTAGTCGCTGGCGATCTGGCCTGCCGCGAACACGAGATCCCCGACCCGCGTCGCCGGCGTGTAGTGTGCGAGCGGCTTCGGGATGTCCGGTACCGTGATCGCCTGCACCCTGGCCGACGGCAGCGCCGCGATCAGATCGATCTCGACGAGCGTGTCCTTCATCAGTAGCCCGGTCGTGCCGACGGTCGTGCGCGGTGGCGGTGCCGGGAAGAACTCGCGCCAAACCTCGTCGAAGGCGAAGAAGTTGTTCAGATCCGTGTGGAAAACCTGGGCCTTGATGACGCGGTCGAGCGACGTCCCGGCGGCCTCGAACGTCCGCGCCAGGTTTTCCAGGATGTAACGGGTCTGGCGCTTGATGTCGGACCCGTAGTATGGAAACGCCGGATCGACTCGCGCCTCTCGCGGGACGCCGGTCTTGAAATCACTGGCGAGCTGGCCCGCCGCAAAGACAAGATCGCCCACCACGACGGCCTCGGAGTAGTTCGCGAGCGGTCGCGGACCATCCGACCGCACCACGCGACCAGCCACCCTCGGCATCGTAGCGGTCAGGTCGACCTCGACGAGACAGCCCGGAACGAGAAGACCGGTCGTGCCGATCGTCGTCCGCGGTGGCGGCGTCGGGAAGAACTCTCTCCAGACCTCGTCGAACCCGTTGAAGTGCGCGAGGTCGGTGAGGAACACCTGCGCCTTCACCACATGGCTCAGCGATGTTCCGGCAGCCTCGAACGTCCGCGCCAGATTTTCCAGGACGTAGCGCGTCTGCTTCTTGATCGCCGAGCCGTAGTAGGGAAACGCCGGGTCGAGCCGCGCCTCGTCGGCGACGCCCTGCTTGAAGTCACTCGCGAGGTGACCGGCCGCGAACACCAGATCGCCCGCGCGCGCGGCCGGCGTGTAGCTCGCCAGCGGCTTCGGGATACCGGGCACGGCGATGTCGACCCTGGGCACGTCGCGAGAATAGCCCTTCTGCTTGCGGGTATCCATCCCCCGACATTGATCGGAGTCCTAGCCCACGGCTATCATGAGCTCGATGGCCGTAGACGATCCGCCCCTGAAGACCCGGCGCTGGACGCGGACCGAGTACGAGCGGCTCGTCGACCAGGGCGTGTTCAGAGAGGACGAGCGCCTCGAATTGCTCGATGGCCTGCTCGTCGTGCGCGAGCCTCAGGGCAGCCGGCACAGCGCCGCGGTCGCAGCGCTGTGCGAGATCCTGGCGCGGGCGTTCGGCGCCGGTTATCACGTCCGACCGCAGCTGCCGGTCGCCCTCGACGATATGTCGGAGCCGGAGCCGGATGTCGTTGTCGTTCGCGGAGGTCCATGGGACTACGTCACCTCCCACCCATCGGCACCGGTGCTCGTCGTCGAGATCGCAGAGACCTCTCTAGCTGTCGATCTCGCGCACAAGGGCGGCCTCTACGCGCGCGCTGGGATCGCCGACTACTGGATCGTCAACCTGCCCGATGGCGTTCTCAAGATTTACCGCGAGCCGGCTCCGTCGACGACGGCGCGCTCCGGCGCGGAATATCGAGCTTCCAGCGCTTCGCATCGGGCGCGACCGTCTCTCCGCTCGGCGCGCCCACCGCGCGCATCGCCGTCGCCGGCATGCTGGCGCCGGCGTAGCGCCGGCGGCAACGGAATCGCGAAGCCTACCGCCGCTTGACGCCCTTGCGCCTCTCGATCGCCGCGCCCCAGCGCGAGAGGAAGGCGGTGATGAAAGCGTGCTCCTTGGCGGGGTCGACGGCGAGCGGCGCCAGGGCCAGCGCGACGGCGAGCGCCACGTGGTAGCCTTCCGAGCGCGATGCGACGGCGCGGCGGTAGGCTGGATGCGCTTCGTTGACCCACACGGTGGACTCTACGAGGCGTCCCAGCTCGGGGTCGTCGGGGCGCATCTCGAACTGGATCGTCAGGCCGTAGCGCACGGGCCGGCGCACGCGCCGGCCCTCGGCGAGGTGGCCCGGGACAGGTACCGCCGCGGACGTGGCGAGTGGCGTGGCCTCCGCGCGCTCTCCAGCCGGCCCGACCTGCGGCAAGTCGGAAGGCGCCTGGACGGCCGCCGCCGGTTCCGCCAACGCTTCGCTCGTCACGATCAACGGCGCATGCGGCTCGGGCGCGCCGGGCGCAGAACCGGCCGTCGGCAGCCGGCGCTGGCCACCCGCGCGCTGTTCCACCAGCGGTGCGAGCAGCGGGAACTCATCGGCCAGATCGGCGAGCACCGCTTCGAGGTCGCGCTCCACGGGTCGGGTCGCTCGTCGCCGCGCTCGCTCGGCGGGTTCACCCGCCTCGCCCCAGAGGGCGAGTTGGCGTGAGACAACCTCCTGGATCGCCTTCCGATACGCGAGGTAGGTCGCGCCTCGCGCGCCCGCGCGGATGAAGTCAGCCTTGTTCAGCGTGAGGCACTCGGCAAGCGCCGGCACCTCGATCAGCCCCGTCACCCGCTCGGGCGCCGCCGGAGAGAGCGCGAGCCAGTCCCAGCCCCGGCGGATCACCTTCCCGAGGGTACTGATGGCGACGCCGCGCTGCTCGTCGAGCAACGGCTCGGCCGCGCGCACCAGGTAGCCCGCGCCGGCGGGCTTCCGCTTGCGCCCGACGCGGATGGCGAGCGGCGCGACCTCGAGCGTACCGGCGTCCTGCGGCTCGAGCACTCGCCCGTTCAGGACGAAGGCGACGCCGTGCGGATAGTGTTCACGCAGGATCTCGGCAAGGGCCGGATCGAAGAACGCCTGCAAGCTGCGGCGGAGCCCGCCCTCGACGAAACCCGGGTCTACGAGCGGTGAGAGCGCATTCTCGGGGACGAGGCGCACCGCCGTTCCCCGTGTCGCGACGAGGCCCGGCGGCGGAATCCAGCGCCAGGGCGCCTTGTGGCGAGACGCAAGCCGCCACGACGACGCGACGTGGTGCTTGCCCCGCCGCGTCTCGGTGACGACCTCCGCGCAGACCAGGAGCGCGATCTTGATCCCGATCCCAGCGAATCCGATGCCGGCGCCGCGCGTCTTGGCGCTGGCGGCGACGTCGTGGTAGCGCGCCAGCTCGCGCCGCCGCATGCCGATGCCGTCATCCACGATGGTGAGCGCGGGCGCCGCGGGGTCGGTGGTGATGGAGATAGTCGTCGCACCCGAGTCGAGCGAGTTGGCGACGATCTCGATGAGGATGGTCTCGTCGGTAGATCCCGGATAGGCATCGCGCAGATCCTCGAGGAGATGGAGAAGGTCGACCCGTGTCTCACCCACGGGTTTCGCTCAGGCGGAGGCCTCCGCGTGCGCACTCGATCTCGACCGCCATGGCGTTGCTTGGGCCCGAGTATACGATCGAGGCCGCGTCGAGGGAATTCTGATGCTCCCCTAACATCGCGAAGCCACGACCCGATCTACGAGATGCGGTGGCACCTGGCGCGGCAGCCGTGGCCGGCGCGGTGAGAGGTGTTCGCCCTCGGAGCAGAACCGCTGATCACCCACTACGGAGGAGTGCCAGGACTTGCTCCACCAGCCGGTCGGCGCGTGCATCGAGCTCCTTGTCGCCGAGGTTGGCGATCGGGTGCGGCACGTCGACGAAGCGATAGCCCGGCATTCCCCAGCTCGTCGCCATGGCCTCGCCCGTGGGGCGGAAGGGCTCGGTGACGACGGCGATGGCCGGCACCCCCGCTCGCTCGAAGAGGATCGCGTCGAGCACACTGCTCGACGAGCACGACCCTCAGTCGCCGATGCCGGAGACGACGAAGTCGCTCTCCCTCAGCGCCTCGATCGCCGCCTCGTCCACTTCGTGGCTCGGCGACCGCTTGCGCACCATCCGGGCGACGGTCATGCCGTGGCGGCGGCCCAGGCGGTCGGCGAGCCGCTGGAGCAGCACATCGGAGTTGAACTTCGTGTTCTCGACGAGCCCGATGCGGAGCCCATCGAGCCGCAGCGGCCGCGGCGCGATCTTCATCTCACGGCCGACGGGCGTCGCCGTGGGGTCGAAGAGGGGCGCGCTCATGCGATCTCTCCTATCGGCGTCGTGACCGCCTTCGTCCACTTGTTGCCCCACCCGGGCAGGCACGCCGACCAGCTCCCCGCGCGGCCGCCGGCGCAGACGATCAGAATGTCGTCCGGGTTCTCGAAGAGCTGCCGCCAGGTGGTCTCGTCGGCGGGTACCACTTCGCCCGGCAGGCGCGCGGCGCGCTTGAGATCGGCGACGCGGCGGCGCGTGTGCTCGATGAGGAAGCGCTGGACGTCACGCCGCGCCCACCCGCTCTGGCGAAGAATCTCCGTGTGCTCGCCCGCGAAGACGACGAGCGCCTGGTTGAATCCCTTCACGTTGGGGAGACCGAGGTTCGAGAGCGCGTCGGCGAAGCAGCGCAGGAGCGGCTCGGGCTCGGCCGCGAGCTGGTTGTAGACCTGGTAGCGGCTGTTCGAGGCGTAGACCGTCACCGCGCTCTGGCCGGGGCGCAGGCCCCGCGTGACATGGAGCGGCTCCCAGGGATGCTCATCCTCATGCTCGCCAAAGCAAAAGGAGTATTTGCCCGGGTTGCCGAGCGTGGCGCGATCGAGCAGGCCGGGGCGCGCCTGCATCACGTTCATCATCACCAGGCGCACGGCCCGGCCGATCGTCGCGTTGGGCCGCCAGCCTTGCCCGAAGGCGTTGTTGCCGGCGTTGAGGCCGATGCGACCCGCGACCGGACCGTTGACGATCAGCACCATCGCCGAGCCGCCCGTACTCGAGGCCGGCCCGTGGTACGCGAAGTCCGGGTGACAGAGCCCGCGGACCGCCGCGGCGACCACGGGCATGTACTCGGGCCGGCAGCCCGCCAGCACCGCGTTGATCGCGACCTTCTCGGCGACGACCACGGTGTTCCGACCCGCGATCTCGCCGAGAACCTCCTCGCGCCGCAACCCGGCTCCGGCCAGCATCTCGGCGACCGACTTCGCCGTCGGCGGGACGACCGGCAGCCCGTCGGTCCAGCCGCGCTCGAAGTACGCCTCGATCAGGCTCGCGGGATCGAGATCGGACATGGCCGCTATGATACCGCCGCGTCGTGCGGACGGAGTGGACGACCTGCTCGGTCTAGCGCTCGGGCGCCGCTTGCCAGGGGCGCGTGTCATTCATCCCCAGCGCGCGCTCGATTTCGACCACGTTCTCGGGCCGCGCGAACGGCGCCGGCGCGGGCTCTCCCAGCGTGCGCTGGCGGCCGATCGCCCTGAAGAAGTTCTCGAGCCCGGCGGGCGACACCAGCCAGAGCATCACCAGCTCCTCGTCGGTCTCGTTGATGATCTCGTGCTTGACGTCGTAGCCGAGGAAGCACGCCGGGCCCGGCACGAGCGGATGACTCACGCCGTCCACCACGACGCGCCCGCGCCCCCGGAAGCAGATCTGCAGCTCGATCTGGTCGCCGTGCGAGTGCTCGCGCACACGGCTGCCGGGCGCGATGGTCTGGTAGCCCATCGAGAGCGCGTCGAAGCGAGTATTCGCCGGCGTCAGCTTCGGATCCGCGTGGCCATTGGCCGGCACGGGTTGCCAGAAGGAGTCGCCCTCGTCGGGCTGGATCACGGTCGCGCGTCCTCTAGCCGCTTCGGTTGTGCTCATGCCTCTCCTACCCTTTGCTCTCGATCTTCGCCCACGTGTCGCGCAGCCCCACGGTGCGGTTGAACACCAGCCGCGCCGGCGACGAGTCGCGTTCGTCGACGCAGAAGTAGCCCTGACGCTCGAACTGGAAGCGCGATCCGCGGTCGACCCCGGCCAGCGCCGGCTCGAGGCGCGCGCCGCGCACGACCTCGAGCGAGCTCGGGTTCAGCGCGGCGTGCCAGTCCTCCGCGTCGTCGGGCCTGGGTGCAGCGAAGAGATGGTCGTAGAGGCGCACCTCGGCCGGGATCGAATGCGACGCCGACGCCCAGTGGATGGTCCCCTTCACTCGCCGCCCGCGCGAATCGCCGCCGCGCGAATCAGGATCGTAGGTGCACAGCACTGTCGTCACCTGTCCGGCGCTGTCGCGCTCCACTCCCGTGCACTTCACGATGTAGGCGTAGCGCAGGCGCACCTCGGCGCCGGGCGAAAGCCGGAAGTACTTGGGCGGCGCCGGGTCGCGGAAATCGTCCTGCTCGATATAGAGGACGCGCGAGAAGGGCACCTTGCGGGTGCCGGCTCCCGGGTCCTCCGGGTTGTTCACGGCCTCCATCGCCTCCACCTGCCCCTCCGGGTAATTTTCGATCACCAGCTTGAGCGGCCGCAGCACGGCCATCCGTCGCTCGGCGCGACGATTGAGATCCTCGCGCAGGCAGTGCTCGAGGAACGCGATGTCCACGACCTTGGCGGCCTTGGTGGCGCCGACGCGCGCGGCGAAGTCGCGGATGGCTTCGGGCGTGTAGCCACGCCGGCGCAGGCCGGCCAGCGTCGGCATGCGCGGGTCGTCCCAGCCGGAGACGAGCTCCTGCTGGACCAGCTCGAGCAATTTCCGCTTGGACATGATGGTGTGCGACACGCTCAGGCGCGCGAACTCGATCTGCTGCGGGTGATGCACGCCGAGCTGGTCGAGGTACCAGTCGTAGAGCGGCCGGTGGTCCTCGTACTCGAGCGTGCAGATCGAGTGCGTGATGCCCTCGATCGAGTCCGACTGGCCGTGGGCCCAGTCGTACAGCGGATAGATGCACCAGGCGTCGCCCGTGCGGTGATGCGTCGCCTTGCGGATCCGGTACATGACCGGATCACGCAGGTTGATGTTGCCCGACGCCATGTCGATCTTCGCGCGCAGGGTCTTCGTGCCGTCGTCGAACTCGCCCGCGCGCATGCGGGCGAACAGGTCCAGGTTCTCCTCGACGGAGCGATGGCGATACGGGCTCTCGCGTCCGGGCTCGGTCAGAGTTCCCCGGTACTCCGACATCTGCTCCGGCGTCAGGTCGTCGACGTACGCCTTGCCCGCCTTGATGAGCTGCACCGCCCACGCATAGAGCTGCTCGAAGTAGTCGCTCGCGTAGTAGAGGTGCTTGCCCCAGTCGTAGCCGAGCCAGCGCACGGTGTCGATGATCGAGTCGACGTACTCCTGGCTCTCCTTGGTCGGGTTGGTGTCGTCGAAACGCAGGTGGCAGCGGCCGCCGAACTCACGGGCCATGCCGAAGTCGATCGAGATCGCCTGCGCGTGACCGATGTGGAGATAGCCGTTGGGCTCCGGCGGGAAACGCGTGATGACCTGGCCGCCGAAGCGCCCGCTGGCGTTGTGCTCCAGGACGATCTCCCGGATGAAGTTGCTGGGCTTTTCCCTCGGTTCCTCGCTCATCCCGATGAGTGTAACGCAAGCGCCGCGTCGATTCCCGGTGTCACGAGGAGGCGCCGGGCGAGCGACGAGTCCGGGCGAGCCGCGGCGGGTCAGCAGCGCGAGTCGTCGTTGATCGTGAGGCCGAGCGTGCCCGTGGCGGGGTCGTACTCGAAGTCGTTGCCCGGGCACTGGAACCGAGGCGCCGAGGCGAGAAGGCCCACGACGGTGGCCTTGTCGGGCGGAAATTGGCCCTTCTCGGCCTGATAGTTCCGCACGAGCCCCTGCACGGAGGTCAAGGTGGCCTGATCGGCGGCGAGCTTGGCACGGGCGAGCGGACGGTCTTGCTGCATCCTCTCGACCGTCTTCGCCGTCGAGGTGAAGTATTGCATCAGCAGGTATCCGGCGACCGCCACCACCGCCAGCACGATGACGATCTCGATGTAGCCGAATCCGCGCTGCTTCATCGAAGCGATCGTATCACCCGGGCCGGCCGGCGCCGCGAAGATGCCGCGCTCAACGCGTCTCGGGCGTGGGCGCGTCGGGGCGGCGGAAGCGGGACATGAATCGCCAGACTTCCAGTGCGGCGTCGATCGTGACCGTTTCCGGCCCCATGATCTTCTCGGGGAGCCGCACGTGCCCGCCCGGCCAGCCGTGGCCCGCGCCGGTGAGCTTCCACAGCTGCACCTCGGTGCCGGCGGCGCACGGGGCCCACACGAGCAAGCTCGCGGTCTGATCTGGCCCGCCACGCGCGGCCGTGGTGCGCTGCTCCGCGGTCCGCGGCTCGGTAGGGCAGTGGTCGTGCGCGACCCATCGCCGGATCTCCGGCTCGACGGCGTGATGGGTCACGCGGCTCTGAGTGCCCGGGAATGGCGGGCCGAGGCCACCCCCGTAGCGCGCGCGCGGATCGTCGACGCTATGAATATGGAGCACCGGCACCGGACGCGCCGGCGGGAAGGTCGCCGCTTGCATCGCGCCGGCCACCGGCGCGATCGCGGCGATGCGCTCGGAGGCTTCGATCGCCAGCCGGTAGGCCATCATGGCGCCGTTCGAGTGACCGGTGGCGTAGACGCGCGTCGGATCGACCGACACGTTGCGCCCCACGTCGCGGAGCGCGGCGATCACGAAGCCGACGTCATCAACGTTCTGCGCCGCCGCGTAGCCGCAGCAGCCGCCGGCGTTCCACGTGAGGAGGCGGCGGCCGAACCTTCCCGAGCCGTCGGGATAGACGACCACGAACCCTTCGCGGTCGGCCAGGGCATCGAGTCCGGCGTAGGCCTTGAAACCCGACGCGTTGCCGCCGCCGCCGTGGAACGCGAGCACGACGGGCATGGGCCGACCCTCGCTCACGCGGGGCGAAACGTGCACGAGGTACGTCCGGGTGGCGACGCCCACAGTGAGCGAGCGATCGTGATCTCCGGCCCCGAGGGAAACCAGCACCAGGGCGAGCGCAATCACGCTCACGATCCTAGCAGACCGATCGACGCACGGATGCTTCGGGTCGGCACCGTGCTGACCGGTTGACGGAAGCGTACACGGGCGCCTAGAGTGACGCGCCCGCAGGCGCGAGGCGCCGCGCGAGAGGCCGCCTTCGCCGGCGGCGAGAGTCGAATCCAGGACAAAAGGCCAGGCCATGGCGCAGATGCTGGACGGCATGGAA
>Ga0137388_10000409_pt1 | contig 23770 bp, 18 predicted proteins | sample 15con2h14AmetaG_FD_104644 | JGI IMG/M metagenome (GOLD analysis project Ga0137388, IMG submission 104644) | Vadose zone soil microbial communities from Angelo Coast Range Reserve, California, USA - 15con2h1.4A metaG | ecosystem: Environmental > Terrestrial > Soil > Vadose zone > Saprolite...
AAGGCTCGTGATGCCTGATCCCGCCACGTTGTTACTGCACGTGTTCGCCGGCGGTTGCTGCTCGGGCCCCGGCTCGTAGAGCAGGATCCGCCGGTATTGATATCCGCTGAATATGTAGATGTCGCCCCCTCCCTGGAGGTTCAAACACGTCTGGATATTGCCACCGCCTGGAATGAACCAGAGCACCGCGCCTGGCGTCACGGGCCCTGGGCAGGCGGTGCCAGAGCCGGTCGTTGGGTCCACACAATGGCCCTCGTTCCCCACATCGCCGCGCGGCGGTGTGCCGGACCGAGGATTGGCGTTCGGTAGACCCAGCGCCACCGGCGGCAGTTGATAGTCGGGAGCGAGTGCACCCGCATTGTCCTGCGGAGCACCAGAGTCCAGCGCCCAGCCGTTCAGAGTTCCGCCGTTGATCGTGGTGGTGTAGCTGCCGCTATTGGCGAATTGCGCCGCATAACCGAACGGACCCTGGCAAGAGCCGCTCGGCGCGAGGTACACGTTGAAGTACTGCGCTCCGGGATCGGGCGGGCTACTGCTGACGGAAACCTTGAAGTTCTGGTTGCTGCTGACCGCCACGGTTTTACACATTGAGGGCGCACTTTCGCGGAGGAAGCACGTCGTCGAAGCGGGACCTCCGCAGCTCGACACACCGAAGGGGGACCACCGCACCGCGGTCAGCTCGACCGCCCAGCTTTGCGCGTTGATCGGTGGATTGCTCGCGTCAGACCCAGTTGCCGTGAGGGCAAACGTGGTGCTGCAGTTCACCCCGTTGGAGTCCCAGAACTGAGGCAACGCCCGCACCGTCAGCCACGAACCGACCGGAATGTTTGCCGCCGGCGCCTGCCTGCTGACCGAGATGGATGTATCCCCAGCCGCGGCGTTACTCGACATAGTGAATGTCTGGCCGTCGACGCTGACCGCCGAATTCTGCGCGATGCCGCCGGGCAGGGCGGCTACCGGGATACTGGTGATATTGGTCCCCCCGGCTAGGGCCGCGGTGGTCGTGGTGAGATTTGGTTCATTGGCCGCCGACAGCTCCGGCTCGTCCGGTGGCCGGAGCTCATTGCTTACAAAGCCGCCGTTCTGCGTGAACCCGGCAGACCATGTGTACACGCCGCCGGAGAGGAAATAGCAGCCGGCGCCGCCGCCGAGTCTCGGGTCCGATGCGTATGTTCCCGACTGCTCCACGCTGCCGCTGGTCGAGTTCCAGCTCTGCGAGGCGGGATTGAGCGACGGTTGTGGATAGCCGGGATCGAGCATGGTCCAGCCGTTCGCTAGGGTGCCGGTCACGGTGAAGTTCGGCAATGGCGATGGGGGCATGGCGGGACAGATGTCGATCGCATTGCCGTTTACGGTGCCTGATGCAACCCCGTTGTCAGTGATGCTGCCGTTCGACCATACGTCGCCTGTCACCATCGTGGTCGAAGTGCCGGTGAAGGTGAGGGAGTTGCCTCCTCCGCTACCCCCACACCCCGCCGGGCTGAGCGTTTGAATGGCGGCGCCGTTCGTACCCGACTTCCTGGCCACAGCCGTGGCCGTCGCCCCCACCGTGATGCTGGGCCCCGCTCCGAGGACCTGCATCATCGCCACGGGCATCGAGCCCACGCCCGTCACCGTAAAACTCACGCCGGCAATCGATCGGTTCGCGACGTTGATCGTCATGAGTTGATTGGAGGAATCGCCGCTGAAGGTGCAGCTCACGGCCACGGTACCCAGGCCGGCACACGACGCCGCCCCATAGAGGAGCTCATCGGCAGAGTACGTGTTGACCGCGCTCTGCTCCGCCTGAGCGTAGTCGGTGGTGTTCATATAGTTGTATGCGGCAGCGAGGGCCGCCGCGTCGACCGCGGCCTGGAGATGCCGGCGATCGAGATAGGCACGACCACTGTCGATCGCAAGGCCGACCAGCCCGAACATCACCACGATCATGAGAGCGATGAGCACGATGGCTTGGCCGCGCTGGGATCCGCGCATGGTGCCGTTCATCAGTACTCCGTGCGGTAGACCGCCGCCGCGCTGATGATGATGTTGTTGGCGAAGAACTGTTGGATCAGCGGCGTGATCGGGACGAAGTTGTAGATGATCGAGACCTGCAGGGGCGCGTGGTTGAATGCGGGTTCGATGGCACTGCACGAGCCTGTGCTCGCCGCCCATATCTGGCCACCCGGAGCATCGTCCAGCGTCGGCGACAACGCCTCCACAGTCGACGGCGGATTCGGCTCGGTGATGAATATCCAGCCCTGACCGGCCGGCGGTGTTGCGGCCGTGATCGGCCCGTTGGGGCAAGGATTCGCCAGACTTACGTCAACCGCGTGCCGGCGAACAGCCGTTTCGACGTCGGCATCGGTGGGCAGCAGCGGCGATGCCTTGATGGCCGCCCTGGCGCCTTCGTTGACGGCCTGGTTCAGGGTCACGTAGATGTAGATGACGCGCCCGAAGTCGACGACCGCGAAAAGGAGGACTAGCAGCAGCGGCGCGACGATCGCGAACTCGACCAACGACTGGCTGCTCTGCGACCGGCGTCCCCTGGCGACCGTGGCCAAGCTAGAAGCCCCCAATGACCATGTGGGTGTTCACCGCTACATGCACCGAGTTGCCCAGTACGCCTGACATGAACCCAGTGGCAAATCCGAACGACATCACCACGATGACATTCACGTCGGCACCCTTGTAGCTGTTGTCGGTGGGGGCGGCCGCGAGGTCCAGGCCGGGCGTGTCCGCATAGCAGATGTAGAGCAGCGGCTGATTAGGAGCTCCCCCGGCATAGGCGTCATCCGTGTATGGCGGGTTGAACTGGCTATTGCCATCGTTCGTGGCTGGGCATGTCGTCCCCGGGTTCTGGAGCAGGGACGCGGGCAAGCCCGAATTCGTCAGGACCCCATCGACCGCCGCCTTGATCGCGCTGTCATAAAGGTAGGGATTGGCACCTGAGCTCGCGTCGAACCAGCTTGCCTGCCGCGCTCCCTCCCTGGTTGCCCCCGTTAGACCCACGCCGAAATAGAACACGCGCCCAAGGTCTGTCAGACCAAGCGCGAGCAGCAGCAGCACCACCGCGGCGAGTCCGAACTCCACCGACGATTGGCCGCGCTGGAGTCTGCTCATCAGGGAATGACTCCACTGTGCATGAGCAAGATCAGGGCCGGTCCGAGCAGGATCACCCAGAGGGTCGGAAAGATGCAGCCCACCATCGGGATGAGCATCTTCAGTGAGGCTCGTGCTCCTTGCTCCTGAGCCTGCAGCAGCCGCTTCTCGCGAATCTCGTCCGACTGGATGCGCAGCACCTTGACGACGCCAGAACCGAGCTGCTCCGACTGGATGACCGCTTGCACGAAGTTGTTGAGCTCTTCAACGCCAGAGCGTTGGGCCATGTCGTTGAGCGCCTCGAGGCGTGGCCGGCCGATCCTGATCTCCTGCAGGGCCCGTCCAAGCTCTTCTGCCAGCGCGTGGTCGTACTTCTCGGCAACTCTCCCCATCGCGGCTTCGAAGGTCAGGCCCGCTTCGACGCACACGACCAGCACGTCGATGGTGTCCGGCAACACGAACTTGATCTCGTCCTTGCGCCACCTCACCTTGCGGCGCAGCCATAGCGTTGGCAGGTAATGCCCCGTACCCGCGCCGACCGCCGCGCCCAGGGCGATCAAAGCCGGCGACCCCGTCAGCACGCCCACCCCGATGCCGACGCAGCACAGGACGCCCGTGGCGATGTACCTGATGGCGACGAAGTCGCCCGCGCTCAGACCGTTGGGTCGGCCCGCCAGCTGGAGGTCGAGGTGTATTCGCTGCCGGGCCTTCTCGGGCATGGTCTGCTCGAGGAAGCGACCGATCCGCTCCATCGCGGGTCGGATCAGCCGCTCCCCAAACGGCGCTGCAAGCTCCATTTCGTAAACCGACACGGGCAAGCCCGTCTCGTATGCGCGCAGGCGGCCCTCAACCACGTCGGCGTTGCTTGGCGGCGCCGGGTTGAGGCTCCAGATGGCGATGAAGGCGCCGAACGCGGCGACCATGCCGAGGGCGAGCGACGCGTACAGGAGGGCCACGGCCTAAACCCGGAAGTTGACGATGCGCCGGATGAAAAAGTTCCCGACCAGGATCGACAGCCCGGCGAGCAACAGCAGCGCGATGCCCACCCGATCCTGGAACATCGCCCGGAAATACGTGGGCGTGATCACATAGAGGATGACTGCGACGATCACAGGCAGCAGGGTGATCACCCAGCCGGAGGCCCGCGCTTGCGCGGTCATGGCCGAGATCTGGCCCTTCACCTGGACGCGCTGCCGAATCGTGTGCGAGATGCTTTCCAGGATCCGCGCAAGGTTGCCGCCGACCGATGCCTGGATGCCGATGGCTGTAACGATCAGATCCAGGTCCTCGCTCCCGGTGCGTCTCACCATTGCCGCGAGAGCCCGGTCCGTTGCGCTGCCGATGTTCATCTCGCGGATCACGCGCGACAGCTCGTCGGCGATCGGAGCCGCCGTATTGCGTGCCACCGTGTCGAGCGCCTGCGGCAGCGAAAGGCCAGCCTTGAGCGCATTGGAGAGCAGGCTCAACGTGTCCGGCAGCTGCCTGTTCAGCAACCTCAGGCGCTGTCGCTGTCGGTATCTCACGTAGCGCATCGGCACCAGGTAGCCGACTACGCCCGCGATGACGAACTGGGGACCGAAACCGAATCGGATCAGCGAGATCACCGCCCAGACGATGAGAAAGACGACCTGGACCATCACGAACTCCGAGGGCCGCAGCTTGAGGTTTGCGCGCGTGAGGTGTTCGGCCAGGGTCAACCCTCCGTTTAGGCGCCGGCGCTGGCTCGACCGGTCAGCCAGGACCTCGAACGGCCGATTGACGCGTTCGCGCAGTGTTTGCGACCGACGATTGCTCGGGCCAGGCAGGAGAATCTCGGCGCCATCCGCGGACTGGGCCCGGCTCGGGAGGGCCAGTGCAAGAGACGCCACGATGATTCCGATCGCCGCCACCGCTGCCAGCAGGACGATCTCGGGCACGTCAGGAACCGCCGCCCGCCGGAGCGTTCACCTCGAAGATCGACGGCGAAAGGAATTCTGCCCGCTCCGCGAAATGGTCCATGTGCACAGAGCGGTTGCCCATCGCGGTGTGGAAGCCGACGGCGTTGCCGTCATCGTCGACGCCGAGCTGGCGGAACTGGAAGAGCTCCTGTGTCTGGGTCTCGCCATTGGACATGCCGGTGACCTCGCAGATGCTGACGATCTTGCGAGCACCCCCTCGCACCCTCTGGGCTTGAACGATCACGTCCACCGCCGACGCCATCTGTTTCTGAATCGCACGCGAGGGCAGGTCGGTCCCCGCCATCAGGACCATGGCCTCGAGCCGGCTGATCGCGTCCTGCGGGCTGTTCGCGTGCACCGTGCTCATCGACCCTTCATGGCCGGTGTTCATCGCCTGGAGCATGTCGAGGGCTTCCCCGCCTCGACACTCGCCGACGAGGATCCGGTCGGGGCGCATTCGCAACGCGTTGCGGACCAGGTCCCGAATCTCGATCGAGCCCTTTCCTTCCACGTTGGGCGGCCGGGCCTCGAGCCGGATGACGTGCTCCTGCCTGAGCTGGAGCTCGGCTGCGTCCTCGATGGTGACGATCCGCTCATCCGCCGGGATGTAACTCGACAGGATGTTGAGCAGCGTCGTCTTGCCCGACGAGGTGCCGCCCGAGACCAGGATGCTCAGCCGGCTGCGGACTGCCGCCTCGAGGTAGCGCATCATGTCGGCATTCGCCGACTCCATGCTCAGAAGGTCGGCCGGTTGGAGCTTCTCGCGCGAGAACTTCCGAATCGTCATGCATGGACCATCGAGCGCAAGCGGTGGCAAAACGACGTTCACTCGCGAACCGTCGCGGAGGCGCGCGTCACACATGGGCGAGCTCTCGTCGACGCGACGGCCGACGCTGCTCACGACCCGATCGATCACCTGGCGCAGCTGAGCATCGCTTTCGAACACGACCGGGCTGAGAACGACTCGGCCTCGGCGCTCGACAAAGACCTGGTGTGCGTGGTTGATCATGACCTCGGAGATTGCGGGGTCTTCAAGCAGCGGCTGAAGCGGTCCGAGTCCAAGCACCTCGTCGAGCAGGGCATCGACCAGGTGACCGTAATCAAGCCGCGTCAGCCCTATCGCGGAAGTGCGCATGTACTCATCCGTCAGATTCGCGATGAGGGCGCGGACCCCTTCGCGATCGCTGATGTCGATCTCATCCGCGTGCCTCTCGACGAGCAGGTCATGGATCGCGGCCTTCGCGATTGCGCGCGTCGTCTGGGGACGGCCAACCTTCTGGTCTGGAGCGTCGGTCGTCCTTGTCGAGGACGAGGTGGCGGCCCCGACCTCCGGCGCGGAAGCGAGTTCGCTGCGGCGGCCCGGGATCACGCTGAGCCCAGGATCGCCCTGGGTGACCGGCGCCGCGGTCGGGCGCTTGAGGGCGTCGAGTCGATCTTTTAGAGCCATCAGGCTCGGACTGAGGTGAGGTTCGGCATACGGCCGTGCCTGCGCAAGGCGTAGTGGGCGGCGCTGCGCACCCTGGCGTTGCGGTCGACCAGGCATGCGTGCAGCTGCCAGCCTGGCTGAAAGTCCTTGATCTTGCCAAGCGCTTTGGCAGCCGACAGCCGTACCCGCCAATCGCGGTGCTCGAGACACTCGACCAGGACAGGGATGCCCGCCGGCGCACCGATCGAACCGAGCGCTCGGCCTCCGGCAGCGCGGAGCCGTGAGGATCCTTCGCTCATCTGCCCGACGATGGGAGCGACGGCAGACTTGCGGCAGCGGAGACCCGCCGCTGTCGCGACCGCCGGTTGGACTCCGCGCGGCTGCTTCCTGCTCAGCACCGTCTCGAGATAGAGGTCAGGCGCCGCACGAGCGAGCGCAACGATGAGCGCAGGCCTGGGGCCCATGCGCTGGATTGCCCCCACAAGCGCGTCGGCGCTCCGGACGCCGCCGATGGCGCCCAATGCGCGCGTGGCGGCTTCGCGCACCACCCACTCCTTCGACCGCAGCAAGGGCGCAATCAGAGGGACCGCCTGCTCCATCTGAAAGGCGCCAATGATGCGAGCACACCTGGCCCTCACCACCGCATGTCGGGACCCCAGTCCGTCGATCACGTCGTTGGCGAGGCTCGAGTGAGTAACCGCCGCCACGAGTCGCGCGTAGAGGACGCCGCCCCGATCGAGCGCAGTCGCCGCTTCGATCAGCAGCCTCGCGGGATCGACGTCGCGGTCTTCCAGGTCGATGTTGAGGCGGTCGGCCTTGCCGGCGACAACCGAACGAATGTGGTGGCGAAGCAGCGAGCGATGGATGGCGACCCGGGCCGGCTCCAGCGGTCCCCGCGCCATCGCTTCGCTCAGCAATCCTCGGCCACCGGTGCGGCGGCCGCTACCGAATCCAGATGGGGGGTCCTGCCTTTGCCGTGCGCGTCCCTGATGATCTGGGCGAGCTCCTGCGCCCCGCGCCCGACCTCGCTCCGCGGGTCGGCCATACTCAGGATGGTTCCGGTGAGAGCGGCCTGGTCGGGCTTTGAGCCGTCGAACGCGATCTCGACGTCGACGGCGCGTTTGAGCATGCGCTCCACGGCCGGACGAAGGACAGCAGGCTTCGGAGTCCGGTTGTTCAACACCACTGTGAGCCGGTCGTCCGGTGTCCCGAGCTTGCGAAGTATCTCCAAAGCGTCGGCCGCGCTCTTGACGGCGGACAGTTCCGGCGCAGCCACCAGCACCACATGCTGGGTGAGGTCGAACACCGCGAGGGCGGCGTCGTCGATCGCGATCCCAAGGTCGACGACGACGTAGCGGAACGTCTTACGCAATACGGTGATGGCGCGAACGATCAGCTCGGCGGTCACCTCGTCCGATTCTTCGGGCCGCAATGCGCCGGGAAGGATCATCGGACCGCCGGAGTGGTAGAGCACCGTGCTCAAAAGCGCCTCTTCGAATGTGTTCGAAGGCACCTGCGCGAGCCGGGCCAGACAGCTCGTCGGCACAAGGCCGGCCAGGAGAGCGGCGTGGCTGTACGGAAAGTCCAGGTCGACCAGCAGTACCTGGCCGGGATGGGCCTGCGATAGCGCGCCGACCAGGTTCAGGGCAATGCAGGTACCGCCCGAACCGCCCTTCGGCGAGTACAGGCCGATGACGGTGGCTTCGTCGAGAAGGAGGCCCCAGGTCGCCTGGACTGCGGTGTCGGCAAATGCTCGATAGCGCTGGTCGGCCAATCTGCGCATCTCGTCAAGAAAATCGACATCGCGACCGACGACCGCGTTCAGGCTCTGCCTGTCGAGCGCGATCAGGCGGCAGTCAGTCTGCGCGATGACGTAGCCCTGCTGAGGGCGGTTGAGCATGCATGCGGCTTCGCCGAAGAAGTCACCCGGCCCCAGCACAGCCACGGTCACGGCGCCGGGCGGGCGCTCGACGATCACGTTCACGCACCCGCTCTCGATGAAGAAGATGGTGTCGCCTGGCTCGCCCTGGTAGATGACGATGCCGCGTGCGCTGACCGCAAGCTGCCTCACGCGCCGCGCGAGGTTTCTGAGGATGAACTCCGGCAGCGAGAAGAAGAGAGGAGCCCGCTCCAGCACCGCCACCCGACCCAGCATCTCGTGGTAGGAGGGCCAGCCGCCGTCGGCGGCGAGCGAGGCGCGTCCTTCCTGTCTACGAGCTAGGTCGGCAACGCTCGCGGATGGCCGGCCTTTGAGGTCTCCGCCACGGGACCGCTCGACTTGCAGTCCCATCTCAGCCCTTGGTGAAGTTCCAGCGTGCGTCCACCGCCGCCGGTCCGACGACGGGAGGGGCCTGCGTCGGGGGGCACGATGGGTCTGGGTGTGACATCGAGTCGATTGCATAGTCGTGGTAGTTCAACAGCACGTACTTGAGGGTGACGTTGGACAGCAGCCACTCGAGATAGGCGGCGTCGCACTGGGAGAGGACCACGGTCAAACTTCCAGTCACGCCGACCACCTGACCCTGCTTGGGGGCAATGCTCGGAGGCCCGACACGTATGACCCGCACGTCGGTGAATACGGTCCGGGTCGTGAACCGCGACGGCCTCGAGAAAAACAGATCGGCGTTTGCGGTCGCGATGATGTTGATGTAATCGCCCGGCGTTATGTACCCGCCGACGCCTTGCAACTCGCCGGTGGGAATCGTGATCGCGACGTAACCCTGTGGGATCGGCAGATATGCGAGCTGGGCGGCTGGAATCTCATCAGGATTCGAGACAACCAGGTTCGTTGTGATGGTCTGCCCCTTGTAGATGTTGACCAGCGCTGTCGCACCGTCCAGGTCGGACGCGTTCACGATGGCGTGCGGTGGAAGTGCCGACTGAGGGACCCTAGCGACCGTCAGCATCGACGCCGTGACGGGTTCTCGAGCCTGAATGTCCCGCGCGGCGACGACCGTGGTGACCTGCCGACCGGACAGCCCGTTGTTGGCGAAGAGAATTCCGAAAGCGAACATGGCGATGAAGGCGAGCAGCGCCATCGCCACCCCAAGCAGAAATAGCGGAGTGCGAAATCGGGCCGGGCGGCCGGCGGGCTGGAGCGGTAGGGGCAGAGCCATGCTCAGCGCTGTGCCTCGAGCGGGACCCTGCTCACCCATCGACGGCCGTCCCAGTACTCGTCGAGGTTTGCGGCTTCCGCCGCGGATTTGGGCTGCGCCGGCGGGAGCCTCCTCAACACGAGCGTGCGTGCCATGAGGTCGTGGAGAGCCTGCTTGCGCGGCGTGAATGCGGCCATGATCCAGCCCGCCATGAGGAGAAGCGTTGAGAGCAGCTTCAGCCAGTAGCGGGCCGACGCTCGGCCGAGTCCGATGGGGTCGCCATAAACATCCGCCACGTACAACCCGAGCGCGTGCTTGCCCACGGTTCCCTGAAGGGGCGAGCTCTCGAGGATGGCGAAGTATGCCCAGGTCAGCGCCCAACCGACAGGAGCGACGTTCAGAAGCGCCCGAAGGTCCCCGGGGTCTATCAGGAGCACCGCGACAGCGAGCACCATCTGGATGACGAACAGGACGATGGCGTCGATGAGGTATGCAGCGAAGCGCAGCCAGAAACCCGCATAGGGATGGACGTACGCCTCGGGACTGACCACTGGGATCGCGAATGCCTGGGCCATCCGCCTAGCACTGGCCCCAGCCGGATGGCTTAACGCACAGATGGGACATCAAGGCAACGCAACGCGGACGCGCTACTGCCCAGGCGGATTCGACTGTGATTGCCGGCGTGTGACGACCTCCCAACCCAGATGTTTCGGGTCCGTCCACCTTAGGGACGGCTCGCCTGGGCCGACAAGAGGACATTTGTCCTTTGGCGCGTGACCAACGCGTCGCTTGCATCGGAATCGGACACGAAAGTCCCATTGACGTGGGAACCCCGCGGCTCCCGACGCCATAGCCAGGCACCGATTTTCAACGGCCGAATTTCCGCCCAGCCTGATCGGGACGAACGTCCTACTGAGTGTTTGGCGACATCGCGTGTACCTTGTCGCTCGCGGTTTCAATATGGAAACCAGCGAGGGAGGAACTTTGAGAGTTCGACGTGCCGCGTCGCTTTGTATCTTGTCCAGCACGGTGGTGCTGATGGCTATGGCACCAACGACTGTGCTGGCAGACAACCCCGGGAATCCGGGCCACCACTATGGACAAATCAGCAATCCCGGCCATCACTATGGCCAGTTCAAGCACTCGGGGACTCAGGTGCCTCCGCCCTCGCTGCCGCCGACGCAGCACGCCCAACCAGGGTCTTCCGCTGCCAACGGGACGATCGGGGTCCCCGGCCTAATCACCAATTTGGGATCGTCTTTGACCGATGGTTCGATTGCGAATCAGGTGCCCGGCCCGGCCGGCTCGCCTGCACGGGTGCCGCAGCGCAACCTATGGCTGACGGTGATCTTGCTCGCCTTTGTGCTGGCGGCCAACGTTGCAGGGGGTGTCATGCTCGTGGGGCGGGCCGTGCACTTCGCGCTGCGGCGGGTCCGACCCGTCGGGATCGCGGTCCCGTCGCCAGGCAATCTTCAAGTCGAGGCTGTCTAAAACTCCGCGACCCGGACCGCCACAATCATTGCTATCCGGTTGCTTTCGTGCGGTCCAACTGGCAAGCGCCGATGGTCGATTCCGTATTTCGATTTTGGCTCCGGAGTAGGGATTCGAACCCTAAACCTTGCGGTTAACAGATCGACGCCGCCCGCTCAGAGACAGCACTTCGAAGTCGCCAAGTACCGCTGAGTGCCGCCATTTGCCACCGTTTAGCACCGGCAATGCTGTACGAAACGGTAATTGGGCAGCTGGTAAGAGATAGACCCTGACCTTCTGAATGCCATGCCATCCATAAGGTCCGTGCCACCCAATCCTTGCGGCGCACGCGCTCGCCGAGCATCGGGTATATCACGAGATGCTAAGCGGCTCGTCACCTAGGGCGGTCCCGATCCTGTGGGTGCTTCGCGGTGGTCCACTACGCGTATAGCCTTGCCCTCACTGCGGGGAAGGACACCAGGTCGCAATACCCTTGCGGTGACCGTGAGTCCGATGGAGCCGCGGATTCGATCGCGAATCTCTTGCTCGAGCCCGTGTTCGTCCGCTGTCTCAGCTTCCAGAACGATCTCCAGCGTATCTAGCGAATGCGCCTGGCGGTCGACGACGAGGATGTACTGGCCATTGAAGCCCGCAAAACCGGCCAACAGCTCCTCGAACTGGCTGGGAAAGACGTTTTCTCCGCGTACGACCAGCATGTCATCGGTGCGACCTTGCACCCGCAGGAAGCGTCGATAAGGGCTGCCACAAGCGCAAGGCTCGGAGGTGAGCACGGTCCGATCCCTTGTGCGGTAGCGCAGCACTGGTGATGCCTCGCGACGGAGGCTTGTCAGCACCAACTCACCCGGCTGGCCTTCTTGAAGTGGCGTCCCGGTATCCGGGTCCACGACCTCCGCATAGAAGTGGTCTTCGAATATGTGCAAGCCAAGATGCCGGCTGCACTCGGCAGCCACACCGGGGCCTCCCAACTCTGTCAGCCCATAGATGTCGAAGGCTTCCAGGCCGAGGAATGTTTCAATCTGGCGCCGCATGCCCTCGGTCCAGGGCTCCGCGCCGAAAATCCCGACGCGAAGGCGGACGCCCTCACGACCTTCCAACCCACGAAGAGCTTCGGCCACAACCAGCGCGTATGAGGGCGTGCAACACAGGACGGTGGTGCCGAGGTCACGCATCAGCATGACCTGGCGCTGGGTCACTCCCGAGCTGGTCGGGACGACCGTTGCTCCAACGGCCTCGCCGCCGAGGTGCAAACCCATCCCACCGGTGAAGAGGCCGTAGCCGTAAGCATTCTGAACCACGTCACGTGAGGTGACGCCGGCGTACTCCATGACGCGGCCCATGCATTCCGCCCAGAGCTCGAGGTCGTGGCGCGTGTAGCCAGTCACCACGGGCCTGCCGGTCGTCCCACTCGACATATGCACGCGTACTACTTCTTCCCGCGGCACAGCGAATAGCCCGAAGGGGTAGTTCGCCCGAAAGTCGTCCTTGGTGGTGAACGGAAGACGGCCGACGTCCTCCAAGGAGCGAAGCCCACCCTCGGGTAGGCGCTCACGGTAGAAGCTCACCCTGTCTCGCAACCGAGCCAACTGAAGGTTGAGCGCTTGCAGAGATGCGGGTACCAATGCCGCGCTCAAGTCAACTGCGGACTTCGGGCGACCCAGTTGCGTTCGAGGTTCTCGATCAGCGCAGGACTGTATAGGCACCGCGCCTGCTCTACCGCGTAACTGGCCATGTAACGCCGGAATAGATCAAGAGGCTCCCAGGCGATGCGCAGCGCGCGGCGATTTGCAAGCAGGCTAGTCCTCCCGGGAGCGGTCAGCTCGTCGGCCAGTCTCCGCACGGTCGACTCGATCTCATCGCCGTCCAATACTTGATCGGCCAGCAGTCTCCCCTCGGCGGAGTCGGCAGGAAAGACTCGGCTCAGGAACAGTGCCTGGCGCGCGACCCTCTCGCCGATGAAGCGGGGCAAGCGCAGAGGGGCGCAGCCGGGGATGATTCCCTCGTTGCGAGCGGGCAGACTGAAATACGAGTTTCGCTCTGCCACCACGAGGTCCATCACCAGTAGCCACTGGCAGGCACCTCCGATCGCCCACGCGTCGACCGCCGCCAGAAATGGTTTCTCCGTGCGGCCTTCCTCGAGGTCCCCCATCGATGGTTCCTCTGGTGACAGGCCTCGATACATCTTGCTGACGCAGCCCAACTCTCGCTCGAGCATGAATTCGATGAACGAGATCTTGCCGTGATAGAGGTCGGTCAAGTTGATGCCGGAGCCGAAGATGCGACGACCGAGGTGCTTGGGGTGAGTCATCGGAGCGCCTCGCAGAACACCTGCCTCTATCTGTGGATCGAGAAGCACGAGGTCGACGGCAATTTCCAGATTCTTTGTCGATGCGTCGTCTTCGGCGTTCAGGCTGTTCAGATTTTTGAGACTGATCCAGCCGGTCCGCCCATGCCTCTCCAACTCGGCCGTGCCCAGGTCGGCGTAACCGCTTTGCTGGAAGTCTCGGAGCCGGTCTATTGACTGCCGGAGGGGCCGGCCCATGGCTCCCATGAGTTGGTGCCCGCGTGTCGAATCAGCCAGGACATGTGCGAAGAACTCGCCTTGCACGATCTCGAGGCCACGCTTGTCTTTCTGCCGGTGGTCACGTTCCCCATCGATTTCGGCGCGCGTTGGCAGCAGACCTGGGAATTGCTCAGCGGCCTCATAAGCCAGGTCGGCGCAACGCAGCTCTCGTGCACCGCCCTCTGTGACCTGATCGAATGCGGACAAAGCGTTGACAGTCGTTGTCATCTTTCTCAGTGCCCTTTGAAGGCCTCCTCCAGCCATTCGGCGACCACGGTTGGGACAACTTTGGCGTCTATCAGCAGCGCCTTGCCGCGGTCGCCGGCAAGCCACTCCGTAGCCGGCGCCAGGTCCTCGGGTTTTCGGACCGTGAGTCCCTTGAGCCCGCAGGCACGGGCAATCGCAGCGAAGTCCGTCTCCGGGAAGCGGACGATGTCCGTCGGCTTGCCGAGGGGCCCGAAATGGTGGACCTCGGCCCCGTAAGCGGCGTCGTTGTAGACGACGATCAGTAGGTTGAGGCCGAGCCTGGCCACCGTCTCGAGCTCCGGCAGCGACATCAGGAGCCCGCCATCGCCGAGCGCGGCAACAGTCAAGCGTTCGGGCCGCGCCACCGCGGCGCCGATTGCCGTCGCGAGGCCCAGCCCGATCGACTGATAAGACTGAGTGAAGATGAAGCCTCTATCGGGGGCAATCGCCATGTACATCGGCGGCCAGCCAATGAAGTGACCGGAGTCGACGACCAGTGTGCGGGAAGCCGGCAGCAGCTCGTCGAGCGCGATCGATAGAGTCCGGGGATCGATGTTGTTCCCCGCGGTGGCCTCCTCGAAAGGCTGCTGGGACCACCCGCCGCGGGCAATTCGCTCGGCGAGGTCTTTGGACCGCCAGCCATCCTGGCGCTGGTGCCGGCGATCGAGCTCGCTGGTCAGTGCGCGGGCGGTGGCGGCGGATTCGCCGACGATCCCGGTGTGCGCGTGCAGGTGGCCACCGATGGCCTCGGGATCGATGTCGACCTGGACGACCACTGCCTCGGGCGCCACCAGCCGGCCATGCCGGGTCGACCACATGTTCAGGGTGGCGCCGAACGACAGCAGGAGGTCGGCGCTGGACACCAGCTCCGCCGCCAGCGGGGTCGCGAAGCCGCCTGTGATACCGATCGACCACGGGTTGCCGGCGAAGAGCCCGCCCGCCACCGCCGATGTAGCAAGGAGCGCGCCGGTCGTGTCGGCCAACTCCTCGATCGCCTCTCTTGCCCCGGCTCCTAACGCGCCGCGGCCGCCGATGAGGACAGGCCGCTGTGCCGCGGCCAGCAGATCGGCAACCTTTCGAACGCCGTCCGCCTGCGGCTCGGGCAGCTGGACTGCGGGTTGGGCCGGCGGCGGAGCCCCCGACGAACACTCTGCCCCCTGGATGTCGAGCGGCAGCATCAGCACTATTGGGCGGCGCTCATCCCGGGCCAGCTGCAGGGCAAGGGCGGCGTCGACGAGCGCGGTCGCCGGCTCGCGCAGGCGCGCGACTCCGGCTCCGACCGAGGTGACCAGCGCCCCCTGGTCGATGCGGAAGTTGGAGCGGGTCGCGCCGGCTGCTGTTTCGGCGGCAAGGAGAAGGAGCGGCGTGCGACTCTTCACCGCCTCGGTCAGGCCGGTCATCGTGTTCGTGAGGCCCGGTCCCTGGTGAACAGAGCAGGCGGCTACCTCACCGCTGGCGCGACCGAAAGCGTCGGTCATGGTGATTGCTCCACCCTCGTGGCGCGAGGAGGCGAAGGATGCGCCCGCCTCGACCATCGCCAGGGTGATATCGAAGTTCCCGCTCCCGATAAGGCCGAAGACCTGGCGGACTCCCCGCTCCACCAGCAGCCGACAAACCGCTTCGGAAACCTTCACTCGGACATCAGCCCTGGCCCGATGTTAGTGATTCGCGCTATCTTCGCGAACTGAACATATGACCAGGGTGTTCATCGTCCACGGCTGGGGAGACAAACCCGGCGACCATTGGATGCCCTGGCTCAAGAAACAGCTCGAGCTCAAAGGCTTCACGGTTGCGGCTCCAGCGATGCCGCACACGGAAGCACCGGTGATTGGTGCGTGGACATCGCACCTGAACCGGGAGGTCGGCAAGACCGGCGAAGCCGCCTACTACGTCGGCCACAGCATCGGCTGCCAGACGATCATTCGACACCTCGAGCAGCTTGCCGTCGCCGGCACCGTGCGGGGCGCGACGTTTGTGGCGCCCTGGTTCACTCTCACCAACCTCAGCGCCGACGAGGAGACCATTGCGCAGCCATGGATCGACACTTCGATTGACTTCGCCAGGGTTCGCGGCCGCCTGCCGGAGCTCACCGCCTACTTCTCCGACGATGATCCGTACGTCTCGCTCGACAACCAGTCGCTCTTCGAGCAAAGGCTTGGCGCCCACACGCACCTCTTGAAAGGGCTGAAACACATGGGAGTCGAGTCGGGAATGACGACCTTCCCCGAGCTGCTCGCAACGACCCTTAAAGCTCTGGGCTAGGAGCGAGAAAGGAGAAGAGGCGACGGGCATCGGCGCCCGCCGCCTCTTGGCGTGCGGGACTAGCGACGCGCTCCCACCATCGCCTCGTTGGTCTCATGGGAGGCACCGATTTGCGCCATCACGTGGGGAGACCGCGACCTGACGATGAAGTACCAGGCGAATCCGATGATCATCCAGGACACGAAGATGATCGGCCAGAGCGGTCCCGGCATCGGCTGGATCGGCCAGACACTTGCGTAGTAGACGTACAGCATGATCAGCGAGCCGATGATCCCCACCACGAGGGGGACGATGTACGGCTCACCCCGCCGGTAGAGGTATAGCGGCGCCGCGATCGCCACCAGAAGGTAGGCGAGCATGAATCCGAAAGTCGCCGTGGTGCCCATCCAGTTGATGACGTCGATGGGAGTATGCCCAGCGAGGATGATCGCGAAGGGGCCGAGCAGCATGAGCGGCACCACCAAATAGATGCCGATGTGGGGTGTTTGGTTGGTCGCGTGCGAACGCCCCGCAGCGCCGAGGATCACGCCGTCCTGGCCCATCTGGTAGACGATCCGCGAGCCGGCGTTGATGCTGGCCAGAGTGCAGGCGAAGTTGCTCGCCGTGATGCCGAGGTTCATCGCGTAGCCGATCCACGACACACCCATGAGCCCGGCGAGGTCGAACAACGGCGCGGGGGCACTATCTAAGCCGACTTTGGCGCCCTCGAACCCTGTGCTCTGGGCCAGGGTGCCGATGATGTAGAACACCCCGACGAGAACCGCGCTAATGATCACGGAGCTCGGCACAGTCCGGTATGGGTTCTTGGCCTCGAGCCCGAGTGATGCGGCGCTCTCAAAGCCGACGAAGGCAAAGATCGCGATCACGATCCCGGGCCCGATGCCGGCGCTCGGCATGCCCTTGAGGGACAGAACGTCCGCCGAGATCCCCTTTCGCACGAAGACGATCACGAACAGCACGAGGATGATCGTCATCGAAACCGCCTCGAGGACAAGGGACACCCGTGCAGACAACCCGATGCTGCGATACGCGAACCAGCTAGCCACCGCCACGTCGATCGCGATCATCAGCAGGATGGCGACAGTGGTTCCGCCAGGCAGTCCGATCTGGGTCAAGAAGGCGCCGAGATATATGGCCACGCCACATGTCGTGGCCATCGCAGTAAAGACGTAGCCCAACGTCAGCGCCCAGCCCGAGGCAAAGCCGCCTGCCGGACCGAGTGCCTTCGTGTTGTAGACATAGAAAGAGCCGGCCGACGCAAAGCGGCGAGCGAAGATACTCACGGAGTAACCGATCAGGACCAATGAAATGGTCGCGATCACAAACGTCAGCCAGGCGCCGTTCCCCGCGTAGATGAATGCGATCGCCGGCAGAACCGAGACGGCGGCACTCGGCGCGGCGTTGGCCACGGACTGGGTGAGCACCTCAGGCATCGAGAGGATGTTCCTTCGCAGCCCTGCGGTGCCACCGGGTGAGGATGTCGGACTCGACCCCGTGGGCTTGACGACGTCGGCCATTTCCCTTCCCCCTCTAGTGCCCGTTGTGGTGAACGTGGTGCGCCGGGTGTGAAGGCGCTACGTCCAATGCCGGGTTCCCATCGAAGAAGCCGTGTGGCAGGAGGTGAAACCCGATGTACTTCACGGGCATCACCGGCCACTCCTCTGGGCGCACCGCGTGATGCGCACCCATGGTGTACCAGAGGACCACGTCCTCGTCCTCCAGCTTGCTGTCGCTCTTGATGAATTGCGGGAGGCCAGCGCCTCCCGGGTGCTGGTTCGGGTAGTCGCCCGCGGCGTACATCTCATCGGGGTCGTACTTGGTGACCCAGATGTGCTTGGTCGTGAACTGCGCCCGCTGGATCGGGTAGGCGTCGGGTTGGTAGAACGGAAGCACGTTGTCACCCGGCATCAGCTTGTAGGCGACGGGCTGGCCCACCGGGTTCAGCTTGCTGTTGTTGGCGATCTTCCAGTACCGGGCGGCCAGCGGGTTGATGATGCTCTGCGCTTTGGACTCACGCTTGAACGGCGTCTCCTTCACGATCCAGGCATTGCCGTACGGGTTGTCCGGCCCCGGCGGCAGGCCTTGACTATCGCACTCGTAGACGGTGTTGCGGAGGCCGTCCACCATCATGTCCAGCCGGATGCTGAAAAAGTGCTGGTGGTGCGGGCCGTAGACGCCCGGAGCGACCAGCGCACCGTGCTTGGGGGTCACGCCCTCTGGCACCGCGCCGTTGGACATCACGCCGGTCATCTTGATTTCGTACCCGATGGCGCCGTCCTGGTAGAAGTACCAGAAGTAGCCGTACTCGTAGTTGCCGATGGTGGCGACGGTCGACAATACCAGCCGGCGAGAGCGCCGGACCTCGGTCTCCTCCGTCCGGAAGTCCTTGTGCTTCCAGAGCATGCCGAAGTCCTCTTCGTGGAGGCAGATGGCGTTGGTGATGGGCAACGGCCCACCGTCGTTGTCGTTGACGACGCCGTCGAAGTAACGAATCTCGCCGAGACAGTCGCAGCCGAGCTCCAGGCTGTTGCTCATCATGCCGACGCCGTACTCGCCCATGTCGAACACGTTTTTGCGGTAGTGATTGGGCGCGGGGTCGCCATAGGGGATGAACATCTCGGCCAGCGAGGCTCGATAGAGGATCGGCCGCTCCTTACCTCTGTCGTTGTAGCTGACGGTGTAGAGGACCATGCTTTCGCGGGCGTTGAAGCCGATGCGGAAGCTCCATTTCTGCCATTTGACCTGGTTCCCCGTGACCTGAAAGCTGGTGCCCTCGGGCTGCACGATGTCGAGCGGTTTAAGGTCCTTGCGCACGCCGTCCGGGAAGTAAGGCACGTTGTCCGGGTCCGAGATCCTGTCGGCCGTGTAGTTGGCCTTCTTCGGCGGAACCGGCACTACCCCATGGTCCTCGACGTCGATGACTTCCATCTTGTCCAGATCGAACTTGACGATCAGCCCCTCGATGGGTCGCGCATACACGTGCTCACCCGGGCCGGGCCGGATCCACGTGAGCGGCCGGCAGAAGCGACCCTTTTCAGCGCCGTCGATTTCCGAGTAGTAGCCACACGACCAGGCGTCGGTGATGGCCATCTCGAAGTTGCTCACCCCGCGCCGGAGCAGGGCCGCCTGCCAGCGCGGGTCCTTGCGGACCACCTCGTCCACCGTCATGAACTCTTCGAGCATGATCGAGGGCTGGACGCCCTTGATCTCCTCCCAGCTGACGACCTTTTCCTGGGTGAGGGAGACGACAGCCTCGAAGGTCTTGCGCCTGGTGCGGTCGCGGACCACGATGAACGCCTGCCGGTCGACCTGGGTCCCATTGCCTGGCTTCCAGGCGAGCACATCGTTTTTGACCGGCTCGTTCAGCATCACGTACACGAAGCGGTGGCCGGCGTCGAGGCCGCGCCCCTTCTTGAGGATCGTTGACGCCGCCTGAACCTCTTCAGACGTGAGCGGGTCGAGCGGATGCCTGGTCGTCGCGACCGCTGGCTCTACCGTTTGCATGTGCACCTCCGGATCGCCGTGCTTCCTTGGGAGGGACAGTGGTCGACATCCGCATCAGCCCCTAGGAGCGCAGCGTTCGGTACAACGTAGTCCGCCCCCCGCTCCGTGTCAAACCATTCCTGACGAAGGTTCCGGAGTGGTCCTCCAGCAGTACGATTTTGACTCGATTCCAATACTCATCAGGGAGGCGGAAATGAGCAACCTGAGCTATGTCCACGGCGCTAGTGACATACCCCTTCGTGGCGAGCCGGTCTTCAGCAATATCCGCCGCACTGCGGCCCGCGTCGGTGATCACGAGGCGCTGGTCGTCGCACACCAGAATTACCGGGCCACGTATCGCGAGCTCGTCCAGCAGTGCGAACAGGTCGCGCGAGGCCTGATGGCGCGCGGTGTGGTAAAGGGTGACCGCGTCGGCATCTGGTCGCCCAACCGCTATGAGTGGGTGATCGTCCAGTACGCAACCGCGGCAATGGGCGCGATCCTCGTCAACATCAACCCCGCGTACAGGACGTCAGAGCTCGAGTTCGCGCTGAACCAATCGGGGATCAGCTTCCTGATCATGGCCGCGGGATTTCGCCAGGCGGACTATCGCGCAATGCTCGCCGAGGTGAAGGCTCGCTGCCCGACGCTGCGTGAGGCTGTCGTACTTGAGGAGGGATGGGGCGCGCTGAAGCGCGACGCCTCCAAGGTGAGCGCCGAAGAGTTTTACGATCTCGAGGCTAGGCTCCAGTTCGACGACCCGATCAACATCCAATACACGTCCGGGACGACCGGCTTTCCAAAGGGAGCCACGCTCACCCACCACAACATCCTCAATAACGGCTTCTTCATCGGCGAGACGCTCAGGTACACGGAGCAAGACCGCGTCTGCATCCCAGTGCCCTTCTACCACTGCTTCGGGATGGTGCTCGGCAACCTTGCCTGCACCACCCATGGCGCGACGATGGTGATCCCGAATGATGCCTACGACCCGGTGCTCACCATGCAGACCGTTCAGCAAGAGCGCTGCACGTCGCTATACGGCGTGCCGACGATGTTCATCGGCGAGCTGGAGCATCCTCGCTTCAATGAGTTCGATTTCAGTTCGCTGCGTACCGGGATCATGGCCGGCTCGCCGTGCCCGGTCGAGGTCATGAAGAAGGTCCAGACAGTGATGCACATCCCCGAGATGACAATCGCATACGGCATGACCGAGACCTCGCCTGTGTCCACCCAATGCACCACTGACGACCCACTCGAGCGGCGGGTGTCGACGGTCGGACGCGTTCACCCTCACGTCGAGATCAAGATCGTCGATCCAGCCACCGGCGCCGTCGTGCCGCGCGGCGCACCCGGCGAGCTGTGCAGCCGAGGCTACATCGTGATGTGGGGCTACTGGAACAACGAGGAAGCGACACGGTTGGCGATCGACGCGGCGAGATGGATGCACACGGGCGATCTCGCGACCATTGACGCCGACGGCTACGTGAACATCGTCGGCCGGATCAAGGACATGATCATCCGCGGCGGAGAGAACATCTATCCGCGTGAGGTCGAGGAATTCCTCTACAGCCACCCGGACATCGCCGACGTCCAGGTCATCGGCGTGCCATCGGAGAAGTACGGCGAAGAGGTAATGGCCTGGGTAAAGCTGCGCGATGGCAGCTCAGCCGGCGGCGAGGAGATCGCCTCGTGGTGCAAGGGCAAGATCGCGACTTACAAGATCCCTCGGCACTGGAAGTTCGTCGATGCGTTTCCGATGACGGTCACCGGAAAGATCCAGAAGTTCAAGATGCGCGAGACGGCCGTCGAGGAGCTCGGCCTGCACAAGGCTGCGACGCTGAAGACCGCCTAAGAGGTCTGCACGATGCAGCCAGGCCGCTGTCCGCGTAGCCACTCTTCGCGGGGCGTGCGCTTCACCCTGGTATCAATAGCAAAGCCTCAAAATTTGGCGGCTGAGGGTCACAGCAGAGTTGCGATTCGGTGCCCACTGCCCGGCTAAGGCCGTCCACCTACCGGTTGACTGGCATAGTCGCCCGCCGCCCTGCCATCGATGAACACATGGCAACCCTGCTGGCGGAGCCCGGCAGCGACCCACGGCCGTTCCTTTCGGATAAGCACCTCGTGGCGCTCGGCGTTGCCTACTACCAATCGATAATCCTTGAAGCGACTCAAGCTCAGTAGCCGCAGATCCCTTTTGACGACCCTGTCGTCGACCCAAATCCTCACCGTTCCCCAGACCTGGCTGAAGGAGAATCGGACGATGTGAACTTCAGCCTCCCCCACTCGAAACTCAAACTCAAGCCGCGCGTTGAGTGAAACCCACTCTTGATTCATTCCAGTGGGCCGTGCCGCTTCCCACGCTGTTCCATTCCACCGGTAGTGGCCGTCCGGCGACAGTGTCGATATCCATTGCGTGCCATCCCACCACCAAGTGCCGTCGCTCGAGAATTGGGGGCCCGCTTCAGGCCCAGCGTAAGGCTGCACGGCGACAACTTAAGCCTCGAGGGTTTGCTCTGTCCACTCAACAGAGTACAAATGCTGTAGGCCAGTCAATTGATATTTGACGGCTAACGCGAAGTCGTATTCAGAAATTGGCTCCGGAGTAGGGATTCGAACCCTAAACCTTGCGGTTAACAGATCGGCGCAGCCCATTCAGAAAACCCGGTCCGTATTCGCAGAGCGCCGCTGAGTACCACCCTTTGCCACCGTTTGCCACCGGCGTTGCTGTACGAAACCCTTTAGTGAAGAGCCGGTCTTGCTCTTTGCCGTCGCGACGAGCGAGGGGCATACGGGCGTGTGAAGACAGCTTGCGGCTCGCGTATCCGGTCTGTACGGTAGTTGGCCTGTGGGCGACTCGCAAACACTGTATGGAAGCACGCCGACGTTCTTTCGCCGGCCGCTGAGGCGACCAGGCGCGCCACTCACTGGCGCGGATGTGGCGTTTCTGGGAATCCCGTGGCGCGCTCCCAATCCTGAAGGTCGGTCGCCGATCAATTACGAGGGAAGCCTGCTGACGCCCACATACTTCCGGTCGAACTCGTCGAGCTTTGGAGGCTATCTCCCGGAGCTCGAGCTGGATGTCTTCGAGCATCTCGCAATGGTTGACCTCGGTGACGCCGACATCGTTGCTGACATGAGCACATCGCTCGGTAACGTGGAGGGTCGGGTCGCCGAGGCCGTCGCTGCCGGGTGCATGCTGGTCACGATTGGCGGTAACTCGGGCGTGAGCACATACCCAGTGTTGAAGGCCATCGCCGCGGCCGCGTCTGGACCGACCGCCGTTCTCAACCTTGATGCCCATCACGACAATGAGCGCGGGGAATGGCAGGAAGATGATCCCAGCAATCCCCGATGGGCGACGACGTGGGCGCGCCGAATCCTTGGCTTGCCCGGCGTCGACCCAGGTCGCTACTTCCACTTCGGACTGCGAGGCTCCCTGAACGACAAGGAGACATTCCTGCGCTTCACGGAGCGTGGCGCGCGACGCGAAAACATCCTGACCTACCGCGATCTGAAGGAGGCGCGACGCGAAGGGTTCGAGGCCTGGGCTGAGCGGCTGGCCGGCAAGATCACGTCAGGCGCGGCGAAGGTCTGGATTTGTATCGACCCGGACGTCCTCAACATGGGAACGAATCCTGACTTCGGAGATGAGCCGATGGGGCCGACCAATGAGGAGGTGATCGAGCTTCTTTTCCAGGTCGGACGTGCCGCCGGTAGAGATCGCTTCGGCGGGATTAGCTTTGGGGCCGTGCCCTACACCGCGACCTCTCTTCACTTCGCTTGCTTTTACTTCGTTCTCTATGCATTTGCAGGCGTCGCGTTGTCACCTCACTGAGGTCAGGACGCCTGAGACCCGCTCGACCCTGTGCGGCGGGTGCTCATTTGATCGTGCGGGTGCTGGCCGCTCTGATCGCGTCGGGCGCAGGCCGAGCTTCAGCCGCCGGCGCGCTCAATGGCGGCGGCGATTGTGGCAGGGGAGAGCGGCAGCTGGTTGAGCTGAATCTTGAGCGGAGATAGGGCGTCGATTATGGCGTTGGCGATTGCCGCCGGCGGGGCTATAGGGCCGGACTCGCCGACGCCCTTGACGCCGAGCGGGTTGCGCTCCGACGGCGTTCCCGCGAGGTGCTCCTGGACGATCTCCGGCACCTCGGCGGAGGTCGGCAAGAGGTAGTCGAGGAAAGTGGTG
>Ga0137388_10000414_pt1 | contig 23652 bp, 17 predicted proteins | sample 15con2h14AmetaG_FD_104644 | JGI IMG/M metagenome (GOLD analysis project Ga0137388, IMG submission 104644) | Vadose zone soil microbial communities from Angelo Coast Range Reserve, California, USA - 15con2h1.4A metaG | ecosystem: Environmental > Terrestrial > Soil > Vadose zone > Saprolite...
AAGCGCGGCTGCATTGAAACCTTGGCAGCAGGACCGGCCATCGGGCGGCGTGGCGGTCAGAAATTCTCTAAATATCCGAAGTCGCTGCTTTGCGAGTTGGCCGGCGGAAATGCAGATGCCGTGACCAGCGAGATGGTTGCGAGGGCCTATGCCGCGAGAGACGCAGCCGCCGAAGAAGTGATTCGGGAGACTCTGGATTTGCTGGCCTACTGGCTTGGAAGCATTATCGACCTGCTGGAACCCGAAGTCATCGTAATTGGGGGCGGTGTTTCGACGATGCTCGCACCTTTCTTGAATGAAATTCGTGAACGCTGGCGAGGAGCCTGCCTCAATCCAGCGCCGATGGACATTCCACTGGTACTCGCTCGCTATGGGGAAGACGCCGGGATCGCTGGCGCTGCCGCGCTCTGTGAATTTGACTGACATCTGACGATTCCGCTTAGCGAGCCGGAGCACTGGCCACACCCACGTTCTTGTCCGCGCCACCATAATAGAAAAGCCAGCGCCCTCCATCGCGCACGAGTCCCTCCACAAACACGACATTAGGTACCTGTCCGACTTTTTCCCATTCGGGCCCTGGAGAAAAAATGGGCTCCTGAGCGCGCGCGAGAACCTTGGCCGGATCTTTCTTGTCGAAGAGGACCCAACCAGTCGAGTAAATGTTTTTGTCATCTGCGCCGTTGTAGATCAGGAAAATGCCTTCAGACGTCAAGACGGGCGGAGGACCTGGCTCGACAACCTGGGAATCAAAGGAGCCGGGGCGGCTGGAGAGAACCGGATGATCAAGGGCTTCCGTCCAATGGAGCAAGTCTTCGGAATAAGCGATGCCCATTTGCGTATCCTGGCCACGCGCGTCCGCGAGAAAATACATCCAATATTTGCCATTAATTTTTTGAGGGACGATTGCGCCGGACTTGGTCCATTTCACATTCCACTTGCCCTTGTAAGCAGGAAGCACAATGCCTCGCCGCTTCCAGTGGACCAAGTCGGTCGATGTGGCGAGACAGAGTTGGGCATCTTTTTTATCGGCACCAACTCCATCTACGTTGTTGTATCCCGTGTATGTTAGGTAAAACGTATTGCCAAACTTGACCAACCTGGGGTCTTCGACTCCACCGCCCTTTTCATACGGCGTCTCCGAAATCAATACCGGTTCCGGCCGGCGAACAAAATGAATCCCGTCATCGCTCGTGGCGTAGCCGAGCGACGAGGTGCCCTTGTGGTCTTGGGCACGATAAAGCATCACAAACTTACCGCCCTCCTTTACGACTGCGGGGTTGAACGTTCCCGCGGATTCGAATCCGTCACCCTGCGGAGACACGATGGGATCAGGGGAGAGCCGCGTCCACTCTCCGAAAGGCGGCGCAAGTGGCGGGGCAGCGATCGCTACAGCAGCAAATAACACAAGCAGCGGCAACGTAGATTGTCTGGCCAAACGAGCCACGAAATTCGATTCTTTTCGCATTGTGCTCATTCCTCTTTTTATAGTTGAGTTGGGTGATATAAACCCTTCAACGCCGATTATTTCCGTTCATGAACAAACGAAACCCGATTCAATACTCCGCCAGCACCCGAACCCACGCCTGCCCGGGGACCTGCACGGTGCCGCTAACTGATTTTCCATCCTGACTGAGACGAACCTCGTGCCCCTGCGTCGGCGGAATCGAGATGGAAGCGGAGCGCCGTTCTGCTGTCGGGTTATACAAAATGAAATTGAGCTGGCGAGGCGGGAACACTTTCGCGTCAAACGCATCAAGCAGATCGAGATTTACCAGCATGAGTTCCCGGTCGCTAACTTGACCCAGGGCCTCATACATCAGGTACATCCACAATGACTCCCCAGCGCCGTAAATTTCCTTGCCTACATTTCCAGTTTGGCCACCAAGTTCAAGGGTGCCGAGATTCTCAAAGGGAATAAATGCCATGGAGGCGTGTTGGCGATTCTCGGTGCAATCCTGAAAGAAATAAAAGTTGTTGCGCCGTTGCTGATCCATAAAACGGAGCAGGCCTTCAAATACGATCCCGCGTTTCAGGATACCGGTCCAAGGCAGAACAGACTCCACATTCTCCTTGAACGCTGGATAGAGGATGGAGGCCGCGGCCTGGACCATGCCGCGTACATCGTGGGACTTCTGACTTGGATCGGAATACCAATAGAACATACGCAATTGCTGGTGGAGCAGATAGCGGGCCTGATCGCCCATACCGAGTTCCGCAGCAGCCAATGCGCCGTAGGCAAGTTCCTGCGGCTCGTGGAAGAGGCGATCCGACGGCACGGTGTACAGAACCTGGATCGCGCGCCGCGCATCCTCCCGGTAACGCTCTTCTCCGGTCAAACGGTGAGCGAGAATGGCAGCCCATGCGTAAAGGCCGCCTATGGCGTAATTCGTTCCGGCTCCCTCGGCAAGGAGTGTGGAAACCTGATAGTAGATGGGGAAGAGGTAGTCATACTGGCGAGCCATTTTCTGTGCGGTCTTAAACGCCTCCAAAAAATGATCCGTAATTTCCTTGGACCCCGCCAAAGACCCTATCGCAGGGTATTTCACGAGCCCATTCTCAAAGGGATACCAAGAGTCAGTCCTTTCGTTCGGTTTGCGCACGAAGTCATTGCTGATGCTCTGAGTATCCTCGTGGTAGAAGGCGGGCAGCGCCGCGAGAAGTTCATTGCACTCGGTTTCGTAGCTCGGCGATGGATGTAACCGGAGATAGAGAAGCGATGGCCACAGGACATCCGCGATGGTCATGAGCTCGAAGTTGTCTGCAGGCTGCTGCCAAATCTGAGAGCTGTCCTTGACGTATGCCCGTAGACCGGCGCGTCCATTCACTTCAACCCGAGTCGCCCTCTTCTTCTGCAAATCTCCTACGGTCGCCGCTGCGAATTCCTTCCAGGTAGTGGCGCAGCCAGGCCATTCAAACCTTTCCTCGAAAAGAGGAAGCAGTGCGAGCATCCAACGCTGCACCGCCGTCTGCTCGGTAACCAACTCTTTGAGCGGTCTTTGGAGCAAGAAGCAAGTGAAACGCACGTCGCCATCCGGAAGTACATTGCCTGTTGTCTGATTGGCGATCAGTCCCACACCAAGGCGCTGCGTACCGTCACGTTCGATTTGTGAGATAGTTGAGCAGCGATAGACGAGGAATCGCGGAAGATTTTCGATCGACATCCACCCCATGTCGCTGATGTCGAAATACATCATGGTTTCGATGCCTGTGTTCTGATCCAGAAGGTAAACCGCAGGCAAGTCGTTACCGTAGGTGCCCAGCGAGTTCCTGGTCGGCTGGGTGAGCGCGACCCGCCTCCAGCTTCCTGACTGGCCCTCCATCAGCGTGGAAGAGGAACTCAACCAGGTGATAATCTGTGGCTCAATGCGGCTGCCTTGGCGCAGCCTGACCGGCGCAGGTAGATGGAGTGCAGTGCGAAAGCGGAACCAGGGCGCATCCGCATCGTGGCTCAGAGCGCTAATCTCCGACTCCCAGCCGTAGGACAATTCCTTGCCGTCCAAACCTTCCGCGTTACCCCTTCCTTCGCAGAGGACACTCGAACCCTCACGCCGAACACGCGAGGGTACCAGCGGGAAGGACGCACCGACGATGAACGGATTGTTAGCCAACGTTGCTGGTTTCCAGTCGTCGCCGACACGCAGAAAGTTCTGAAAGGCGAGCGGCGACCCGGTTGGGGATATGCGGAGTTGCTGGGATCCGTTTTCAAGATTTGTGGAGAGCGGTGGAAGATCCGATTCGAAAGATGGCAGGGCGATTCCTGTGGAAATACCTGCATAAGCCGGGCCAGCACCGACAGTGGTGACCAGCAGCGTTCTCATGAAGCCACGCCGATTGAACTGGCTCATATGGCTGCTACCCCGGCATTCGAGGAGCGGGTAGAGCTCTGCTCGGGAAGCAAACCGGGCAGAGCTCCCCGATATCAATAGGCGATCTTTAGGCCAAATTGAATGGCTCGCGGGTCGGAGGTGTTGGAGACAGCACCGAACCCGCAGGCAAAGTGTTGGGTAGCGCCAGTGCATGTACCAGTGCCAAGAGGAGTAAATTGGCTGTTCAGGCCAGAGTCGAATCCGCCAGGCGCCTTGAAGATGTGCCGGTTGAAGAGATTGAAAAACTCTGCCTTGAAGTCGATCGTTGCCCGCTCTCCAAAAATCCTAGTTTTCTTGCCTAGCGTGAAGTTCTCGTTCCGTTCCCCCCATGTGCGGGCATGAGCGAGGGATCGTGGTTCGTTACCGAAAGTCAAACCAGGTGCCAGCGAGAACGCCGCCGCGTTGTAAAACGACGTAGTAGCAGGATTAAAATTCGAGCTCTTGTTGGTCTGGCTCACTCCTTGTACAACATTTACACGCGCAATTCCGGTAAAGTTACACCCGGCAAACAATACAGCGCCCGCCGTGGGGCCCGTGGCGATGGTGCCGCCACAAGGCTCATATACCGTCGTTGGAAGTCCGGACTTGTAAGAACCCACACCGGAGACGTACCAACCGCCAGCGACACGGTCCACAAATCCACCTTCATGTAGGTAGCGCTTGCCATGCCCGACTGGCAATTCATAGAAGAAGCTGGCCACAAGACTTTGCGGCGTATCGAGCTGGCTAACGGCTTTTTCAGTTCCGCGATTGTAGGAATTTTGGCCGATAAAGCTATTCGTGCCAATGAAACCGGAAACGCCGGGTCCGGCGGAGTCGGCATCGGTGAGGTTCTTCGAAACGGTATAAGACACGAGAAAGCTCAACCCCTGCGAAAAGCGCTTGTCCACTTGCAACTGCATGGCGTGATAAGTGGAGTTGCCAGTGCGATCCGGGGAGAACGAGTTATCTTCCTGGTTAAAGTCGCCGTACTGAGGAAACGGTCGAAAGATCTGTTTGATGGATTTATCAAGTGGGAAACTAGCATAAGGTAACTTCACGCCTGCGGCGATGGCGGCAGGGCACTGTTGATTTGATGGCAGAGATGGCCCAGCCGGCGTCAGGCAGATTGCGTTCTTGTTCAAATCGCTAGCAAAGGTAGCGAGGTACGACAGCTGCGAGGGATTCGTTTGGTTCGGAATAATGTTCAAAGCTGGCAAGTGAGTGCCCTTGGAACCGACATAGGCCACGCTCAACACCAGGTTTGTCGTGATCTGGCGTTGCACATCGAGATTCCAGGTCTGGATGTCCGCTGGTCGACCGCTGCTTCTCGGCACTAGGATTACTCCACCATTGTTATTCTGTCCTTCCGGCGTGAAAGGTCCGGATAGAGGAAGAATATGCGGCACGCCGCTGTCTATTTGGACCACTGTGCCCAGATCCTCCTTATTGAAAAATCCCAGGCCATCCTGGTCGGCGAAAGACCCTTCCCTTAGCGGCTCATAAAAGATTCCATAACCGCCGCGAAATACGGTCTTGTCATTAATCTTGTAGGCGAAGCCTACTCTAGGACCAAACGCCTTCTTGTAGGTGTCCTGTGGACGCTTCCTTCCGTTGCGACCCGTGCCCGTTCCGAAATAGGTGTAAGCTCCCAGGATGTTTCCGGCCCCCGGGTTAGGAAGCGTCGGGTCAACCGCCGAAAACCGGTTGAACGCTTCGGTGGCCGGTAGGTCGGTATCGTAGCGGAGGCCGTAATTCAGAGTCAGGCGGGGCCTCAACTTGTACGAGTCCTGCGCGTAGAAGGAGTAATCCTTGTATCGCACTCCGCTGAATCCCCCATAGTTCAAGATCGTCTCGTTCACAAGGCCAAAGAGCGAACTGGCCACGGCATCGCCGCCAGCTCCGCTCAGACTGGTCTGCGCGGGATCAAAATGGAATTCTCCGGAGCCCTGGGTTAGCCGACGGACGTTAAATTGCAGGAATCGCACCTCACCACCAAACTTCAAATTGTGTTTGCCCTTGATCCAACTCACGGAATCATTTACCTGATAGACGTTGTCTGCAAATTGTGAGTCGCCGCAGGCGTTAAGCACCTCGCGGTAAGGGCCGCCGAAGAATTTAACGCATGGGAAAGTAGTGTTATTTACGCCAGTAAGTCCGATCTTTGCCGGGTATCCCTGGCCGAGGCTGTTGGCGACTTCACCGCGGAAGCGCCGGCTAAATCCGACCAGGAATTGGTTGACCACCGTTGGTCTGAAAATGTAGTTGTGGCTAAAACGTACATACCGAGTACTCTGCGGCGTGCTTTGCCCGAAGATCGGTCCCAGGCTCGAGACGTCGCCCTTGAAGGTTTGGCCGTGGTCAAAGCCGCCAGAAATCCGCTGTTTGTCCGAGATAATGTGATCAATCTTGAGATCCCAGAGATCTGCGGTCGTTTTTGCGGTGTGCGTACCAAGTGTATTGTTTGAGGGTGCGCCAGTGGTCGGCGGAAGCAGTGCAAAGAGCTTCGTCATCACCGCACTCGGTTTAAAGTTGGGGTCGTTTGTCAGGATATTGCCAGGAATCGCCTTGCCGGTTGTAGGATCGTAAAGCTGAGTGCCCGGCAACAAGGATGAAAAGTCGCCCTTGCGAAAGCTTTCTGGCGGCAGACTAAGTACTTGCGTCCCTCCGGTCTCCAACCGAAAGCCTTCATAAGCAAAGAAGAAGAAGGTCTTGTCTCTTCCGTTATAAAGGTGTGGGACCCACACGGGACCGCCGGCGGTGAGGCCGAAGTCATTCTGCGTATCGATAGATTTGGGCGTGAGCGATGTGTTGTTTCGCCAACTGTTGGCGTCCAGCACGCGGTTGCGGAGATAATCATAAGCGGAAACGTGAAACTCGTTGGTCCCAGACTTCAGCGTGAGACTTATAATCCCGTCGCCGGATTCACCATACTCAGGCGAGAAATTACTCTGCAGCACCTTGAACTCTTGCACTGCCTCCGGTGAAACACCTTTATTCCACTGGATGTTGGGCGAGACCAGGGAGATCGAGACTCCGTCCACGAGCACGTCCGTTCCGCCTTCTTGGCCTCCATTTACCTTGAAATCGTCGGTCGTATTGTCAGCGGGGTTGTTACCCACATTTCCTACGAATCCCGGCACTAGCGTAATGAACTGCACTGGGTTGCGGATGGTGCCAGAGACTTCCAGCGGCAGATTAGCCATTAGGGTACTCTGCACGGTCGAACCAATGTCAGAGGTTGCAGTTTCCAGCTGGCTGGCGTCGGCAATAACGGTCACGTTATCCGAGACTCCGCCAAGCTGCATCTCGACGTCCAAGGCAACTGTAGCATCAGTCTGCACCGTCACGCCTTCCCGCGAGTACTTCTTCAGGCCCGGCCCCTGTATCGTAACGGAGTACCGGCCGGGCGGGAGGTTCGCCAATGAATAAAGCCCCGCATCTGTGGTCACTGTTGTAATCGAGAGACCGGTATCCAGGTTTCGGCCTGTCACGGTGGCACCGCCGACAGCTGCACCACTCGGATCGGTTACAGTGCCCTGGATGCTGCCATTCGTAGTCTGAGATCGAAGAGATACGGCAGATGCCAACAGGATGAACGCAAGAGCACATATGAATCTTTTCACTAGATTTCCCCCCAACCACTCTGCTCATAATCCAGTTAACGACGAAACCAGATGCGTTAGAATTGAACGCCCCGTAAAAACTGCAATTGGAAATCTGTCCCGCCTCGTGCCTTTATACTATCCGGGCAGTATGAACGGATAGTTGACCTCTTATCGTTCGAAGGAAAGGGTCTTACACGTGAATTCATTGTGATTCACATACTTGCGCATCTGTCTGCCACTCCGCCGATCCGCGAACCCATTGGAAAGAAGGCGGTTAGGGGCTTGACTTGCAAAGCCTCTGTGATAAAATCGCCTCGCTCCATCGAAATTGTTGATAGGTATGGCCTCACCGCAGACGTCGGTTTCACAACCAACAGTTACTGACGAGCTCCTTAATGATGAGCGTTGGCTGCTCGTACAACGAATTGTATCCAGTGCGCCCTTCCAAAAAGGTACCCGGCTCAGGGATTTGTTGCAGTACCTCACTGAGCAAACCATCCATGGGCATGCGCACGAATTGACCGAGCAACACATCGGCAACGTGCTGTTCCACAAACCTTCAGATTACAGCCCCCTGGAGGACAGTTCCGTACGGGTACACGCCCGGCAGCTGCGCCTGAAACTTCACGAATACTTCGATGAAGAAGGGCGAGACGAGCCGCTTATCCTGAGCATCCCGAAAGGGAGTTACACACCAATATTCAAGCCAGCTACGAAGGCTGCCAGCCCTAGCGCGGAAGCTAAACCCAGCGTTAGTCTGGCCGTGCCCTGGCGAAGCGAAGCGATTCTGGCGTGGACACTTTGCGGCGTATTGATAATAGTATGCGCTGTCCTGGCATATCGATCTGCCCGGCACGGTACGCCCGGCTTGGCAGAGAGCGCCACCAATCCTCCCTGGCCATTTTCGCAAGTTTTTGATACCAAGCATCAAACTTTAATTATCGTCGCGGATAGCAATTACGGCATGTTCCGAATACTCACCAGCCAGCCAGGTTCCCTCGATCAGTATCTTCGCCGGGACTTTCTGCGTTCCTCTTCAAGACTTAAGCCTGAAAGGGCCGACTTCCGGTTGAATGAGTACATGACAAATTCAACGCTCACCTCGTTTGCCGACGTCGCGGACGTGGCCATATTGCTCGAGATGGCTGGGCCCCTTCAAAAACAGGCATCGGTTCGGTACCCGAGAGACTTGGCTATGCGCGACTTGGATCACGTTAACTACGTTCTTATCGGAAGCCCTGGGTCGAACCCTTGGGTGTCACTCTTCCAGAACAAGCTAAATTTCCGCGAAAGCGAGGCTATAGTGGGCAACAGCGCTAAAGCATTCGTGAACACGAATCCGCTGCCCGGTGAGAAAACCCGATACGAAGGCTTGAGATGGACGGGAGCGATGGGAGAAGACTACGCCACAATTGCGCTGCTTCCGAATGTCACGCACGACGGAAGCGTGCTCATCATGCAAGGACTTCAACAAGAGGGAACGGAAGCCGCAGGTCGATTTCTGGCCGATCCGGAAAACCGGCGGCAGTTGAAGGCGACGCTTGGAATTGCAGGTTTAAGAGAGAACTCCTTTGGAAATATTTGGTTCGAGGCGTTGATTCGCTCCCGGACAGTCGCCGGGGCGCCAAATTTAACGACTCTCGTCGCCGTCCGCCGCATCGAATAGCAACTCCGACTCCTACTCCTGTTTCAATGACATGGGCCCTGCATAGGCACCATGCATCTCCAGCATGCGCGTTCCGCAATTTCGAGGGATGACTTTTCCGAGCTTGGTCTCGAACGGATTGCTATACTTTCTCCTGTATTTCATTTGTTTTGAGGACCCCCACTCGTATGCTGGACCGGAGCGAACTGCCGAGTGAGAGCAAGATGTCCCTATCTATTCGCTGGCTGCCACGTGATTTGCGTTTCACCGCGCCTACCAGATTGTGGGCCGTTCTTATCTGCCTGATTTCCAATGTCCTGCCCGTGGCGCAGATTGTGGGCGCGCAGAGCGACCTAGGAACCCTTCTTGAACAAGCGCGTGCGGCTGAAAAGACTGGAGATTACCAGGCGGCGGAACGAGTTTACCTGCAGGCGCTGGCGATTGACCCAGACAATCTTGAAACTCTCAAGCGCCTCGGCGTGCTGCAACAAACTGAGCTGAAATTCAGCGAATCGGTCGAGAGTTTCAAGCAGGTTCTCGCCCACGATGCGCACTATCCCGACGTGAATTTTTTCCTAGGCGTATCCTATTTCGGCGAAAACGACTTTAACCAGGCGATCCAAAGCTTTGAGCTTGAGCTCGGAACTCCGAAACCACACCGCCGGTGCCGGTACTATCTCGCACTGGCGCTGCAGGCTGTCGGCCGGATCGATGAAGCCATCTCGCAACTGAACCGCACAGTTGATGAGAATCCCCAGGATGCGGATGCGCTTTACCAGCTTGCCCGCATTCACAAGAACGCTTCCCTTCAGGCGATCGAGAGACTGAGAGCCCTGGACCAAGACTCGTTCCAGCTACACGCCTTGATGGGAGAGGTTTACGCGGATGATGAGCGGTACGCTGAAGCTATCAAGGAGTACCAGGCGGCACTCGCGAAACGTCCCGACGCTACGGGAATTCATTATGCAATTGGGGTAGCGTATTGGGTCCAGCATCAGCTGGATGCCGCCAAGAAGGAATTCATGGAGGCTCTGAAGGAAAACCCAAACGACGCGCTGACCAACTTGTACCTTGGGGACATCGCGGTTCACGACCAGCGCTTTATCGAGGCACATGGATACCTCAGCGTAGCTGAGAAGGGACAGCCCAACATGTCTCAGTTACACGTGCTGCTCGGGAAATGCTATCGGGGCGAGAACGAACCCGAAAAAGCAAAGACTGAATTCCTGGCTGCGATCCAGGCGGACCCCACTGCCGCGCAGCCACACTACTTGCTGGCCCAGGTTTATCGGGAACTTCGCAACCCGCAAGCAAGCTCGAAAGAGTTCGCAGAATTTGAGAGGCTTTCACAGTTGGAGAAGGATAAGACTCTTCAGCATGGGCCCCAGAACTGACATGGACTGCGGGCCAGGGCCGACATTTGTATCAAAGTTATGAGTATCCCCCCTGGATACCTCCGGAGATTCGCGGCCGTTGGGAGTGGCTTTGTTGCAATCGGTTTACTGCTCGCCGCCGGCCCATGCCAAATCGCGGGACAAACGGACGCCTCGCACACGGGAAATGCTTCAACTGTAGAAGCGCACTTTGCCACTGCGCAACAAGCCCAGAAAAACGGTGACTATGTCACCGCGGAGCGAGAGTACCGGGCCGTACTGGAGTTAAGACCCGATTTTGCAGAAGTTCATATGAATCTCGGACTGGTCTACCAGCTTCAAGACCAGATTGCCGACGCGATGACCGAGTTTCGGCGTGCGCTTCACCTTAAGCCCACGCTGGCCGGTGCGAATTTTTTCCTTGGGGTTGACTATTGCAAGAACGGCGAAGGGATTAGGGCTCTCCCCTATTTGAAGGCTGCAGCCAAGCAGGATCCTCGACGACCCGATATCTGGTCTTGGTTGGCGACGGCCCAGGAAATGTCCGGTGAGTTTCATGCTGAAGTAACGACCCTTCAAAAGGCACTCGATTTGCAACCCCAGAACACTGATTTACTTTATCTGCTGGGTCAAAGTTATGAGCGCTTGGGAAAGGAAGAGGTCGCGGGACTGCAAAAAACGGCACCGCACTCTGCACGCTCCGAGCAACTGCTGGCGGAAAGCTATGCCGCGAGCAGCGAGTGGCCATCTGCGGTCATTCATTTTCAGAATTCATTGGCTGCATCGCCTGATAGTCCGGGCTTGCATGCGGAGTTGGGCGAAGCGCTGTTGCGAGCGGGAAAGCTTTCGCGGGCCAAGCATGAATTTGAAGAAGAGTTACACCTTGAGCTTCATAGCTTGAGGGCAATCGTGCGCCGGGGTGAGACAAAACTCATCCAGGGTGACGTCGAGGGAGCTCTTCAGGATTGGAACACCGCAATAACCGTGGACGGGCTGCAGGCAGAGAGAGTCCTGGGCATCCGAGAGACTGGATTGGGCGATGCCGCGTTCGAGCAGCTCCCGGATGCACTGCGTGAACAAATCGAGAAACTTGCCGCCGAACTGCAACGACGTGACACTCCGGCCGCGCACTTAGCGCTCGCATTTCTCGCCATGCAAAGCGGGGACTCCTCAGTGCAAACTTCTGAAGGTGAACGAGCCCTTGGTTCCTCGGAGTCGGCGCCCTCTCCGATGAACTGTTCACAAGCCGAGATTCAACAGGCACTCACACAACAGCAATTTTCAGCTCTTGTTCATTGCGCGCCGCAGGTCTTGACACTCCGGCCATCCGCCGGCTCTAGTTACGCTATCGCTCGTGCGTTGTTTGAAGCTGGGGATTGCGAAGCGTCCCTCAAATTGCTTTCCGGATTGCCACCCCGTGATCGGCATTCTCCGGAAGCGTCCTATTGGCGGGCGCGTTGTTATGAGAAGTTAGCGACCGCGGTTTATCTCAGTCTCTTCCAGGCAGACCCGAACTCCTATCGCTTGCATCAGCTGATGGGTGATTTGGATGCTGCAAAGGGCAATGATGGAAAGGCAATCGAAGAATATCGCCTAGCGGTTGCATTGAAACCATCTCTGCCGAATTTACATTACAGTCTGGGCCATCTGCTATGGAAGGATCTCAAAGTTGGAGAAGCACGTCAGGAGCTTGAAGCCGAGCTGGCCCTAAACCCACGACACGCGGGTGCGCTCAACGACCTCGGCGATACCTACCTTCTGGAGCACCAACCGGACAAAGCCCTCCCCTACCTAAGCCGGGCGCTTGCAGCGAATCCTCAAAATCCTGACATACATCGTGACCTGGGCACTGCCTATTCTGAACTGGGCGACTACGCGGAGGCAGAAGCGGAATTCAAGATCGCGGTCTCTGCCGACCGTGACGGTTCGGTCCACTACAAGCTGGCCAGGGTCTATCAGGCACTTGGACAAAAAGAGAAGGCGGCGCACGAGTTTGAACTCTCAACCGCGCTGAACGCGGAAACCCACAGGAAACTTGAGCAGCAAAGAGAACGATTGGACGAAGTTGAGAAGGCGACACAGGATCCGTAGAAAACCGGCAATCGGCAGACCATTGCCGTGACCGGCGTCAGGTGCAATTATCCTGGCGAGCTGGAAAGCCCGAGTTTGGATGGAAGGGCAGAGACGGCAAGTTCGCGGGTTCTGGCTGTCCTGATATCAAGTGACTGTCACATGAAATTCAAGCCTCGATTTGTTGGTTATGTATCTTGTCTCTTGGCTGCTGGACTGTTCCTTCCTCTTATTTCCTATTGTCAGTTGGCCAATAGGCAGCAGCGGGCACTCAATCAAGACTCAATTGGCCAAGGGGAATCGTTCAAAAAGGGCCTTAATGCATTAAAGGAGAACCGACTGGAGGCTGCTCTCGTAGAATTAACCGCCGCAGAAGGCGAGGACCCGAACGACCCTCGAATCCACAATTTCCGGGGGATCGTACTCGCCCGTTTGGGCCAAAGCAAGGAGGCTGCCGCCGAGTACCAGGAAGCTATTCGCTTGGACTCTCGTATGGAGGATGCCTATCGGAATCTCGGCTTCCTGGAATGGACCGAGCACAACCTCGGGCGAGCACATGAGGCACTGGTTCGCGCCGTGGAACTCTCGCCCAAGGACTCTTTTGCCCATTACTATCTCGGCAGAGTGCAACTCGATGGGCAGTTCTACGCCGAGGCGTTTCGGGAGCTGGGGCTTTCGGCTGTACCTTGGCCTGCCGAACCAGATTTTCTAATGGAAGCCGCAGCGGGATATTTGGCGCTCGGCCGGCAAGTAGAGGCAGGGAAGATCCTCCATCAGTTGACATCACTCCCGCTCCTTGATGCCCAATCCGTGCACGTCGCTTCACTTCTGTTGGCCGTTCACGAGAATGAGAGCGCCATCGGTCTTTTACGAAAGTTTAGCGACAGGCAGGTCACTGCCTTTGCTCCATGGGCTCAGTTCGACCTGGCGCTGGCGTACCTCTTTGCCGGAAGATACCAGGAAGCAGCTGATCAAGCCCAAAACTTCATCAGCACCCTCCGTTCGAGGGGATCGGAATCTGCCCAGACGGTCCCGGGATGGTCTTTGGCCGGTATTGCGTACGCCCGCCTCGGCCAGGGCGATCGAGCAGTTGATGCCTTGCGCCGCGTAGCCGCGCTCGACCCGGATCGAGAAGAGCACTGGCTTAATTTAACGCGTGAATTGATGGAGCTGAGCCGCTACAGCAAAGCGATTTCTGCGGTTCAAGATGGCCTTGCAGCTAATCCTAAATCCTACGCCTTGCATTTGCGGCTCGGAGCGGCCGACCTCTCGGCTGGACGATACGAGGAGGCAGAAACCGTTTTTCGGAATCTCGTGGAGGCTGGAGATCCGCTGCCGACGAGTTACATTGGCTTGGCTCAAGTGCTGCTGCGCATGGGTCGAGCGGAAGAGGCTGCCTCCGAGCTCTCTGCCGCCCAGCGAAAGTTGGGGGCAATATTTCTTATCAGTTATTTTCGAGGTTTGTCTCTCGACCGCGCAGGGAAACGGTTGGAGGCAATCCCCGCGTTTCAGGAAGCAATACGGCTCAACCCGAGTAGCGCCGAAGCCCACTTGGAACTGGGAAAGACCAAGCTGGCAGTGGGGCGCGTAGATGATGCGATTGTTGAACTTGAAGAAGCGCTGCATCTGAGCCCGGGCAACATTCAGGCGCGGCGGCTGCTCAGCCAGGCTTATCACCGGGCCGGAGACGCGAAACGCGCCGCAAAGTATGCGGACACTTCAACCGAGGCCCCGCCAGCCGCCGAAGGCGACCTGTTGGGTGACTTTGTGCTACCGGAATGGCAAGTGCCTGAGGAAAGCAAGAAAGACTAGGCCTCAGCACCAAGAGGAGGCTTGTGAATCGTCAAACCTCATTGCTTCACGTATCCATCGTAAGAAAGCTAGTTATTGGCTCGGCCGTATTCCTCGTGCTGGCCGGCGGCTTGGCCCCTGCTCAGGAGCTGGCAGCCTTGCAAAACGCAAAAGCTACTCTGGCCAATTTCATTGATATCGGCGAGAAGGCTGGACTAACGATGACAATTGTGTTCGGCGGAGTGGACACCAAGAAATACATTATCGAGACGACCGGAACCGGCATTGCCATTTTCGATTATGACAACGACGGATGGCCCGACATCTTCATCGTGAATGGCACAACGCTGGAGGGCTTCCCCGCCGATAGGGCTCCCACGAACCATTTGTATCACAACAATCATGATGGAACTTTTACTGATGTGACTGAGAAGGCGGGACTCGTCGCGACGGGATGGGGCCAGGGAGTTTGTGTCGGCGACTACGACAATGACGGTTGGGAAGATCTCTACGTCACTTATTATGGCAAAAATCGTCTCTATCATAATGACCATGGCGTTTTCACGGAGGTGGCCGAGAAAGCGAGAGTAGCCGGATCGGGAAAAGCCTGGGGCACCGGCTGTGCGTTTATTGACTTTAACCGTGACGGGCGCATTGATCTACTCGTTGCAAATTACGTGGATTTTGACCTGTCCACCGCTCCTGCGCCGGGCGAAGGGACATCCTGCACGTGGAAGGGAGTGCCAGTGATGTGCGGACCGCGTGGATTGCGCGGTTCGAAAAACATCCTTTACGAAAACCAAGGTGACGGCACCTTCGCAGATGTCACCACCAAGGCCCACATTGATCGCACTAACGGACATTTCGCGTTCAGTGTTTCCACGCTGGACTTTGATGACGATGGCTGGCCGGATATCTACGTGGCTTGCGACAGCGCGCCGAGCATTCTTTATCACAATAATCGCGATGGGACCTTCACGGACGTAGCGGTGACGGCTGGCGTTGCATTTAACGAAGACGGACGCGAACAAGCCGGCATGGGAACCACAGTTGCAGATTACGTTGGCGACGGGCGGCTGGCCATTTTCAAGACCAATTTTTCAGACGACACCCCAACCCTGTATCGCAACGACGGCGATGGAGTTTTTTCCGATGCCACGTACATTGCCGGCTTGGGGCGGCATACCCAATACCTGGGTTGGGGCACAATGTTTTTTGACTTCGACAACGACGGCTGGCCGGATCTCATTCTTGCTAACGGCCACGTCTACCCGGAAGTGGACAAGTATCAGTTGGGAAGCACCTATAAAGAGCCGCGGCTGCTCTATCACAACAACGGAAACGGAACTTTTACTGATGTTTCTGAGCTTGCTGGTCCGGGTATCAATGCGACATCTTCCGCGCGGGGTTTGGCTGTTGGTGATCTCTGGAACAATGGGCAACTCTCCGTGCTAATCAACAACGTGTATGCAACACCGAGTTTGCTGGTGAACACCGTCCATTCCGGCAACCATTGGGTAGCGTTCAAGACGGTAGGCACGCGTTCCAATCGGGATGGAATTGGCGCAAGAATTAGCGTGAAGAACGGGCAGAGAGCGTTCGTCGATGAAGTGCGAAGCGGGTCAAGCTATATCTCGCAGAATGATATGCGGGTACATTTCGGTCTGGGCGCTGCAACCAGGGCAGAATCTGTGCGCGTACGCTGGCCCAGCGGGCTGGTGGAGCACTTCGACAATCTACCGGCAGATCAGATACACACTTTGAAGGAAGGTTCCGGCAAGATGGTCGGCGCATCTTCAAAAAAATCCTCAGGCAACAGATAGCCTGTCCTTCGCATTCATCATCTCAGTGCGCTGGAGTTTCCCTCCCTGCGACACGGCCTGAAGGTTCGTCGATCTGAAGAATTTGATCAGCGTGCACATTCTTCAAGGTCTGACGGATTCCGCTGGGCCAGCGAATTTCGATCGTTGCGGCCACCGTCTCTGTTCCCAAGCCAAAATGCACGCGCTTATCGCTGGAAGAAAGATAGCTGCTCGCGGTTGTTACGGTTGCGATTTGAGTGGTCCCCCCCGTCAATACTTTCACTTCCGCTCCGATGGCATCCCGGTTGCTCCTGTGCCCGACGAGCTTCAAAATCAACCAATGGTTGGAGGTCGGGGTTGCATTGTGCAGAACATAGAGAGGACCGTCATTGGTTGTTACGACCGCGTCCAGCCGACCGTCATTATCAATATCACCGATCGCCAGGCCACGTCCTACCCACGCTTCTCGAAAAACACTCCCCGCATCTGCCGAGACGTCTTCAAAGCCATGGCCCGTGTTCCGTGCCAGCAACATGGGTTCGCGGTAGCGGAGGTTTGGAAATGTCAGTTCGATCGTATCCAAGTCGTGCCCCTGAGCGATTAGGAGATCCTTCCAGCCGGCATTGTCGTAATCCAAGAATCGCACGCCCCATCCTGAATGAGTCATGGTCATGCGGCCTAGGCCGGAGGGATAACTCTCATACGAAAACGTGCCGTCGCCGTTGTTCCTATACAGTGCGTACATCTGGCTTGCAAGATCGGTTATCACCAAGTCTGGGAGGCCATCGTTGTTGTAATCCGCGAAATCCACTCCCATCCCCGCAAACGTATGGCCCTCTCCATCGACGGCCACACCCGATACCAGAGCAACCTCCTCAAACATGCCATTGCCCCAGTTGCGAAACAGGAATTCGGACATGGAATCGTTAGCAACGAATAGATCGACGTGACCGTCGCGGTCGTAATCCGCAATAGCGATGCCCAGGCCCTTGCCCGGCTTTGCCATGCCAACCTTTTCCGCAACCTCAGTGAAGTGACCGTTGCCATCGTTGTGGTAGACCAGAGGCGCGACGGGCTTGAAATAGTCAGGATGACAGTACGTGCGATAGCCTTCCTTATGTTCGCCGCACCAGACGTCGTCAAAGTCCCACACTAAATACCGGAGGACAACCAAGTCGAGCAAGCCATCACCATCCAAGTCCACCCAGGCGGCGCTGGTGGACCAGCCGCTCCCACCTACACCCCCTTTGTCCGTGACGTCCGTAAAGGTGCCATCACGATTGTTGTGATAGAGTTTGTTTCCTCCGTATGCCGTAACGTACAGGTCTTCATAGCCATCATTGTCGTAGTCTCCCACCGCAACTCCCATTCCGTAACCGGCTCCCTGCAAGCCGGCCCTTTCAGTCACATCTTCAAACGTGCCGTCTTGTTTCTGGTGGTAGAGCCGATTCCAATATTTGGGAGCCGTCTTCTGTGGGATAGTTCCCTTGGGCGTCGGGTCGGTGAGTGCCGCTCCGTTGACCACAAAAATATCCAGACGCCCGTCGTTGTCGTAGTCAAACAGGGCCACGCCCGATCCCATCGTTTCAATCAGGTATTTTTTCGAAGTGTGCGAAGCCATGTTCCGAAAATTGATTCCGAGTGCGCCAGTCACATCGATAAACTTAGGGGAAATCCTTTTCGCTTGTTCTTCATTTCCGACTGCCTCGGGCTGGACTATTATTGGAAAGGCTGACGATACGATCAGCATCAAGAATAATGAGAGTTGGTTGGACGGGTGAAACCTCATGCATTCCATCTCTGTGCTTGGCGCGAGTGCACGAACGACCAAAAACGCCGAAGACATCTTACTTTACTCATCTTTCTTGCCATAGAGTTGCAATGCTAGTCGCCGAGTTTTGAGGTTGATGAAGACTGAGGGCGCGACGGGTGCCGACTGGAGACAAGTTCTTGTCTGTTTTGGCTATGGTGCTCATCGTCCTCGCCTTTGTTCTCGAGTCCGTGATCCCGCAGACATATCGCTTTGGCCTCGGAGGTCGCTACAATCTCCCAGATTCGATTGCATTTTGGGTGTTTCTGGTGGCGGGGCTTGGCGTGGGCATGGTCGTTCTCCTCAAGATTGTTGTGCGCGAACTGAGCCTCCGAGGACACGGAACAACCGTGCCCGACACGATTCTCCAGCCCGCTTCATCAACATCACTGTCTATGAACTAGTTCCGACTAAAGGAGGAGCTTATGTGGATTCTGAAAGGAACTCTGCTCGGTACGGGACTTTTAGGAACGCGCCACTGCTTCAACAACATAGCAGATAGCACTGATAATTTCTTGTCCTTGAAGTCGATGGACGAAGTGCTTGCGCTGGACCCGGAAGCGGGCACCGTGACGGTCGATGCAGGCATGACTTACGGTCAATTGTGTCCGGTCCTCCATAACAAGGGCTTTGCGTTGCACAATCTTGCCTCGTTGCCTCATATTTCGATAGCTGGAGCGATCAGCACCGCAACGCATGGTTCGGGCGAAAAGAATGGAAATCTCGCGACGGCGGTGTCAGCTCTTGAAATCGTCACGGCATCCGGCGAAGTGGTTGAGCTGTCCCGCCAACGAGACGGCGAAGCGTTTCTCGGAGCAGTTGTTGGGCTTGGCGCGCTGGGCGTAATCACGAAGGTCACGCTCTACATTCAGCTGACCTATATGATGCGGCAGTACGTCTATGAAAACCTGCCGCTCAGTGCAGTGAAAGACCACTTCGACGATATCGAATCAAGTGGTTATAGTGTCAGTCTTTTTTACTGACTGGCGAAACGAGCGTATCAACGAAGTTTGGATCAAAAGTCGCGTTGAAGAGGGGCAAACGTTTGACGCAACCCCGGAATTCTTCGGAGCGAAACGCGCTACCAGGAATCTGCACCCCATTGCTGAGCTTTCCGCCGAGAACTGCACGGAGCAAATGGGGGTGCCTGGTCCTTGTTAGAACGGCTGCCGCACTTTCGCATGGGCTTCACACCCAGCGCGGGTAAAGAATTGCAAACGGAATACTTTGTGCCCCGCCAGCACGCCGTCGAAGCAATCCTGGCAGTTGAACGACTGCGCGATCAGATCAGTCCGCACTTATTGATTTCGGAAATTCGCGCGATTGCAGCTGACAACTTATGGCTCAGCCCTTGTTACAAGCAGCCTTGTGTGACCATTCACTTTACGTGGAAACAGGACTGGCCAGCGGTCAGGATGCTCATGCCTTTGATTGAAAAAGAATTAACTCCATTTAAGGCCCGGCCGCACTGGGGAAAGCTGTTTACCATGCCCCCGGCGGTACTGCGCTCTATTTACGACAAATTGCCCGACTTTATCCAATTGAGCAAAAAGTACGACCCGCACGCCAAATTCCGCAACGAATTCTTGAGCACGAACATTTTCAGCAGCTGATACTCCCTTGGCGTTGAGACACACACATCGTTCAAGAAGACGTGGACCAGGCAACCGTGCCCGTGTTGTATTTGCCACGCGTTTAGTTATGATTAGGAGAAATATAGAAAAAGTAGTAGCAAGACGCAAATACCCGCATATTTGCTGAGGATTTTAGCTATGGCGGAGAGGGGGGGGGATTATATTGCTCGATTTTGCACAACTCTTTTAGTTTCTGTCACTTCACTCGTAATATCTGTATTTTCTGTCCTTTATGGCCGAGTCTCAGCAGTCGCATCCGTCTCAGCAATGCCGCCTCGTCTCTCCTATGGACATCAAAAGTGCCCAAAAAAAGTAACATGAGTAACAAGCGTTGGATTGTTCAAGCTGGGCAGCCGTACGTTTCGTGGCACAAACGAAGTGGAACCTTCGTCTATTCAAAAATTGCCTTCAATCCCGCCCGGCAGGTCTCGGTCAATGTCTCAGGGCTGAGTTTCCTGCCGACCGCCATTTGCGCAGCTTCGCGAATCGTGTCGTCCACACCTCCAAACATGGCGTCCGCGGCACTGCTCACTTCTCGCGCCCTCTTCCCAAACAGTTTGGGCCGGAGTTCCTTCTCAAACAGTCCCCGCAGTTCCGCCAGATTCCCGGCGAATATTTCAATCGTGTCGTGAATGTAGAGAATATCCTTCACCCGTTCTTTGCGGTCGCGTGCATCTTGAATCAGAATCTTCTGAGTTATAAAAACTTACTGGATTTGCCACCTGCACCTGCTTCGCCGATGCGAATGGGTATCCGTTGGTCTTGCTCAGACGTATGCGCCAAGGTGCGAGCAATAGAATCTCGATGTAACGCAATTGCTGCGAGGAAATTCCTCCTACTTCCCTGGTGGCCTTGCGTTCTCCCTTCCGTCCATACTCGCTTCCAACAAGTGGACTGAGAAATTCCGCATAGAATCCGCTCTGACCAACCAGGTGGTAGTGCGTCGCGGGAGGCCGGTCCTCCCCTATGAACTCTTCCTGAAATCCTGCCGCCAGCAGGCAGTCCCGGATGCTGGTCTCCTTGGCTTCGATCTTCGACGGAACGGCGATATCGCTGTCGAGGGTTGTGAGCGGCGGGTACCCCAGTCCCTGCGCCCGGGGGGCAAGGCGATAGAGCCTGTGTGCCCAGCCACCGATGAGAACCAGTTCCTCGAGCCAAGGTTCCAGCGCTTCGATGAGTCGTACAAACGGTTCGAGTTCCGCTTCCGCTTTCAACGTTTCTCCTTGGGCAGAAGAGCAGGGGCCAGAATCTTTCGCCAAATCACATCCGCTTGCTCCCTCCCTCGTGAGGGATGGTGCGCGACATCAAGCCACACCTGGAGTACGTCGCAAACAGGAACGCCGTCGTTCAGAACAACGGCGCGAAACACGGATTCGTCGTTCCGGGGAACACGGACATACACGTCCGGATCGACATCTACGGTGCTTGCCGAGAACCCGAGCTTCTCGAGAATCCTTGGCTCCATGCGCTCTATATAAAGGTAGGGCTGTACCCCGTGCACGAACCCGAGCCTGAGCGCTTCGGCGGCGGCAAACAACGCGAGACACGCCCGCGGCCGATGAACACGGGAGTCCTTGTCCCCTGCATGGCGGTGCTTCCTTTCTTCGGACCCGACATAAGAGCGGATCGCGTCCCGGAGCGCGTTTTCCCTTCCTCGAAGAACCCAGCGAACTCCCATTTCGGGCACGCTCCTCTGATTGGCCGCCAGCCAACGGTTCATCAGTTCTTCGATCCGCACGACGCGTAACCCTTCGTGCTCGTCCTCAAGAAAGCCTGCTTTCGAAAACTGCTCGATGAAGCGGAATGCGCTCATCACGGAAACAGCGGCCGCTTCCGCCAGTTGCGAAGCGCCGTGGTAGCGTCCACGCGCCGCAGAGAGATAAAGCTCCGGGATGTCTGGCGCCAGGAGAACCTTCAGCATCCACTGATTCAGGTCAGAAAAGAGCTGAGGACAAGGCATGCGATTGGCCGGCGATATGGCACTTTTCGCTCTCGGCCTCTCGGAATTGAATTGCTCCAGTCCATGGCCATCGAATGACCTCATGCCCTCAAGGTCCATCACCCCGACGGCGATGTCCGGCGCATGCCGGCGTACAAATTTCTTTACCTGCAGGGCAACGGACTCCGGAATGTGGTTGGCCACGACGATAGCCACGGCGACAGGGTGCCCCGGCAGGTGGCGCGCCCCTTCTTGCGCCTGGAGAATTGCCTGAGACACGAGCGGGATCAGGCGGTCTTTCCGTCCCTCGGACGAGCGTTTGATTTCTATGACGTATTTCTTGCCGCCGTGTTCAGCAATGAGATCTGGTTTTCCATCTCCGGCATCCGGTTCTTCCCGGACCTTCCACCCGCCGCGGCGAAACACCTCGGCCACCAGGCTCTCGACTTGAGCCTCCTTGTCGCGCGGGGAATTGGCAAAAAACCCTGGCATGGTCTTACCATAGCCATGGGATATATCATGGCCGTGTTAATTATCTTGGCCATGATAATAGGATTTGAGCCCCCTTGTCAACCCAAATGGTTTTGTTAATTCGCAAAATTTGACCGGCCGAAATATCGCAATAATCATTTTTCACACGAAGTCGAACCGTCTGAAGACCTGTTGCCGCACGTACCCGCTTGCCTCGCGTACATTGAATCCATTCAACCTGGTCAGATCGTCAAAATCGAGAGTTAGGTCACGCAGTTAGTCACTCAAGCCGGCAAAAACGGCACAAGAACACACCGCTCGTGGTGAGCTCATCGAACCGCCTTCACGACATGTGCCGAAGCGTTACAGCATCAACACTAGAGTTCTGAGGTTGATCTCTGCGGCTCTGAATCGTCGAAGAGTGCCTCCCGGAACAACTTGTCTCCGGCGACCATGATTGCACGGGCTTGCGGTAGCCGAAGCGTCAGCGCCGAGGCGGGGAGCACCTGCCTTACCAAGGCGATGAGTGAGGTCGTCGCCCGCTGCCGCGGGCTTTTGTCTAATAGCCACCACAGAATAATCGCCAAGTGTACTAGATAAAGGAGTTGACCCAATGCTGCCGCAACCTCTGGCCGAGGCGCGTCGGTCGCGCCGACCACGGCATCGTGGAAGACCTTGTGCACTCGCTGTCGTGAGAACGCTGTGGCCGGCGTAAACAGCCCCTCATTCGCGTCGCCGATCAGCACCGGAACCAGAGCGGCGAGGGTGCTCCGATGAGGACTCAGAACCTGCAAACTCGTAGTGAGTGCGAACATGAACCGGTCGCGCCACTTGCCGATCTTCATTTCCGCCGCGCGAGAGGCGTATTTGGCGGAGAGTTCGTCGTATAGCGCAAGGATCACCGCACGCTTGCTCGGAAAGTAGCGGTAGAGAAGGCCGACGCTGACGCCCGCTCCGTCCGCCACGTCTCGTAGTGTCGTCGCCTCGTAGCCACGCTCGGCAATCAGTGCGATGGCCGTCTTGTAAAGACTGAGCCTTGCCGCAACGCCATGCGGCGTTCGCCCTCGCGGCCGGCCCCGCCCACGCCGATTCGGAGTTGCTTCCGAGTTATATGGTTCCTTGTTATTTTCAGTAAACATGTTTACTATATTAAAGCATGTCAGCGTCAGCTTGGCAAACGTCGATCTCACCCGGAGGCGAACACTTGGTTCTTTACGATGGGGTGTGCGGACTGTGCAATCGTCTGAATAATTTCGTGCTGCCGCGCGACACCCGAGCCGTCTTCGATTTCGCATCTCTCCAGAGTGCGGTGGGTCGGTCTACTTTGGCACGCTTCGGGAGAAATCCGGAGGATCTGAACACCTTTTATCTCGTGACGAACTACCGCTCCGAATCACCGGCGCTCCTCTCCAAGGCCAGCGCGGCGCTGTTCGTGATGAAGAAGCTTGGCGACCCCTGGCGTTGGTTGGGGCTCTTCGGAATCTTTCCAAATGCGTTGCTGGATCGGGCCTACGACCTGACTGCCCGATACCGCTATCGGCTCTTCGGGCGATACGAGAGTTGTTTGATGCCGAGCGCCGAATATCGGAAGCGTTTCATCGACCTATGAAGCTCACCGCTGAAACTCTCATCAAGTCGGATCGAGACACCGTTTGGCGTCTATC
>Ga0137388_10000423_pt1 | contig 23495 bp, 20 predicted proteins | sample 15con2h14AmetaG_FD_104644 | JGI IMG/M metagenome (GOLD analysis project Ga0137388, IMG submission 104644) | Vadose zone soil microbial communities from Angelo Coast Range Reserve, California, USA - 15con2h1.4A metaG | ecosystem: Environmental > Terrestrial > Soil > Vadose zone > Saprolite...
GAATGGCAGGGACTTAAGCCCTAACCTGCACGTATTTCAGCTTTTCTAGCTTGGGAACGTGGTCGGTTCAACAAGGGATACGGTTTGGCCCGGCGTTTCTTGGCGCGCGGTTCCACTCGGTCGGGACGATTGCCGACGCGATGCTTGGCCACCGCTTCGAGCAGGCAGCGACACAAAGGTTTCAGGTCCTGCGGCGCACACGTCCGCAGGTGATCGCTGAAGGCGTTCAACGTTTGCAGCGTTCCTTTGAAGCTGATCCGGCGAGGCGGCAAATCATGCTCTTGAGCCGCCTGAGCCATCACTTTGCGGATTAGATTGTAGGCGAGCAAGCGAACCCAAATTTCTTTGCGGACCATCACGGGTGTTTGGCAACGCAGGACGTCCATTTGCAAATAGGTCTTCAGCGAACGCAGATCGAGTTCGGCGTGCCAGCGTTGGCGGTACAGTTCGGCAATGCTTCGCTTGGGATACTCGTCCCCATCCAAGAGCGTCGTAGCCACCAGGATCGTGCGGCTACGACATTTCTTGTGCGGCACGCGGATGCGCAACTCGCGCATGGTGAGCGTCTGGGGCAAGCGCGCATACACGGCCTCGTCCATCCAGTCCGGGCGGTGAGGTGGTTTGGACCAATGTATCAGGTGGTCCCCCGCTTCCAGGCGTCGTCCCCGCCGGAAATCAACGTGACGCAAATGATGCAAACGCATCACGACATCGGCGCCGCGCTCGTGCACGAGAGCGACATGGAAATAGCCGCAAAAATAGCGGTCCGCGAGCAAGACATCGCGGTCGGCGAGGTGGTGGTGCAAGGTGCGAAACAGAGCGGTTTCTCCCGTCTGCTTACCCTTCCGGGGACCCAGGGCCACATCGAGGACCGTGCCCACCGCCAGGGAAAACAAGGCCACGATGCGCAGGACCGGAAAGCCCAACCCCGGTTTCTGCTGGGACGATTGCGGATAGGCTTGCTGGTTGGCCGGCGTGTCGGGCATGGACAGGGTCGAACCATCCACGACCTTGACGTCCCGGCCACGCCAGCACCAGCGCGCCGGCGCTTCGAGCAAGAGATCGCTGCCGGTCCGCCGGGTCAATTCTGCCCACACCTTTTCGGGCAACCGTTGTCGGGCCTTGCTATAGGCGCGGGTGTCCGGCGAGCAGGAAGCCATTCCCAGCGAAGCGCGATAAGCAATCAGCCGAGCGACCGCTTGCCGCATGGAATGATCCGGATCCAGCACCTGGGAGAGAAAAGTGCTCACCGTGATCAGGGGAGCAAAGATGCGTTCCCGGAAAGGCACTTGGCAATCGCTGAGAACCTCTTGTACCTGCGTGGCGGAGAGAATGTCGGCGAAAGGCAACCCGGCGGCTTGGGCAAACTGACGACGAAGGGATTCGACTTGCCGCGCTGGCGGCAGAATTCTACGATGGACCATTCCTGGCCTCCTTGCCTGAATGAGTGTTTTGACCACCCTCATCCTAGCAAGCGAGGCCGTTTCTCTTGAATATCAAAGAAGTTAGGGCTTAAGTCCCTGCCATTCGGGTCGGGAGTCTTTTCACCAAAGCGCTGCGGACCTTTTGCGAGGCCGACCGCGAGGGCGCAGGGTCGCCTCCAACCCCAGCTTCTTCACCGTCTTCGCTTGCCAGGAAGAAGAAAGGGGACATTCATCTTTTTCACGAATCAAAATGGACTTGAAGATTCTCCTCGCGTTTGGGCGGTCGTAGTAGCTCACGTCAGCACACCTTCCAAAGCCTTGACCAGAAGTCTTTCTAAATCTTCCTTTTGAGGGAAAATCCCGGATGATTGAGATCGAGACGCTTCAAAATCGGGGCCATCGACAAAAATTGATACAGTATGGTCGGAATGAAGATTTAGTGTCACGGGATAAATGCCGAATGTGCCGATATTGGTTGACGCTAAGCCGCGATGGGGGTCTCGAAGCAACTTCAGACAGTTTTCCAATAGAGGCACATCCGTGACGATGTCCAGTACTGCATTGTCCAGAGCAATTCCAAGAAGAATGCTGGTGCCCTTTCTCAATATCTGGTGCTCTGTCATCACCCCGTGCCCTCCCTATGTTAGATAGACGGCAAGGCTTGAATAGCCAAGACGAGGAAAAGGGGACATTCATGGGACATTCATCTTTTTGAAGCCTGGGTTCGAGCAACTCAGTTATCTTTCTCTTTAACGCTTTACGTTTTACTCGGGCCGCAATAGTGGCGGCTTCCACGGGACTTTTGTTCGAATCAGCCTCAAAATCAATTGGTTCGTCGCAGATGTACCAAGGACATCTTGCCTAGTTTAACGAATTGTTTCCGCTTTTGCCGCTCGTTTTCAATTGTCGTTGACCGTCACGCCCCCTTTCTCGTACTATCCCGCCGCTTCAGATGGGGAAACCCTGTCCTGAGGCCAAGTCCCGGTCCCTCCCGGCACGCAGGTGGTGCATGTCCTGGCGAAAGTGGTTGGTACGAATTTTGGTTTTTTTGATCGTGGCAGGCGTCGCTAGCGCCGGTTTCCTCTACCACCGCTGGACCAACTCCGGGACTATCAAACGTGAGGCGTTGACTATTCTCCAGGGGCATTTCCCGGGGGCCGAGGTCAGTCTGGATTCCGCTTATTTAAGACTGCTCGGCGAAATATCTCTCAACGAGCTGCACCTGTGCCGGCGAGAAGGCAACGAGCGAACCGAGTTCGCTTATGTCCCCTCCGCCCTGATTTATCACGACAAGGAACAGCTCAACGACGGCAAGCTGGTCATTCGCAAAGTGGAGTTGTACAAGCCACGGCTTCGCTTCAGCCGGCTTCCTGATGGCAGTTGGAATGTGAGCCACGTGCTTGGGCCCAGTCAACTGGAAGAGGCGCTGCCGATTCTGGTCATCAAAGACGGTACGATTGTCTTCGAAGACCATATGACAGGGGCGACGCAGCCCTCCGTCGAGATCAAGAACGTCAACCTGGTGATCGTTCATGATGGGCACGCTCCTATTACGTTTGAAGGGAGGGGAACCTGTCCTTTGGCGGGTCCGCTCAAGATTAAAGGATCTTGGCTTCTGGGCACGACCATGGCTCAGGGGGCTGACGCCCCCCGCTCCGGGCTTCTCTCGGTATCGCTGCAAGCGGAATCGATCCCGATTACGCCGTCGTTCATGAAGCGCATGGCGGTGTACTGGCCCGAGGCCGGGGAACATGCCGAGCAATTGGAAGGGATCGCGACTCTTCAGGCGGAGTTAACGTATCGGCCCGGACCGGGGGGCCTTAGCCAGAATGCGGTGGCCGATAGTCTGTCTACTAAGGGGGCTAACGCCCCCCCCTCAGCAGCAGGAGGCGCCTGGACCCACAATTTCCATTGGCAGCTTCGCCAGGGGAAATTTCGACATCCGCAGTTGCCGTGTCCCTTGGAGGAGATCGAAGCCAAGGGCCATTGCACGGAAGGCCGGATCACCTTGGAACGGCTCACGGCCCGAGCGGGATCGGCCAAGATCAAGTTGGATGGAACCGCCAGGAGTCTGGCCGCCGATTCTGATTTCAACGGCAACTTGACAGTCCTCGATTTGAATGTGACTCCGGAGATGTTGAACCAGTTGGGCGTCAAATACCAAAAGCTCAATATCGAGTACTCGCCGCGCGGATTGCTGGATTTGACGTGCCACATGGAGCGGACCAGCGGCAAATGGTATCGCCATGCGGACATTCGTTTGAAGGACCTTGCCGGAGAGTATTGGAGGTTTCGCTATCCGGTGGAGCATCTGAGCGGCCAGCTCGTTCAGGAATTGGACACGCGCCGCAGCCCGGCCGTCGACCGGCTCACGATGAACCTGGTCGGTTGGGCGAGCTCGCAAAAGGTCTACATCAAAGGAGAGGTAAACGGAGATGGCCCGGACGCCGCCGTCGCCGTGCGGATTTGGGGAGACAACTTCCCCCTGGATGCGAAAATGAAGGCGGCGTTGGATCCGCAACAGCAGAAATTGGCGGAGTCATTTCATCCCGTTGGCTTAGCCAATTTCGACGCCGACATTCGCCGCGCCGCTTTCAGCAAACGTTTCAACAATCGCTACGTCATCCACTTCCACAATGCGGCGGCGCGCTATGACCTCTTTCCCTATCCCTTGGAAAATGTGGAGGGTGATCTCGACATTCAAGAGAGCACCTGGGAATTCCGCAACTTTTCCGCCAGCCATAAAGGTTGCCGGGTCGTCACCTCGGGCGGTTCGCGCCTAACGGCCGGCGGACCACAACTGGTGGTCAACGTCCAAGGTCAAGGCCTGCTCTTGGATGCCGAGTTGGAGTCTGCCTTGCAAGTGCCGGAGCTGAAAAAAGCTTGGCAGTCGTTTCATCCGACCGGCAAGATGGATTTCACCGCCCGCGTCGTCAGCGTGGCGCAGTTTCTCCCGGAAGTTGTCGTGAGCGTTACCCCCCTCGACTGCTCGGTTAGGCCTGATGTCTTTCCCTATCTGCTGAGCCATCTAACCGGCAAGCTGCGCTATGAGAACCGGCAGGTGCATCTGGAAAAGGTCCGCGCCGTCCACGATGGCGGCACGGTCATGACCTTGGATCAAATGGACGTGATCCTGAAGCCGGACGGAGGAGTCTACGCCAAGCTGACCAACCTCCAGGGAGCGCCTTTGATTCCCAATGAGGACTTGCGGCGAGCCATGCCGGAGGTGCTCCGCAACATTTGCGAATCCTTGGCCTTGCGCGATCCCGTTCGACTGAGGATAGGCGACCTGATCTTTGACACGTCTACCGATCAGCGCAGGCCCACGACCGTTTATTGGGATGGGGAGCTCAGCGTCACGGATGCCACGCTCAATGCCGGCATCGCTATGGAACATGTCACGGGCAAGATCGCTTGCCGCGGAAGCTGTCAGGGAGACGCGCTGCGAACCGAACCCGGCCATTCACCGCTGGTCGGCAACTTGCTCATTCAAGACGCCACCATTCTCAAACAGCCCTTTCATAACATCCATAGCATCTTGGAAGTTCCCCCTCAGCCAGCCCTGTCCGCCCGGGAGGGCGAAACTCCCGCCGAGCCTGGGGTTCGATCGGCTCGGCGGGAGCCTCGCCCTCCCGAGGGGAAAAAACAAACCGATACCCTGTTGCTGCGAGGGATTCACGCCACGGTTTTTGGAGGGGAAGTGTACGGCGAAACGAAAATCGAGCTGGGCGACAACACGGCTTACGAGGTGAATCTGCCCGGTTCGCAAATTCGCCTGGAGGATTTTGCCCGTCATAATCTCAAACCGGGTGTGAAGATGACCGGAGCGGCTGGCGCTCGCTTGTACTTGACCGGGCGCGGCAAGGATATTCAAACCATCAACGGCAACGGCAGCCTCGATGTCCCTAAGGGGCGCATGTACGAGCTCAACCCGTTGCTGGACTTGCTCAAGATTCTCAATCTACGGGTACCGGATGGCACGGCCTTCGAAGAGGCGCACGCCTCCTTTACCATCCGCGGTCAGCGCGTGACCATCAACCGCATGGACTTGCTGGGCTCTCCCGTCAGCCTGGGTGGTAAAGGGCAGATGAATCTGGACGGCAGCGACATGAATTTGGAGTTCTATGCCGTGTGGGCTCGAGTCATGCAGGTGTTGCCGCCCATTATCAATGAGATTCCGCAAGCCATCAGCAAGCAGTTTCTCAAAATCAAGCTGCGTGGGGATTTGGGCGTCAAGGTTCAAACGGTGAAAGAGCCTGTTCCGATCCTCGTGGATCCGCTCAAGGAGCTCCTCGATGTGATGGGAGGCCGGAAAATGCGCAATGCGAAATCGGAAATCCGAAATTCTAGCGAACAGTGAGTGCTGAGTGCTGAGTAAGTGAGCGGTAGCCGCATTCGCAAGAATGCGGGTAGGCAATTGGAATCCACCCGCATTCTTGCGAATGCGGCTACGGAGGGATCACGTGTTTGGTATCCTGTCCCGATCGATTCTATTGGAGCTGGTGCGGGTCTTCCTACTTTGCTTGCTGGCGATCACCGGGATTCTGGTGATGGCGGGGATCGTTCCCGAAGCCTCGCAGCAGGGTTTGACTCTTCTTCAAGCCCTGGCGGCCGTTCCCCTATTGATCCCAAACATGCTGCCGTTCTCCGTTCCGGCCACGACGCTGTTCGCCACCTGCGTGGTCTATGGACGGCTGGCTCATGACAACGAGATCCTGGCCTTGAAAGCGGCGGGCGTCAACATCCTCAGAATCGTTTGGCCGGCCCTCCTTCTCGGCTTGGTGACGAGCGGCGTCACCATGGGACTATTTTATGAGCTGATTCCGTCGACTTACTATATGATGCGGGCCCGAGCCTTGAACGACATGGAGGAATTTCTGTACGCTCGGCTCAAGAAAGACCATTGCATCAAAGGGGATAGGAAGATGCCTTTTTCCATGTGGGTAAGTCACGTGCAGGGACCTTGGCTGCAAGACCCGTTATTTGAGCGCCAGGACAAGAAAGGAAACTACGACTTGACGGTCCGGGCTCGAGAGGGCCGGCTCAAGGTGGATCTGGAAAATCGCAAGATTTACGTCATCATGCGGATCGGCACCGTTCTGAGAGCGGATGGGTCTCGGTTGGATTTCGTGCATCATCAATGGGATGTGGACTTGCCCGAGGACTACGGCCAGGATCTTAAGTTGCGCCCGCGGGCTATGACTTGTCCGGAGATTGTGCAGAGACGGCGTGAGATCCAGGCGGAGGAAGATCGATTGGCCGCGGAAATTGCTCTTAAGACGGCTCGGTCCGGCATGACCAAGCCCCCCGAAGATTTGGCCTCGGACCTCGGCCACTTGGAAAATAAGAAGCGTCAAAAGCAAGTCGAAATCACTTCCTTGGATGCCGAGCTACAAATGCGGCCGGCCCTTTCCCTGGGCTGCTTTTGTTTTGTCTTGGTCGGCTGCCCCGTGGGCATCTGGTTCGGCCGGAGCGACTATTTAAGCGCCTTCATCACCTCTTTTCTTCCCAATGTCTTCATGTACTATCCGCTCTATTTATGCGGAACGAACTTAGCCAAGCAAGGCAAAGTCCCTCTGCTGGCCGGCATTTGGGCGGCCAATGCCCTCATCGCGCTGATTGGCTTTGGTTTATTCAAGCGTCTGATGAGGAATTGAGCAGAAGAGCGCGTGGTGAGTAAGTGAGTGGTTCAGAAACTAACCACAGAGTCACAGAGGACACCGAGACTTCAAATTGGCTGTTGTTTTGACTCGGTGTCCTCCGTGACTCTGTGGTTTAGAGGTAACTCGTCAGGAACCCTTGGCTGTCTTGTACCCGTTGAGAACGCTCTCGACCTGGGCTCGCTCCATGCCTTCGGAAAAGTGAAAAGTGACTTCGGCCCCGTCCTTGGCCTCCTTCCGCTGACAGCTGATGCCGTATTGGACGAAGAGGGCAGCCAAAGCGCCCGCATCTTCCTTCCTGGCCACGATGACAAATCCCTTGCCCGAATCCTGAATTTCCAGATAGCCCTTTTCTTCTTTTTTCGGCAAAGTCATTGGACCGTCCTCCGAGCAAAACAACGACACGCAGACACGGAGAAGGGGAGACACGGAGAACAAGCCAGAAGCGATCTCCGTGTCTCCGTGTCTCCGTGTCTCCGGGGTACTCGTGACCCCTCTTTCCTGAATCGTACCCTTGCCGTCGCCGCCCACAAGTCCATTCCCATGCTGACTAGCGAGGTTCTGGGTGAACGTCAACCGCTCTTGAGTTTTTCGCCGTCCTTGCGTAATGTCGCCGCCGCTCGGGCCTCGCGCCGATCTAATCCGCCGCTCTCCGGAGACGGAACCCGTGAAACCACTTACCCTAACACCCCTGGAAATCCTGCTGCTGGCCACTGGCTTCATGGGCGCCTGGACATTGTGGTATCTCGTGTGTCACGTTCGCTCCTGGTTTGTCACGGCTCCCTCGGTGGCGGTCTTTCATTCTCCCAAAGGAGGCTGCACCGACGCCGCTGTCTGGGAAATCCGCAGAGCCCGGAAAGAAGTCTTGGTCCAGGCCTATTCCTTCACATCCAAACCCATTGCCGACGCCCTCATCGAAGCCAAAGGACGCGGCGTCCACATCGAGATCATCCTCGACCGCAGCAACGAGCAGGAGACTTACACGGAACTCAGTCATCTCATCGACCACGGCCTGGCCCCGCACATCGACGCCCAACATGCCATCGCTCATAACAAGATCATGATCATCGACCGGCGCGTCTTGATCACCGGGAGCTTTAACTTCACCCATCAGGCCGAAGTCGAAAACGCCGAAAACATGCTTGTCATCAAAGGCCATCCGGAGCTGCTGAAATCTTACCGTATGAATTTCGCCGAGCACAAAGCCCACAGCCAGGCGCCTGGCACCAGCAAGCCGGTGCTTCATGTTCAACACCGCAAAGCGGCGTGATGAGAACGGGCGCCCTGCCGACTCCTTCCCATCAGGAAAATTTCAATTAAAGGTGGAAACCCGCCCTAATTCGCGGTAAGTTCATCCACGTCCCCAGTGACATAACAACTTAGGAGCCACGCCATGCTGCGAAGAACTTTCCTGCCGAGCGTCTTGGGCCTGCTGCTCATGTCGGCGCCGATGTTCGGGGAAAACAAAGAACCGATCCAGGTTCTCATTATTACCGGCGACCATGGGCATCAGTGGAAAGAGACCACGCCGTTTATCAAGGACCTGCTCTCCCAAGCCGGCATGAAAGTGGACGTAACGGAAACGCCCGCTAAAGATCTGACCTCGGCCAATTTGGCCAAGTACGACGTATTGTTCCTCAATTACAAAGACACGAAGAAGGGCGGGCCGGATACAATCTGGTCCGACGACAACAAAAAAGCCTTCACGGAAGCGGTTCAAGGCGGCAAAGGCCTGGTCGTATACCATCATGCCTCATCGGCATTCACCAGCGGGAGTGAGTTCGACGCGGCATTCGAAAAAATCATCGCCGGCGGCTGGCGGAAGCAGGGCAATCACGGCAAACGGCATGTCTTCTCGGTGACCATCCGCAAAGCCGATCATCCGATCACGCGCGGCATGCCCGCCGAGTTCCAACATTCCAATGACGAGCTGTATCAGAACTCGGGGATGCTTCCTGAAAGCGTGGTCCTGGCCACGGCCTACTCGGACAAATCGCTTGATGCCAAGAACAGCGGCAAAATGGAGCCGGTGGTTTGGGTGGCCAAGTTTGGCAAAGGCAGAGTGTGCGAGAATGTGCTCGGTCACGATGTGGCCGCCATGAAAGACTTGGGTTTCCAGACGCTCTTGATCCGCTGCGTCGAATGGGCCGCCCGTGGAGAGGTCCAGCATCCAGTCCCACCTGAGCTGCAAAAAGGAAAAGATGGGAAATAGAATAACTGGCCGATGATCATACATACCATCTCGGCGACGAAACGAACCGGAACCGGCGTCCGCTCGCCAGGACGGGAATAAGGAAACCACGGAGTGCGAATCACACGTCCCTCCTTTGTACGCCTTGGATCACAATCTCCATGTATTCCCGCGCGCGTCTGGCCAAGAGATCGACGCCCTCGGGCTTGGTCGGCCGAGGGATCGCTGGAAGAAAGATGTTCTCGAAAGACAATGCCATGTCGCGGCCGGTGAAAGCCACCGGCGCCAGCAGCCGGTAGTGATCGATTTCGCCAAAGCCCGGCGCACAATCCTGATCCTTGGGAAAGACGCGATGGTCCTTTAAACAAAAGCTACGGATCTCCTCCGCGCACTTCCGAATGTCGGCAATGGGGTCCACGCGGAGGTAATCCATCACGTTGCCGGCATCGTAGTTAACCTTGATGCCCTCGTCGTTGACTTCGCGGATGATTTCGGCACAAGCAGCGCCGGTGCCGGTTTCACCTCCATGTTGCTTGACAACGATTCGCACGCCTTGGTCGCGGGCGATCGGCCCCAGCTCCTTGAAGCGCTCGACCCACAACTTGCGGTTACCGCCCTTGGTGTGGCCGAACGTTAAGACCTCCGGGATGCCGGCAGCCGCCGCTTGGAGGATTCGACTTTTCAAGACGGGCAAAGCGTTGGCGGCTTCCGGGTAAATGCCGGAGAACATCATGACCGGCTGAAGGCCAAGATCGCGGCAGCGTTTGCCCAGCTCCTTGGCCGCCTTGGGATCGGCATCGGGGGCGACGACCGGGACTTCCTTGCCGTCGGCCTCCTTGTGACTTGTGCCCCAGGTGACGTGGTCAAAACCGGCGGCCTTGATTCCCGTTAGCGCCCGTTCCAAGGGGAAATCGTGATAAGGCAAAGTCATACACGCCAACAAGAAGCGAGTGGCCTGTCCACCCGGCGCTCCTTTTGGCCTTTTCCCTTGCCCCTCGTCTTCTTTTCTCTCTTTCTGGGCGGGCAGCGAGGGGACAAAAGGACCCGCGGACAAGGTGAGCCCGGCAGTCCCTAGCTTCAAGAACAACCGCCGATTGAGTGGGGCGGGTGTTGTGAAATCGGAAATGGACATGCGACGCTCCTGATTACGTGAATCGCGTAACCCCCGGCACGGCCACTGGCGGGGTCGGGAGAGGCCCCCACTCATATTTCGGAGGGGTTAGATCCTCTTTGGAGTTGAAGGCCTGGTCCCAAGTGATGACCTGGCCGGTGTAGGTGGCCATTCGGCCCTGGATGGCCATGAGCGTGCTCTTGGCCATGTATTCTCCATTATTGATGGGCTTGCCCGAGCGAATGCTGGCGAACAATTCATTGTGCTCGGTTTGAAAGATGTCCTCCTTCGGCCCCTGGTAACGCCAGCCGTTAGCGCCCGAAATAGCAATTCTTTTTTCGGAGAGCACGGCCGTTCCCTGCGAGCCGAGCACGTAGTTGCTGATGTAATGGGCGCAGCCAGGCTGTTGGCGGCAGGCGCTAAAGCATTTCACGCCGGAGGCGTATTCATAGGTGACACAATGGTGGTCATAGATGTTGCCGTATTCCGGCCCCGTCCGGACCTGGCGGCCGCCGATGCCGCTCGCCCGCACCGGGTATTCGCCTTTCATGATCCAAGCAATCATGTCCAGATTGTGGACGTGCTGCTCGACGTTGAAATCGCCGCATAGCCAAGTGAAGTAGTACCAGTTTCGCATCTGCCATTCCATGTCGCTCCAGGTCTTCTGCCGCGGAAACATCCAGATGGGACCGCGCAGATCATTGCTTTGCAGGCCGACGATTTCTCCCAGAGCGCCGTCGTGAATCCGTTTGATGCTTTCTTGGAAGCCGCGATGAAAACGCAGACACAGACCGGAAACCACGGACAGATTCTTTCGCTCGGCTTCGGCACAGGTGGCGAGCACCGAATGAACGCCGGGAGCGTCTACCGCCGCGGGCTTCTCGGCGAAAACGTGCTTGCCGGCATCGATGGCCGCCTTGAGGTGAGTCGGGCGGAAGTGCGGCGGCGTGCACAGGAGCACGACATCCACACCGCAAGCGAGCAGTTCCTTGCATGCATTGAAACCGACAAAGCGACGTTCTTCCGGGACGTCAATCTTCGAGGCCAGCTCCGGGTCCGCTTGAATAGTGGCGAGGCTCTTTTGCAATCGATCGGCGAAGGCGTCCGCCATGGCGACCAATTTGACGTTTTTGTCGGCATGGAGCGCCTGGCCGGCCGCCCCGGTGCCGCGTCCGCCGCAGCCAATCAAACCGATCCGCAGGACGTCGCTCCCCGCGGCATAGACAGCCAGCGGCAATGACGCGGTCGCGGCTCCGGCAGCCATCACCGCTGCCGAAGACTTCAGAAAGGTCCTTCGCGACGCTAACTTACGGCCTTGGAGATTTTCCTTCATTTTCGGGTCCCTCTGTAAAAACACGAATCAAAATAAGAAAAACAAAAACAGGAGACAACAAAGAAAACAGAGAAGAAGGTCGGAAACTGAAATTTCCTATTCTCTGTTCTCTCTGTTGCCTCCTGTTCCGATTTTCCTTCGTCATTTATTCGGCAGCGGATGCAGCTCGAACCTGCGGAAAAAAACCTCAAACCCTTCGGACTGTAGGAGCATTTTTCCCGCCGAAGGGAATACATCATAACATTGATTGACCGTTGTCCCATTGACGCGGACCGTAATTCGACCTCGGTCGCAGATGCATTCAACCCGGGTCCATTCTCCCAAAGGGCTTTCGACGTCGTCCTTCCCGCGGGTGTCAATGGCTTCCTTGAAATCCAGATCGTGGAGGGACCACCAGAGCTGCCGGTTGGTGAAGACACGTGGGTCGCCACCTTTCTTCCATCGCGGCCGCTTGTCGGCGCCAAGTACGGTTTCAGCAGTCAGTGTAACCGGCACCACCGAGCCGTCTTTGTCCTTACCACGGATGACGATCAGGTCGCCCACGCACCCCTGGGCGAGTTGGCATTCGATGCAAGACATCCACGTCCCGCCTGCCCCGCCGTCCGGCCCAACCGCGTGAAGGAGGATACCGGAATTCCTGACCGATTTACTACCGTAGGTTTTCTTGCCCCACTTGTACTCAACGATTAGATGGTAGTCGCGGTACTCCTTGTCAGTGGCCAGGTAGCCAAGATCCTCGCCCGAGGCATGGATCATGCCGTCATGAATCGTGAAGACTCTTTTTGGGTCCTTGAGCCCTGTTGTTTTTAGCCAAGTATACAGCCCGGTCATATCCTTGCCGTTGAATAGCTTGACAACACCTGCTGCTGGCCGGGGTGCGACAGGCGTCACGCCCGTTTTACTTTCCTTCTGGCCCGAGATCGTCGCCAGAGCGAAATTCATGAAAACGACGGCATAAAGCTGATGCCCAATCATGGACACGCGCTCCGAGAGAGGTTTTCTCCTCGGCAAGTATTTTATGCAAACACTAGCAGTCTGACGCGACTACATGGAAATGGTAAGCCTTCCAAGATGATGCCGAAGGTCGATTTGATTTTGCGCAAAGCCGTGAGCGATTTTCAGGGAAATGCCATCATCGGCATAACGCCAGCGCCTGCCCGGCCAGGCAGGTCGCGACTACAGGATCGTCTTCTCGAACGGCCACCGCCGAATTGCTCCAAGAACCGTCCGCTTGCTGCCGGCTCAACAAATCTTTGCCCAGCTCTTCCGCCCAATTTAATCCGCTGTTTCCAGTTTTCGAATCTCGGCTTTCGAATTTCGGATTGGCTAAATGGAATGCTTTGGCCAGCGACAAGGAGTAATAATAGTACACGGCTTGCCGGTTTATCTCCCGATCCTTGGCATATCGGCCAGGATGAGTCGAGGGATGGAACGTGGTCTCCAGCCAAGCGCGGGCGGCCTGGACGCGCGGATGATCGCGAGATAAGCCGCAGGCAAGCAAGGAGCGAAGCCCGTCGGCGGTTGTGCTGCCGTAGGATGAGAAACGCTCTCGGCCATGGCGATCCTTGCCGGCCGTGCCCGCTTTGTTCCGAACCGCGTCATCGTAAATGAAGAAAAAACCGCCGTCGTCGAAGGCGGCATCTTGCTGGCTCACGTCGTCGGAGAGATTTTGGCAGCGCTTGACGAAAACGAGCGCTTTGCGAAAGGCCGGATCGTCCGGTGGACAACCAGCCGCTTGCAACGCTTCCAGTGCAAAGGTCGTGGCCGACAGATTGGATTCGGTCAGCGGCAGCAGCGGCTCGCCCGGTCGCGGCTTGCGAGGGACCTGATGAGAGTAGCCCCAACCGCCGTGCTGCTTATCCGCCGGCTGCCAGCCCAGTTCTTCGGTCAATTGCCGTCGCCGCAGGAAACGGAACCAGGCGTCCCGCGCTTGACGGAACTCGGCCATCTGCGGTCGACTCAACGCACGAACGGCGAAGACCGCCGTGTACACCGGATAGCTTAGGCCGTGCGGCCCTTCGTCGATCGTTCCATCCGGGCAAACCAACCGGGCCAGATAAGCCGCTCCCTTTTGACACGCGGCTTTGGACCGAGTCGAAGGCGGCAGGGCCAGCAGCGTCTCCAGTACCAGGGGCGTCAACGACGGCCCATCCTTGAAGACGCCGTAGACATCGGACCGCCAAGCGCCGTCGGCGTCCTGGTGGTCAAGCAGATAGTTAGCCGCCGCGGCCAGGGAAGCGTCCAACCGGTCCTGAAGTGAAACAACTAACGCTTCTTGATGAGAATCTGAATGAGCGGTCCCGCATCCTGCCAGTGAAAGCATTGCCGGAAGCAGAAGCACCGACAGGAATATCCACCAGAGGCTTCTTCCAATTGGCAATTTGCATTTTGCAATTCCTCTAAGAGCAGCGCACGCAGTAAGCGGTCGCAAACCCGCCGCTTACTGCGTGCGCGGCTCTTTATTGCTTCTTGGTTTGCAAATCCACCGCTTACTAGCGTGGGCGGCTCCTGATTACTTTTTGATCTTGGCGGCCAAAGGCACGGGCGCCCGGTCGGCCATCAGAACCAGGAGGGCGGATGACGTGCAAAAGGTCCGGCCGGTGATGCAATGCTGGCCGGCCCAACTGCCGTCCTTGTTCTGAATCCGATCCAGGTTCTCGGTGACCGGCGTATCACACATCTGACATTCCTCGCCGCCTTTCACCAGCAGCGTCTCGCTGATGTTCATGTAGCTGAGGAACTCCTCGCCGCCGTTGGAGCCGAAGCCGGCGATGAACTGTTTGTCATCGAGCTTCTTGACCAATCCTCCGATAGCAGCTTGGTTTGCCTTTTCAACGTCGGCAAAATGGTCCAGGTCTTTTTGCGCTTTGGCCTTGTTCTCCTTCGAGGCTTTTCCATCGGCCAAGACGCGCTTGGCGTCCACTTCGCGAAGGCGATTGGTGTTGACGGAATCTTGAAGAGCGCCTCCTTTGGCCGCGCCGTTGTAGATGCCGACGCCGGCATCACTGGGAGCTGCCATTCCTGCCATTCCCATGCGTCCCGCCGCAGCGAATTCCCCGGTCTTCAGATCGAGCCCAGACGCCGCTTGTTTGTCGGCTCGGGCCAATGTTTCGTCCTTGACTTGAAGTCCTGCCTGCCGAGCCCGGTTGAGCCCCTTGCTGCACAACCCCTGGGACAGCACCGACGCCCAGCCGTTGTTGCCGGCAAACGTGCCATCTTCTTTCAAGTTGTCCTCGATCTTGCCGATGGTCTTGTTCAGCGCTGTGATCATGCGTTTTTCGCTTTTCTCGTCCGGCATGCGGCCTTTCATTTCCGCCAGAATCAAAGAGGCCAAGAACGTATCGACATACGGACCAATCTTGGTCTGCACTTGGGTGTCCCGGATATCGGTGACGTAAAGGGACTTCTGATCGGATTCTTCGATGTGGCTGCAAATGAACTCGATGGCCTTGACAACGTTCTTGGCATACTTGCGTTCTTTGGGGGTGTGGCCGGCTCGCAGCAAGGCGAGAGTGGCCATGCAGGTGCTGGCCACGTCGGGGGGATCCTCGACGTTGCCGCTTTCGGGCGTGCGGCCGCCGCCCTTGCTCGAGCGCCATCCACCTCCCTGGCCCCAGCCGCCGTTTTCATGTTGTTGGCTAATCAGGTAGGCCAGACCTTTGTCAACCACCTCGCTCAGGGGCTTGGGCTTAACGGCGGTCGTCGCCCAGGTCGGCATGGGAGAGGCGACTTTGCCGGGGTCGTTCTTGACCGGCTCATCGGGGGATTCAGTGGCTCGAAGGCCGGTCATCAGAACGGCCCCTCCAAGCAAGGCGAGCAACATTGCCAGGCGAAAATGGACAACTCGTTTCATCGGATTCTCCTTCCTTCCATTGATATCGCAACGAAGGTTTACATTTCCCGCCGGATGCGGATCACGGTATTATCCGCGCGGCATTAAACATAAACCCACGAATCGTTGCGCCGTTTGACGAAGGTCATGACGAACGCTCGGCAAAATTTCGACATCTCTGGGAAGTGTAACAAGCATCCGGCCGCCGCCGCGCAACAAGTTTGTAAAGGCCGTGCGGCCAGGGCTTCACTGATAAGACGTGCGCGGAAGCGGAAAAGTTTGCAGGGGAAATGAAAGGCCAAAGCCCACGGGCCGACGCCCGTGGGCTTGCAAGCTCTAGGCGCTGCAACAGTGACCGGCACTTCCATTTTGGTCGATTGATCCGTCAACCGATCCGTAATGGTGATGCGCAAGGTGAATTTGCCGACCCGGTTCAGGCCGATGCCGCTGGTGAAGAAGACAAAATTGGTCCTCTGGACTGCTTTGGCATCTTGTTCACGAAAATCGAAAACAAGGGGCTTGGGAAGATTTTCCTTGCCATCGCTATCCAGAGTCTGCACGGCCATCTGGATGTGGATCTTTTCCTTGCTGCGATCAAAGCCGATGACGCGCAGTCGAAAGTGCAAGGGCTCTCCCGGTGGACAGTTTGTCGAGGAGGGGAGTTTCCCGTCAGCGTCGTGAAAGAATTCCAAGTCCACGACCTGGAGCTTCGACTTGTGGCCCGTCATTTGTCGCTCGAAGGAAGCCGATTCCTTGGACAGATTGTCCGTTACCGCCACGGTGACCGTATTCTTTCCTACCGGAACCTGACCGGGCATGCGCAGATGAACGAAGGCAAGAAACGAATTGCCCCCCAAATGCAGGATTCCGCTGGAGGGAAAGGAAGTCTCGTCAAGAGGATTGCCTTTAGCGTCAGCCCATTTCAACGTGATGGCCGTGTCCACTTTTCCGGCGGCATCGGTCTTCAGCCCCGTGACCGTGAAGCGCAAGAATAAAATGTCAAAGGGATAAAGATCCAACGATTTGCGCTCCGGTCCAAAGGGGCCGTAGCTTGCCTGAATGTTTTCGATTTGAAGCTTCGCTTGAGCCGAAGAACTCCAAGAAAGGATTAGCCATGCGACGGATGCCAGAGCGAAGAGGCTCTTCATGATCGGTACCTCCGAGGGAGCAATAGCAACCATCTCCTAGGGCAGCCTTCCCAAGAGCTTGCGCCCTTCGTGATCAATGGATTGCGTGACCGCCAGGGCCATGGTCGCCAGCACCCAGGGCAGGACCACTTCCACCCGAACTGCTTGGTCTTCGACGTGCGCCTTGCCGGTAATGGTCATGCCCATGACGCCGGCCTGGAAATCGAGAGTATCGCCGGTCCATTGGTGGTCCAGGTGGTCCAGGTGGCTGCTGTATTGGCCCAGAAGCTCCGCGATGTGGCTATCAATACGCCGACGAGCCTCAGCTTTGGTAAGTTGATGGGGAATGGTAATCGTCAGCGGCGCCATAATCAGACATCCTGTAAGAACCAAATTCCAAGTTCCAAGAACCAAATTCCAAGTTCGTTTGTTGCTATTTTGGTTCTTGGTTTGTTTATTGCTATTTGGTTCTTGGTATTTGGTTCTTTCCCTTTTGGCATTGTACCTCCCTGCATTGTAAGAAATTTAGGCGCTTGACCAAAAGAGTATTGCGAAAGTTTTTCCACCGATTAACCTACGGGCATAGACTGTTTAGCGCCGCTTCACAGAAATGGGAGGGGACGTGGCGGCAAGTTTTCAACTTGCCTCTTTGCTATAGCGGTTCTGGCAAGTTGAAAACTTGCCCCGCGAGGAATCACATCATGAATCGTCCAAGCGTTACAGCAATTGCAATGGCGTTCATTCTAACGGCCTGCCATCCAGTAAAACAAGGTGCCGAGGAACCGGCGAAAGGCGAGGACAAAATGAAGCCGAGTATTCAGAAGACAGTATTTGGCAAAACCAAGGACGGCGCTGCGGTGGACCTCTTCACGCTCACGAATAGCAACGGCATGAAGGCCAAGATCATGACCTATGGCGCGATCCTCACGGAGCTGCACGTGCCGGATCGGCAAGGCAAGCTGGACGACGTCGTCTTAGGATTCGACGATTTGGAGAGCTACTTGAAGGGCCATCCGCATTTTGGAGCGACCACGGGCCGAGTGGCCAACCGCATCGCCAAAGGCAAGTTTACTCTCGACGGCAAAGAATACACCCTGGCCGTCAACAATGGACCGAACTCCCTTCACGGCGGGTTGAAAGGATTTGACAAAGTTGTCTGGAAAGCCGAGCCGAAAGAAGCCCCCGAGGCGGCGGCCGTTCAGCTTACCTACGTTAGTCCTGACGGAGAGGAAGGTTATCCGGGAAATCTGACCACGGTTGTGACCTATACCCTGACCGATCAGAACGAGATTCGCATCGACTACAAAGCCACCACCGACAAAGCCACGCCGGTGAATCTGACGAATCACAGTTATTTCAATCTCGCCGGCCCGCAGTCGGGTGACATCCTGGGCCACGAGCTGATGCTGGAAGCCGACGAATACACCCCCGCGGACGATACGCTCATTCCCACGGGCGAAATCCGCTCCGTGAAGGGAACGCCGTTGGATTTCACGAAGCCGGCAACGATCGGATCCCGCATCGCCCAAGTCGCCGACAAGACCGGCGGGTATGACCATAATTTTGTGATACGCGGCAAAGGGAAGAGCTTGGCTCTGGCGGCGCGCACCTACGAACCGAAGACGGGCCGGGTCATGGAAATGTACACGACCGAGCCGGGAGTGCAGCTCTACACCGGCAACTTCCTGGACGGCAAGCTCAAGGGCAAAGGCGGCGTGGTTTATCAGAAGCATCAAGCTTTTTGTCTGGAAGCGCAGCACTTTCCCGATTCGGTCAATCAGCCAAAATTTCCGTCGGTCATCCTCCGCCCGGGGCAAACGTATACTCAGACGACGGCGTATAAGTTTTCGACCAAATGACCCCTAAACGGCATGTTCCCGAATGAAAGTTGCGATGGCTGCTTTATCGGCTTGGCCCTGCGCAACGGACAGAACCAGGGACTCCAGCTCCAGGTTGGTTGCCTCAATGTCTCGATCGTTCAGCCGCAGAAACACCAAAGCAGCAACCGCCCCAACGCGTTTGTTGCCATCCACAAATGGATGGTTTTGAACGAGGTGGAAAAGATATGCCGCCGCCATCTCGAAGAGATCGGCATGAAGAAACTGGCCGCCAAATGTAGCCTGCGGTTGCGCCAAGGCGGATTGTAGCAGTCCTAGATCGCGAACTCCGACAGCCCCGCCATAGCGGGCAAGCTGGTCAGGATGGATCTCCAAGACCTCGTCCAAAGTCAGAAAGGTCGGAGACATGCGTCAATCCGCCAGTCGCTTGAGCGCGCGGCGATATTTCCGGTTCGTCTCCTTGAGGGCTTGCTTGAACTTCGCTTTCCGTTTTGCGTCCTTCGCCGGCGCCACCACCAGCAGTTGCCCATCGGTGGTGATTTCCAGAGGCGTGCTCGGATCGATCTTCAGCAGATCGAGCACCGGCTTGTCAATCACCAGTGCCCAGCTGTTGCCGTGCTGCGTGAGTTTCTTGATCATTGCTTCGACCCCAACCAGTAATAACTTTGTAAGTACATTGTATCACCGACAGACGCCGCGTGAAGACGAAAGGTTCACGTAGGGACCCTACCTTACCAAACCCAATCATCTCAGCGCATCGGAATCGGAGACGCCGAGATTCTCGTAGATTTGCCTCGTCGCATCGGATTTGTTGAGCGTATAGAAGTGGATGCCGCGGACTTGGTTGTGAAGCAGGTCACGGCATTGCTCGGTCGCCCAGTGGACGCCGACTTTGGCAACAGACCGATCGTCGGCGCAGCGGTCGACGGCTCGGAGCAGCGGGGCCGGGAAGCGCGCGCCCAAGGCTAATTCCGCCATGCGTACCATGCCCGCTTTCGACGTGATTGGCATGATACCAGCAACGATCGGCACGCGGATACCGGCATGATCGCAGCGTTCGCGAAAGTCGTAAAAATCGCGGTTCTCGAAAAACAGCTGGGTGCAAATATAGTCGGCGCCGGCATCGACCTTCTGTTTGAGATAATCCATTTCCTTGAGCCGGTTGGGAGTCAGTGGGTGGCCTTCCGGAAAGCCGGCCACGCCGATGCCGAAGCCGCGCGGATCGGGAGCGTTCGTCCGCGAGCGGAGGAATCGAACCAACCCTTCGGCATATTGAAAAGCGTCTTTGGAGCGATCGTAATTGGCCAGGTTTCGCGGGGGATCACCGCCGAGGGCCATGATGTTTTCGATTCCGGAAACGGCGTAGCGGTCGAGAATGGCGGCTAACTCGTCGCAGTTGTGACAGACACAGGTCAGGTGCGACACGGCCGTGAGTTTGGTCTCTTTGTGGATGCGGACGACCAAATCGTGAGTGCGCTCCCGAGTAGAGCCGCCGGCGCCATAAGTCACGGAAACAAAGGAAGGTTGGAGGGCCTGTAAGTGGGCGATGTTGACGAACAGCTCCTCCCAGGCGGCGTCTGTCTTGGGGGGAAAGAACTCAAAGCTGAACGTGGTCCGATGGGCTCGGAAGATGTCTTGAATGTGCATGGCGGCAAGGTGAGTCGTGAGTGGTCAGCAAAAAAATCAGAGCCCCGAGCGTGAGCGAGCGGGGTTCGTGACCCGTCGCTAACTCTCCGGGCTCTGACGCCAACCGCTCACTCTTTCAAATGCCATGTTACCTACGGAAAGGAACATGGCCAACCCCTTTGAGGGTCGGCCATGTTCCAGCACTATAGAAACATAACTTCAATTGGCACTGGGCATAACGGCTGGTTGCGGGCTCTTTTTCCAGCTCGCCGCGCGGGCCTTGCTGAAGCAAGCCGGATCGAGCGCCAGGGCTTGAACCGCCCACTGGGTGGCCTCTGCGAGTCGGCCCTCAGCGCAGGCCTGCCAATACCTTTCCAAACAGTCCTGCACTCTCGAACACTCTTCGGTCTTAGCCTGGCCCGTCCATATCCACTGTCCGCCGCTGAAGGACCCTCCCGGAATAACCGGGGGACCGTTTTCCGACGTCTGGAGAAGGGCCTCGCGTGAAGGGGGCACCGGGTGGGCTTGGATTAGTTGAAGTCGGCGGCCCGCCATCTGAGCATAACGGCTGCCCGGACACAATTCCCGAACTCTTTCGTAGATATGCCGGGCCGACTCGGCCTGTCCCATCCGCCGGCAATGGTCGGCTTGGTCGAGGAGCACGCGAGCTTGCTGCAGCTTTTGCAGGTTGTCCGTGACGGTGGGGCTAGCCGCCGCGATGGGGGGGCGATTTCCTTCCTCTTGGCTCATCAGCACCCGCGGCGTGATCATGATCCAAACGTCCGCGGTTTCCTCGTGATAGCTCACCGCCTTGAACATGTCGCCGACATAAGGCAGGCAGCTCAAGATCGGCAATCCGCATTCTTCGGGAACCCTGGCGCACTGGCTCCAGGTTTTGAAAAGAGCAGTCTGGCCGCACGGCACACAAACCGTCTGGTGGATCCGTTGAACAATCACGCCCACAGGAATTGCTTGAAGCGCGCCGGACTGCAAGTCAATCCCGAGGGGCGGTCCGTTCTCGCAATCCGAGGCATTTAGGCTTTTTTGCTCCGCCTCGAACTCCATCCGAATGAAGCGATGATCCGCCGAATACGTCGGCTTCACAGAAAAACTCAGGCCTGTCGTAAGAGGTTCGCTCTGTGGAATGAAGACTTGGTGATCTCCTTGGCGAATGGCCTTCAGACTGGTCACCACGTTAGTTTGTTCGGTGACGTGGACATTGGCAGTCTGGCCGTTGAAAACCGTCAGCTTGGGCGCCATCATAATATTGGTCTTCGGATTGGCCTGAAGGCTGTCCATGTATTTCTGAACCTGGGCGTCGGAAAGAAACTTGAGTGTGCCGGGGTCAAAGCAACATACCTCGTCTTTCGAGCAACAATCCGAATGAGGGGCCGACTCCTTCAAGGAGATGCTCCCTGTGAGACCAGCATCGGAGCTCAAGCTCGCCCCGACTGTGATAGAGCCGGAACAGATTTTCTGGAGGCTGTGCGGAAGGTCGGGGCAATGGCCACAACAATTGGCGCATTTGTCGGCCACTTTATCGCCGAATCCCTTGGGCACGTTGATGACGCGTACCTCGACGGCGATTTGTTCATCCTGCAGGCGGCGGAGGGCGGCCAGCAATTGAGCAACCTGCTCTTGGATTTCCGGAGTCTGATTGACCGTCAGGGCCATTCCCAGAGGGAAATAATCGATGGTTCCGCGGCCGCCGTTCGCGTCCCAGCTCTCGGGCTTGATGGTGCTGACGATCAAACGGATCAGCCGATCTTCCAGAGTCTTCTGAGGCGCGTGAACTTGGAGCGAAGCACAACCGCCTGCGACACATGCTGGCACTTGGCAAGGAGCATCCGAGCCGCAGCCGTTGCAATTGGCGCTCGCGCAGGCCGGGCAGCAAGCTCTGGGAGTTTGCGTTGGAAATGCCTTTACAAGCCCGAAAACGGGAGTCGGCATCACAGGAATGGGAACAGGATAGTACGACGCTGGCGAAGGCACAGGCAATGTCACGAAGCCGAATGGTTGCGGCATCGCGGCTACAGGCGGCGGGGGGGCAGGCTGCGGTAGCACAGGGACCGGCTCCGCTCCCGGCGCCAATTTCACCTCTTCCGGCATAGGCGAGGGACAAATCACGTCGGGCCAAGTTGCGCTCTCGACAGGGATCACCAGATCCGCGACTTGGTACGTCTTGAGCACCAATTTATCGGAACACTTTTCGCAGTTAATTTGGACTTTGGCCGGCAAGTCGGGGGGCTTGGCTAGGGCTTGGCTGATGATGCCGGCCGCAAGACCGACCGAGACCAAGTACGCGGTAAGAAGCCGTGCGGACATGAACGGGTCCCTCCATTGGGTTGAAGATGGGTCGCCGGCGCAATTCTTTTTTCTTTGAGCACGGGCCGGCGTCGGGTCTCTGTTCCAAGGACATGCGAGTGGAAATAACGCTTTCGATGACAGTTGAAATGGTCCTTCCGAAAACGAAAAGAGCGGTTCGCTCAAGGCCCTCATGTATACTTTCTTTGCGTTTGCAGGCAACAGGAGTTAGACTCGACGGCGGATTGGGGAAAGATGGCGAGAATGGGGCAGCGACTGGCGAGCGGGGCGCGTCAACGCCCCGGTAGCAATACGTTGAGAGCCGCGCACGCCGTAAGCGGTGGGCCTTGCAAGCAGCTTACTGCGTGCGCGGCTCTGCAGCAGCATCGAAATCACTTCTTGGAGGTGGGTCATGGCAACGGTACGCATCAGCGGCAACTGGCGTAATCCCAACAAGATGGAGTGGGGCGGCGCTCCCGCCATCGACGAGAACGGCGAGATCGAGCGCACCATCAAGCTTCCCGCGGGCGTTTACGAAGCGATCGAGGCGGCCATCACCGGTGGAGACATCGAAGGCACCGTAGTCCTTCCCGACGGCGCCCGCGTCCAATGGCAATTGGACCGGTGAGCAGGTTTCTGAATTCACCAATGGAGATCGGTCCATGGCGCGCAGTTTCGTTCCTGTCATTCTTGGATTGGTTTTATCCGCTAATCCTTCTTATGCCGCGGGCAAAGTTACGCTGGAAAATCTTCTGCGCCAGATGACGGACCTGTCTTTGCTGGCCGAGTTTCCCGATCCACCTTATGTCACTCGCCAATTCAGCAGCTACGACCGGGCCAGTGAAGCGCCGGGCAAAGAAAGCTGGTTCGCCAACGATGATCACGGCTTCATGCTCTACGACGGCGTGGTGAAGGAGAAAACGCTTTACTTCAAGAGTCTGACGGGGCTTAAGGCGGCGGAAGGGTCCTTCGCAGCCGGCACCAAAGTCGGCATCGCTCCCAATCGCAAGCCGCAAGGAGAGTACGTCTGGGCCTACGCCACCGGTCCC
>Ga0137388_10000431_pt1 | contig 23296 bp, 16 predicted proteins | sample 15con2h14AmetaG_FD_104644 | JGI IMG/M metagenome (GOLD analysis project Ga0137388, IMG submission 104644) | Vadose zone soil microbial communities from Angelo Coast Range Reserve, California, USA - 15con2h1.4A metaG | ecosystem: Environmental > Terrestrial > Soil > Vadose zone > Saprolite...
GCGGGCCGGCGCGGCACGGCCGTTGCAATTTTCCTGACGGCGGAGCGAGCTCCGGAGACGCCTCCTCGGCTCGCTTGCTTTCGACGATCTCAGGTCGGCGGCGCGAGAGCGAGGACGCTAGATGCTGCGAGGAACGGATTTGGGGCGATGTGATGGGGCTCCGCTGCCGCCGCGGAGCGCGAACGGCAGAGGACGCGGCGCGGCGAGCGGCGACGGCACCCGCCATACAACAGACGACCAGCGAGAGCAGCGCTCCCGCCGTACCAGCCAGGACCTGCGCTGCGTGGGCAAAACCAGGGAGCCCGGTCGGCACGACGCCCCCGACGAGGCCGAGCCCGATCAGACCGATTGCAGTTCGCATCAATGCAGCCCTCCACACTCAGACACCGCAATTCGAATGCCAGAGTGTTGTCCTCGAGAGGTACCTGTCGATGTCCGCGAAATGCCAGCCATCGTGACTTCACGGAGTGACGAGCGAGAGAACCGATCAAGTAGTTTCTACCAGGTAAGTGTTACCGGTGTCAACGTCGGCGGACACGAGTGGACGCCGAGATGACGCTCTTCGGAGCGGAGCCCATTCGAGCGGAGCTCCTGAGCGTCGAGCGGCTCGAGGATCTGGCCGAAGCCCTCGCGCGGCATCGAGTATCGTCCAGCCGGCGGCCTGAATCCGGCTTGCTGTCGCGCGCTCGGGAAAACGGGCGCGTTCTGCTTCGCTGCTACCGGACCTTGGCCGCCGTCATCGACGAAGAGCGCGCGACGACGCCCGCGGCCGAGTGGCTCGTGGATAACTTCCACATCGTCGAGGAAGTGCTCAACGAGATCCGGACCGATCTGCCGCCCGGCTTCTACCGGCAGCTGCCCACGCTCGACGAGGGACCGCTCAGCGGCGCGCCGCGCGCGCTCGAGCTGGCCTGGACGTTCGTCGCCCACACGGACAGTCGCTTCGAACCGGCGACCTTGCAGCGCTTCGTCCTGGCCTTTGAGCGAACCGAGGCGCTTCGCATCAGCGAGCTATGGGCGGTGCCGATCACGCTCCGGCTGACACTGATCGAGAACCTCCGCCGGCTCGCGGTCGAGATCGTCGAGGGGCGCGCGGCTCGGCTCGAAGCCGACCGGCTCGCGAACCTCCTGCTGGGGCAGTCGGATCTCCCGGCCGATCCGCAGGCGTTCCGAACGCTCGGCGACGCGGCGCTGAGCACGTCGTTCGCCGTCCGGCTCGCCCAGCGGCTCCGAGACCAGGACCCGACCACGACTCCGGCGGCGCGCTGGCTCGACGAGCGCCTGGCCGCTCTCGGCACCTCGGCGCACGAGCTCGTCCGCGCCGAGCACCAGCGCCAGGGCGCTGCCAACGTTACGGTGCGAAACGTGATCACCAGTCTCCGCATCATGGCGACCTTGGACTGGCGCGACTTCTTCGAGAAGGTCAGCCTGGTCGACCGCCTCTTCCGCGCCGAGAGCGAGTTCGGCGCGATGGACTTCGCCACCCGCGACCGCTATCGCCACGCCGTCGAAGACCTGGCGCGGGGGTCAGGCCGGCCAGAGATCAACGTGGCCCGCCAAGCGCTGACCCTGGCCGGCGGCCGTGAGCGGCGGACCGAGGATCTCGGCTACTACCTGATCTCGAAGGGGCGGCCGAGCCTCGAGCACGCGCTGGGCTACCGCGTCTCGCCGCGCCAGCGCTTGATACGCGCCTACATGGCCTCGGCGACGTGGAGCTATCTCGGATCGATCGTGATCGTCACGGCCTTTCTCCTGTGCCTGCCGATCATGTTCACGAACGCGCTCGGCGTAAGCCTGATCGTCCTGATCGCCCTCGCCGCGCTCGCCGCGCTGCCCGCCTCGGACGCGGCGACCGCGCTCGTCAACCGCGCGGTCGTCGAGATCTTTCCGCCGCGCTCCCTGCCGCGGCTCGAGCTGGCCGACGGGGTGCCGCTCGAGCTGAAGACCCTCGTGGTCGTGCCGACGCTCCTCACCGGCCAGGCACAGATCGCCGAGCAGATCGCGCGACTGGGCGTCCACTATCTCGCCAACGACGACGGCGAGCTTCGCTTCGCCCTCGTGTCGGACTGGACGGATTCAGCCCAGGAGCGGGCACCCGACGACGACGCGCTGCTGACCGCCGCGCGCGTGGGCATCGCCGAGCTCAACCAGCGGCACGGCCCGGGCAGCGGGGGCGAAGCTCGCTTCTATCTCTTCCACCGCCGGCGTCTCTGGAGCGAGAGCGAGGGGCGCTGGATGGGCTGGGAGCGCAAGCGCGGCAAGCTGCACGAGCTCAATCGCCTGCTGCGGGGCGCGACCGACACCTCGTTCATCGTCGAGAAGCTCGAAGTCCCGTCGGCGATTCGCTTCGTGATCACGCTCGACGCCGACACGCAGCTTCCGCGGGGCGCCGCGGCGCGCCTCGTCGGCACCCTGGCGCACCCGCTGAACCGGCCTCGCCTCGAGCCGCGCGAAGGCCGCGTCGTCGAGGGATACGGCATCCTTCAGCCGCGGATCGCTCCGACCCTGCCCACCGAGCGCGAGGGCTCGCTCTTTCGGCGTGTCTTCTCGGGTCCGGCCGGTATCGATCCCTACGCCGCCGCCGTGTCGGACGTGTACCAGGACCTCTTCGGCGAAGGCTCGTACACCGGCAAGGGGATCTACGACGTCGACGCGTTCGAGCGGGCGCTGGAAGGACGCGTCCCGGAGAACACGTTGCTGAGCCACGATCTCTTCGAGGGGCTCTTCGCGCGGGCCGGACTGGTCACCGACATCGAGCTCTTCGAAGATTTCCCGTCTCGCTACGAGGTCTCGGCGGCACGGCAGCATCGCTGGGCGCGTGGAGACTGGCAGCTCTTGCCGTGGTTGATCCGCGGCACCGCTGGGGCCGGAGCCGCGCGGGCCCGGATCCCGACGATCGGCCGCTGGAAGGTGCTCGACAACCTGCGGCGGACGCTTTCCGCTCCCGCCGCGTATCTCACGCTCGCGCTCGGGTGGACCTTGCCGGCCGGCGCGCCACTGGTCTGGACCAAGCTGGTTCTTCTCTGCCTCGCGGTGCCCGCGCTCGTCCCGGTGTCGACGGAGATCATCCCGCGGCGTCCCGGCGGCTCCAAGCGCGCCTACCTCCGCGGCCTCGGCAACAGCATCGCGCTCGCCGGCGCGCAGATCGCTCTCGGCCTCACCTTGCTCGCTCATCAAGCATGGCTGATGGCCGACGCCGTCGGCCGGACCTTGCTGCGTCTCGCCGTAACCCGTCGCCGGATGCTCGAGTGGGTCTCGGCCGCCCAGGTGAAATCGACCTCCCGTCGCGACCTGGGCCGCACCTACGCGGAGATGTGGGGCGCCGTCGTGCTGGCGTTCGTCGCGGGGTTGATCGCGGCGTTCAGCTCGGGAGAGGTCCGGGCCGTCGCCGCAACGCTCGTCGGCCTCTGGTGTCTCTCGCCCGCGGTCGCTCTCTGGATCAGCCGCCCCGCCGCCACGCGGCCGCCCGAGCAGCTGAGCACCGACGAGCGGCAGCGCATCCTGGCGTCGGCGCGGAGGAGCTGGCGCTTCTTCGAGACTTTCGTGACGGCCGAGGACAACGCCCTGCCGCCCGACAACTTCCAGGACGACCCGCGCCCCGTGGTCGCGCATCGAACTTCGCCGACCAACATGGGCGTCTATCTGCTCTCGACGGTGGCCGCGTGGGATCTCGGCTGGATCGGAACGCTCGACGCGATGGACCGGCTCGGGGCGACCCTGGCGACGATGTCGGATCTCGAGCGCTACCGCGGGCACCTCTACAACTGGTACGACACGCGCACGCTCAAGCCCCTGGAGCCCCGGTACGTGTCCTCCGTCGACAGCGGCAATCTCGCCGGTCACCTGAGCGTCCTCGCGGTCGCGGTGCATGAGCGCGTCCGCCGCCCGATCGTCGGAGTCGAGGTCCAGCGCGGAATCGACGCGGCGCTTCTTCTGCTTCGCGACGCGCTTCCCGTCGAGTCTCGCGCCCCGGTGGACGAGCTCCGCGGCGCTCTGGCCCAGGAGCCGGCCACGACCGCCGCGTGGCCGACCCGCCTTCGCGAGCTCACGACGGCCGTTCGGGGGCTCTCCGACCGGGCAAAGGCGCTTCCCGCCGACACGGGGGCGGAGGCGCTCGTGTGGGCGGAAGTTGCGCAGGCGACGATCGCGACCCACCACCGCGACCTCGACGCTCTCGCGCCGTTCATCGAAGGGCTCGACGACCTCCGCCGTGCTCTACCGGCCGACCGAAGGGACGCGAGCGCTGTCGCGCGACTGCTCGAGGCCCCGCCCCTGCTCTGCGACCTGCCGGATCTCGCGCGCGCGGCGGCACGCGAGCTCGCCGAATGGATGGAGCGACAGGGACGCCAGGCGAGCGGGCTCGTCGATCGCGGTCGCGCTTCGGCGACCGTCCAAGCGCTCGAGGACTCGGCGCGAGCGGCCGAGAAACTCTTGAAGAGTGTCGAGGAAGTGGAGCGCACCGCCCGTGATCTCTTCGACGGGATGGACTTCGCGTTCCTGTTCGACCGGCCCCGTCAGCTCTTCGCCATCGGCTATCGAGTGGCCGACGGGTCGCTCGACGAGGGCCGCTACGATCTTCTGGCCTCGGAGGCACGGCTCACGAGCTTCGTGGCGATCGCCCGGGGCGACGTGCCGGCCGTGCACTGGTTCCGGCTCTCGCGGCCGATGACGCCGGTCGAGTCCGGGATCGCGCTCGTCTCGTGGTCCGGCTCGATGTTCGAGTATCTGATGCCCGGGCTCGTCATGCGGGAGCCCAACGGAAGCCTGCTCGAGCAGACGTGCCGCCTGGCGGTCAAGCGCCAGATTTCCTATGCCCAGGCCCGCGGCGTCCCCTGGGGCATCTCGGAGTCCGCCTACAACGTGCGCGACCTCGACCTCACGTACCAGTACTCGAGCTTCGGCGTACCCGGGCTCGGCCTCGAGCGAGGGCTTGGCGACGATCTGGTGATCGCGCCTTATGCCACGGCGCTGGCCGCGATGGTCGATCCCTCCGCGGCGGCCCGCAACTTCGGCGAGCTCGCGCGCGCCGGCGGCCTCGGCCCATACGGCTTCTACGAGGCGCTCGATTACACGCGCGCGCGCCTGCCCGAGGGCGCGCACGTGGCAGTGATCCGCACCTACATGGCGCACCACCAGGGCATGACGGTCGTCGCGCTGGCCAACGTGCTGCTCGACGGCCGCATGCGCGAGCGATTCCACGCCCAGCCGATGGTACAGGCCACCGAGCTGATCCTTCAGGAGCGCGCGCCACGCGACGTCCCGGTGATGCGTCCCCGAGCGAAGGAAATTCCGGCGCACGAGGCGACGCGGGCGCTGGTGGCGCCGACCTCTCGCCGGTTCAAGTCCGCGTCCGATCCGGTGCCGCACACCCATCTGCTCTCCAACGGCCACTACGTCGTGATGCTGACGACGGCCGGCGCCGGCTACAGCCACCGCGGCCCCCTCGCGGTGACCCGGTGGCGGGAAGACACGACGCGGGACCCCTGGGGCACCTTCATCTTCCTGCGCGATGCGCGGAGCGGCGACGTGTGGTCGGCCGGCTTCCAGCCCTCGGGCGTCGAGCCCGACAGCTACGAGGTGACGTTCCTCGAGGATCGCGCCGAGATCCAGCGCCGCGACGGGAATCTCCTGACCAGGCTCGAGGTGCTCGTCTCGCCGGAGGACGACGCCGAAATTCGGCGCGTGACCTTGACGAACCTCGACAGCGAGGCGCGCGAGATCGAGGTGACGTCGTACGCCGAGCTCGTGCTGGCGCCGCCCCGCGACGACGCGGCCCATCCCGCGTTCTCCAATCTCTTCGTGCAGACGGAGGCCGTGGCCGAGCTCGACACGCTCCTGGCCACGCGTCGAACGCGGGCGCCGGACGAGCCGCGCGTCTGGGCCGCCCACGTCGTCTCCGTGGAGGGCACGAGCACGGGCGGCTCGCAGTACGAGACCGAGCGCAGCCGCTTCCTGGGCCGGGGCCGGGGCATCCGCACACCGATGTCGATGATCGAAGGTCGGCCCCTCTCGAACACGACGGGCGCCGTGCTCGATCCGATCTTCAGCCTGAGGCGGCGCCTTCGGCTGGCGCCGGGGCGCAGCGGCCGCGTCGTCTTCTCGACGGTGCTCGCCGGCACGCGGGCCGAAGTGCTCGCGATGGCCGACAAGTATCGCGATCCCGCGACGTTCGAGCGCATCGCCACCCTCGCGTGGACGCAGGCCCAGGTTCAGCTCCATCACCTGGCCATCACGCCGGAAGAGGCTCATCTTTTCCAGCAAGTCGCCAACCGGATCCTCTACGCCGATCCGCGGCTTCGCGCGCCCGCCGCGACGCTCGCCCGCAACGCCCTCGGGCCCGCGGCTCTCTGGGCGCACCGGATCTCGGGAGATCTGCCCATCGTGCTGGTCCGGATCGACGAGATCGAGGATCGCGAGATCGTGCGCCAGCTCCTGCGCGCGCACGAGTACTGGCGGATGAAAGGACTCGCGGTCGATCTCGTGATCTTGAACGAGAAGCCGCCGTCCTATCTTCAGGATCTCCAGGCGGCCCTCGAAGGTCTGGTGCGTGCCGGACGGCCCGCGCTCGGCGCGACTCTCGAGGGATCGATCATCGTCCTGCGCGGCGACCTCCTGTCCGCCGCCGAGCGCGATTGTCTCGCGGCGGCCGCGCGGGTGATGCTGCCGAGCCGCCTGGGCACCTTGGCCGAGCAGGTCGGCCGCGCCGAGCGCGCGTCGGCGCCCCGGCGCCGTGAGCGGCGGCCGGCGCCAGACCGGGAAGAGGCCTCCGAGCCATCGCCCCCGCGGCCGCGCCGGGAATTCGACAACGAGCTGGGAGGCTTCGTCGAGGACGGCCGTGAGTACTCGATCGTGCTCGACGAGGGCCACTGGACGCCGGCGCCGTGGATCAACGTGATCGCGAACGAGCGCCTCGGCTTCCAGGTGTCGGAATCGGGCGCCGGCTACACGTGGGCGCTGAACAGCCGCGAGAATCAGCTCACGCCGTGGTCGAACGATCCGGTCAGCGACCAGCCGGGCGAGGTGATCTACGTGCGGGACGACGAGAGCGGCCGCCTCTGGAGCCCGACCCTCCTGCCGATCCGCGAGGACGCGTGGTCGTACCAGTGTCGCCACGGACAGGGCTACAGCCGATTCGCCCACGACTCGCACGGCATCGCCCTCGAGCTCTGCCAGTACGTGCCGCTCGACGACCCGGTGAAGATCTCGCGCCTGCGGATCACAAACCATTCGCGACACTCCCGGCGGCTGACCGTCACCGCGTACGTCGAATGGGTGCTCGGCGCCGCGCGGACGGTCACCGCGCCCTTCATCGTGACCGAGCTGGACGACGTGACCGGCGCGCTTCACGCCCGCAACGCGTGGACGCTCGACTTCGCCGGCCGCGTCGCGTTCCTCGACCTCGCGGGGAGCCAGACGGCCTGGACCGGCGATCGCGCCGAGGTCCTCGGGCGCAACGGGACGCTCGATCATCCGGAAGCGCTCGAGCGCGGCGATCGGCTCTCCGGCCGTCTCGGCGGCGGCCTGGATCCCTGCGGCGTGTTGCAGGTAAGCGTTTTACTCGCCACGGGGGCGACCACGGAGGTCGTCGTCTTTCTGGGTCAGACGTCATCGGTCGGCGAGGCGCGCGCGGTGGTCCAGCGGTATCGCGCCGCCGATCTGGACGAGGTTCTCCGCGCGGTCACCACCCGGTGGGACGATCTGCTGGCGGCGGTGCAGGTAAAGACCCCCGACCGGTCGTTCGACCTCATGCTGAACCGCTGGCTGCTCTATCAAACCCTCTCCTGCCGGGTGTGGGCGCGCGCGGGCTTCTATCAGGCGAGCGGAGCGTACGGCTTTCGCGATCAGCTTCAAGACGTCATGGCCCTGACCGTGGTGGCCCGCGACGTCACGCGTGCCCACCTCTGTCGCGCCGCGGCGCGACAGTTCCCCGAAGGCGACGTCCAGCACTGGTGGCACCCGCCCTCGGGGCGCGGAGTGCGGACGCGCATCTCCGACGACCGGGTCTGGCTCGCCTTCGCGGCGGCGCACTACATCGCGGTCACCGGGGACACGGCGGTCCTCGACGAGCAGATCCCGTTCATCGAGGGTCCCCTGCTGCCCGATGACAGCCCCGAAGCCTACTTCGAGCCCACGGTCTCAGCACAGCGCGCGTCGCTCTTCGAGCACTGCGCGCGAGCGCTCGACCGGAGCCTGGCGGTCGGCGGGCACGGCCTTCCGCTCATCGGCACCGGCGACTGGAACGACGGGATGAATCGAGTCGGCGCGAAGGGCCGGGGCGAGAGCGTCTGGCTCGGCTGGTTCCTCCACTTGACCCTTGCCGAATGGGCTCCGATCGCTGAAGCTCGCGGCGACGCCGACCGGGCGAGAGCGTGGCGCGAGCACCTGCAGGCGCTCGGACCGGCGCTCGAGACCTCCGGCTGGGACGGCGACTGGTATCGGCGGGCGTACTTCGACGACGGCTCACCGCTGGGCTCCGCCGAGAACGCCGAGTGCCGGATCGACTCGATCGCGCAATCGTGGGCCGTCCTCTCGGGGGCCGCCGACCCCCACCGTGCCGTGCGCGCCATGAACGCGGTCGAAGAGTATCTCGTGCATCGGGAGCAGGCGATCGTCCTGCTCTTCACGCCGCCCTTCGTCCGCGCCTCGAGGGACCCGGGCTACGTGAAGGGCTATCCGCCGGGCATCAGGGAAAACGGCGGTCAGTACACGCACGGCGCCATCTGGGCGATCATGGCGTTCGCCGCGCTCGGCGACGGCGATCGAGCCGGCGAGCTGTTCGCGCTCCTGAACCCCATCAACCACACGAGCACGCGAGCCGGGCTCTACCGCTATCGGGTCGAGCCGTACGTCGTCGCCGGCGACGTGTACGCCGAGGCCCCGCATTCAGGGCGCGGCGGCTGGACCTGGTACACGGGTTCGGCCGGCTGGATGTATCGCGCGGGGATCGAGTGGCTCCTCGGCTTTCGGATCCGCGGCTCGTCGCTCTTCGTCGACCCGTGCATCCCGCGGACCTGGACCGGCTTCTCCATCACCTTTCGCTATCACGCGTCGCGCTACGAGGTTCACGTCGAGAATCCTCACGGCGTCACCCGCGGAGTGTCGCGCGTGGAGATCGATGGCGTGCAGGCCACAGCGGGGCAGGCAGCCCTGCCGCTGGTCGACGACGGAGCGACCCACCAGGTACGAGTCTGGCTCGGCTGAAGCCAGCCCGTCGGTTCGTTCTTACTTAGTAAAAAGGACCTCGCCGCGAGACGGCGAGAAGATCGCCCGGCGAACGTCGTCTGCTTTTCGGTCGGTTATCCCTGTATTCGCCGCGGCAAATTCCTTGCACTCGTACCGACCTACCTCGAGTTCGCAGAAAGGAGTCCCTGATGTCGACACCGGCCAGTGTTGCACGGCACCCGATCCATCCGATCCTCGTCGGCCTACCTATTGGCCTCTGGGTCTTCTCCGTGGTCGCCGATCTCACCTTCTACGTCGGATGGGGCGGGGCGATCTGGAAAGACGTCGCGTTCTACACACTCGGCGGCGGGATCGTCGGCGCGCTCCTCGCGGCCGTGCCCGGTTTCATCGACTTCCTCTCGATCACCGACGCGCGCGCGCGGCAGGTCGGGATCACTCACATGGTCGCCAATCTCATCGCCCTGGCTGTCTTTTCCGCTAGCTTCTGGCTGAGATGGATCGCCACCGTCGGCTTTCTTCCCGCCGGATTCTCGATCGTGGGATTGGTGGTCCTCGGTGTGGCGGGCTGGTTCGGCGGCGAGCTGGTATTCGTCCACGGCATGGGCGTGAAGCCACCGCGAGAGGCGTCCCGTCCCCAGTCGGCGAAGCGCCGCATCGCCTGACGGGTTGACGGACGGCGGCGCGCGCAGGGCGCGCGCCGCCGATTTCCGCCGGAGGCTCGGTGAATCCGCGGGCGCCTAGGGGCGCCCCGCGGCGATCAGCAAGACCACTCCACACACGAGCGCCGCGCCGCCCAGGATCGGCGGCAGCGGAATCGTCTTCGTGGTCTCCTTGGTGGCCGTGATCGGCCCGACCTCGAGTACTTTTTCCCGCTTCGTGTAGGTGATTCCTTCATAGGCGAGACCGACGAGGCCGACTACGATCAGCACAATGGCGAGGATCTTGACCGCTTGCACGTTTCCGCCCCCTTTTCGTTGTAGCTGGAGCTTAGTGGCCCTTCGAAAGTCGAGCTGGAGACCGCGGCCGGCCGGCCGCGATCCCCAGCTCTCTTATGCAATGCGCCCGGTGTCGCGACGGCCGGACGCTGTGTTTTCCCGCTGGTAGTGGAACGTCAGCGGCGGGGTTGCGAGCGCTCGGGACGATCCGCGCCCTCGCGATCCTCGTCCTTGTCCTCGCGCGGCTCGTCCTGTCGCTCAGGGCGACTCGCGTCATGCTGCCGGTCACTCGAGTGCCGCCCCGGCCCCCGCTCGTCCTTCTGATCCTTCTGATCGCCGCGGCCCTGATCGTCGCGCTGGCCCTTCGGCTTGTCGTGGTCCTGTTTCATGGATCTCTCCTCTACGTGAAAATTTCCGTGTGTGGCTCTTCTCGCGGGCCGGACCACGTTCTCTGGCAAAGGCCGTGCCGAGACCCACGACGACACTCCGAGCGACGGAGAAGGCGTAACGCGACGCGGAGTTGCGGAGCCCCTCCGGGACACGTTTCGTTTTCGAGCGGACGACGCGGTCGGTAACTCTTACAGGGAAGGATCGTCTCGCCCCGCGCTTTTTCCATTGCTGACGCCGGGCACATCTCTTGCTCGTTCGACCGAGGAGAGCAGGAGGCAGAGTTGTATACCCGGTCGAAGTTCTCGACGATAGCGCACGCCGGATTGCGGGGAGCTCGGCGGCATTGGATGGCGATCGGCATTCCGATCGCGATCGTGCTGCTCCTCGCCTACACCATCGCGTCCCTGATCGACGAGCCGCTGCGCCGGTACACCGAGACGAAGATGAATCGCGCGCTCAAAGGCTACACCGTTCGTATCGGGGCGCTCAACTTCCACCCGCTGGGCTTCTCGCTCGATCTCACCGACGTCGTGATCACGCAGGACGCCCATCCCGAGCCGGCGGTTCTTCGCGTCGAGCGCCTGAGTGCGAGCGTTCACTGGCGAGCGCTGCTCTCCGGACGCCTCGTCGGGGACGTCGAGCTCGAGAAGCCGGCCGTCTACCTCGACCTGCCGCAGGCAAGGAAGGAGATCGCCGACCCTACCCCGGTCAAGGAACGCGGCTGGCAGGAGGCGCTGGAGGCGGTCTACCCGCTGAAGATCAATCATTTCGAGATCAACCACGGTGACTTGACGTACGTCGATCAGGGCCCCTTCAAGCCGCTGCGCATCCGCGAGCTCGAGCTCGTCGCGACGAATATTCGCAACCGCCCGCGAAAGCGCCCTTATCCGTCCGACGTCCGCTTCTCGGCCCTCGTGTTCGAGTCGGGCCGCCTGTCCGCGGATGGTCAGGCCAACTTCCTGGCGGAGCCGAACCCGACCTTCCGCGGCGACGTCGAGCTCGCCGACATCGAGCTCGACTACTTCAAGCCGATCACGAACCGCTACAACCTCTGGGTCGACAAGGGTGTGCTGACGGCCAACGGCCAGGTCGAGTACGGCCAGGAGGCGAAGACGGTCTCGCTGGCGCGCGCCACCATCGATGGCATCCAGGTGGACTATGTGCACACCGCTCCGACGGCCACCGCGGAGCGGGAGCAGCGGGGGAAAGCCGCCGCCACCGCCAAGGAGGCGAACAACGCCCCCGACCTGCTCGTGCGGATCGGCGAGCTCCGACTGAAGCGGAGCACGGTCGGCTTCGTCAACAAGGCGACGACGCCGTCGTATCGCGTCTTCCTCACGAACACAGACGGCACGCTGACGAACCTCAGCAATCAGGCGGTGGAGGGCAAGGCGCTCGCGAAGCTCAAGGGCGCGTTCATGGGCGACGGCACCGCCACGGCCGAGGCGACCTTCAAGTCCGAGAAGTCCGGTCCCGCCTTCGACATCGGGGTGCGAATCGAAGAGGTCGACGTCACTCGACTGAACGACCTCTTCCGCGCCTATGGTCGGTTCGACGCGTCGGCCGGGCGCTTCTTCTTCTATTCGGAGCTTTCCGCGAACGACGGCGTGGTCACGGGCTACGTGAAGCCCCTGTTCAAGGACCTGAAGATCTACGACAAGCAGCAGGACAAGTCGAAGCCTGTCGTTCGGAAGATTTACGAGCGCGTCGTGAGCGGCGTCGCGAAGATCCTCAGGAATCGCGAGCGTGACGAGGTCGCCACGAAGGCCGACGTGATAGGCCGGATCGACAATCCCCGCGTCAGCACCGTGGACGCCGTAGTCCGACTGGTTCAGAACGCCTTCTTCAAGGCCATCCTGCCCGGGTTCGACCTCGAGGTCTCCCGCGCGGGCCGCTCGGAGAAATGACCCAGGCGGTAAGACTTACCAAGTAAGAATAGGGTCCGCCCCGGCGCAAGCCAAGTCGAGCCCCCTTCGTTTCCCATTTTCAGAGGCGTCAACGCACGCGCTGGTCGTGGCACCTCCCTTGCTTAGCCGAAAGTTCAACGTCTCGAATGAGAAAGGAGGACGGCTATGTTTCGATTCGTCTTTGGAGCGCTCGTCGGAGGGCTTGCCGTGTGGTACTGGGGCGAGGAGATCCGTGAATATGCCGAGAGCAGGACGGTCGGTGTTCGCAAGAGCGCCGCTAAGATGATCCGCTCGGTCGGAAAGAAAGCCGAGGACGCGCTGGACCGGACGAAGGAGCAGGTCAGCGCCGCGTCGCAGTCGGGGCAGGACATGATCCACTCGACCCCGCCCCCGCGTCACTGACGGCTCGGCTTTCGCACGGGGAAGTCCATGCCGAGAGGGAAAGGCCTCCGAGGCGTCAGCTCGAAGGAGCGGCGCCAGTACGAGCACATCATGGAGTCGGCTCAGAAGTCCGGTCGCTACGGCCGGCGCGCCAAGGAAGTGGCGGCGCGGACGGTGTTGAAGGAGCATAAGTCGAAAGGCCACGCGAAGGGCCGCTAGGCCCGCCAGCCGGCGATCGCGGCGGCGCCCTTCCTTGGACGCCGCCGCAGCCGCCCCCAGCTCGCCACCGGAAAAAATTACCGAGTAGACTTTGCGCTCTCGTGAGCGGCAGGAGGCGCTGCGCTACCCGCTCGCTTCGCCGACAGACCCGCCGCTCGCGCCTTTTCCATCGTTTTCGCGGCAAACATACGCGCTCTCGTCCGGGTCACCCGGAAGTCGTCAGTGGCACAATGTTTGCCACCTCTGGGGTGCTGCGGGGCTAGCTCGAGCCCGGGCAACAGACATCCAAGGAGGATCCGGAACATGCGCACCATGAAAGCCTTCACGGCGTTCACACTGGTGATCGTCGCCACTTTCGCTCTGGCGGCCTGCACGTCGATGACCGGCAAGACCGCCGGTGAGAACGTCGACGACGCGACGATCACCAGCGAGGTCAAGGCCAAGCTCGCCGCCGATAAGATCTCGACCCTGACCAAGATCGGCGTGGATACCGATCACCGGACCGTCTATCTCACCGGGACGGTCGACAACCAAGAGATGCGCAGTCGGGCCGAAGAGATCGCCCGGGGCGTGAAGCACGTCGGCGCTGTCGTGAACAACCTCACGGTTCGGACCCAGTAGCCAGCCTCGAACAGAGACGGAGGCGGTGATGGTTCCGGCCCATGCATTGACTCTGCGGCTCTGCGCCGCCACCTCCCTCCGCCGCGAGTGAGCCCTCTCAAGTCGCTCGACACGTCCGGGACGCCGCCACTCGTCGTCCTGGGCGCGCTCATTCTGGCCGTCGCGTGCCTCTACTGGGCGCGCATCGTATTCATCCCGATCGCGCTGGCGCTGCTGGCGACGTTCCTCCTCAGCCCGGCCGTCGCGCTGCTGCGTCGAATCGGGCTGCATCGGGTCGCGGCGGTCGTCATCGTCGTCGCGCTGACGGTCCTCCTCGTCGTCGGGGTGGGATGGGCGCTCTTCAGCCAGATCACCGCGCTCGCGGACGATCTGCCTCAGTATCGCGCGACCATTGGGCGGAAGATCGCCGACGTGCAGCGCGTCCGCAAGGGCGGCAGGCTCCAGAAGGTCGAGGAGACCGCTCAAGACGTGATGGCGCAGATCGAGCGTGCGAACCCCCCGACCACGAAGCCACTGCCGGTCGTGTTGTCCTCGCCCAATCCGCTCTGGCAGATCCCCAAGATCGTCGAGCTGATCGGCGGAGCCGTCTTCGTGCTCGTGCTCGTGGTGTTCATGCTCGTCCAGCAGCGCGAGCTGCGAGCGCGAGTCGTCCGGCTCTTCGGTTCCGACCGGCTGGCCGAGACCACGCGCGCCCTCGACGAGGCCGGAGCGCGAATCAGTCGGTACCTGCTCACCCAGACGGCGCTCAACGCGAGCTTCGGCGCCACCATCGCGATCGGCCTGTTCGTCCTGGGCCTTCCTTTCGCGTTGACGTGGGGGGTCTTCGCTGCACTGCTGCGCTTCATCCCGTACGCCGGCGCCTGGGCGGCCGCCCTGGTGCCCGTCCTCGTGAGCCTGGCGGTCTTCGACGGCTGGATGAAGCCGCTGCTCATCGTCGCGCTCTTCGCCGTCACGGAGGCGATCATCGTCTTCATCCTCGAGCCCTTGTTCTTCGCCAAGAGCGCGGGCGTCTCGTCGATCGCCCTCATGATCTCGGTCGCGTTCTGGACGTGGCTGTGGGGTCCGATCGGGCTCGCCCTCGCGATCCCCCTCACCGTATGCCTGGTGGTGTTCTCGCACACGGTCAAGGGGCTCGAGTTCATCGGGGGCCTGGTCGACGACGACCACGGCCTGGATCACCACATCATCTTCTATCAGCGCGTCCTCGCCGGCGACGATCAGGAGGCAGGCGAGCTCGTCCGCGAGACGGTGAAGGCCGGCTCCGACCTCGCCGCCTACGATTCCATCCTGGTGCCCGCCCTCGCCCGCGCCCGTCACGACCACGAGGTGGGCCAGCTCCCGCCGGCCGAATACGCCCACGTGATCGAGACGACGTGCGCGGTACTCGACCGGGCCATCGCGGCGGGCGAGACGCACGGGCCCGACACGCCGGGCTCCGAGGGGACTGCGCATGTGGTCGTCGCCGGTTGTCCGGTCAGCGACGAGGCCGACCGCGTCGTGCTCACGACCCTGAACCGTCTCCTCGAGCAGGACGGCTACTCGGTCCAGATCGCGCCGGCCGGCGCCCTCGTCTCCGAAACGATCGCGGCCGTCGTGGCGATGAATCCTGCGTCGATCTTCGTGAGCTCGCTGGAGGAGAGCGGGCGGGCGCGCCATCTCGTGAAGCGACTCCGCACCGTCTGCCCGGAGATCCCGATCGTCGTCGGATGCTGGGGGCGTCAGGGCTCGGCCAGGCTTCGAGCCGACCTCTGCGCCGCGGGTGCGGACGACGTCGTGACCACGCTGGTGCAGGCACGGAGCGACCTGCTGCGCTTGACGCCGGTGCCCGAGCGGGCGCCCGCGGCCGACGACTTGCCGACGCCTCCCGAAGCGAGGCAGCGCGTCGCCCTCACGCCGTCACCGACGGGGGCTTCATGACGCTGGCGCTCGGCTACACGCTTTCGAGCGAGGAACAGTCTCCCGCTGATCTGGTTCGCCAGGCGCAGATGGCCGAGGACGCCGGCTTCGAATTCGCGCTGATCTCGGATCACTACCATCCGTGGACCGACCGGCAAGGTCAGAGCCCGTTCGTCTGGAGCGTGATCGGCGCCGTCGCTCAGGCCACACGGCGTCTGGTCATCGGCACCGCCGTCACCTGCCCCACCGTGCGGCTTCATCCGGCCATCGTGGCTCAGGCCGCGGCGACGACGGCCGCGCTGATGCCCGGTCGTTTCTTCCTCGGCGTGGGGACCGGTGAGTTCTACGAGCAGGAGATTCTCCCCCAGCTGAAGACGATCGTCTCTCGACGGCGCGTGGCCGGGCGCTCGCGCCGGCCAAGAGCGCGCTGAGCGATTCCGATGGCGTTGATCCAGGCGATCGTCAGTCTCATCACGCAGACGGTCGGGAGGATCCTGTCGGCGCTCCTCGACTGGGCGGTGGTCAGCCTTTTCGGGCGCGTGACCGGCAGACGAAAGCTGTTTCTGTGGGGCATGATGGCGGCGGCCGCGGCCTGGCCCGTCTTGCTCTTCGGAATCGTGACGCCGAAGGCCGCGCTCTACTTCTTCGCCTTCGTTCCGTTGTCGAGCACCGTGCCGCTGGGTCTGGTCCGAGAGATCTGGCTCGCTGTCGCCGTGCTCGTGCCCGTCGCGGTCGGTGTGACAGTGGGCGTGCAGTCACCGTCCGGGCGCCGTGAGGGAATCACGAAAGGCATTCTCCGCGGCTTTCCGATCACCGCGGGACTCGCGGTGGCCTTTCTGATCCTGCTCGTGACCGTGCCGGCGCTGCGCGTCGCTTCGATGTTGCGCGGCCACCGTGACACCTACGTGCCGCTGGTGACCACGCTCGAGTCGTATCCGGTCGCGGCCAAGGTGGTGCTCGAGACCCTCGGACATCACGGCATCGAGATGGCGCCGGTCGAGCCTCCCTGGTGGGCAGCGCTGCCGTCGCAGATCCTCCGACGTCTCGGCCAGGGCGCGTTCACCGGCTACGTCGCCGACCAGTCCGCCTACTTCCGAAGCGGTGAGCTCGAAGCCGTGCTATACCCGAACGCGCTGCTGCTCCGAGGACCGAGCGGCATCACGGCACAGGCTCACGCACTCGCGGTCGAAGCCCTCACCGGTCGCCCGGACATGTTCCAGACCGTGTCGTCCGAGGCGCAGGAGATCGAGCGTCAGATCCAGCGGGTCTGGTCGGCCTACCGGCTGAATCCGCAAGCGCACGAAAACGCCGGGCCGCTCCGGGCCCGCTTCGACGAAATCGCCAGTGAAGTGGCCCGGCGACCGCTTCCCTTCGACGACTGGCAGGTGATTTATCGGCAGGTGCTCCAGCTCGGCCGCGCTCTCGGCGGCCGGCCGCAGATTCTCGAGGTGACGCTCCCGAAGGAGATTTTCATGGCATCACTAACGTCCCACGCGCCTGTCGATCCCGAGACCCAATCGCTCTCGACGCGCCAGCTGCTGACGCGGCTGCTCGAGACGGTCTCGCTCCTGGTGACCAAAGAGGTCGAGCTCGCCCGTGCCGAGCTCAAAGCCGACCTGAAGGCGGAGCTCGACATGGTGAAGCTGCTCGTCGCCGCCGGCATGGTGGCGGTGTTCGGCGTGAACCTGCTCCTGGTCTCGGCGGTGTTCGCGCTCACCGCCTGGATGCCCGGCTGGCTGGCCGCGCTCGGCGTCGCCGCGCTCTTGCTGGCGATCGGCGCCCTGCTCGCGCTCTTCGGATGGAAGCGCAGGGTAAGCGCGCCGATGGCCGTAACCCGGAAGACCGTGAAGGAGGACGTGCAATGGGCGAAGGAACGACTCGCGTAGTCGAGGACAACGGCGCGAACGGCCGGGTCCGCGAGCTCGGCGACGAGATCACCGGCGTGCGCCGGCGGCTCGACACGCTCGTCGGGGAGCTGGACCGCCGCCGGCACAACGTGACCGATTGGAAGCGCCATCTGCGACGGCATGCGGGCACGATCGCGGTCGGCGCGCTCGTCGTCGCGGTGGCCGTGGCCGCCCCGGTCGTATTTGCCAGGGCTCGGGCCCGGCGTCGGAGCTCCCGGCCGGGTCGCGGTGCCGTACTCACTCAGAAAGCTCGTCGACTGGGGCAAGCCTTCGAGCGCATCTCGGAAGATCCGGACCGGCTGGCGCCGACGGCGGCCCTCGGCTTGGGATCGAGAACCGCGGTCGCAGTGGCGACGATGATGGCGCAGGTCCTCGCGACCGGCATCCTCCGCGCCGTGGTCAAGCAGCGCGAGCGCTGATATTCCCGTGAAGAGACCAGCCACCGTCCTCGGGCTCGCGCTGCTGGCCGCCCCGATCCTCTGTGTGATCGGGCTGGCCTGGGGATGGTGGGCCCTGTCGTTGCCCAAAGGGGCGGCGCCGCCGATCGTTTACCTGGACATCGACGGTCGAGAGATCACGTCGTTCGAGAGTGAAGCGGGACGCTTCCAGATCTGGGTTCCCCTCGAGCGCATCCCGCCGGCCGTCGCCGCCGCGGTCATCGCCGCCGAAGATCGGCGGTTCATGCGTCATCACGGCGTGGACCTTCTCGCGGTCGCTCGGGCCGCCCTCACCAACGCGCGCGAGGCCAGCGTCGTGCGCGGCGCCAGCACGATCACGCAGCAGCTCGCGCGCGGGCTCTTCCTGACCCGAGAGCGAACCTGGTGGCGCAAGGCGCGCGAGATCGGCATCGCCTTCCTCCTCGAATTTCGCTATTCCAAGCGGGAAATCTTGGAAGCGTATCTCAACACCGTCTATCTGGGACAGGAGCGAGGCGCCGCGGTGCTCGGCGTCGGGGCGGGCGCGCGTCACATCTTCGGGAAAAGCCTCGAGACGCTCCAGCTCGACGAGATCGCGCTGCTCGCCGCGGCGATCCGGGCGCCGAACCGCATCTTCGTCGAAGCGCCCGCGCTTCTCCGTAGCCGGCGCGACCGCGTCCTCGAGGCGATGGTAAAGGAGAGCGCGACGAGCGCGGCCGACGCGCGTGCCGCGATGACGAGGCCGACACGGCCGGCGCACAAGGCCACGGCGATCGCGCCCTGGTTCATGGAGATCGTCCGCGGCGAGGTCGCGAACCGCGGCCGTGAAGCGCTCGGCGGCGTGCAGCTCGTGACGAGCCTCGACCGACGCCTCCAGGAGGCCGCGGAGACGGCGGTGCGCGACCGCCTGGCTCAGGCCGAGCGGTCGCGGCGTCAGCCGGCGAACTCGCTCCAGGCCGCGGTGGTCGCGATCGAGCCCGCCTCGGGGCAGATCCGCGCCCTCGTGGGCGGCCGGCGCTTCGGGCTCAGCGAATTCAACCGGGCGACGAAGGCGCGGCGGCAACCCGGGTCGCTCTTCAAGCCGCTCGTGTATCTCGCCGCGTTCGAGGCGCGCGCACGCGACATCACGCCGTCGACGCTGGTCGACGACGAGCCCATCGTGATTCCGGTGCGCGGAGGCGCCTGGACGCCGCACAACATCGACGGACGCTTCCACGGGCCGGTGACGATACGCCGCGCCCTCGAAGAGTCACTGAACGTCCCGGCGGCGCTCGTCGCTCAGGGCGTCGGCCTCACCTACGTGACGCGGGTCGCCCGCGCCGTCGGGGTCGCCAGCCCGCTGGCGCCGGTCCCGTCGCTGGCGCTCGGCACCTCGGAAGTCACGCTCTTCGAGATGACCACGGCCTTCGCCACGATCGCCAACGGCGGAGTCCGGGTATGGCCGACCACGCTCGGCAGCGCCGGCGCGGTCGCGCTCAAGCCGTTGCCCGAGCCCACGCGCGTCGTCTCCGCCGAATCGGCCTTCCTCGTCACGCACATCATGCGCGGCGTCATGCGTCGCGGCACCGGCGGGTCGAGCGCGCGCTGGGGCTTGCAGGAAGTCACCGCCGGGAAGACCGGAACGACCGACGGTCTGCGCGACGCATGGTTCATCGGTTTTACGCCGGATCTGGTCGTCGGGGTGTGGGTGGGCGCCGACGACGCGCACGCGATCGGGCTCGCCGGGGCGGACATCGCGCTGCCGATCTGGGCCGACGTCATGGTGAAGGCGCTTCGCCGGACGCCGCCCTCTCCGTTCGCGCCGCCGCCCGGCATCGTCATGACGCGCGTGAACTCGGCCACGGGCCTCCGCGCGTGCGCCGACGAAGACTCGATCAGCGAGGCGTTCCGCCAGGGAAGCGAGCCCGCGGCGTGCGACTCGTTCGCCGAGGCTCCCGTCGTGCGCGACATCGCCGGCTGGTTTCGCGGGCTCTTTCGCTGAGGTGTTAGCCACCGGTCGTTGACAGACCGCCGGCGCCGGCGGTATGTCTCGGCCGTGCAAGCCGGCTCCTGGGCGGCGTCGCGTCGGTCGCCGCACGTCTTCTCCGCTCTGGTCGTGGTCTCCAGCATCCTCGCGCCCGCATTCGGCACCTTCATCACGGCCACGATCCTGCCCTCGGCCATCGCCGAGATCGGCGGGCTCGCGATCTACGCGTGGGCCTCGACCGCCTACGCCGTCGGCTCGATCCTCGGAAGCGCCGGGAGCTCCGTCGCCGTGCGCCGGACCGGGATGCGGCGCGCCGTCGTCCTCGCGGTCGGCGTGTTCGTCGTGGGCGCGGCCGTCTGTGCCTCGGCGCCGAGCATGCCGGTGGTCGTCGGCGGCCGCGCGCTTCAAGGTCTCGGCGGCGGCATGCTGATCGCGTCGGCGTACAACATGGTGCGCGAGCTCTTTCCCGAAGCCTTGTGGCAGCGCATGCTCACCGCGATCTCCTGCGCCTGGGCGATTCCGGCACTCGGCGGGCCCGTCGTCGGAGGTGTGCTCGCGGGGCTCGGGCTCTGGCGCGCGGCGTTCTGGGCCATGGCGCCGATCGCCCTGGTGGCCGGTGCCCTCACGTGGCGCATCCTGCCCCGGTCGGAGACCCGCGACGCCCGAGCGACGCGAGTGCCCTTCGGTCGGCTCGCGCTCATCTGCGCGAGCGTTCTGTGCATCGGCTCGATCGCGAACACCCAAGCGACGCCCCCGCGCGCCGCGTTCCTCGCCGCCGCGGTCGCGTGCGTCGTCCTGATACTCCGCCTCGATGGCAGGGCGGCGGCACGTCTCTTCCCCACGGACATGCTGTCGCTCCGGAACCCGATCGGGAGGGGGTTCTGGATGGTCTTCTTGCTCGGGATGTCGACCACGCCCGGCGGCGTGTACGTCCCGCTGCTGGTGCAGGTGCTGCACGGCATGACGCCCGCGGCCGCCGGATATCTCTACGCGGTCCAGTCGCTTTCGTGGACGCTGGGCACGATCCTGAGCGCTCGCGTCTCTCCCACTCGGACACGCACGGTGATCGTGCTCGGCCCGCTCGTGACGGCGGCGGGATTCGCCGGCCTCTTCTTCACGATCGGCTCGGGCCCGGTGGCGGCGATCGCGGCGTCGCTCATGCTGATCGGCGGCGGGATCGGCACGTGCTGGGCGCACATCAGCAGCGCGATCCTGTCGTCGGGGCGCCCGGACGAGGGCGCGCTGACGGCGTCGATGATCCCGAGCACTCAGCTCTTCGCCGTCGCCCTCGGTGCCGCGCTGTCCGGCGTCATCGCCAACACCGCCGGCCTGGCCGGTAGCGCGTCGCGTCCGACGGCGGCGCTCGCGGGTGCCTGGCTCTTCGGCGGCTTCGTGGCGGCGCCGCTGGCCGCGTTCGTCATCGCCTCGCGGCTTCGCCCGGCTCGCTGAGACGAACCCGGCGCCGCACGGGGAAGAAGTGGAGGTCCCACCGCGCGGCCAAGAGGCCCCAGAGGCCCTGCGGGTACCGCATCATCGTCAGCACGGCGAGCGAGCCCAGCAGGATCATGTACCAGGCGCCGTAGTCGGCCAAGAGCTCGCGCAGCAGGAAGAAGACGATCGTGCCCACGATGGGTCCTTCCAGGGTGCCGAGGCCGCCGATCACGACGATGAAGATCGTGTACGCGGTCCAGTTGATCGAAAAGGCCGCGTCGGGCGAGATGCGGAGGAGGTTCAGATAGATGAGCGCGCCGGTCATCCCCGTCCCGAACGCCGCGATCAGGTAGACCAGGAGCTTGGTGCGAAACACGTCGACGCCCAGGCTCTCGGACGCCGGCTCGCTGTCGCGGACGGCCATGAGGCCGACCCCCTGACGCGAGCGCAGATAGAGGTAGACGGCCGCCATCGCGCCGAGGCCGACGGCGAGGGCGAGGCCGTAGGTCACGAGCTCGCGCGTCTCGCGCGGCAGCGGGAACACCGCCTTCAAGGTCCGCCCCGTCCCCCGACCGAGCGCCGTGGTGTTGGCGACGAGCAGGCGATAGACCTCGGCGACCGCCCAGGTGCCGACCGCGAAATATCCGCCGCGAAATCGGAAGACGAGCGCCGCGGTGGGCAGCGCGAAGCCGACCGCGGCGATACCCGCGAGGGGCACCGCGAGGAACGGGTTCACGCCGAGATCGTCGGCCAGCACGATCAGCACGTAGCCGCCGAGACCGATGTAGGCCTGCTGTCCGATCGAGACGAGGCCCGCGTAGCCGGCGAGCAGGTTCCACATCTGGGCGAGCACCAGGAGCGCGATCAGCTCGACGACCATGCGCATGAGGCCCGCCTCGCGCGTCAGCGGGAGCGCCATCAGCCCGGCCATCAGCAGCGCCGCGCCCGCGACGCCGACGCGGCTCGCCCGTGAGGTGCGCTCGACGGTCAGAGTGGCCGTCGCCATCAGTCCACGCGACGGAACTTCGTGAAGAGCCCGGAGGGCCGCAGCACCAGTACGGCGAGGAACACGAGATGCCCGGTCAGCACGCCCCAGCCGGGCGAGAGCTTCGCTCCGACCGTCTGCGCCACGCCGAGGATCACGCCGCCGACCAGGGTGCCCCAGAGCGAGCCGAGCCCGCCGATGATCACCGCCTCGAAAGCGAAGAGCAGCCGGTCGGGGCCGCTGGCGAAGGTGAAGGTCGTGCGGATGCCGAGAAAGATCCCGGCGATCGCGACGATCGCCAGCGAGAGCGCCATGGCGAACCCGTAGAGCCGGCGGTTGTCGATGCCCATCAGCTCCGCGGTCTCGCCGTCGTCCGACGAGGCGCGAAAGGCTCGGCCGATCGCCGAGCGGCCGATCAAAAGCTGGAGCGCGACCAGGAGCACGACGGCGATCACGAACGTGAGCAGCGAGAACCATCCGACCGCCAGACCGCCGCCCAGGGCGAGGCTCGCCGTCTCGATCCCGCCCGGGTTCAGCCGCTGGGAGTCGGCGGAGAAGACCTGGAGAAGACCGTTCTGGATGATGACCGAGAACCCGAACGTCACGAGCACGGCGGGGAGGATGCCGCGGCCGAGCAGGCGGTTGAGCACGAGCCGCTGGAGCCCGTAGCCGACGACCGCCATCGCCGGCGCGACCAGCGCCAGCGCGAGCAACGGGTTGAGATCGAGCGCCCGCACGGCGACGACGGCGAGAAACGCCGCGAGGATGCTGAAGTCGCCGTGGGCGAGGTTCACCAGGCGCATCACGCCGAAGATCAGCGAGAGGCCGGTCGCGAAGAGGGCGTAGAGGCCGCCCAGCAGGATCCCCTGCACGACGGTGTCGAGCCAGGCCACGGTCAGGCTCCGAAGTACGCGGCCGAGATCTCCGCGCGGCTCAGTCGAGCCGGGGTGCCGGCGAGCGAGACCGCGCCCTTGCGAAAGCAATAGATGCGTTGCGCGACCGCGAGAACCTGGCTCACGTCCTGCTCGACCAGCAGCAACGTGGTGCCTTCTCGCGTGA
>Ga0137388_10000436_pt1 | contig 23191 bp, 19 predicted proteins | sample 15con2h14AmetaG_FD_104644 | JGI IMG/M metagenome (GOLD analysis project Ga0137388, IMG submission 104644) | Vadose zone soil microbial communities from Angelo Coast Range Reserve, California, USA - 15con2h1.4A metaG | ecosystem: Environmental > Terrestrial > Soil > Vadose zone > Saprolite...
AAAAGTGGGGTCGCTCCCGCCCAATTTGCCCTTTTTTGCGCGGTGTCTTTCGCAGGGGCAGTGGTTGCAAAGCTTTAACTATCAATTCCGTGGGCGGGACTCCGGGTGAAGAAAGTGGAGAAGACGAAGCTGAAGTGCGTAATTCTTACTGTCTTCACCTGGCTCACCTTCCTCCTTCATGTGTTTCGTACAGAACCTTGAGAGGCAAGCGGGCGAGACAAGGAACGAAATTTCGTTGAGGGCTGGAGCGACCCCAGTTGTCTTTTGGCCACGAGCAAGTGGCAAAAAGTGGGGTCGCTCCAGCCCAACACGGTGTTTTGCCCGCGGCCAAATTGACCGTTCTTTCATACGCAAACTCTCCCCCTTCACGCATTTGCTCGATCGCCAAGGTGAACGTGAGGGTGACGGATAGGGTGATCTGTGTCTTTCATGCACCGGTCACCTTTTCGCTCTGCCAAAGGTGATTGCAACTCTTTGAGAACATCGAACCCTCTACTAGTAAAGAGGCCTCGAAAACGGAAAAACTCAAAAACAAATTTCGACAAGCTTGGATGTGTTCCAGAACCTTCATCGTTTCCTTTTCCCTTCAATCCGATGTTGGGACTGTCGGGCCCCTCTACTTACTAGGGAACATCCAAACGGGGAAAAGTAAGAAAAAATTCGAGCTTTCGTTGGTGGCGGCCCAGACCGGCATAGAAGTTTCGGCCACAGCCCCCTACTTATTTAAGGAAGATCCAGAAGGGAGAAAGTAAGAAAGAATATTGGTACCAGTACATTTTTCCGAGGTGTCTGCCGGGCAATGAGGGGACCACAGTGGGGGAAGACCAGTTGCGCGGACCAGAAGAGGAGCTTGAGAGCGACGTGGATTGAGCGGGCGCCGCCGGTTTGTAGATGGGGTTGACACCGCCATTCAGGCCGCTGGTGCCGAACTTCTTGCCATAATCTACGTCGATAAGACGCCACTGGAGCGCAGGAGTAGCAGTCAGAACTGTTTGAAATCTAACGTCACCGATCGCGTTTATTGGTGCGCTGAGGAACCCCTGCGTGTGGTCTGCGAGAACTCCGTCTAAATTACGTTGAGGCTTGCTTTGACACCTCCGAAAGTTCGGACATGGGTTTGAGTCCCTTTGGTCCGTCTGTACGATTCTCCTCTTGCAAGTCGCCACTTGACCGTGGAATCTAACAATTCCTTCATGAAAACTTAAGTAGGCGCGTCCGGTCAAGACCCCTACCATGAGAATGGTCAGGCGAACCGCGCTTCGCGACATGACACCAGGTTGGCGAAGGTGACCGTGTAAGGGGACAAGCTGTGCTTTTCGAGGCAAATCGGAATAAAGAGCTGTCTTATTTCGTCACGTTTCTAGCTTTCCTCTTTTGTGTTCTGGCGCTGACTCAGCTGAATGCCCAAGTCGCCGTAGGGACCCTCTCCGGCGCAGTTACCAGCACCGCCGGCGCTCGCATTGCGAATGCGCGGCTCACCATCAAAAACACAGCGAACGGCGACACGAAGATCATCACCGCGAATGACGACGGCTCCTTCACGCTGGTGAACCTTCCGCCGGGCGTATTCGAGCTTACGGTTTCGGCGCAGCGTTTTGCCGACGCGCGGACGACCGTGACGATAACGGCTGGAATGGACAGGCAGGCGGACATCGTGATGCATGCCGAAAGCAGCACGGGAACCGGCGAAGGGGAAGCATCAGGCGTCAGCGGGGTCGTCAGTTCCAAGAGCGTGACCGACCTGCCTCTCAACGGGCGCTCGGCCTCCGACCTGGCCGCTCTTGAACCAGGTGTCACGAGCGCTCGCACCCAGTCTACAGGGCAGGCACAGCAGGGTTTCGGCAACCAGATGACGATCTCTGGTGGCCGCCCGCGCCAAAACGATGCCCGCCTCGATGGTATCAGCCTGAATGATTACGTGAACGGCCCACCTGGCAGCGCGCTCGGCGTCAATCTGGGGGCCGACGCCGTCGAACAGTTCACCGTCCTGACTACCAACTACCCGGCTCAGTATGGGCGTTCCTCCGGCGGGATTATCGGCGCTTCCACGCGTGGAGGTACGAAGGATTTTCATGGCGTTGTCTTCGAATACATCCGCAACAGCGCATTTGACGCGCGCAATTTCTTCGATGAAGTAAAGCCACTCTTTCACCGCAATCAGTTTGGAGGGTCGGCTGGAGGTCCGATTCGAAAAGATCGCACGTTCCTCTTTGCCTCTTACGAGGGCCTGCGCCAATCCCAGGGAGTCACTCAGGTGGACACAGTGCCTTCACAACCAGCTCGAAATGGACGTCTCTGCGCTCCGCCCGATTGCAGCACCACAACCGCCGTCACAGTAGACCCTCAGGCTGCTCGATTTCTTCAAGCGTTCTATCCTGTGCCGAACGGTGGACTCCTGTGTCCCTATTCCTCTTGCGTTGCGGGAGCAGGCGACACGGGTGTTTTCACGTTTGCTGGTCAGCAGATCACACCCGAAAACTACTTCACCACGAAAATCGACCACAAATTCTCCGAACGAGACTCGCTATTGGAACCTACATGTATGACAGCGGGAGCGTTTCCCAGCCTGATCAGCTCAACAACAAACGCACGAGTTATAACTCGCGGCGCCAGGTCTACACTTTTCGCGAAGCTCACTCCTTTACGCCCCTCTTTCTAAGTTCTTTTCGATTCGGTCTTAGCCGCGTGATCGCAAACACCGGCCTGACCTTTGCTAGCGGAAATCCTGCGGCCTCCGATACATCTTTCGCCACGGTGCCAGGGCACAACGCCGGCGTGGTTAGCGTTCCAGGTTTGACGAAATTCCCAGGAGGTCTCGGCGCATTAGTGACCTACAATTTTCATTGGACCTCTATCCAGGCCTATGAGGATTTCTCCTGGACCAAAGGGGCGCATTCTTTGAAATGGGGCATTGGCATCGAGAGGATTCGCGACAACATTCTCGGAATCTCGGACCCTGCCGGAAGTTTCGCCTTCAATACACTCGCGGACTTCCTCACCAACAAGCCTTTCTTCCTGTCCGCAGCGATTCCTAGCGCGATCTCCGAGCGCGGACTCAGGCAGACCATTGTAGGTACTTATCTCCAGGATGATTGGCGCTGGCGTCGATACCTGACGTGGAATTTGGGCCTGCGTTATGAAATGTCCACGATTCCTACCGAGGTTCACAGCAATCTCACTGTGTTGCGAAACATCACGGATGCGGCGCCGCGCCTCGGCCCGCCCTTGTTCTCGAATCCCACGCTCCGAAACCTCGAACCGCGCATCGGCTTTTCTTGGGATCCGTTTCACGATAGCAAGAGCGCTGTCAGTGCCGGATTCGGGATGTTTGACGTTCTTCCGTTGCCCTATTTGATCCAGTTCAATGAGCTCTTCTCTGCACCTTTCTTCCAACTCGGGAATACGACGAGTCTTCCTCAGGGCTCGTTCCCGCGTCTGGCTTTCAATTCCATTGCTGGTCTTTCGAGCACATATCGGCAGGCCTATTTTGATCCCAATCCACGCCGCAATTACGTGATGCAGTGGAATCTCATGCTGCAACGCGAGCTGGCAAAAGACTTGACTGTGAAGGTCGGTTACGTCGGCTCACGTGGGGTGCACCAACCCTTTCGCGTAGAGGACGTCGACATGGTTCTGCCGACCCTTACCCAGTCTGGGTATCTGTGGCCAACTCCCATCGGGAGCGGGAGCCGGCTGAACATCAATTCCGGCCGGGTTACAGCCAACTTCTGGCAGGGGAATTCGTTCTACGACGCGCTGCAATTTCAAGCGAGAGTAAAGATCGGTAATGGTGCTCAGATGGGAGCCTCCTACACGTGGGGCAAGACGATTGACACTTCCTCGGGCAGTATCCTAGGGAATGAGTATGCGAATTCCATTTCGAGCCCGCTCTGGTTCAATATCAAAATCAACCGCGGACTGGCAGATTTCAACGTTGCACAAAATCTTAGGGTGAACTATGCGTGGGCTCTCGGCGAGCCTCACTGGGCTCATGGTTTTTCGGCGTGGCTCCTCGGGGGATGGCAGGTCGGCGGTGTTTTCGGCGCGAGTACGGGCGTACCGTTTACTCCCGGTTTTGGCGGCGACGCACTCGGCGTCCTTAGTTCGGACGCCAGCATTGATGTGCCGAGTCTGGTGCAAGCTCCTGGCTGCGGTTCGCTCGTGAATCCTGGCAATCCGATTCATTACATCAAGACGCAGTGCTTCGGCATTCCTCAGTCGACGGCAGCGATCGCGGCGCAGTGCGTCAACGTAATCCGTTCGGACCCGGTGACCGGAAATCCTGTACCAGATTCGAATACATGTCTCAATTTACGTGGCAATCTTGGTCGCAACACGCTCATTGGTCCGGGTCTCGTGAGCCTGGACTCCTCTTTCTTCAAGAACAACTACATCAAGAGAATTTCCGACACATTCAATGTTCAGTTCCGCGCAGAATTTTTCAACATCATCAACCACGCGAATTTCGCTCCTCCGCTTGACAACCGCAACATCTTCAATTCGAACGGCCAGCCCATTGCCAATGCGGGATTGATTACATCAACCCAGATTCCGTCCCGGCAGATTCAATTCGCCCTGAGAGCCATCTGGTGAACGTGGGTGAATGCGCGCAACCTAATCGGCTCTTGAGAAGAGCCGCCACGACGCTCCACAGGGGATGTTTCTATTCGAAGAACTCTGAACCGTTCTTCAGAAACACTTCAGTATGCTACATGAGCCTGGAGTCATAGGATGCATGAAGGCATGCCGGACTTGCGCATACTCGTGGTCGAAGATGAGGCCAAAGTAGCTCGTGCCCTCCGCGAGGGGCTGCAGCGAGAGCAGTATGAAGTTGTCGTCGCGCCTACTGGAGAAGAGGGCTTCTTTCTGGTGAACGCAGAGAAATTTGACTTGGTCATTCTGGACCTCATGCTCCCGGGGCGGGATGGACTGCAAATACTCTCTACGCTCAGGAAGCGTGGTCTGCAAACTCCGGTCCTGATACTCACCGCTCGTGACGCCATCGAGGACAGGGTAGAAGGTTTGGACAAAGGCGCAGACGACTATTTGGTGAAGCCGTTTGCGTTTCCCGAGTTGCTGGCCCGGATGCGAGCGCTCGTTCGAAGGGGACGCCAGGAACAGCCTACCCGGTTAAGTATCGATGACATGGAGATGGACCTCGTGGCGCACAAGGTTAGGCGCCATGGCATTGAAGTCGAGCTCACAGCGAGGGAGTTTGAACTTCTCGAATATCTCCTTCGACATAAAGAAGAGGTCGTCTCTCGTGAGATGGTAACGCTCGAGGTGTGGAAAGAAAGAGCGAGAGCTGTTCCGATCGACAACGTCATCGATGTTCACATAGCTCGGCTCCGCCGCAAAGTCGATGAGCCATTTGAGCGCAAGCTGATTCACACCGTTCGCGGTGTCGGGTTTGTGCTGCGAGAAGAATAATGAGACTGTCGCCTCGAAACGTCCGATCGCGATTAACGCTTTGGTACGTCGGCGTCTTGGCCGCTTTGCTCATAGCTTATGGGGCTGGGTGTTTGTTTTTTCTCTTCCTCAGTATGCGGGAACAACTCGATCATAACCTTCTGGAAGACGTGGAGACGGTTGAGGGGGAGATTGCAGCGGAACCGGATGGGTCAGTAACACTGCGATTGCATCACGGCGAGGAAGGTGATCCAGGCTTCCACAGATTCGTCGAGATATGGTCGCCAGAAGGTACCCTTCTCTATCGCACTCCGCAGCTCCGCGGGCAGGAGCTCGGAACGCCACCTGCCCCGGGTGAGGGCGCTCAAGAGGCGGAACCTGTTTCGGAACGCCTTCGGAATGGTTTGCGGGTGCGACTCGCAAGAAGCATTCACCGTGTCAAAGGTCGCACGGTAATTCTTCGTGTCGCCCACAACGAAGGAACAATGTGGCGCGAGCTCCGGGAGTTCGCGACAGTTCTGGTCATTGGACTTCCAATCGCGGCATTGCTCGCCGGTTTCGGAGGTTACGTCCTAGCCCGCAAAGCACTGGCACCGATTGACGCGATGACCCGCGAAACGCAAAAAATATCTGCCGAGGACTTGGGTGCTCGGCTCTCGATTAGAAATCCAGAAGATGAATTAGGAAGACTAGCAGCGGTCCAAAACGCCATGCTTGGGCGGCTGCAAGAGGCCTTCGAGCAGTTGCGTCGATTCACAGCCGATGCCTCGCATGAATTACGCACGCCCCTGACTGCCATCCGGAGCGTTGGTGAGGTCGCCCTTCAGGACCCGAAGAGCTCCGTGGAATACAGAGATGTGATCGGAAGCATGCTGGAAGAAGTAGACCGTCTGACGCGTCTCGTTGAAAGCTTGCTGGTTCTTTCCCGTGCGGATGCCAGTCACGTACAACTTCATCGCACGGAGCTGTCTCTCCTTTCTGTCGCTGAGGAAGCTGCGGTCATGCTCGAAGTGTTGGCCGAAGAGAAGCGACAGAAGATCGAGGTCGACGGTGACCGCAACCTGGTTGTTTCCGCGGATCGCCTAATTCTGCGTCAAGCAATCGTCAATCTCCTGGATAACGCGATCAAATATTCGCCTGCAGAGAGTCGCATTCTGATTCGCGTTGATCAGGGTGCAGACAAACGAGCATTTTTGGATGTTATCGATCAAGGCCCCGGAATTCCGACTGAACACCAGCCGTATGTTTTTGACCGATTTTATCGCGTTGATAAGGCTCGCACCCGGGAGTGGGGTGGTGCTGGTCTGGGGTTATCTATCACGCGTTGGGCCGTCGAAGCGCACGGCGGCGAAGTAACGCTGAAAAGCGAAGAAGGCCACGGCAGCACGTTCCGGATTTCTCTGCCAGTGTGACGTACTTCGACGATTTGTGTGTAACGGCTAAGTAGGCCGGGCAGGGCCATATCGTGAAAGAAACTCTAAGGAGGATACCATGCGAAGTAAGTCTGTACTTATCGGATGGTTAGTTCTATAGGTAAAAAAAGATTTGCAGCTTCTCGGACTGATCGCGTTGGAGCTTACTTGGAATTTCGAGGTGGGAATGATGGTGAGAACCGCTGGCATAGATTCTGCGGTAGGGGCGGGCCGCATGCATAGCGGACTAATTCTATGCTGAGGGTCGAGAACCTATCGAAGCGCTATGGAGATGTTCGCGCGCTTGAACACGTTAGCTTTGAAATTCCCCCAAATTCCATCGCCGGCGTCATCGGACCGAACGGCGCAGGAAAGACAACTCTGCTGCTTAGTTTGGCCGGACTCTTGCCCACAGATGGTGGCATTGTTTCCTGGGAGGATAGGGCCATACCAGGACATTCTCGGTCTCACACGGTGTTCTATGTGGAGGACACGATCCGGCCCCATGCACTCCTCTCTCTTGCTTCCGCCCTGCGTTTCTATGGCTCTGTGTTCCAGAAAACCGAGACGCACTGTGACTATGTGATTGATCGGCTGAGGCTTCGAGAATTTCTGCGCTCCCGAGTGTGTGATCTTTCCAAGGGCACCGCCAAGCGTTTTCTGATCGCAATCGGTGTGCTATCGACCCAGCCAGTCCTCATGCTCGATGAACCGTTCGACGGATTAGATTTGAAACAAACGCTAGAACTGGTACCGACATTGCGCGGAATTTCTGCGGAAGGAAGGACCTTAGTGCTGTCGATCCACCAATTGAGGGACGCGGAACGTGTGTGTGATCGTTTCATACTTCTAAACAATGGACGAATCGCAGGCTACGGTACGCTAGATGGACTCGCGACGCATGCGGGACGTCCGCAAGCCGCAGGGCTAGAAGAAATATTTCTCGCACTCACCTAAGAATGCGTTATTACACCCAACTCGAACTGCGTTCACTGCTGGCCTCGCGCGGACTGTGGGTGCTCTTGCTGGCGACTGGCCCTTTAGTTGGTTTCAGCCTAATCGAAGCAATCTCGCTCTATAACGAAGCCAGCCGCACAGCACTCGTTACACCGCAAATGGCGGCGGGGCTCAACCCCTTTGACGGCGTTATCATTCCTACTTACGGATCAATTTATCTGACGCTGACTTTGCTTTTTCCATTTGTTGCGATCCGAACGATTGCAGAAGACAAGCAATCGGGCGCGCTCCGGCTCCTTTTGCAGCTACCCTCGCAGCTCACCACGCTGCTTCCTTCGAAAGTTGCGGCAGTGCTCTTCGCCTGGTTCCTCGTTGAACTGCCAGGCCTTGCAGCACTGTTGTTGTGGAGACATTTTGGCGGCCACCTCTATGCTCCTGAGATTCTGTGCTTGCTACTGGGACAGTTTCTCTATGGGATGATCGTAATGGCCATTTCCTTCGTTTCCGCTGCTGCAACTGAGACCGCATCTACTGCGGCGTTGCTAGCGCTCGGTTGCACGCTCGGTTCCTGGGTGTTGGATTTCGTCGCGACCGGGGGGACTTCTTGGCTGGCGAAACTCTCCTGGTTTTCCTTAACTGCTTCTCTTAAACCATTTGAGCAGGGCTTGTTGGTGTGGAAAGTCTTGGCGGGCGTTGTGCTGGCCGCTCTGGTCCTGTTTGCACTTACACTCTTATGGTGGCACCCAGGACGGTCCATATTGCTAAAATTGGGCGGGTCCGCCGCCGTGCTGATGGCCTGCTCTGCGCTTTCGTTGCCGTTGCACCGATTGGAAAGGTCAATCGACTTAACCGAAGACCAACGACATTCATTCTCACCGGCCGTGCGCACCGCACTGCGACAGATTCGTGAGCTCGTCCGAATCGAGGTCTATCTCGTACCCGAAGATCCTCGCTTCATGGATTACGATCGCTCGATCCTGGCTAAGCTGAGGCGGGTTCTTCCTGGAACGGAAATTGTGAATATGGAAGGCAACCAAGCCGCTGTGTTCAAGACGGGTGAAGACCCAAATTATGGTTTAGTTGTCTATCAAATTGGGACGCGCCGCGCCGAGAGCCGTTCCACTTCGCCCGAGGAAGTCTTGCCTCTGCTATGGAGCCTCGCCGCCGTACCCCCAGCGGGCCAGGAAGATCAAACTTCTTATCCCGGGTACCCCTTAGTTGTTAAGTCAACTAGTACAGGGGAACTTATCTTTTACGTTCTCTGGCCCGCACTGTGTTTTGCAGGATGGTTTCTATTTTCTCGGAGGTGATGCATGCGAATCGCGTCAATCTGTTTCCTAACACTTTTATTAACGTCCACTACGCCAAAGGTTTTCGATTTCTCGGCGGAGACGGTTGGCGGCGAACCTAAAAGCATGACGCCAGTGGTGGGCGTTTGGACCGTTGCGCAAGACGGGGATAACAAGGTCCTTATGGTGGACGGCAGTCGCTGGAAACAGGGCCAACCCGCGGCCAACATCGCGGACAAGGCACGCGCTCTGTACGGCGACCGATACGCGGAATTCCTCGATAACGTACAATCCTTCGCTTACTTCCCCTATGCCGTCGCAAAAGACATCGACGATTTCCGCGAAGGAGAGATCAGCATGCGCTTTAAGCCATTGGCGGGACGCATTGATCAGGGTGCGGGAATCTTATTCAACCTGAAGCCCAACGGCGATTACCTGATCGTCCGCGCCAACGCCCTGGAGAACAATCTGGTTCTCTTTCAGTTCAAGAACGGGAAGCGGAGCCCTGTGAAATGGATACGCAACACACCCACGGCAACCAAACAGTGGCATACCCTAATGGTTCGGATCACAGGGAAAAAGGTGGAAGGATACCTGGACGATAGGCCGCTTCTTCAACATGAGTTACCCGACACCATCTCCGGCCGAGTGGGTGTCTGGTCCAAGGCGGACAGCGTTGTTTACATGGATGACTACGTCGTGAAGCCGCAGTAGATAAGGGCTTTGGCGCTAAGCCTGCATTCTCGAGGATCCCGGGTAGTGTTATGCGAGCGGAGCTGATCATGAAGAACGAACCTACCCCTTTCCGCAATAAGGAGGAGTTGTGAATTACGCGGCTCTCTTTCGATCGGCACTGGTGGCATTGCTTCGGAACAAGATGCGAAGCATGCTCGCCGTGCTTGGCATCACCATTGGGATTGCAGCGGTGATCTGTGTTGTGGCCATCGGCAAGGCAGGGCAAGCGCGAGTCGAGCAGCAACTGAACAATCTGGGAGACAACTTTGTCTGGATCGAAGCTGGCGGCCGGGCCGTGAATGGCGTGCGTACGGGGACGCACGACACGAAGACGTTGACGGTCGCAGACGCCGTCGCCATCAAGAACCAGGTTTCGCTCATCAAGAGCGTGTCGCCGAATGTGGACGATCCGGTCCAGGTGATCTACGGCAATCAGAATTGGCACACATCGTACCGAGGTGTTTCGCCAGAATACTTCGAGATCAAGCGCTGGTACGAGGATCAGGGCGCCATATTCTCGCAGGACGACGTGGATCGAGCGGCAGACGTCTGCGTGATCGCCCCGCACCGTTCAGGATCAGCTATTTGGTGAGGACGATCCAGTCGGCAAAGTGATACGCGTAAATAGCCTTCCCTGCAAGGTGGTGGCTACGCTTCATCCAAAGGGATTGTCGCTTTCCGGGCAGGATCAGGACGATACGATCATTCTGCCTTACACCACAGCTCAGAAGAAGATCAAAGGGATCACCTGGCTCGACGACATCCTGTGCTCAGCAGTGTCAAGAGACGCGATAAAAGTGGCCGGACAGGAAGCAACGGCGGTGCTCCGCGATCGCCATCACCTGCGTCCCGAGGAAGAAGATGACTTCAACATTCGCAATCCCGAAGACATCATCCAAGCCCAGCTCGATGCCAGCAAGACTCTGACCGTTCTGCTGATCGCCATTGCTTCCATTTCCCTGATTGTCGGGGGAATCGGGATTATGAACGTGATGCTCGTTTCCGTAACGGAGCGCACGCGCGAGATCGGAGTCCGGGTAGCGGTTGGAGCGACCGAAGAAGCGATCCAGTTTCAGTTCCTCGCTGAATCCATCATGATCAGCCTGGTTGGGGGTGCTGCAGGGGTCTTGTTTGGGATATTTGGTTCCTATTTGGTTGGGCGGACGCTGAGTTGGCCGATGGAGATGTCTGTAGAAGCCGTCGCGGTTGCGGCTATGTTCTCGGTAGCCGTCGGGGTGTTTTTCGGATACTACCCCGCGCGGAAGGCATCTCTGCTTGATCCCATTGAAGCACTGCGATACGAGTGAGGCATTTGGGCGTTTGATTCGTGGGCGGGACATGAAAATAAAAGGCAGGTGGCTCATCTTGACGGGCGATGTGGTGGTGGCTGGAGTATTCGCCGCCTTTGGCCTGAAACTGAGCACTCAAACGCAGCACATTCGCTCTCTGATCGACGGCACGGTTGTAGCGCGTAATGTGGATGTCGGGCAAACCGTCGCGGCATCGCATCGCACAGTTCGCTAAACGTGTGCTGTTCTTCCGAGATGGAAGAATCCGCAAAGACGATCCGGTTCTCGGTCGGCCATCGGCAAGGGAGGTACTGAAAACGTTGCCGACGCTAGAGGATTAAAAGTGACTGAAACGACGGACCTGCCACCGTTGCTTTAGGGGTCCGGCCGTCTGCCAGGGAGGGCCAGAATTCGTGATTCGGCGATTCGGGGGAATCCACATTAAGGGAAATTAATAGGTTGTTTAATCCCATTCACGGCTATCCTCCACAATCAGTGTTGCGTTCGTGTGAGCCTGAGCGGGTGGGACTAGCTAACAGCGCAGACATATTGCGGCTGATCTAAGTCACGCGGCGAGAAATCCTCAAAAGGAGATCTTCTAGGACTCCAAGAGTTCCCGGAATTCTGCGCTGCGTTTGCCGGGAGAGCCCTATTCTCGTTGGCCGATGAGCCAGCGGAAAAGCTGCCCAATGCAGATCGGGTCACCCCGTTCTTAAACAAATACAAACGGTGGGGAAGGTCAATGACAACTTCTATAAGTTCTGTTGAACCTAGAACTGAAACGCGATCCTTTCTGGCGCGTGGCACAGCGTTGTTCGTCTACCTCTTTGAACGGTTGATTCCAGATCCATTCGTGTTTGCTGTGATCCTCACTTTTGTAGTGGCGATTCTTGCCTTTACCCTCCTTCCCAGCACGACAATCGGAGGGATTGGAATCGCTTGGTACAACGGGCTGTTCAACATTCTTACCTTTGCTTTCCAAATGGTTTTGATCCTAGTGACTGGCTACGCGTTAGCCAGCTCTCGGCTCATTCGTGTGGGACTCGAAAGGCTCGCTTCTCTTGCAAAATCTCCTCGTGAAGCGGTGTCTCTGACCATAGTCATTTCGATGATCGCATCCTGGTTGAACTGGGGGTTCGGCCTAGTGGTTGCAGGCTTGCTTGCTCGTGAGATCGCGAAACGAGTGCGCCTCGATTTCGGCTGGTTGGTAGCGGCGGCATACACGGGCTTTGTTGTTTCGACGGAAGGACTATCTGGGTCCATTGTGTTGTCCCAAGCGACGCCGGGATCAGTGCTGAATCTGGTCGAAAAAGTTACTGGTCATGGATTACCTCTCACCCAGACCGTATTTGCGCGGTTTACTTTGATCCCCGTCTTGAGCTTGTTCATCCTTCTGCCGCTCATCTACCGCTTTACGCAGCCGTCAGCGAATGATTCCATCATGGTTGATCCTGAACGCTTGCGCGCGGAGGATAACCCCAAAACGGCCCCCGAAAGAAGCGGCGCGCTGGGCGCTTGGTTGGATCGCGCCTGGGGGCTCAATCTCTTGCTTGCGGTGGGTGGGGGATTCGCATTGGTGGAGCATTGGAAGCAAGCGGGACCCAGCCTGGACATCAACTCTGTCATTTTGATCTTCCTACTTCTGGGTCTAGTGTTTTATTGGAAGCCCATTGCCTACGTGGAGGCAGTAAAGAATGCTGCCCGGGTCACGGGTCCGCTAATACTTCAATACCCTTTGTACGGCGGAATCATGGGCATCATGACGGCAAGCGGGTTAGCGGTTGTCATATCCAAGGCGTTTCTGACTTTTTCTACTGCCACAAGCCTGCCGTTCTGGACGTATATCTCGTCTCTGGTAATCACCCTGTTCATTCCCAGCGGAGGAGGTCATTGGGCGGTCCAAGGGCCGTTCGTCCTTGCCGCCGCTAGAGATCTGCACGCGTCGATGGCCGGCACAACCATGGCTGTGGCGATGGGGGAGTCGGTTGCCAACATGCTTCAACCTTTCTTCGCCTTGCCCATCCTGGCGATTGCAGGCATCGGTATGCGTCGGATCATGGGATTTATGGTAGTCACATTCGTGATCGGCCTCATCGCGTTTGGGGTCTCATTGCTGCTCTTACTTCCTGCGAATTAAAGATCACTCGTTCCTCCAAACGGGGGAAACACACAATCCAAACAAAAAGGATTCTGGCAGTTGAGGATACAGGATCAAATCAGAAATGCATCATTAATCTTAGTGCTAGTCGCTTTGTCTATTACGCCGATGGGCCTCGCGCCTGCGGCGAGCGGCTTCCGTGGAATGTCCATACATGACTGAGAGCTGAAGGTTCCCTTAATCTACCAACGGGCAGCGCGGTGCCTCGGCGGAAGTCAAACTACCAAGTCAACTTTAGTCCGAACTGAATCTGCCGTGAAGGGGTTGCCGTTGTGTCGATCAGACCCGCGGTGGATATTCGATTCCCATTCGTGTCGAAGATAGTGTTGTTGTGCAAGGGCGGGGCAAAATTGGGATGATTCAAGACATTAAAGAATTCCATCCGAAACTGCGCAGTAAAAGTCTCCGAAATCCTCCGAATGGGATTATTCTTAAACAAAGAAACATCAAGATTGGAAAGTCCGGGACCAATAAGCGTGTTCCGGCCAGCGTTGCCGAGACGAGTGCTCGGGTTTGGAAATGCAAAACAAGACGTCTTGATGTAATTGTTGGGATTACCAGGGTTGACTACGGATTGACATCCTGGCCCTGCGACCCGATCAGGGTATGTAACAGGGTCAGAGCTGAGCAGGCCGACTGGGTCTCCGCCGAGGATTGCTGTGAAGGGTAACCCGCTACTGACCTGGTAGATTCCGCCTGTTTCCCAGCCGCCCGCGAGCATGCGAAGAAATCCCGAGAGTGAAGATGGCGTCGGAATTTGCCATATATAATTAGCTACGAAAACATTCCGGATGTCGAAATCGGACAGCCCACGGCGCAATCGGGGATTGAAGAATGGAAGACTCGTAATCGAGTTCAAATAGGGATCCCCGGCCACGGAGGCCGAGCCCTCGTCGATACTCTTGGACCATGTGTAGGAGCCTCCAAACTGGAGGCCGCGCTTCAACCTTTGCAAGATTCGTAGCTGCATTGCGTGGTACGAGGAGGTGTCATCCCAGAACAAGCCGCTAATCTGACCAAGGTTGGGATTCAGGCGTATTCCGCTGCCCGCGGGGGTCGGCCAGAAGTAACCTTGCGACGTGTGAGCGATGGGCAGAACAACGTTCATATCATCAACGCGGAACGGCTGGTGTACCCCTCGGCTGCCAACATAACCGATCTGCGCAGAGAGGTTAGGAGCAAGTTGGCGCTGGATATTAAAGTTCCACTGCATTACATAGTTGCGTGACGGATTTGGGTCGAGATGAAAGAAGCGCAAGCGGTTGGGGCCCAAAAGCGGAAAGGCACCCGTGGGGAAGACGCCAGGGGCCAGCCCAGAAATATTTCCTCTTTCGAAGAATGGGGCACTCAGGATGGACAAGAGTTCAAATTGATATGTGAGTGGCAACACATCGTAGAACCCGAACGCTCCTCGAACCGCAGTCTTGCCATCGCGAAAGGGATCCCATGAGAATCCCACCCGAGGCGCAAAATTACGCAATGTGGGATTCGAGAAGTAAGGGGATCCCAGGAAGGGCTGAGTATCAGTTGCGTTTCGCAGGTTGCTCAGCTTGTTCGTCGTTTCGGTAGGGACAGTCGACATTTCATAACGAATCCCCAGGTTTAAGCTGAAATTCGAGCGCAAGTGAATGCCATCCTGGAGGTAGAAAGCCAAGATTGTCTGGCGTAGATCTCGCGGCGTGATAAGGCCTGAAAGCGCCGCGTTGAACGACCTTGGCTTATTCGTTAAGAAATTGGACAGCGACCCGAATGTAAAATTGCCGCTTGGGTTAGATTGGCCGAGCTGATTAGCCTGGATTCGCTCAACATAACCGCCGAAGGTCAAAGAGTGAATGCCTTTTGTGGCGAACACGTCGTCATACGCCTGGTAAGAATTGAAGTGATAATCAAACTCTCCGGTCGCACCTAAGCCACCAGGGAAAATTGGAAGGCCTGCGACATTAATTATTCCAACGTTGTGACCTGGCAGAAATCCGAGAGTGGGGTCCTGCGCGAGCGGGTTGATGGCGGAGAGAGTCCTCGGGGCTTGAGAAACTACCCGGCTAAAGGCGAATCGCGCCGAATTCAGCACGTTCGGAGTAAATGCGTGGGTTTCTCCCAATGTCACCAGCTCTCTTCTGGATATGGAGGCCATCAACACGAAGTTGTAAACATCCGGATTTGTAGTCTTGCTGTCATCGAAAAAGTATGTTGCCGAAAAATTGTCCTTTTCCGAGAACTTGTTATCCGCTCGTGCCGTATAAAAGTTCTCGTAGGACACTTGCGGGAGAGCGAAGGTAAAGGTTGCAAAGTCTCCAGTAGTCAGGCCGTTCGGTTGCGGGAAGATCGCAAGATAGGGAACGACCTTGGAATCGACCGTAACATTACCAGTTGTGAGCTGTCCCGAACGCGCTGCCATTGACGGCACTGTAGAGCGCTGGGTTACGTTTAAGGTTTGACGTAGTCCCTCGTAGTCTCCAAAGACGAACGTGCGATCTTTCCGAATGGGACCACCAGCTGTGCCACCAAACTGATTGCGCCTGAACGGGGGCTTGGTTATGTCAAAAAAATTGCTCGCGTCCAAGGCGCTATTTCGCAGGAACTCATACGCGGAACCATGAAAGGCGTTCGTGCCAGCCCGGGTTACGGCGTTGATTACGCCTCCCGAAGTGCGTCCATACTCGGCAGTAGCATTGCTTGTAACTACTGAGAATTCCTGGATCGCATCCACGCCTACCACACCTCCCAGAATGCTGCCCGGCCCTCCATTCGTGTAGTCGGTGATGCTGGCCCCATCCAGGCGATAGCTGTTCTGTTGTGGTCTATTACCTCCAATCGCGAGCTGCGTTCCGAATCCACGATTGCTTCTTTCGAATCCGCTCGCAGCGGCCACCTGGGTTCGGACGGTGATAACTCCCGGTTCAAGGTTCGCGAGCGCTGTCCAGTCTCGGGCATTCAAAGGCAACTCACGCACTGTGATGCCCTCTACGGCCCCGCTGATTGTAGATGTGGAGGTCTCGACAGACGGCGTTTCTGCGTTGATCTCAATCTTTTCAGTAACGCTTCCCAGGCGCAGTTGCACATTGATTACCACTTCGGCTCCGACGGTCAGCGTGACATCGTTCCGCAGAACTGTCGCGAACCCAGGCGCAGAGACGGTAATCTGGTAGGTTCCGGGAATGAGGCCAGGCGCCCGATAGATGCCCTGCTCGTTGGTGGTAAGGCTGCGCACGAGATCTTGCGCGATGCTCTTAATCAAGACTGTCGCATTGGGGATGTTCCCTCCAGTGCTGTCACTGATGGTGCCGAGAATTGTGCCCCCGGTAACTTGAGCCCATCCAATGCGGGCTGATAAAGTGCACGCAATCAGAACTGCCACTGCAAACGGACCAAAAGAACGCCTGTCGCGATTCATCACGCGACCTCCTCTTTTGCGAAGGTGACACTGAATTACGGGTTGTAGCTCAGATCAGGCCTGTATCGAAGGAGCTCACTATAAACATGCGTGAATGTCTTCCGTACGTTGCTCATAACAGCATCTCCTTCTTCTTTGCCGTACACCTTTTCCATCACCTCGTCCAGAGAAGTTCCCACTGGGCGAAAGTCTTTATAACTATTGCGATCCGTTGTCAGCACGTACTGCGGCCCTTCGCCGCCATTGGTCATGAAATACCAGCGCGAACGTCCGCCCGCGCTATTCGGCGAAAGAAAGGACTCGCTCACGAAGTTTGTCTTTCTGAGGGCGGCGTTCATCTTCTTGATAGATTGTGAGAATTCTCGTGCTCCTTCGGGGCGCACTGCGAAGATGTTTAACTGCAAGTACTTCGGTTGCGGATTGGGTTCCGGCGAAAGACTCAAGTCGGTCCGGAGAACATAAAAAGTGCAGGAGGAGGAATTCAAGGATGCGGTCACATTTTTGTTGAAGTCGTCCTTGGCGGCCTTGCTGAATTCTTCAAGATCGTCAAAATCCTCCCAGCGATGACCGAAAGTCCCAATGATGTAGCTCCCGGTGTCCCTTCCAGTCATCACTTCCCAAGTCTGCCAAGTCCACTTGTCATGGTTCGATTTGTGCCAAGCCATGTGTTTCTTGATCCCTTGCTCGTACTCCTCGACCCTGCCAGGTTTTGGTACTTCGAACATAATTTGGGCTACGGAGACGTCCGTTAAATCTGTTGTTTGTGTTTGGGAAATCGAAGCAACAGTCAAAAAACACAAAGCAACAAAGCAGATCATGGAACATGTTCTTCTCATTTCTCTCGCGACCCCTTCCCGTTCTTTTCACCTATGACCACAGTCTCATTACCAGATCAGCTTCAGGCCAAACTGGAGCTGGCGTGACGTCGTAGCAGTCTGATCGACCTGACCAGCCGTACTAATAGGATTCCCGGAGGCATCGAATAACGAGCTGTTGCTGATGGGAGGGGCTAGATTTACTCGGTTTAGGATATTAAAGGCTTCGAATCGAAACTGAACATTAGAGGTCTCAGAAACCCTTGGAATCCTGGTGTTCTTCACGAGCGAAAAATCAAGATTCGACAAACCGGGACCAATCAGGGAGTTTCGTCCTGAGTTTCCCAATCGAGTAAGAGGATTCGGGGCTACAAAACACTCTGTTTTTATGTAGTGATCGGCGTTTCTCGGATTCACCGCAGCCCCGCACCCGGGACCGGGAATGCGATCGGGAAAGGAATATGTGTCTTCACCCGAACTTTTCATGCCCAAAGGATCTCCGGCGATTAGAGGCGTGAACGGCAGTCCAGAGCTTGCCTGATAAATTCCGCCGAGCTGCCAGCCGCCGAGAACCGACCGCGCAGTACCTGAGATAGAGCGCCATGTCGGTATTTGCCAAATGTAATTGATAACCAGGTTGTGGCGAATGTCGAAATCGGAGAGGCTGCGCCTCAGCCTCGCGTCGAAGTAGAACAAGCTCGAGATAGAATTACCGAAGGCGTTTCCTGCGAGGGTTGAAGAACCAGTATCAATGTTCTTGGACCATGTGTATGAGCCTCCTACCTGCAACCCATGGCTCATCCGCTTAGAAACGTGTATCTGCAAGGAATCATAGTAGGAGGAGCCTACCCAAGATAAGAGGCTAATCTGGCCGAGATTGGGATTGACCTTGGTGCCGCTGCCCACCGGTGTCGGCCACAAATAGCCCTGGGGCGCAAGCGTTGTCGGCAAGACGATGTTGGCGTCGTCGACGCGAAAAGGCTGATGAACTGCGTGGGAACCGACATAACCTACAAATAGGGTCAGATCTTTCATAATTTCTTGTTCGACGTTCAAGTTCCGTTGCATAACATAGTTTCGTTGCGGGTTCGGTTGGATCGTGACGTAACGCAGTGTGTTTGGACCTAATAAACCAATGGCCCCCTTCGGAAACGTGCCCGGAGTCAGGCTTGTCAATCCAGATTCAAAGAACGGCGCCGACAGAATCGAGACGAGCTGAAACTGGTAGGTCAGGGGAAGCACGTCATAGAATCCAAATGCACCACGAACTGCAGTCTTGGCATTGTGGAATGGCGCCCATGAAAATCCAATCCTTGGGTCGAAATTGCGCTTTGTGGGATTGGAAAAGTATGGCGAGCCAAGCATTGGCTGGGTATCCGTAATGTTGTGAAGGTTAGTCAGTCTATTAGCGGTCTCAGTGGGCACGCTGGCCATCTCGTACCTTAGGCCCAGATTCAGCGTCAGGTAGGAGCGTAATCGGATGTCATCCTCGACGTAGGCTCCGAAGACGAGCTGCCGGAGATCACGCGGCGTGATCGTGCCGGGCAGTGCAGAACTGAAGCTTCTCGGCTGATTCGTGAGGAAGTTCTGAATAGAGCTGAAAGCGTACTGACCACTCGGCAGGGACCTCCCAATTTGGTTCGCTTGGATTCGCTCTACGGCGGCACCGAATTTCAACGAATGGATACCCTGGGTGAGGAATGCATCATTGTAAAACTGGAAGGAATTGAAATGGAAATCGTACTCGCCAACAGCGCCCAGTCCTCCCTGATACAACGTTAGCCCGGAAATGCTGATTCCCCCAACATTTCTGCCGGGCACAAAGCCCAGCAAGGGGTCGGCGGCAATTGGGTTGAGTGTGCCTAGAGTCTTGGGAGCTAAGGCTACGACACGGCTGAATCCAAAGCGGGAGGTATCGAGAAAATTCGGCCTGATCATGTGGGTCTCTTCCACGGTTGCGAGCTGCCGGCGTGAAATGGTGCCCAGAAGGATCGTATGCAGCAGGTCCGGTGCGCGCGTATTGCTGTCATCGAACATGTACGTGGCGTTCAGGCTGTCCGCATCGGAGAACTTGTTGTCGAACCGCGTCGTAAAAAAGTTCTCTATGGCGACTTGCGTGTTAACGACGATGAAATTCCCACGATCGCCGGAAATAGTGCCGTTCGGGAGAGGGTAGAAGGCCAGGTACGGCTTTACATTGGGGTCGACCGTGACAGTTGTTCCATTCGCGAGATTACCGTTACGAGCGGCCGGCGAGAAAACGACTGCTTTTTGCGTGTTGCCCAGGCTTTGCCTTAGACCCTCGTAATCGGCGAAGAAGAATGTTTTGTCCTTCCAGATCGGCCCCCCTGCTGTTGCGCCGAATTGATTCCGCTTGAACGGAGGCTTTATCGGCTGTCCATTCAAAATATCGAAGACATTACGCGCGTCCAAGACACTGTTACGGAGGAACTCGTAGATAGAGCCGTGAAAGGTGTTGGTTCCGGATCTGGTAATGGCATTGATGATGCCACCTGAGCTGCGTCCGTATTCGGCCTGAGCATTGCTCGTTACCACCGAAAATTCTTGGATTGCGTCTACGCCTAGGTCACCGCCTAAGACGCTTCCCGGCGCCCCGTTCGCGTAATCATTCATGCTTACACCGTTCATACGGTAGTTGTTTTGTTGTGGGCGGTTACCCCCGATAGTGAGTTGACTGCCCCAGCCACGATTCACCCTTCCCGGGTTAGCATTCAGACCAACCATTCGCACGTTGGCAACTCCAGGCTCCAGGTTCGCGAGCAACGTCCAATCGCGGGCATTGAGCGGCAGCTCCTGAACGGTTCTCTCATTTACGACGGCACTGACAGTGGAGTTCGATGTCGCCACGTCCGAGACTTCTCCACTGACCTCAACCCGGTCGTTCACCCCTCCTACGCGCAGCTGCAGGTTCACCCCAAGCTCCGCTCCAACTTCCAAAGTGAGATCCTTCTCAAGGAGGGTGGCAAAGCCGCTGGCGGAAACGGTGACCTGATACGGGCCCGGCATTAGGTTAGGCGCGCGGTAAAGACCATATTCATTGGTCGTAACCGTAGTGATGATACCTGTGGCCATGTTCTGGATGGCCACCTTTGCTCCGGCGATGCTTGCGCCACTCGTGTCACGGACTACTCCGAGAATTGTGCCTCCGGCGACTTGAGCGGCCCCGCGGCCGACAAACAGAAGGTTCAGGAAGAGAAATGCAAACGCGGCGACGCGCGACGTAAGTTTCGGGGAAATCATGGCGCTACCTCCGCTGATTTCTAACTGATAGGGTCAGCTTTCGTGAAAATTGCGGCGAGGATACGGCGAGGAATCAGAAATGCATCATTAATTTCTCTTAATGCTATTCGCTTTGTCGATGTCGAGGATAATCATGGAGGAGTTTCCTTCGAGCCGACTGCTTTGAGCGGTGTACGAAAATAGTCATGCACCGTGAAAACTGCGGCCAAATGGAGGCAAATGTAAAGCCTGCAGTAGCTTTGTTTGACGATTGTCGTACCTTAACGACAGCCGCTCCTCTGGTTGAAGTCAGGGTGCCTGCCTATCCCTGCTTGCTATTTCGTGGCGTAGCTTGTGGTACGCGCGAGATAGTCGCGGTGTGAACCTGGAACCACCAAAACCTCGAGGGCTGAGTTAATCGCTTGATTCTCTTCTGGTGTGCGCTTCTCCACTCGAATGCGAAATGCGTTGTTTATCTTGTCCAAGGCCTCAGCCGTAGGAATGACGTAGGCCAGATAGACCCAGTTTGGATCCATTGTGTGTATCTCTCCGCTATCCAACTCATATGAGGTAATCAGCCCTTCAGCCAAGAATTGATCATACATCGATTTTTGGTACTTGTCCCACCACTGCCGCCATTGGTCACGTTTGCCGGACTGAAGCAGAGTTGAATTCAAGTAGAAGTAACCGTTGGACCCCCGAGCAGGGCGGCCGTTACGCAAGATTACTCGAAAAAGATAGTCGTGCTGCCTGATAGCAGAACTGGCGAAGTTGCTGGGTGGCAGCTTCGCGAGCTTGTCCTGCACTTTCTCCATGGCCGCGAACGAGGGGACTTCGTACCAAACTCCATTCGTGATGCCCTCATCTTCAGTTATTGTGGTAATGTATATCCCGTAATCCAGAACAGTTCCGTCCTGCAGCAGACTCTCCAAGGTGGGCCGCATGATCTTGTCGAGGTCTGATGTGTAAGCCGCGACGTGTTGTGGGGCTATCTTCCATTCGGAGACGAATCGAAAGGTCCGCGGTGCCATCTGTTGCGAGATGCCGGAGGGCACCGCGAACACTGCAGTTCCGAGGATGCAGCTGAGAATTCTCTTGAGCATGTTGTCCTGCCTCCAATGAAAAGAGTAGGCACGGACAGCCCTCATTTGCTGGGCTTCCATGCGTACTTACCTGTTTTGTCGATATAACCGAAGGCATCTCCGCTCTGGACTTCTCCCAGCCCGTTCTCAAACGGCTTGGCACCGTCGAACTGCGGCTTGATCGCTACCTTCCCATTCCTGTCGATGTAACCCCACTTTCCGCCGACTTTCACTGGCGCCAGCCCATCTTCGGTAAACTCGTCAGCTCCGTCAAACTGGCAGGGAATAACAAACTTACCCGTTTTGTCGATGAAGCACCACCGGCCGCCCCGCTCGACGACCGCGAAATCGGAGCCGAATCCCTTCGCTACTTCGAACTGGGGCTGGACGACCATCCTGCCGGTCCGGTCGATGTATCCCCACTGTCCCCCGACCTTCACCGGCGCGAGACCCTCTTCCAGCGGGCCCAAGTCCTCGGCTTGGGGTCTCAAATACACGTTCCCAGCTGGATCGATGAGCACCCATTTACCGTCGAGCTTCACCCGCGCGGTGTTGAATTTTTCGGCGGGAGTATCTCCGGAATCCGCGAACGCGCGGGCAAAGTCGTACCGCAATGGAATTGCGAACTCTCCCTTGGTGTTGACGAAGCCCCAGCGGTCACCAACCTTCACCGCGCCAAGTCCAACCAAGAAATTGCGAGCGTCGTCAAATCGAGGCTCGATAAGGAAATTGCCACTTTCGTTGATATATCCCCACTTGGCGCCCACTTTGACCGGTGCGATGCCGTCCTGAAAGTGAAGAACATCGTCGAACTTAGCCGGAATCACGATTCCGCCACTGTCGTTGATGAAGCCTCGCTTGCCGTTCAGGTGAACGGCATATAGCTTCTTGGTTGTGTCAGCCCGGACGGCCATGGTGATGATTACAAGATTCAAGATCACCAGACCGCAGATTCTGGGTAATGTAAATAGCATTCTCAACGCGCTCTTCCTCCCGCACATGCCGTAATCGAAAGCAGCCCGTTTTCGCGGGCACCCCGGCAATGCTCTGAAGCGCAGAGAGGGTACTCGGAGAACGGAACAATAGAGAAATTAATTTTCCGTAAGCTTCGAGTTTAGACCGGATTGGCAGCGGGCCCGTTTGCCAGGGGTGCTAGGCACATAGTTTAGAGTCCAACCGTTGAGCTTCCGACCGGCTAACATGGATCCCAACGGCGATCAATTTTGAGCCTGCCTATTTGCACTCACCTGCCACGCGTGAAAGACAGAAGCCATCAGACACGAACTCATTACTAGAAGCCATCTCATAAATGCTCGCACGTTGCGGAAACGACAGTACTTACGAAGTGAAACTGTAAGAACTCAGCCAAATCTTCACGTTCCGTCGGTTCTCGTTGTGCAGGTTTTGTGGC
>Ga0137388_10000438_pt1 | contig 23088 bp, 22 predicted proteins | sample 15con2h14AmetaG_FD_104644 | JGI IMG/M metagenome (GOLD analysis project Ga0137388, IMG submission 104644) | Vadose zone soil microbial communities from Angelo Coast Range Reserve, California, USA - 15con2h1.4A metaG | ecosystem: Environmental > Terrestrial > Soil > Vadose zone > Saprolite...
AGACGAAATTGGGAATGATCTGATGAACCACCGTTGTCACGGACGTATCACAGTCGATAGCGTTCAGGGGTAGGTTGAGAAAAGCGGTATGTCATCTCACACCAATGCCGTTCACCAGCTGGTCAGCGTGCTTCGCTTGGACGATGCGGTGGGGAACATCGTGCTCGAGCTTCAGCGGCGTCTTCGAAGCTGGGGTTATGAGTCGACCATTTTCGCGCGAACGGATGAGCAATCGCGCTCACTTGCGATGGCTCCCGAACGATATCCGCAAGTGGCCGATAGCCGATCCGTTTTGCTCGTCCACCACAGCTTCGAGTCCCGGCTAGTCCCGCTAATCCGTCGCGCGCCGGGCCGGAAGGCGATTGTGTACTACGACATCACCCCGGCCCATTTTTTCGAAAGGTTTGACAACCAGATGGCCGCCTCATGCTCCGCCGGGCGTAACGAGCTGCGTGAGCTGGCCCCAGTCTGTGAACGTGCATATGCGCTGTCTAGCTTCAGCGCGGAGGAACTGAGCGCCACGGGCTTCGCGAACATTTCAGTTCTCCCCCTGCCGCTCATGCCGCCAGCATTGGAGACCGCGCCGGATAGCGCATGGGCCTCACGCTTCAAGGACGGCTGCTTCAACGTCCTGTTCGTCGGTCGAGCCGTACCCAACAAGCGCATAGAGGATGTGCTGAGCGTCTTCGCCGCCTTCCAACGACTCTACCAGCCGAACAGCCGTTTGCTCATCGCCGGCGAGTTTCCATTGGAGAGCGCCTACGTGAGATGGCTGAATGCAATTCGCGTCAGGCTCCGGACCCAGCGGGTTCATTTTCTTGGACGGCTGCGGACCTCTCAGATCTCCGCCTGCTATCAGATTTCGCACGTTTACCTCTCGATGAGCCAGCACGAGGGACTCGGGTTGCCGTTGCTCGAGGCGATGCACCGGCAGATTCCGGTCGTTGCGTATGGCGCGGCTGCCGTTCCCGAAACGATGGGCGGTGCAGGCTTGGTGACGATGACTCAAGATCCATTGGAAGTGGCGAAGCTTCTGGCAGTGCTCGACCGGAACCCAGCACTTCGGAAGAGAATTGTCGAGCGGCAAAAGCTGAGAGTCGCGACCATCTTGCCGGATCCCGAGGCGAGCGCGCTGCACCGCGCCCTTGAGCCGCTCTTCAATGCGTCTGAACCACGAACCCAACATACCCAGCCTCGAGAAGGAGGGCATCGGCGTGCGTCCTGAGGAAATCCGTACCGAGGAGCCAAAGCCAAGCGAGATTGTGAAACTGATCGACGAGCTTCCGGAGCCCGACGCGAAGGAGGTTCGCGAGTTGAAGCAAGAGCTCGAAGCTCTAAAGGACGTGCCGATCGCCGACTGGCCGGCATACCTGCGCGCTGCGCGCGAGAAGGTAGACGCGCGCCATTCGCCCGTCACGGCATCGCACCGTCCAGTGATCGGTTGGGCGGTGGTATTGCTCAAACGAGCGCTTGGGCTGGCGCTTCAGCCATTGATCAACGAAGTCTTGCGCAAACAAGTGGAGTTCAACGAGGCCATCCTGGCAGCGGTGGTGCAGATTGACCACAATCTGCAACAGCATCTGCGCAATCAGAGTCTATGGAACGAGGAGATCGAGAAGAGGCTGGAGCGGCTCGAGAAAAGTGGCCGACGGGATTAGGCGCGTCGGGCAATGGCGATCAGATTTTTGCCCAGCGGCGGCGGAAATTGCGACTCGAGTGCCCTGCCGACGGGAACCACAAATCGATCATAGATATGGGCTGCTCTCTCGCTGTGCCGTCCTTGTCGAAGGACTCGACCGACGATGAGCCACGGCAGCACTCCGATTGCGTCGAAATATTTGAGAAGTTCAAGCTTGAATCCTGCCTGGCGAACAACCTCAGCTAGACCAAGTCGGGTGTACCGTCGCACATGTCCGACACGGGAATCGAGTGCACCGTAGAGAAATGGCAATGCCGGTACAAACAAAAGCAGCACTCCGCCGGGTCGCAACAGGTCGAACAACTGCCGCAGCATCTGTAGGTCGTTCTCAACGTGCTCCAGCACATTCACCAACAGGGCAGCATCATAAGGAGCTCCGTGTATTCCGGGTGAGGCAAGCTCTTCTGCATGCAGCTCGTCCAATAATCCACCCCGAATTGCTATCTTTGGATTGGAGGCGAACCGATTTGCTAACCGCTGATGGAGATTCCTCGCAGGCTCCACCAGCAGCAGGTGCGCCACCGAATCAGCGTAGAGGGCGGAGAGATGACCAACTCCGGCGCCTATTTCGATGACCTTTCCCTTCAAATGCTCGCGAAAGTTGGCGAGGATCCACTGGTAATAATTCGGGATGTCCGCGAGCGCTTCCAGATCCTGCCCCTCGTAAAATGAGGCATCGCCAGCCAAGGTACTCAAGGTCGCTGAGTCCTCAGGTACTCATCCCGCTCGGCCAGCAAGTTGATGGTGTTGTCGACGATCCGCGTCACGATGAGAATAAAGCCAAAAGAGAAGAAGACTGACATTGCGATGAACCGCGACCAGTGTTCGTAGGTGGCACCGGTCCTGACCAGTTCAAGAAAACTCGGAACGACCAACGCCCCGCCGAAGGCAAAGCAACCGATCGGTACAATCCAAAAGGCTTTGCTGTGGAAAAATCTTATTGCGAGCTTCTGCAGCCTTGCCGGGTGCTCGTTCTGGAGAACAATGTCCACCATTCGGGTCGCCAGGTAACTGGAGCACAGGAGCAGGCAGGCAGTAGTGGCCGCAAGGTGCGACACCACGAATCGGTAGATCATCCACTCTGCGACCTTGTGCTCGGAGAGATAGTACCGGGTTGGCATCACAATGAGACCGATTGCGATCGCGGCGCAAATCACCCCAATGATGCCCAGCGGACGGTACGGACGGTATAAGAAGGCAGCGTCCAGGATGACTCGCGTGAAACGAAGCCCGTCCTTGAGTACGTGAAGCTTCGATTCGCCTTGGCGTTCATGATACGGCATGTTCGAGCTCGATGATTTTCAGGTCGCTCGACAACATTGCTCGCGCACTCATCGCTGGAGTGAAGTGCAGCCCGTCAGGAAGTGGGAGCAGGCTCGGCAGACTGGTGCGCCTGACCACTCGCATTCCACTGGCCGTATCCCGAACCCGCCTGGACGAGAAAATGCTGAGGATCAACGCGAATACGGTATTACCGAGCCTACGCACACGGGGCATGCTGCTTTGCGGGTTCATTCGGCAACCCAAAACCACATCCGCATGCTCCCGCTCGATCAGTTCGCAGAGATTTGCGAAAAAGTTCGGATCGCAAGTTCCGTCTGCGTCGAGAAACGCAAGCAGCTCGGCATCGGATTGCGCCCAAGCCTCCTTGATTGCCGCCCCGTATCCGCGATTCTTTTCGAAGACGATTAGACGGATTCGATCCAGGTAGCGACTCGCCAGTTCCACCGTTCGATCGGTTGAGCCATCACTGACCACGCTGATTTCGACCTCGGTCACCGGCGAGTTTGAGAGAATTCGTTCTCGGGCAGCCAGGGAACGCTGAATCGTCTCTGAAATGCTTTTTTCCTCGTTGAGTGCAGGGATTGCGATCAGAAGTTTCTGTCGCCGGACAGGCTGCTGTGAGGCCGAAAGCTCGTTCGCCAGAACAGGTGCATCCGGGCTTGCCGAGGCTGATCGTGCACTTCCCATTAGCGTGATTTGGGCCATCCCGTCGTCCAGCGCTGCCCACCCCCAACTCGAGGCGGGCGACCATAGCTTTTTAGGGAGGGATCATGCCAGTCGTTTTGCGCGCGGTGCACAATAACAACTTAACGACAGCGCGCGGCGCGAACCTATATACTACGTGAAATGGGCAATCGTCCTAACCAGAGCAAGCCAGCTATTCCTCGCACCGTATCGGACCGGGCAGTGGAGGGATCGTCTGCGAAGAGGCGGCTGCTGATCTTCGTGATCGCCTATTACGCTGAGTCCACGCTTCGCAAAGTCCTGGAGCGCGTTCCACTCACCATCTTTCAGCAATACGATTGTGAGGTGCTGGTAGTGGACGATGGGTCGGAGGACCGAACCTTCGCCATTGGCCGTGAATACAAAGCGCATCATCCCGAGATCAGAATGACGGTACTCCGCAACGAGTACAACCAAGGCTACGGAGGAAACCAAAAGGTTGGCTACACTTACGCCATCTCACACGGATTCGACTTTGTCGCAATGTTGCACGGGGACGGTCAGTACGCGCCGGAAGAGCTGCCGCGGTTGATGGAACCGCTGTCGCGCGACACTGCCGCTGCAGTCTTCGGAAGCCGGATGATCGGTCGCTTCGCCGCGCTCAAGGGGGGAATGCCGCTGTATAAATTCGTCGGAAACAAGATTTTGACCACGATTCAGAACTCACTTCTGGGAACTGAATTGTCCGAATTCCACAGCGGATATCGAATCTACTCCGTCAAGACGCTCAAGAACCTGCCGTTTCGTTTGAACTCAAATGACTTTCATTTCGACACTGAAATCATCATTCAACTTCTGAATGCTAACGCTCGAATTGTCGAGCTTCCGATCCCGACTTACTATGGCAATGAACTCTGTCGAGTGAACGGGATGAAATACGCCCAGAACGTCCTCCGGGCGACGTTGAAAAATACTCTTCACCGCGCAGGATTGCTGTATCAACGGCGCTTCGATCCAACTGCCGCGGGGCATGAGCACTACGAGCTGAAGCTAGGTTATCCGAGCAGCCACACCTATGCGATCGAAGCCGTGCCCGACGGTGCGTCGGTGATGGATATCGGGTCCGGCCCGGGCGGCATCGCCAGTGAGCTGGTGAGGAAACACTGTCGCGTGGCAGTCGTCGACCAGTTTAGGGTGAAAGCAGCGGATTCATCCATCGCGGTGCATGTTCAGGATCTCAATGCCGAGCTGCAGTTCAGTGTCGCAGAGTACGATTATCTACTCCTGTTGGACGTACTGGAGCACCTAAAGGAGCCGGAGCATTTCCTGGAAGCTCTTCGATCCAAGTTCACGCACAAACCCCAAACGGTCATTATCACCACGGCAAATGTCGCGTTTATCGTTCAGCGGCTGATGCTGCTGTTCGGCCAATTCAACTACGGCAAATCTGGAATCCTAGACAGGACTCACACCCGTCTTTTCACGCTCAGGAGCGTCAAGCAATTGCTGGTGGATTGCGGGTTTCGGATCAAACGCATCCGCGGAGTGCCGGCCCCTTTCCCGAAGGTCTTGGGCAACGGTTTGCTGGGGCGAGCCGCGATTCTCGCCAACCTGGCGCTCATTGGCTTGAGCAAGAGGCTCTTTTCGTACCAAATCTACATCGAAGCGGAGAGTACTCCCGATGTTGACTTCGTGCTCGAACACTCCAAGCTAAAGAGCGCCGAACGAGCCGAGAAACTGCCCTCATTGGTAGACGACGGGCTCGTTCAAGAAAGCTCTGGCCAACGAAACCGGTTCGCCGCAGCCGCAGGTGGTCGTAGGAAACAACGCACGGGACTCTGAATCCGGCTACTTGATCGCCTCGAATTCCATCTCCAAGCACTTCCCGTTCACTCGCCCGACGGCGATCTGCCGCACTTCGCGGAACGAAGCCTGGCGGAGCATCTGCTCGAGGGAGCTTGGCGTGAACATGTTGTAGTGCTGATTGCCCTCGTACTCCTGGCCACCGAAAGTGACCTCCCGCAGATTCTCGTAACCGAATTTCCCTTCAGCCCAGCGCTTCATCATCGCTTCGGCGTCCGGGCAGATAACCACCAGCTTGCCCCCGGGTCGCAGGAGTCGGTGCCAATAGGGCAGGATTTTGGCGCCCATTTCGGCATCCGGAAAATGTTCCATCAGATGAGAGCAGTGGATTTCCGCAAGTTGTCCATCCTCGAAGGGAAGGTGGCGGATATCGGCTCGGATGTCGATTCCATCCACCGCACGCTGATCAACCGTAATGTACTGCGATCCCTTCTGGGGACCCGCGCCCAGATTTACCCGGAGCCCATCCTGCATTCCGTGAACTTTCAGCTGATAAGCTTGGCGATCCAGGATCTCGGGCCGGGTAAGCCGCTCGTGCTCCTCGATTCGGTGCCGCAGCTCCAAGAACAGCTCCTTTCGAAACGTGTCGGTCCACTGGACCAGCCACTCAATTCGCTCGATGGCTCGCTTGCCTGCGTCCATTGCGCGCGCTGCCTCGTTTCGGGCTGCGGCGGCGTCAGTACGCGAGTGCTCGGCTGCTGCCTTGGTGAGCTCCAGTTCCTTCTTTGCCTGATCGAATTCGTGAGCGGACTTGGTGGTGCTCAATTCAATTTGATGGAGCAGGGTCAGCATCAGGCGCGACGCAGACAAAAGCGCTCGGTTGAAGTCGATCTGCCTTCCCGTATAGACGCGCAAGACGCGGAGAATGAGTCGTTTCACTAGTGCCAACGAGGTTCCTGGCACCAAGGTTGGCTCGGCTGCGGACTCTGCCTGTTCGAGGAGATTGCGGATGTGCCATTCCGACATCAGTTCATCCTGCCCCTGGCTGGGGTTTCAGGCAATTGCGCGGCGGTGGTCCGCGATTTGGGAGCTCTGCTCCGGAGCGGCAACCGCTTGAAGCATCGAGTGTTCAGCGTGCAGCCGTCGGGCCGCGAGGAATGCGCGCGCGTTCACGTACGCCTTCTCGATCCGCCATCGCCATTCGTCGACGCTTCGCGTGTCGCGGATGAGCAACAGTAGTGGGGCGAGCGCGCGAAGCATTCCCACCGGCTCGTAGAGGCGGTTGAGGAATAAATAGTCCAGCGTGTAGTGCCGAATGCTGTCGCGCAGCCTTCGTTTTCCCCCGCGATTCTCGCAGCCTCCAGTAACCGATTCAAAATGATAAAGGACCGCGTTGGGCGCGTACACGAAGTGGCGGCCGTGTCGAAAAATCTGGGTTGCGAGGGACGATTCCTCGCGAAATGCGGAACCCGTGAACCGTTCGTCGAACCAGGTCTCGCCGAAGAGGTTGTTCATCACCTCTCGGCGGTACGACATGTTTACGCCCATCGGCGTCTGAGGGACCAGCGTGCTTTCGGCTTCCACCGAATCGAAGTTGGTGTCTAGCGAGCCAGAGGCTCGGATCTGGCCGACGGCCCGCCTTTGGGTGGTGCGTTGCCTCTCGATCCGGGAACGGATTCGGCCTGCAGCGCCGACTGCAGTGGGGTGCGCATCGGCCGCCTCGACATGTCGAAGCACGAATTGCGGTTCGAGAACCACGTCATCGTCGACGAAGATGACCAGCTCGCCTCGGGTATTGCGGATTCCGGTATTGCGAGCGCGGGTGAGGCTAGGAGGCGACGAGAATACAAAGCGGAGGCGTTTACTTTCCTTCCAGTCGGGCCGAGCGGCGTAGACCCGCTCGGGCAGGTTCTCGTTCTGATAGACGACCGTCGCCGTGCACTCCAGACCTGCGTTGTGTGCGAGCTCTACCTCTCGAACAATCGAGGCGAGCGAAAGCATCAGCTCCTCGAACCGATTGTACGAGCAAACGACTACATCCGCGCTCTTGATCCGCTGATCGGGTCGCTCGCGGTCCAACGGCCTTGAGCGCCCGTCGAATTCCAGCGGCAGCGCGACCTCATCACGAACCCATTTGAGGTAGCTCTCGTCGTTGTCGGCCCACATCTGCTCGAGTTGCTGGCGGTTCTGTGGGGGAGCGGCCAGATAAGCGTCGAACCGCGCCGGAAGCTCCCGAAAGATATCGGTGAGCTCTGCCGCGGTTTTGAATTTTCCCAGGTAGCGCACACCGCGGCGCTCAAGCTCGTTCGCCGCCCCCACCTCGGACGTGACCACTGGCAGATCCGCTGCGAGAGTCTCCACAAGATTGAAGCCGAAAGACTCGGAGGTGGATGCGACGAGCCCAGCGTCCGCTTCGCGCAACACCCGCTTGAGGTCAGGATCTGAGAGCGCGCCCAGATACTCGATCTGGGCATCGGCGATCCCGGGGAACTTCTCGATCAGCATCTGTTTGTAGCTTCCGAAGGGGCCGAGCGGCACGTCGCGGCCGGCAGCGAGAATCCGAATCCGCTGCCGCTCGGACGGAGCAAGACCGGCGAGCGCGGAGCAGACGACGTCGAATCCTTTGCGGGCCTCAATTCGACCGACCATCACCAATCGGAAGACGCCGTCGGCGGGCGGCTTCCTTCGGGAAATCGGCACCGCCGTCACCCTGTCGAAGTCAAACGGAAGCAAGAAGAGGCGCTCCTGCGCGCGCTCCCTAAAGGGAAAGCGCGTTTGGACTCGTTCCTCGAAGAACGATCGATACTCCGGGTTCGAGTAGAGGCGGTGCTTGAGCAAGAACTGCTGAAGCGTCTCCTGGAACAGAGCGGCGCGGGTGGTGAGCAAACTGCGATCGATCCCGTTCTGCTCCACCACTTCCGCCATCGGAGTGACGATCCGCACGATCGTGCGTGCATTCGTTTCCGGCAGAAGATGAAAAAAAAGCGTCTCCGCGCGCCAGCTGGTTGTCTCAGCCCAAAGGATCCGGCGATTCCACAGGTACGTAAGCTCGAGCGCTTTCTCCGCGACCCGAGCGGCGAACATCAGATCGCGAAATGCGAGCCGGCGCCCGAGCGGCGTCTGGTTGAGCGCCTTGAACAAGTACGAACGCGAAGCCGAGATGCGATGGACGAGGTTGCCGCAATCGTCGAGGTGGATGAACTCCTCGCCGTTGTCGGATTCGGCGATGACCTCGACATGGTAGCCTCGCCGATGCAGTAACTTGGCCAGCGCGGCGAGTTGGTACGCGTTGCCGCCCCATTTGGTGTAGGGCGGATACTCGCCCGAGACGAGAAGAACGATTGGCTTATGATACATGCTTCGCGCGTGCCTGGGCTGGTGCTTCGTCGTGCCAGACTCCGTCCGGGCAGTTTTCGCGGGTGAGCGCAAGCGGCGCTTTCTCCGGGGGTTGCCTTCGAAGGATCAGCAAGCCGTTGGTCGTCTGGATCTCCAACAGGTGAAAGTTGGCCGGAGGCTCCTTCGATTGTATCTCCTCGGACAGCTCCCGCGGACCCCACCACGTGACGGTATCGTCGATCACGATTGTTCCGGTCGGCTCGAGCAACTGCAAGGCTCTCTCGTAGTCGCTCTTCGCGTAGTCATACGTGTGGCAGCCATCGACGTAAATGAGATCGAAGCGCATCCCCAGGCCGATCAGCTTATCGAGCTGCGAAGTTGAGTCTCCTTCGTGAGTGAAGATGTTCTGCGAAGTGCCGGAGATCTGTTGTACTCCGGCGATCAGCGCGGCTGCGCTGGTATTTGCCCTCTGCCAGTTGTCAATCGCGTGGATCTCGATCTCTGGGCAAGCCCAGCGGACAAAGCCTGAGGTAAAACCGCGATAGGCACCGATTTCGAGGTAGCGCTTCGCGCGTCCGGCGCGAGCCAACCCGGCAATCAGGATCATATTGTCGGCGCCGGAACCACTCCAGACCGATCCAAGGAGCGAGAGTGGATCCGGTCTGATCGGGGCGCTCAAGGTAGGCCCCTGGAACGTCTGCGCCGCACCCTGAGCGCTGCCGTTCTCGAGTAGAAAAGCGCGCAGTCCCTTCCTTAGAGCGCCCATCGGCCGCTTAAGAATCCTATCGCCGATCATCGCGGAGACCTCCAGAACACCGAGCTGTTCGCGGATCCGGCCGGCCGCGACGGGAGCGGAACCTAACTGCCCCAGTGAACTGCGTCAAACACTCGCCGTTCACGGAGCCTTGTTCGCAACGATTGACGGCGGAGCCTCCGCTGCAATCAGGCTCCATCGATGGGGCGGCCGAGCAACTCCGATGTCTCCCTGCGGAGAACGGATCGCAAACTGATACTGCAGGCGGTGGCAATCGTAGATCTCGCCGTTCTGAGTATGCGCCGCCACGTCGAGCACGTAATTGCCATCGGTGAATCCGAGCCTTCCGATTTCCAGTCGAACCATACCTCTGCCGGGGAGCGGTCGAGGGAGTTGGACGCGCTCGACCGAAGTGTTCGTTCCGTATACCTGTAGATGGTCCGATCGATACACCGCTATTCCGAAAACCACGTCGACGATTTTCTCTTTGGCGATAAAATCCATCTCTATCGTCATCGGCTCTTCAGTCTCAAACAGCGCGCGCTCTGCTCTCGCACCGTCAAGGATGCGAACGGCGGCAATTTCCACTTTTCCGTTTCCCCAGCGGTGAACCTGCTGGGGGATCTGATCTTTCGTCCCTTCCGCCCGGTATTCGGAGCCTTGAACGGCGCCGGAATGGTCTCCTCCCGGCTGTCCCGTCGTCTGTTGCTGCGCCATCTCTTCCTCGGCCACCACCCGGCGATACCGATCCACGACGTCTCCCGGACTTCCCAGCGCACGCACGCGCCCGCCATCGATCCAGGCGGCCGCGTCGCACCACCGCTGCACGGTTTGAAGGTCATGGGTTACCAAGAGGATGGTCTTGCCGCGTTCCTTGAACTCGGTCATTTTGGCCATGCTCTTGCGGGCGAAGTGATCGTCGCCGACGGCGAGTATCTCATCGATTAGCAAAATGTCCGGATTGACGTGGGTGGCGACGGCGAATGCGAGGCGCATGTACATTCCGCTCGAGTACGTGCGCACCGGTTCATCGATGAAGTCGCCCAACTCACTGAAATCGATGATCTCTGCCATTCGGGCTCGCACTTCCGCTCGAGACAGCCCGAGGATGATTCCATTGATCAGGATATTTTCGCGGCCGGAAAACTCAGGGTGCATGCCGGCACCGAGCTCGAGCAGCGCGGAGAGCCGTCCGTTGACCTCGAGGGTTCCGGAAGTGGGCGTGTAGATCCCGCTGATCAGCTTGAGCAGGGTACTCTTGCCAGAGCCGTTTCGCCCAATAATCCCAAAAGTCTCACCCTGAGGGATGCTCAGGTCGATTCCCCTCAGGACTTCGATCATCGGGTTGCGCTTCGGGTGACGCTGCCCACGGACCCATCGCACGAGCTCAGATTTCAGGGTGCTGTGGACGCCTGAGAGCGTACTTTTGCGGAAGCACTTGGTGAGGTTTTTGATGACGATTGCGTCCATCGGGATGCGGGGGTTCTGGAGCTATACCAGTTCGGCAAACTCTTCCCGATAGGCCGCGAAGATGTGGGAGGCGATCCAAAGCAGGCCCACCGAAATGACCGCCACCAAGGCGAGCAGAGTCGGGTCGGGCAATCGGTGCTCGTAAAAGATCGTTTGGTAGGACGAGATCACAATCGCCATCGGGTTTCCAAAGAATAACAAATTACGGAATCGGGCCGGGATGGTGGTGGCAAAGTACAGAATCGGGGTGACGAAGAACCAAAGCGTCAGGATGTTGGTGACGATGTACTGGAGGTCTCGAAACGACACGTTGAGCGCAGCCAAAGCAAATGCCAGCGCCAGGGTGAACAGTAACTGCACCAAGACCACCAATGGAAACGCGATTGCGTGCCAGGTCGGCCAGACTCCATACGCGGCGCCGAGGATAATCATCAGAGGCAGCGCCAGCAGGTAGTTGCAAAGGTTGGTGGCGACCACGGTCGCGGGCAGAATTTGCGCCGGGAACCGGACCTTGGTGAGCAGATCGCGCCGGTCGCTGATCGCGCTGGTCGCTGCCGCGACCGAGGTCGAGAACCAAATCCAGGGAAGAAGACCGATGAAGACGAAGTAGGTGTAAAAGCGGATCTGCTGCCGCAGGTACACGCCGAAGATCAGCGCGTAGACCAGCATCAGCAGGGTTGGATTGAGGAACGTCCAGAGAAAGCCCAGCACCGACCCACGGTAGCGGGCTCGAAGCTCGCGTTGGGTCAAGCTCCAGAGCAGGGCTCGATATTGGTAAAGCTCACGAAGGTTTCGAATCATCTCGCCCGGACCGGCTTACCCTTTCTTCTGGGCGAGGAACATCTGGGCATAGGAGTAGAAGGGGAACTGGCCCGCGGCTCGATGAATCAACTGATAGAGCTGCTGCTGCTGGAAAGGCTCAATCTGTTTCTCGTCCCATAACGTGACCGGCAGATAGTAGCAGGCGAAGTCGATGATCTCGAACCCCTCCTTACGGATGTCCTGGAAAAGATCGCGAAAGCCCCGCTCGTTGACATGATCCACGTCCTGATACTGTCCACCTCCATCGGGCGCGTGGTTGAAGACTTTCACGAACAGCGGCGTCACATCCGCGTTGGGCGTCTCGAGGATCAGGAACCCTCCGGGCCGCAGCACAGTGCAGGCGTTCTGAATGAAGCGCTCCTCAGCCTTGACGTGCTCGAACACCTCGAAGGAGCAAACGACGTCAAAAGACTCGCGCCATCCTTGCTCGACGATCAGTCGCTCCTCCCAGCGTTGCGCATGCAACGCTGCGTTCTTGAACTTATCTTTGACATGCAGGCGCGCTCGCTCGTTAAATCCGGGATCGGGCTCCACGCCGACGTATTCCATCTGGTGGGTATCCGGACCGAGTGCCAGCGCAAATGGAAAGTGGCCGGTTCCGATCTCTAGGATCCTGATGCAGTCGCTGATGAAGGCGCTCTTCCACTGCTGCAGTGACTCGATTCGCCACCTGACCAGACCCTGATAGATAGGATCGTTGATCTGATAGAAGTGCAAGAGCTCGTCGGGATTCATTTCCAAAAGCGGGGGATTGCAGTTCGGTTTCCTCGGCGGGTGGGGGATCGATGGTCCCCTGGAGGCCTGCCCGATTCTGTTCAGAATCGCCGCACCTCGGCTGCTCAGCTCTCGGGTCACTTCCTCTAGCATTGTCGATACACGCCGCATGATGATTCCCTCGTGAAGTTGGCGAATGTGGCCGTCGACGCCCGTGGTGTCAAGCCCGTGTGCCACTGGTCCCCTGTTGCTCACCGGACGGGGAGCTGGGCGGAACCCACTCGACTTGTGGCCATTCCTCATACCTCCAATTGAAGCGCCTCCGGCCCAACGAGGCGGTGCTCAAGGTTCGCTTCGATTCGAAGTACAGACCTCACGACAAACCTCAGAACTTAAATCGTATCGGGATACTAAAGATCGCGGCGAGCGCATCAAGTGGTGACATTGACTCGATGGAGGCCGGTTGCTAAGCGGCGGGACTCGGGAGAAATTCTTGTATGATTGAGTGGCTAGAACGACGCTTCGTCCTGATCACGGCGATCGTCGCAGTCGCAGCAACGGCAAATTACTATTTCCACCCCCGCTTTCAGAGATACCTGCCAGCACCGGTTCATTCTGACGGCAGGGGCTATTTCTCTTACCTTCCGGCAACTTTCATTGAAAAAGATCTCAGCTTTAACTTTCTTTTTCGGCAGAGTCAGATCTTCACGAGCAAAGGCGGACGCTTTCCCGTCTGGTTTAATTATCCCGAATCGGCATACTTTCTGAGCTTCGTAAAAAATCCTGAACGAAACACCTATGTTCTCATGTATGGACCCGGCGAAGCCATTCTTGTTGCACCATTTTTTCTCGTGGGCCATTTGTTGACTCGGATCTTTGGCGAGACGCCCAATGGCTGGACGCTTTTTTATCAGTTGGGTCTTTCGGCCGCGGCGATAACTTGTCTTGTAGGCGGGATCTACCTGCTTCAGAAGGTACTCAGGCGATACTTTTCCGTTGGCGTAACGCTGTTGACGCTGGTCTGTATCGTTTTCGGTACCAACCTCTTCAATTACGGGACTGTCGATGGTTGCTTCAATCATATCTATTCGTTTTTTGCATTCGCCTGCCTGATTTACCTGGTGCCTCGATGGTATGAGGATTTCAGCTGGCAAAGAACCGTGCTGCTCGGTCTGGTGAGTGGGCTGATTCCATTGATTCGGCTTCCGAATGCGATTGTTCTCTTGTTTATCCCGCTGTATGGGATCTGCAGTTGGACTGATTTGAAAGAGCGTCTGCGGTTGTTCGTTCACCACCCCGGCCGAGTGTTAGTTTGGGCGTTGACAGCGGGGCTGATGTATTTACCGCAGGTCCTTTACTGGAGGTATGCAACCGGTCGATGGTTATATTGGTCGTACCAAGGTTACGGATTTCTCTATTATAAGGAGCCCAAGTTTTTTGAGGTTCTGCTTGGCGTGAACAAGGGGCTTTTCTTTTGGTTTCCGATTCTGTTGTTGGCTCTCGCAGGCTTGCTCTTGATGCGGGGCGACGCGCGGAAATTCCAAGTGCCGTCGATACTATACCTGGTGCTGCAAACCTATCTTGTTAGCAGCTGGGCAACATGGTGGTATGGGTGGACCTTTGGTCACCGCGCGTTCGTCGAGAGCCAACCGATTTTCGCGCTCGGACTCGCAAGCCTTTTCACTTGGGCAGCGAGCGCCTCGAGGAGGTGGTTGGCCGCTGTTGCGGTTGTGTCGTTTGCGGCTACTGTTCTCTGCTGCGTTCAGCTTTGGCAGTACTGGCTGACGATTCTTCCGCCGGAGGGGGTAACCTGGCCGCAGTACAAGGAGAGATTCTTGCGCTTCGACAAGTCTCTAGAGCTGCATTGGCATCACTAGACGCAGAGACGATTCTAAGAGAGAGCGCTCGATTGGGGACTGCGGTTGTCGCAACGACGATTAAGCTACGGGTAAAGTTGACTATGGCAAAACTGCAGTCACGGATGCATCCCGGGCGTATTCCGGAGCTTTCGACCGGTATATTTAGGGCGATGTTCCGGTCAGGAAAGGTTTGACAGCCCCTCATAATTTGGCCTCAATTCAGACATGCTCGCAACGTTAAGAAAGTCGGAATTATCGGCGACTGCATTCGCCCTTGCCTTCGTTATTCTTTTCAGCAGCGTCTTGTTGTGGCCAGCCTTTCTAAATCGCTATCCCCTAATCGATTGGGATTCCAACGCGTATGTCGATACCATCACGCATTGGAGGGGCCCGACCCGGCCGTTTCCGTACTCAGTGTTTTTGCTGTTGACCTCATTTCATCGCAGTGCCTGGGGAACTGTCATTGCGCAAGCCCTTCTCGTCAGTACGATCAATTGGTTCACGTTGCTCACGGTCTGCGTGCCCGCAAGTTCGCTCGATCATTCGCCGTCGCACCGCGGGTGCAGCACGGGCGTGCCGTTTCGCCGCCTGATCATCCCTGCGGTGATCGTAGTCGTTGCGTGCGCGGTGTCCGCACTGCCGTACTACACGTCCCTGATTATGCCCGACCTTTTCACTCTCACCGCGATTCTTGCATTGTTCGTTCTACTCTACACTCCATCACGATTTCGAGCCGGATTCGCGTTTGGTTTGCTTGCGCTGTCCATAAGCATTCACGGTTCCAACGCGCCAATCTTGGCTATTTTAGTAGGCCTGTGGGTCTTCTGGTACCGCCGCCGGCGTTGGCTGCTCGCTTGTGCCGCAATCGGATTGGGCCTACTCCTGGGCGGCGCGATACACAAGATCATGACAGGGAAGCTCTATTGGCGTGAGCTGGGATCAACTGTCCCGTTTGCGCGGCTTTTACAGGATGGTCTAATACAGCAAACGCTTGAGGTTTCTTGCCACGAGGAGCCCAACCCCTTTTGCCCCTACACAGAAGAGCTCCGTGGAATAACAAGTGATCTATACATCTGGTCGCCGTACTCGGTGAGATACCGGATTGGCAACGAAAGACAGGCTGCGGAACGTGCTCTCATTTTCCGTTCGCTGAGGCTGTTTCCCGTCGAAAATGCCTCAGCAGTCTGGAGGCATTTGGTGCGAGGATTTGATCTGACGATCGACACATATTACCCGATTCATAGTGTTACGTTTCCGTTCCGTGGAATTGTCAAGAAGGCACTTCCAGCGGATGTCAAAGCGTTTGAGCGTGCCATCCAGCTTAATCGAGAAGAGTGGTACCCCGAGGCCAGACTGGTGATAACTCGCCTTACGTGGGTAGCCATTCTGTTAAGCCTAGTTGAACTGTGCGAGTTTGGCATCGGGGCTCGTTCCATTAGTCCATTGGCGTTCGGATTTGGAGTCGGGGCGGTGGTCGGCGGCGTCTCCTTGCCCAATGCCGCCGTCGGGAGTGCTCATTGCGCTGCAGTTGCTTGTTGATGAGCGCCGCGATGTCGCTGTCGGTGCGTGAGCGCCAGAGAGTGAGGGCCAGCACTCGGCGAATCTGCGGAACGGTAATCGCCACCCCCTTTTTTTTAACCAGCGCTGCTCCAGCACCAGAAACCAGAGCGCCATCATGCTCAGGGTCATGTGATGGTGCCACCCCACCCACGAGCGCATCTCATATTCATCCAGCCCGACGTCGCCCTTGGCCAGATTGAGCGCTTGCTCTATTCCATGGCGGCAACTGCCGACGCGTACCATCTCCTTGAGAGAAGCGTGGGTATCCGACGCCAAATAAGTCCAGCTTTTGCTGTCGCGCTGGTTCTGCACCACCAGGAGGATTTCCGCCCGCTCTGATCCGTTGGGCCGCTTGGTGTAAACACGAGCTTTCGCCGCTCGCACGGTAATCGGCCCCTTTTCTCCATCGCGGACGGTGAATTTCTTCCAAGCACGGCCTGGCAATTGGTCCGCCCAATCCACCGCCCGCATCCAACCGCCTCCTCGGGGAAGCCAGACTTTTGCCGTCTTGGGTACCTCGAGCAGGTAGCGCTCTTCCCGCTGGTGGAGCAAGTCCCGAAACTCCGTCGGTCGGCCGTAATTCTCATCCCCCACTACCCAACGGTGAGGCAGCAGTTGCCCACGGCCGAGCACCATTTTCGCCGCCAGCTCCCACCCCGTTTGAAACTCCACCTCTTCCGGAACATGGCAAGCTTTGCGGCGCTCTGGGTCCTTTGCCCAGTCGTTGGGCAGATACAATTCGCAGTCCGCCAGGGTGACTGAGCCCTTGGCGGCGTAAACGAGAAATTCGGCGACCTGACACTGCTCCTCCTTGCCCAGGCGCCCACACCATTGCCGCTGCGTGCCGACCGAATGTGGGCCTGTCTTTGGAAACCCGCTGCCATCCAGAATGAGAACGCCATTCGGGCTGCCCAGCTCCGCTCCAATCCGGCGACACATTTCGTCCCTGAGCTTTCCGTCCTCCCACCTGCCTGCCCCGACAAAATGCTGCAAGGGCCTTTGTTTGTTTCCTCTATCGATGGCAATCGGCTCTAAGGTGCGCCTGGTCAGCTGCCGCGAACGGCCTTCGATGTACGCTTCGGCATGAGCGCGCTGCTCCTCGCGAGTCAGCAGTTTTTGAAATGGCTCAAGGAACACCTTCAGTCGTGCTGCAATCTCCCGAACATCCTCGGCGGAAAGCTCTCTTTCGGTTTTATCGGCCACGCGCAATCCTCCTCGCTGCGCAGCAGATCACGGGAGATCGACCGGACAAGTTTTCTACGAAACAAATTCAAACGCGAACCCAATTTATTCACGCACACAAGAAGAGAATGGGGCGTCTGGATCAGGCTGGAGGCGCCTTCTCACTCTGCGCAATGCGTGCCACCCGATCAGAAGTCGATTCTTCACCGAACTCGCACAGTTCAACTAGCGAGCGTTTTCTACATGCTTGCGTCGGCGCACCGACCAAAAGTACTCACCTCGATCGTACTCGGACTGACAGGAGGTATCGTATCGAACACCCTGATCATGGCGTCGGTAGGGGACGTCACCTATGGCAGATACTTCAGTAGGGTAAATGGCCTCATTTTCGTTATCGCGGCACTGTTGATTGCGAACGTTATTCGCGAGGTTGCCTCGAGACGCCGCGCTGTTCCCTCGGAAAGTCGCAGGTTTTGAACGAAGCTATCGCTCTTCGGGCACGATGTTCGAAAGTAACCTAGCGAAAATAGGCCTGAGAGTTTCAAACAGCCTTGGCATGGGATGAGCAGCCGGCACGGTCGAACTGTGATCGCCGGAGGGTCTATGAACGCGAATAAAGTTTGCCGGGCATTGCTGGTGTTTGCGTGGGCGATTCACTGTGGATCGCAGCCATCGCAGTTTCGCCTCGAGATCTCCTCCAGCCTTACCAACGACGTCGCTGCGCCCCGGATTACCATGCAAGCGGGTGAAACCCGGTTGGTCGAGCTACTGGTGGTAGGCGCGGTGCCGGGGCCGGTGACGTTTTCCACGGAGGGACTTCCGGCGTTCGGTCGGCTGGACGGCCCAATCCTCACACTTTCGCCCGCGCGCATAGACCAGGGTGAATATGCGATAACGCTGATGGCGAAATCCGGTAATCAAACGGCGAGCAGCTCGCTCGATCTCGTCGTCAACCGTTTCAACAGCCCGCCGCAAGGGCCGAGGACAGCCATCCTCGGAGACGACAGAATCGACACTCGCTATTTCCCTGCCTGCCCCGGTCCAGGGACTTGTGTGGCGTATGGCACCCCAAAGTTATGGACAGGTGCGTGCGATCCCGAAGGCGACGGGATGACGATAGATGTGGAGGTTGTCCTTCGAGGGCACCCCTTCACCGGCCACCCGAGTTATTCAACGACTACAACTGAAAGCTTCAACTGTGGTAGCCCGATCCTTTGGACTACCGCCATCTCTCTTCCCGGGCTGGAACGGGAACAGTCGTACGATTTCGCCCTCCGGGCTACTGATCAATTTGGAGCCACCAATGGATGGGTTCGCTACCCCATTTATGGATTCGACCAGGGACCCTGCGTGACCAGGCAATGCGCCTGCTATCCGTCTTCACCTTATTTAGTGTGCCGGGAAGACTATGAGTGCTGCAGTGGAGTGTGCATTGTCGACCCTCTCAGCCATAACGGACAATGCCAGTAATTCGAGTTGGTGGTTTCGCACGGCGACCGGGACTTCATCGCTTGAAAAGAGCGAGCGCCTCAAGGACGCACTCTTTCAGTCGTCTCGTGGGTTGCAAAGTGACTCGACTGATTGCGGCACCATTCTCGAAGACATAGCGAGTCATTCGCGTGCCGTGCTCAACGGCGTCGGGCAATCGTTGCCCTCCGTGCTTGGTGTGTCCCACCACCTCGATTGTCGGACTGGGCGACTGGGCCCAATACACCAATTCGGCACTCTGGATGTCGTCAACTTCGATCGACAGCAACTCCTCGCCGCAGGCGTTCCATGTGGGCACGGAAACGGTGGAGATGGGGAGCGCGCGCTTTGTCGCATTCAGATAAATCCAAAAGGTCACGGCGCCTCTGCTCCACCTTAGAGTCTCAGCGCGCTGAAGCAACTCGCCGCGATCGGTTACCCAGCGATCTGGATTATTCGCCGGTCCAAACCGATCAGTCTCGTAGGTTGAGATCACCACTTGCTCGGCCTGATGTAGAGCGTCGCCGGTCCAGGGGGTTCGCTGGTGGTCCTCTTCCACGGGGATCGGTATCACTTTCCTAGGAACGGCCAGGCCAGCAAATACATAGGTTCCCCAGTATCCCCCCAACACGACGGGTACCGGTCGATTCGCGAGCCAATCGGCCCCCGCCTTGAGCTCCGCATAGGCAGGATTGATCGTCAAGGAAGGGAGCCCCAGCGCGATTGAGGTAGTGAGGAGCACGGTCAAGGCAAGAGACAAACCGTTCCTCGCTCGCGAGGAGATCTGACGCACCGGCAAGAGTGCAATGATTGCAGCGACCGCGCCGATCCCACCAAACAGATGCACCAGTGCCAGATACCGCTCGTTGTAAAGATTGTTGCGCACGTGTGACGCAGCAACCGAGGCAGCAAAAGTGAGCACGCAAGTGGCGGCGCAGCCAATTGCGAGAGCACGCCAGATGTCCTGCGACGCAGCGACCGGTCCCGTCTGGCGGCGCAGCCTCGTCACCCATGACAGCAGGAAGAAGGCGCCGGCGAGAACCGCGCCGACTTGCACAATCCACCAGGGTCGGCCCACGAGGACGTTCCACATCGCCGCGGCGTTGTGCAGCAAGTGCCCTCGGTCCAGGTCGAGCGGGATTTCATACGAATTGTGGAATACGAGCCTTGCTTACTGGTGAAACCCGGCGCGAAGCAGCCTTTCGACGCCGATGCCGATCGCAGGAGCGATCATCATGAGGAGAAAGCTTTTCCACCGCGCCGTCTGGGAACTCATCCGCAGGCACGCGAATCCCCACTCCAGCGTTGCCAGCATTGCCAAAATCGCACCGCTTATCGGAGAGATCCACACCGCCAGGATGCTGCCCAGGCACGCGGCAGGTAGCCAGAAGCGGGCGTTTCGACCCGAGGATAATTGCCGCAGCGACCACCACGTCCAGATCAGAGTTGACGCCTGCCATCCATAAGGCTCGCGGTTGCCCCGCACCACTGGGTCCAAGAGAAGGACTCCCAGATAGCTGGGGACGATGAAATCTGTTTTTCCAACTAGCCGCCACAACGGCCACGCTGCGCTAAACATGAACAAAGTGAGCCATACCGACAGGCGCTCCGGGGACCAGCTGAAGTGCGCCACCCGTCCCAACAGGTGCGCCGAGAGAAAAGGCCAGGCTCCGTACCGGTCTTGCCCGTAGTAGTACAGAGAGAACGGAGTCGCACGCGGCTCGTCGGCCATGAGCAGAGGGATTGCATGGTCCGAGTCGTATCTCGGCAGAAGGGCTGAGTCGGGTCGAAAGACATCGGTTGCCCGCCAAAGGAGGAACGCCCAGCCGATCGCGACGAGGCCCAAGCCCAGACGAGAGAGGACCCGCGTCTCTCTAACCGAATCGGCGAGACCCTCCATGGGTGCGGCTCATAGCAGCAGCGCGAGGCGACTCCAACAGTTCGAGGTGCGCTATCTCCAACTGCACGAGGCTCCGGCGCGCCGCCCGAAGCGGCGGATGAAATCCGGCAATGGGGTCGAGGTGGTCGAGTCCCATTCCGCTTCGAAGGCAATCCCTCCCCGGCTGTCGGTGCTGAAGCCAAATTCGTGAAAGCCGGTGCAACCTTGGTCACAACCGACGAACACGTAGCGGTACCAATTGCCATCGAGCGTCAGGCAGATGGTAGGGAAGCCATCCCCGTAGAGGTTATAAGCGAACACTGGGAGAGTCGGCTCAGAGGAGATGACGCCTCTTAGCGCTGCGTACTCCCTCTCGACCGCCGCCATATCGTAGATGCCTCTGAATTGAAGGAAGAAGACTTGCGAAGGCGCGAGAAAGTAGGTTTGGATGTCCACGAGCCGCCACCGTGCGTTGAGTCCGTCCCAGTCGTGGTAGGTATGCTCGTCGATTGCCGCGCGGGTCGCGGCGACGACTCTCAAGAGCAACGAATTACCAGTGTCTCGCGGCCAATAGCCGATACCCTGTACCTCGGGATGAGAGGCGCGGATCGCAGCCACGTCGCGAACCACACGGCCGTAGATCTCTTGCCTCGCAACGACGGCCCCACTGACGCTCAGCGCGAGTAGTTCGAGGTTCTGGTCGGCACGCGGTGTTGCTTCGAAATCGGATGGCGGCGCTCGCCCGCAAGAGCAGAAAAGTATCAGCGACGCTATGGCTTTCACGCGAAAGGGTCGGCCGATCAGCATCTTCCACCGCCACGTAACGACCAGTTCTGCCAGCTCGCCTGGGCCGGTCTATCTGGTGGTTGATGCCAAGACTGTGCCGAGCATGATGGCAAATCTTCGTCGTCATTTCGCGAGCTTCGCTTAGTGGACGCCGCAAAAAACTCGAGTGCCGGGCTCGAATGCTACGAAAAACAGAGGAAAGGGTTGAAAGGCTAGGCGCGATTCGGTTGGCAAGTGGCTTGCTAGCGAAACGGTTGTCCGAGGGGGGGACGCATGAGTCATCCGCCCGCCCTGCAACTGATCCCGCTCGCCTCTATCCACCCATCGCCGTACCAGTACCGAACTCAGTTTGACGACACAAAGCAGCAGCAGCTGATCGAATCGCTGCGGGCGACCGGCTTGAGCACGCCAGTTTTGCTTCGGCCCCTTTCCATGCCCCAAGCCCAATCCGGGCAAGCGGGGACCGAGAACGGTTACGAGCTCGTTTCCGGTGAGCGACGTTGGCGAGCTGCCAAAGAGCTGGGTTGGGAAAGCATCCGCGCTATTTGTGAGGAGATGACTGATGCTGAGGCGGCAGCTCGAGTCGTCACCGAAAATGAAGTGCGAACCGACACGAACATTTATGGAAAAAGCCGCTGGCTACAAACGACTAACGGAACCGCCCTGCGGTCTGACCCTAGACGAGATCGCCACGCGTTTCGGGTTCAGTGCCCGTTCTTCAGTAAAGCGGATCATCGATCTCCTGGAGCAGCCCGAGCCGATCCGAGATTTGTTGTCACAAGACAACATCGGGGAGGGACACGTTCGATATCTGAGTCGGATCAAAGACTTGGACGCCAGGACCAAATTGGCGAAGCGGGCTGCCGAAGAGGGCTGGACGGTCAAGGCGGCCGAAGAGCGCGTTGCGAAGGTGTTGGCGAAGGAAGGCAAGAGCCCGCACAAATCGCCCGCGAAAGGTGGTCCGACTCACCAGTACGAATACAACGGCTTTCACTGCGCTCTGGTCGGGGAAGAGGTTGTAATCAGTGGTAGGAACTTCAAGAGAACCAGGGACCTGGTCCGCCAGTTTGTTGCGGAGTACCAGTCGGCGCTCGAGTGCTTTCTCCGGGATATCGATGCGGGATCGGCTGAGCAGCCTGCGGCAGATACGACTCATCAATCCGCGGATGTTGCGCCACCACACGAGATGCCTACGCCTGAAGTCGCTGCCGATCTGATGAAGCAAGCTGCGGAGGTCAAGGCGGCAGCCCAACCGCTCAAAGACATTTTCTCCGAGATCGCCAAGGCGGTTGGACCCGCGGGAAGCGCAAACAAGGTTGGGAATGCCAGCCTGAGTGACCTGCTCACTTTCTTCAACAAACCCAGGTCCTCTGGATGAGGCAGGCCTAGCCCAGCGCAATTTCCGTTGAGCAAGAAAAAGGCAATTTGCCTAGTTTTTGCTCAAGCGCACTTACTTTCGAACTGAACCGGTAGTGCCCTTGGCGTTTTGTGCCGTGTCCGATGGATCGGTAATACCGGCGCCCTCGGCGCCCTCGCCATAGCTCGTGAAGCCCTGCTTCTTGGTGTCACTCGGCTTTCCAGAGCTCTTGGTGGCCGTCTTCGCATCGGCATGAGCCTTGGCCTTCGCATGACTCGTTGGCTTCGCATGACCCGTTGGCTTCGCATGCTTCGATTTGGTCGAGGCGACCGAACGTTGCGGCGTCGCGGGCTTGCTGGGTGAAAAGATCCTCTCGATGACAGACGGAGACTCGGTCGGCGCGGGCGTGCGCTCAACCTTCGACGGCGCTGCTTCCTCCGCGCCTCTTGCGCT
>Ga0137388_10000442_pt1 | contig 23014 bp, 12 predicted proteins | sample 15con2h14AmetaG_FD_104644 | JGI IMG/M metagenome (GOLD analysis project Ga0137388, IMG submission 104644) | Vadose zone soil microbial communities from Angelo Coast Range Reserve, California, USA - 15con2h1.4A metaG | ecosystem: Environmental > Terrestrial > Soil > Vadose zone > Saprolite...
CGCGCGCGACTGGGTCACTCACTTCGTCGCCTGGTACAACAGCGCCCACCACCACAGCGCGATCCGCTACGTCTCGCCTGACGATCGCCATTTCGGACGCGAGAAGTCGATCCTTGCCCAGCGCGCAGCCGTTTATGAACGAGCTCGCCGGCGCCATCCGGAGCGCTGGTCAGGCGAGACGCGAGACTGGACGCCGGTTGAAACCGTCGTGCTTAACCCCAACCCTGATGTCGTGGTTGCAGCATGAAGTCCGGCGACAACAACCTTGACGCTCACTGTGAACCGGTTTCTGTCAGCGATGTCTTGGTACAGCACCGTGGAACGATTGGTCGACAGATGGCAAAGCAGCTCTGACGACGCGTATCACCGTCGCGCAGATGGTCACCGGCTAATTCGCCAACGGATTCCGTTGATAAGGCATCTGTCCGCGCTCGAGCAATGAGACGAATGTGCTGTCGCCGACGACAACGTGGTCGAGAGCATGGATGCCAAGGAGCTGCGCCCCATCGAATAGCCGGCGCGTCAGCGCGACATCATCCGTGGATGGCTCTGGATCGCCACTCGGATGGTTGTGGGCGAAAACGATCGCGGTGGCACGGGCGGCGATGGCAGCAGCGAACACCTCGCGCGGATCTACCGGGCAGGCGTTCATTGTGCCTTCAGCCACGCGCACATCTCGTAGGAGCGTGTTTCTCGAATTGAAGCAGAGGACGTGGAACTCCTCACGACGAAGCCCGTGAAGGGTTGGGGCGAGATAGCGGTAGATTTCGGCTGGAGTTCTGAGCCGAGGGCGGCGCTCCTCACCCCGCTGGATGCGACGGCCAAGTTCTGCTGCTGCGAGAAGCGTGGCAGCGCGTTTTGGGGTCATCCCCGGCGTTGCGCTCAGATGAAGTGCGTCGTCCCTCAAGAGGGACTTGAGGCAGCCGGCGCTCGTTAACAATTTTTCAGCAACCGCTGTGGAGTCTCCATTGCGGAAGAGCAGCGAGAGCAACTCGGCGTCGGTTAGTGCTGGCGCGCCCAGACGTGAGATTCGATCCACCGGGGACTCGATGGACCCGCTGGTCCGCTGGCTGGCGGTGATAGTGACGGGGCTGGTTTCCGGTTGACGCTGTTTCAAGGCTGCTCCTCCTCTTTTTGGAGGCGGCTCCGTGCCGCTCTCGCCCCGGAGGTCGAGCGGCATGGAGCTGTCCGAAAGCAGCGCATAGACGATTGTAGCGAGGCTACGGTTGGCATTGACGGCGTGACAGCGCGGTTTGCGGGCACGGCGCATGCGGAGGAGCCGAGCAGTGACTCCAAATCGTCGCGGAGGTGCTCAGAGGAGAATGCTGTGAAGGAGCGGTAACACTCGCGCAGATCTCAAGGAACTGCACTTTTCTGAATTGTCATTCCTGTCATGGGACTCCGATGACATCGCTAGGCGCTGACCCATGACGCTGGGCGATGTCGGGGTGAGCCAACTTGCTCGCATCGAATTGGCGAGATGGATGGGTGAGTGCTTTGCAGCGTGACGAATCAGTCAGCGGGGAGCCCATCGCCCACGCGACGACTGTGAGTGAGCAAGCTCGACTGTAGTCCACTGTCTTCCGCTCTTGTTTGGAAAGATCGGCTCGGCTACGGTTTGCCAGTCATTTGGGGGAATTTGCTAGCAAGATCGGGCGGAGCCGATGACCGAGCCGTGGGTTTCGGTAGAGGAAGTAGCCAAGCACCTTGGAGTTGCGAAGGATTCCATCTACCGCTGGATAGAGCAGCGGGGTTTGCCAGCCCACAAATTAGGTCGACTGTGGAAGTTCAAACTCTCCATGATCGACGAGTGGGTGCAGACATCCGGCACGAGTGCCCAAGATAACCGGAAAAGAGCTGATCAATGAGCGGGCAGCCCTTGGACCTCGATCGGCTGTTAAAGCTCCGCCTCGTCGTTGGCCGCTTTGGCGAAATGGACAACGCGAGATGGTGGAATACGAAAGGGCAACTTGGTCGTCTGGGCTCAGCGGCACTTAGTCGCGGCTTTCCCCGAACCCATCATTTTGCCCAAGCGCGTACGGTCTTCGCGGTGGCGGCCAATCGATGCATCGAGGTTTTTAATGCTCCAGGCTGCGTGACACTTTGGTGTCTGCCTGAATGGATCGAAGAGGAATTCGAAGCGCGGTGGGAGCACTGGCTCGACCATGTAGTGGATTGGCAGCCGTTCTTCCACGAGATCGAACCGATTCTCGGAACCGACCTCGTCGCAACACTGAAGGCTTTCGGTGTGATTAGCGTTGGAGACATAGAAGCATTTTCGAGGTTGCGTCGCTCTGCGGAAGGTCGTGCAGTGGCCCTTCCTGACGTTTTCTCCGGAGTCGACCGAGACGTGACACTACTCGCGCTTGGGTTTGCGCGCGGTGAGCTGGGGTCCCTAGCCGTTCCGTACATGCGTACGGGCGAGGCTTGATCGTGAGATCTCGCGTCAATGTCGTCTCGTTCAATTCAATCGCTCGTGGAGGGCTGGTCGATGAAACATACGCACTTCTGTCGCGGTGGGATTTCTCAGTAACCAGGGAGGAGAATTTCGAACGAGCGCTCGCTTCAAACTACATTGGGATTCGGAGTGTTTCCTATCTGAGAGATATTGTGAAGGCCCTCAAACGACGGTTGGACCCCGAAGGGCGTGAGCGTGGATTGACGGTGATGGCGCAGCGCAGTGCGCCTGCTCACATTTTCAAGCCTTGTCTTCTGTGGCATCTCACCCTGGACGAATTCTTGCTCCGAGACTTCCTACTGAACTGGCTCTATCCAGCGTTCCACGAACATGCGTTGGTAGTTCGAAGTGAGCAACTGCATCCCTTTCTACGCGCGATCAAGTCCCGGGGCGGGCAAGTCAAACAACATTGGACACAGCTCACGATTGAGAGGGCAGCAACTGCGCTACTAAGAATCGCAGCTGACTTCGGTCTGGTTAACGAAGGAAGCCCCAAGAGGTTCTTGAGCTACAGCTTGCCAGAGGAAGCGTTCGTCTATGTATTGCACGGTCTCGCAGAAGTACGGGGGAGTACCTCGGCAGCAGTGCGGTCACATGACTGGCGAATGTTTTTGATGCATCCAGCGGACGTGGAGCGCGAGCTCCTGCGACTCCACCAGTATCGCAAACTCGAATACCAGGTCGCGGGAAGCCTCGTGCAGTTGACGCTGCCCTGCTCCAGCTCGCGCGAATACGCAGAGAGGATGGTGGCATGAGCGACCTTGACCAGCGCATCAAGAACGTCCTCGAGCCCGTACTCGAATTGGCCGACCCGCGTCAGCGCATCAGCGCATACCACGACATGCCGTACGCGCTGTTCCGCTACGATCCAGAGGAAGAGTTCGAGCTTCGCAAGCAGGTCACGATGCTTGAGACCCGGCTCACCCAGAAGGGCAAGCGCATCAAACGTATCTCGCTCGCCGAGTGCCTCGACTATGCGATGCGCTCGCAGCGTCCGCTCGAAGAGTGGTTCGCCGCCGAGCGCGAGCAAGGGGTCGAGACGATCGTCGAGACGGTCCACTCGGTCTTGTCGCAGTACGCGCCGCTCGTCGATCTCGTAGCCGCGAGGATGCCCGAGGACCCCGATCCACTGCGGGACGTGGTTTTTGTACTTCGCACAGGGGCTCTGTTCCCCGTCTACCGAACCTTCTCCCTTCTCGAGCAGCTCAAGGGCCGTGTGCACGTGCCTACGGTTCTCTTCTATCCGGGCGACCTCGATGGGGCGGCGGGGCTTCGCTTCATGGGCGTACTCGACGCCGAGCACAACTACCGCCCGAAGATCTTCTGATGGGGACGCTGGCCATGAGCACAGAGATCAAATCGCTCTTCGCGAACGACATTCATCGCCAGATCGAAGAGGTTATCAAGGTCGACCAGACCGACGAAGAGATTGTTCGAGACGAGATCAACGAGTACGTGGTGACCGACGCGATTCGGTCCCACTACACGAACATCTTCGAGGCGTACCGCGAGACGCCCAACAAGCCCCATGAGGGGATCGCAATCTGGGTGTCCGGCTTCTTTGGGTCCGGCAAGTCGAGCTTCGCCAAGATGCTTGGGCTCTCCATCGAGAACCGCGAGATCGCCGGAGAGTCCGCGGCCGAGCGGTTCGCACAGAAAGCCGGTGACAGGAAGTTCCAGGTCCTGCTCAAGTCAATCAGCGAGAAGATCCCGACGCACGCGGTGATCTTCGACGTCTCCACGGATCGCGGCATCCGCAGCGGAAACCAGACGCTCACCGAGATCATGTATGGGCTCTTCCTTCAGAGCCTAGGCTACGCAAAAGATCTCGATCTGTCTGAGCTCGAGATCACGCTCGAAGAAAAGAATCAACTCAAGCGCTTCGAGGACGAGTACCAGCGTCTCTTCAACAAGAAGTGGACCGCCGAGAAGGGAAAGGTCGCCTTCGCCCTCAGCGAGGCAAGCCGCGTCCTGCACAGCCTCGAGCCCGCGACGTATCCGATGGCGGACTCTTGGGTGAAGGCCGTCAAGAACAAGGCGGACATCTCGCCCGGGAAACTCGCCGAGCGCGCCAAGGAGCTGATGAAGCGCCGAAGACCGGGGGAGAGTCTGATGTTCGTCGTCGACGAGGTCGGCCAATTCGTCGCGCGCGACGTCCAGAAGATGCTCGACCTCCAGGCGGTCGTTCAGAACCTCGGCATCAGGGGCCGCGGCAAGCACTGGATCGTCGTGACCTCGCAGGAAAAGCTCGGCGACCTCGTCAGCGGCCTCGACGACAAGAAGATCGAGCTCGCGCGTCTGATGGACCGCTTCCCGCTCCAGGTCCATCTCGAGCCCTCCGACATTTCGGAAGTCACGAGCCGGCGTGTCCTCTCCAAGAACGCGAGTGCTCAAGCCGCGCTGGGTAAGCTATTCGACGAGCATCGGGGTCGACTGATGGAGCACACGCGTTTCACCGCGGACATCAAGCTTCCCGAACTCACGCGCGACGGCTTCGTCGATCTCTACCCCCTGCTCCCATACCAGATCGATCTCGTCATCCAGGTGGTGTCGGGTCTGCGCACCCAGGGCGGGGCGAGCAAGCACGTCGGCGGCGCGAACCGCACGATCATCAAACTCGCCCAACAGCTCCTGATCAACCCCGCAGTGAAACTGGCCGAGGAGCCCCTCGGGACTCTCGCGAGGCTCGACCAGGTCTACGACCTTGTGGAGGGAAACATCGGTTCGGAGGTGCGCGCCAAGATCGCGGCGATCGCGAAGGAGCTCGACCATCCGCTCGCGCAGCCCGTCGCCAAGGTCATCTGTCTTCTCCAGTACGTGAAGAGCGTCCACCGGACCACAGAGAACATCGCGGCCGGGCTCCATCCGAGTGTTGCCTCCGATTCGCAGGTCGCGGCAGTCAAGGAAGCGCTGCGAGAGCTGGAGGCCGCGCACAAAGTTCGTCACGGCGACGACGGCTACCGAATTCCGACTCCGGCGGAGGACGACTGGGAGCGCCTTCGGAACGGGATCAATCCGAAACCAGGTGACGCGCAGCGGATCTACGCCGAGGCCCTCGCGTCGTTCTGGCAGCCGCAACCTTCGCACACGCTGTTTGATACCAAGACCTTCAAGGCCGGCCTGGCGATCCACGGACGGGAGGTCGTCGACGGAGATATGGTTTTCCACCTCCAACTGGCCGAGGACGGCAAGGAGTTCCAGACGCTCGCTGCCGAGCTCCGCACCCGCAGCCAGCAGGAACGGAAAGGCGTCTTCTGGGCCGTCTCCCTGAACGACGCGATCGATCGAGAGACCGTCCAGCTGTTTCGCTCGAAGGAAACCCTCACGCGCAAGGAGCGAGAGACGAAGGGCGACGAGGCGCCAGCACTCATCGCGGAAGAGAAGCTTCGCCAACGGCGCCACCAGGACGAACTCCGGCGCCTGCTCAAAGCCGCGTGCTTGTCTGGAAGCGTCTACTTCCGTGGGAACGATCGCAGTCCGGGCGATCGCGCAGTGGACGTTGGAAAGAGCGCCGCTGAGATTCTCGGGCAGGTGCTGCCCGAGGTCTTCGACCGCTTCAAGGAAGCGGCGGCTCGAACGAACGACGTGAAGAAGGGCGTCGAAGCGCTCTTCACCGCAGAAAGCCTTCAGGGCCTGCCGCCAGTGTTCAGCAGCCTCGGTCTCCTTCGAGATGAAAAGGGGAAGACGGTCTTCCGTGTGGAGAGCGGTCCCCTCGCCGAGGTCATGAGCCGCATCGTGGAGCGGTCGAACTACGGCGAGACCGCAAGCGGACGCTTCTTGGCGGACGAGTTCGCGAAGGAGCCGTTCGGCTGGGACTTCGAGGTCGTGCGACTGCTTGTTCTGTCGCTTCTCCGCTCGGGGAAGATCGAGGCGACGAGCAAGGGACAGACGATCGAGTCAACGACCGGCGTCGAGGCCCGTGACACTTTCTCGAACAACAACGTCTTCCGGCAGGCCTCGTTCCGCCCCAAGAAGGGCATCGAGTTCCCCGAGCTCGTGAAGGCATCGGAGGCGTTTCGCGATACCTTCGGAAGCGAGGTCAAGGAACTGAACGCCAGCACAATCGTTGCGGAGCTCCGACGTGAGATTGCGCGCCACGAAGACACGGTCGCGACGGCGGCGGGTCTGCTAACCGCCCACCGCCTGCCCGGTGTCGGCGTACTCGAAGGCGCGCTTGGTCAGATGAAGGCGATCCTTCGAGGATCCGAGGACAACGCCATCGCGACCTTCAACTCCTCTCATCGCGCGATCAAAGACGCCATCAAGCGCGCCTCGGAACTCGAGCAGGCGCTCACGGAGCCGCGTCTACGCGATCTCGAACGAGCGCGTCAGGCGGTTACGGCCGCGTGGCCGTTCCTGCAGCAGGAGGCGGACATCTCGGAAGACCTCCGGACGAAGGCGCGCGCACTCGAGGATCTCTTGGCGCGGGAGACGTTCTTCCGCGAGCTCCCGGTGATCGAACAGAATGCTCGCGCCATCGAGGCCGAGTACGACCGCCGCTACGACGAGGCAATGCATGCGCGGGTCACCGCCTACAAGAAGGCCTTCGACCGGCTGATCAAGACAACGGGATGGAGTGAGATCGACGAGGACGAACAGCGCCGGATCGCAACGCCCATCGAGCGCGGCCTTACGAAAGACAAGGCGCGAGTGCCGATTCCTCAGCTGCGATCGGAACGCGATGCGTGTGAGTCCCGCTTGCGGGCGGCGGTTGCGGAGGTCCACCGCATCATCGAAGGCGAACGGATAGTTTCGGTGAGCCTGGGAAGCTACTTCGCCGACGGCGTCGAGACTGAAGAGCAGCTCGACGCCGCCCTGGAGGGGATCCGCGAGGAGTGTGCGCGGCTCATTGGCGCCGGCAAGAAGGTCATCGTGCAGTAGGGGCCACCAGGGATGGAAAAGGAAACACGCAACGCGATCGAACGCGCCACGCAGCGAGCCAGGAAGCTCATCGAGGAGGACTTCTCTGCTCAGCTCGAGGGCGACTTCGACGTGCACCCGAGCGGTGCCGTTGCGGCGAAGGCGGGCTCCCATTTGTCGGCGCGGCAGGCGTTCCAGCGGGACCGCATCGTTGCCGCCATCGAACACAAGCGCGCGGCAGGTATGGCTGCTGCCGAGGCCGTAGCTGACTACCTGCGCGACGCGGCGTTCACCGCACTCAACCGATTCGTCGCGCTCAAGATGCTCGAGGCGCGCGAGCTCGTGCAGGAGTGCATCACGAAGGGCGAGCAGTCGTCAGGGTATCGAGAGTTCTGGGGCATGGCGCCGGGGCTGTCGCTGCTCCCGGACAGTGCTGGGTACCGTCTGTACGTCGAGTCCCTGTTCGACGAGCTCTCAACTGAGGTGAAGGTGCTCTTCGACCGCCGAGATCCGTCCTCGGTTCTCTGGCCGAAGCGCACGACGTTCGAGCAGCTCCTCGATATCCTAAACGCGAGCGAACTCGCTGGCGTATGGGGCGAGGACGAGACGATCGGCTGGGTCTACCAGTTCTTCAACGGTGCGGACGAGCGTCGCAAGATGCGCGAAGAGGGCCAGGCACCGCGGAACAGCCGTGAGCTTGCCGTCCGCAACCAGTTTTTCACCCCACGATACGTGGTCCGGTTCCTAATTGACAACACTCTGGGACGCATCTGGTACGAGATGCGCGGTACCAAGACGGCGCTTACCGACCGCTGTCAGTACATGGTGCGCAAGCCCGGCGGTTTTGCCCCCCGAGCGAAGAAGGATCCGCGCGAGCTTCGTGTGCTCGATCCGGCCTGCGGGAGCGGGCACTTTCTCCTCTACGCCTTCGATCTGCTTCTCACCATCTACGAGGAGGCTTACACCGATCCAGAGAGCCCAAGGAGCCAAGGAACCGGGACAACACTCCGCGAGGACTACCCGAGCGTCGATGCGCTCCGGAGGGCGGCGCCTTGTCTCATCCTTGCGCACAACCTCCACGGCGTGGACATCGACGCGCGCTGCGCGCAGATCGCCCAGCTCGCCCTCTGGATGCGCGCTCAGCGGGCCTACGGTGACCTCGGGGTGGCGCGCGCAGAACGGCCCCTTGTGCGGCGTTCCAATATCGTGCTCGCGGAGCCGCTGGTGGCCGACGACGAGACGCTGGACGAATTTCTAGGCCAGGTCCGTGACCCAGAGCTCGGCCGCGCGTTCAAGGATCTCGTCGATACCCTGAAGCTGGCAGGCGACTTGGGCGTTCTGCTTCGCCTTGAGTTCCTACTTACACGCAAGACCAGACCCGGAGAGGTGGGCGACTTGTTTGCGCCCGCTGAGGCTCGGATTCGCGCAGCGCTCGCGAACTTCATCGCTGCGCCGAACACGGCCGCCCGGATGAGACGGCGCCTTTTTCTTGACGATGCTGCACAAGGCGTGGGGCTGCTTGAGATCGCAGAGAAAAAATTTGACGTGGTGGTGATGAACCCACCCTTCGGGAAGCCATCAATCGGAGGCAAGGAGTACATCGATCAGCGCTACGACCGAGGAAAATCCGACATCTACGCGGCGTTTGTAGAGCGTGGCGTAGAGCTCGCCGCCCACGGGGGCAGTATTGGAGCTCTCACGTCTAGATTGGGGCTGTTCTCGGCATTCCTCGAAGGCTGGCGAAGCGAGTTCATGTTCGGCGACGGTTCCCTTGTCGTCTTAGCAGACCTCGGTCACGGCGTGCTAGATGATGCGCTCGTCGAGGCAGCCGCCTACGTGCTGGAAAAGGGAACTGGTTCCGAAGTCTTTTGGGGACGTGGCCTGCTCGAATCAAGAGACAAGTCAACCGACCTGCTCCGAATGACGCGTGCTTCTGGTTCGGATGGACTATCTTGGCGCAACCGCGCGAGGCTGCGCTCTCTACCCGGATCTCCAATTGCATACTGGGTCCCCGACTCCTTCATCGCCGCGACCTTTGCGCATCCTCCGCTAGCAGAATCTGTTGGTGAGGCGCGCTGGGGGCTTCAGGCTGACGACAACTTTAGGTTTGTGAGGCTTGCGTGGGAGGTCGTACCGGATGGCAAGTCGTGGTTTCCATTAGCGAAGGGCGGCGAATACGCTCTCTTCTATGACGACATTCACCTTGCAGTGAGGTGGTCGGACAGCGCGAGAGAACTGCGTGCGTTTATTGAAGCAAAGTATAGCTGGACGAAGCGAGCCAGCAGCGCGGAGTTGTACGGCCGACCAGGCCTGACGTATCCAGAGCGGACAACTAGCGAGCTATCGCTACGTGCCCTACCTGCTGGCTGCATATTCAATATCGCTGGTCCTGCGATAGTCATTGAGGACTGTACGCTGCGTCTATCGCTGCTAGCTCTTTCGTACACGCGCGTATTCCGAACGCTTGTGGAAGTATTGATAGGCGGCGGCGACGCTGTGGAATCGGGAAGCGCTGCACGCCATTACAAGGCGGGAGCCCTAAATCGAGTTCCAGTGCCCCTTCTCGCGAATGCCGAAGGACGCAAGTTGGCCCAAGCGGGCAAAACAAGCCTCGACATCGCACTTGAATTGGCACAGCAGGACGAAACTGGACGACTCTTCGCCGGGCTCTCTCTCCGAAAATCATTCGACGATTTTCTCACTACGACAATCTTTCAGTATGAAGATGCGCTGATCACCCTCGAGCAACAGAGCCAAGAGGCCGATGACCTCGCAATGGATTCGTATGGACTTGATAATGAATCCAGGAGGTTTGTCGATCAGGCATACGGTCCTCACAGCTCCAGGGGGCAGGCGGTTCCTCGGCAAGAGCGCGTCGCTAGACTGCTCGATCTTTCGGAAGACGCCCTTGTGGACGAACTAGCGCCTCAGCTGGGTTACCGACGGCAGACCACAAAGCAGGCGTACTTCACAGATCGAAAGTACGAGCTAGTGGCGCTGGCAGAGAACGCTAGTGTCGCGAGCGTTGTTCGGTCGCGTCGCGCCCTTGGGTTTGCGTCTAACGAGCAAAGGGACAGATGGGCGCATGCTGTTCTCTCGTGGTTGTTTGGAGTTGGCATTGGACGATGGCATGGTCGCCCACGCCGCTGGACCGGAGATCCCTTTGAGGCCTTGCCCCTAGCACCGCCCGCTCTTCGCGATGAGGTCGGCCGCGTGCGTGATGTGGTTGTTGACGACCCGGGGACTGCAAGCGACATCGAAGCCGTCATCTCTGCGGCGTGTGCCGAGGTCGGCTGGGAGAGCACGCAAGTTGTCGCCGTTGCGACTGTTGCTGCCGGGACAGACACGCGCGGGTACTTTGCCAATGAGTTCTTTGGCCAGCACATTACGCGCTACTCTCGCAGCCGCCGCAAGGCACCAATCTACTGGCAACTGGCGACGCCCTCGGCGAGGTACTCAGTCTGGCTGTATCTCAACGCACTTACAAAGGACACGCTTTACAAGGTCCAGAGCGAATACGTAGCTCCTAAACTCGCGCACGAGGAGCGTCGGCTCGAGTCGCTCCGTCTGGAACTGGGTGAAAGACCAAAGTCCAGCGATCGTAGGGCCTTGGCATCGCAAGAAAGCTTCGTCGATGAGCTGCATGCCTTCCTCGATGAGGTGAAGCGTGTCGCCCCGCTCTGGAAGCCAAACCCCGACGACGGCGTCATCATCAACTTCGCGCCCCTCTGGCGGCTGGTTCCTCAGCACAGGCAGTGGCAGCAGGAGCTGAAGGCAACCTGGGATGCGCTCTGTGACGGTGAGCACGACTGGGTGCACCTCGCAATGCACCTGTGGCCGGAGCGCGTTCTCCCGAAGTGCGCCACCGACCGCAGCCTTGCTATCGCCCATGGGGTGGAGCAGATCTTCTGGGTCGAGAGTACTGAAGGCAAATGGACATCACGAAAGTCTCCAACACGATCCATCGAAGAGCTTGTTCGTGAGCGGGCCTCTCCTGCGGTGAAGGCCGCGTTGAAAAGCCTGCTCGAGGCACCAGTCGCGACCGGCAGTCGTGGGCGAGGACGCGGCGGGCGCCGTCTCCCCGATGTGCCGGCCGAAGAGGGAGCCCCCTGATGCATCCGCTCCAGGATTACGTTGCAAGGCACCTGGCGGAACGCATCAAAGATCGCCGTGTCGTTGTTTGGTACGACGCTCGACAGGAGTTCGCTCCCTTTATTGCGGAAATGAGGGGAGTGCCAAAGACAGCTGGTGTCGTCGCGCCAATCTCGGTTGCCGGACTGACGGCGCACGTCGCGGAGTACGAGAACTCGTACTTCGAGCTCCGGACCCTCATCGAGCCTCACGTGAGCGGCGATGTTCCTGCGAACGTAGTCATCTATCTGCCCGGGGCCGAGCGCGATCGGCGCGGTTCTGTTCTCATGGAGCTCGAGAAGGCGGGCGTATGCTACGAACCACAGCTGAAGCGACTTGCTCGTAACGTGCTTCGTCTGCGGTACACGGACGGGATTATCGACGAGATGCTCGCGCCAGACCGGGTCACCTACGAGGACCTCGCCCGTGCTACGGCTGACACGTCCTCTGCCGAGCCACCTTCGATCCTGAAAACTATCTTTCACGACACATCGGGGAACGACGGGCTGCTTGCAGAGTGGCTCGCCAGCGACGCACGCGACAGCACCATCGAATCGAAGGAAGCGACGCGCGAGCTCGTGAAGCTTATTCGCTCGCGCCTCGGTGCCGAGTTGCCCGAGGATGCACCTCTCACGAAGCTGCGGGCGATCACGCTGCGGTACGTGCTCGCTGGAGAATTCCGGACGGACCTGCGTTGCCATCCTCCTCCAAGCGTCGCCGCTGTTCCGGCGCCGAAGACCAAGGATGACGAGGCCGCCGTACGCGAGTTGGCTCGCCGCCTCCGAACGAGCTTCACGAGCGCCTACCCGGACATGGCTGACCATGTCGAGAAGGAGCTCGGGCTGCGGAACGCAACGATCGCAGCCAACGCACTCGGCTCGATCGACACGTTCAGGTTTGAGGAGCGCGCGCTTCTTTCCCATTGCGGAGAACTCATCGCTGAGAAGCGGTTCGACGAGGCGCTCACTCTGGTGGTGGAACGCGAGCACAGCTTCTGGCTAGACCGCGACGTGGGGAGAAAGGCGCAATGGGAAGCCTGCCGCCGGATGGCCGAACTTGGCAGCGCGACGACAGCGGTTCGCGCGGCGATGGCGAAGATGGGCAACGGCCCTGGCGCGTGGATCGATGCCTACACATCGAACGGCGGCTGGTACCGCATGGACCAGGCGCAGCGGCGACTGGAGGCGTGGGTAGCCAATCTTGAGGAAGAACCGGAAGAGCGCCCGCTGGGCATCGTGCGACGTGTCTACGAAGATGCCTGCGATGCGATGGCCGAGGGGTTCACACGCGCGCTCGCTAAGGCGAAATGGACAGTACCCGGACCGCTGCACCAGACCAGCGTTTACAGCGAGGTGGTTGCCGAACGGCCGAAACCGGTCGCCTACTTCCTGGTCGACGCGATGCGATTCGAGATGGGTGTAGAGCTCTCAGAGCGTCTGCCGAAGAACGCGGAGGTCAGTGTGCGGCCGGCGGTGTGCTCGCTGCCCAGCATCACCCCGATCGGGATGGCAGCGCTTCAGCCCGGGGCCTCCGCCAGCTTCAACGTGGTGGAGCAAGGCGGCGCGCTTGGCGCCCGCATCGATGACACGTTCCTTCCCGATTCGACTGCGCGGAAGAAGTTCGCCTCCGCGAAGGTGCCCAAGCTCGTGCACATCGGCCTCGACGAACTTCTCAGCCTTCAGCCCTCGAAGCTGGCGAAGCGGGTCGAGGGCGCGCAGGTCATCATCGTCAAGTCGCAAGAGATCGATCACGCCGGCGAAGCAGGTTTCACCTTCCAGGCACGACAAGTGATGGACACGGTAATCGACAACCTAGCGCGCGCGATCAGGAAGCTCGCGTCGGCTGGCGTCGAGCATTCAGTCGTTTCCGCGGACCACGGCCATCTGTTTTTCGCGGCCGATCGCGAGGAGTCGATGCGCATCGACTCGCCTGGTGGCGACCAGATCGAGCTTCACCGACGATGCTGGATCGGTCGCGGTGGAACCACTCCGCCCGGATGCGTCCGCGTTAGCGCGTTGGCATTGGGCTACGCGTCCAATCTCGAGTTCGTCTTCCCTGTGGGGTGCGGCGTGTTCAAGGCTGGCGGAGACCTCGCCTTCCATCACGGAGGTCCGTCACTGCAGGAGCTGATCATTCCGGTGATCACCGTTCGCCTGAAGGTCAAGGAGTCGGGGAAACCGACTGCGGGCCCCATCACCGCGACGGGTCTTCCTGAAGCGGTCACGAATCGAATCTTCAGCGTGACCATTCAGCTCGGACAAAATCTCTCTTTCTTCTCGAGCGCGATGCTCGTGCGTCCCTTGCTGGTAGCTTCGGGCAAGCAGGTGGGCGGCGTGGGAATGGCGATCGAGGCCGAGCTTGATCGCGCGACTGGGTGCGTGAAGCTACAGCCAGGAAAGCCCACGACGATCGCGTTTCTTCTCAGCGATGAGAGCGTGCCGGCGCTTCGCGTCGTCGTGCAGGACCCGGCAACGGATGCAGAGCTGTATCGGTCGCCGGCCGACATCCCGGTACGACTTGGAGTGTGATCACATGAGCGACGGCTCAGCCCCCACACGAGATGCACTCGACGACAAGGCCAACCGACTTTTCGCTGGCAAAGTCGTCCGCAAGGACCTCGTCCGCAAGGTGAAGGTCGGAGCCAACGTCCCCGTCTTCGTGCTTGAATATCTGCTCGGAAAGTACTGCGCCTCCTCGGACGAGGTGGCGATCCAGATGGGGCTGCAGGTCGTCAATGACACGCTCGCGAACAACTACATCCGGCCCGACGAGTCGGGTAAGGCACAGAGCAAGGTCAAAGAGAACGGGAAGTACACGTTCATCGATAAGGTAAAGGTCCGCCTCGTCGACTCTGACTACTGGGCGGAGGCGGTGAACTTCGGAAACAAGTTCCTCCATGTGCCAACGCAGTACGTGCGCGACTATGAGCGCCTACTCATGGGAGGGGTTTGGACCCAGCTCGACCTGCGATTTCAGTCCGACGAGGAGGCCGGCGGGAAGAATCCCTTCTGGATCGACAAGCTCACGCCGATCCAGATCGCGACGTTCGATCTCGAGGAGTATCGCAATGTCCGCCGGGAGTTCACGACCGACGAGTGGATCGACCTCATGGTGCGCAGCATGGGGTACGAGTCCGATGGGATGCCGCGCCGTCTGAAGCTCCTGTTCCTGGTGCGTCTCATTCCCCTCGCCGAGCGGAACTATAACCTCGTCGAGCTTGGGCCCCGCGGGACTGGCAAGAGCTACGTTCTGCAGGAGGTGTCGCCGTACGCGGCGTTGCTCACGGGCCCCACGACCGTCGCCAACCTGTTCGGCCACATGGGCGGCCGGCAGAAAGGAATGCTGCAGATCTGGGACGTGGTCGGGTTCGACGAGGTCGCCGACCTTCAGAAGATGCCGAAGGAGGTCATCACGACGATGAAGACCTACTGCGAGTCCGGCACGTTCCAGCGCGGGCAAGAGGCCGCCTCGGGTGATGCGAGCATCGCGATGTTCGGCAACACGAACCAGCCGGTCGACGTGATGGTACAGACGGGCCACCTGTTCGTGCCGATGCCGGACGTCATTCGCGACGACATGGCATTCATCGACCGCCTGCACTTCTATCTCCCGGGCTGGGAGATCCCGAAGATGCGCAATGACCTCTTCACGAACCACTATGGGTTCGTGGTCGACTACCTAGCCGAGGCGCTCCGCGAGATGCGGAAGCACAACTTCACGGAGATCAGCGACCGACACTTCTCTCTCGGCCCTCATCTGAACGCGCGCGATCGCAAAGCCGTGCGGAAGACGGTCTCGGGTCTTGTAAAGATCGTCCACCCGCACGGCGACGTGAGCCAAGAAGATCTCGCTGAGATCCTCGAGCTGGCCATCGAAGGGCGCCGCCGAGTAAAGGAGCAGCTCAAAAAGATGGGCTCCTTCGAGTACTACCACACGTCGTTCAGCTACACGCTACAGGACACCGGCGAAGAGAAGTTCGTCGGGGTCCCCGAGCAGGGTGGCCGCGACCTCATTTCGACCGACCCGCTGTCGCCCGGGACCGTGTACAGCGCGGGTGTCACATCGGACGGCACAGTGGGCCTCTTTCGCGTCGAGGTGTCTGCCTCTGGCGGGACGGGGAAGCTCAAGATGGCCGGTGGCGTCTCCGGCGCGATGAAGGAGTCGGTCCAGCGTGCGTTCAGCTATCTCCTAGCTAAGAAGAGCGAGCTCGGCATCGCCCGGGACCTCGACACGTCCGATCTGCATGTGGAGGTGATTGATCTGCTCGGCAACCACGTCGAGGCCGAGATCGGCGTTGGCTTCTTCGTGGCGGCCTACTCATCGCTCAGGAAGGCTCCAGTGAGCCCTGCGCTGCTCGTACTTGGCGACATGAGTGTGCAGGGCAACATCAAGGCGCTGCGCTCGCTCGTCGAGTCGCTCCGGGTTGCGATGGACAACGGCGCCAAACGAGCGCTCATCCCCATCGAGAACAAGCGAACCTTCCTCGACGTAAGCGCCGACATCGTCGAGCACGTCGACCCGATCTTCTATGGCGACCCGAAGACGGCCGCGATGAAGGTGCTGGGAGGATCGTGATCGAACGGAGCGGGTGAGAGCGCATGGACCTGCGGGGAGACAAGCCTCTCTTCTTCGCAACCGACTTGACTAACTTCATCGGATGCCGCCATCTCACGGTGCTCGAGCGATTGGCGGCGTGCAAGCTCGCAAAGCGACCGTTCTTCGACGACCCGATGCTCGAAATCCTGCGGGAACGCGGCCGCGCGCACGAGCAGGAATACGTGAGGCGCCTCGCACGATCTGGCAAGAGCGTCGTCGAGATCACGAGATCGAGCCCAAAAGCGTTCGACGAGACACTGGCAGCGATGCGCGAGGGGGCAGACGTAGTTGTCCAGGGCCGCCTCGAGCATGGATCGTGGGCAGGATGGGCTGACGTTCTTCTTCGCGTGGACGGAGAGAGTCGCTTTGGCTCGTGGAGATACGAGCCAGTCGAGACGAAGCTCGCAAAGACAACTCGTGGCGCGACGCTGATCCAGCTATGCCTCTACGCGGATCTTCTGGCCGAGCTGCAAGGAGCTTCGCCGGAGATCCTGCGTGTCGTGGTACCCGATAGGAAGTTCAAGCCGGAGTGCTATCGCTTCGACGAGTTTCGCGCGTACTACCGGCTCGTACGGCGGAACTTAGAGACCGAGATGAACCGGCCACTCCCAGCCTCGGCGGAGATGGCCGAACCGTACCCGGATCCCGTCGCCCACTGCGACATCTGCAATTGGTACGCACTCTGCGAGAAGCGGTGGACGAAAGACGACCATTTGTCGCTCGTGGCCGGCATCAAGAAGACTCAACGCAAGGAGCTGGCAAGCTGGGGCATCACCACGCTCGCGGCGCTCGCCGAGGTCCCGCTTCCACTTCCGCGCACACCGAGTCATGGAAGCGCGGCAGCCCTCGAGCGGGTTCGGGAGCAAGCACGACTCCAGTTCGAAGCGCGCACGAAAGGGAGACCGGTCTATGAGCTCCTGCCGATCGAGAAGGACCAGGGGCTCGCGGCGCTACCCGTACCCTCGCCGCTGGATATTTTTCTCGACCTTGAAGGAGATCGACAGGGGGAGCACGGCGGGCTCGATTACCTCTTCGGGTACGCGCTCCGCGACGCTGACGGTGGTGTGAACTACGAGGCACTCTGGGCGATGTCGCCTGCCGAGGAACGACGTGCGTTCGAGCGCATCATGGACATCATTGTCGAACGACGTCAGCGCGACCCAGGCATGCACGTCTTTCACTACGCATCCTACGAGCCCACCTCCATGAAGAGGCTCATGGGCAGGTACGGAACGAGGGCCGACGAGCTCGATGATCTCTTGCGAGCCGAAGTGTTCGTCGACCTTTACGGCATCGTCCGGAAGGCACTTCGCGCAGGGATCGACAGCTACTCCATCAAGAAGCTCGAACCGTTCTACGGCCTCGCACGGGAGATCGACCTTCGGAAGGTGACCCGGCACCTTCGCGCGGTCGAGTACGCAATCGCGATGAAAGAGTCGGAGTGTCTGACGGCCGAGATTCGCGAAGCTGTCAGATCGTACAATCGCGACGACTGCATCTCGGCGCTCGAGTTGCGAGACTGGCTCGAACGACTTCGGTTGGAAACGGAAGAGAAGCGAGGTGAACCGGTCCCTCGGCCACCTTCACCGCTTGCCAAGCTAGAGGAGAGGGTGGTCGATGAGCGGCTCGCGCGGATTCGTGCCGTGTCCGACGCCCTTACCGCACACCTTCCACTCGAGCGAAATCGCCCTGAAGAGGCCCAATGGACGCTCGCGCAGCTGCTCGAGTGGCATCGACGAGAAGACAAGGTCGATTGGTGGGAGTTCTTCCGTCTCAACCAGATGACGGACGCTGAGCTGCTCGATGAGCCCACTGGAATCGCCGGCCTCATTTTCGAACGTCGCCTGGAAACGACGAAGCGCGGAGTGGTCGTCGACCGGTATCGGTTTCCGCCGCAGGACACCGAATTCGAAGAGCAAGATGATGCCCTCGCGCCGGGGAGCGAGAAGGCTTCGCCCGTTGCCAAGGTCGAGGCGATCGACCTCGAGCATCGCACGATCGACCTGCGCAAGGGCGTCGCCCGCGCCGACCTGCACCCGACCGCGCTGTTCAAACACGAAAGGGTGAGCAATCCCGAAGCCGTCGACGCCCTCCTACGGCTCGGTGAGTTCGTTCGCGATCATGGGATCGACGTCTCGGGATCGCATCGCGCCGCCCGCGATCTGTTGCTTCGGCGCAACCCGCGGCTCATTGCCAGGGAGACGCTGCGCCGAGAAACCGAATCGACTGTCGTGTGTGCACGGCGAGTGGTCCTTGCGCTTGATGGCGGCGTCCTTGCTATCCAGGGACCACCCGGCGCCGGCAAGACGTTTACGGCGGCTCGGATGATCGTCGACCTCGTTCGCGGGGGAAAGAAGGTGGGGGTCACGGCCGTCAGCCACAAGGTGATCCGGAACCTCCTCGAAGAGGTCGTGCGGGCAGCAGCCGACGAAGGGGTTGCTGTTCGTTGCATGCATCGCGTGAGCGACAAGTCGAAATCGCCACGGCTAGGGATCGACGAGGAGACCGATGCCGGGAAGGCTGTCGCGAAGATCCGGAGCCGGGCCTACGACGTCGTGGGCGGGACAGCCTGGGTCTGGTCGAAGGAGGATCTTGCCGAAGCAATCGATGTGCTCGTCGTGGACGAGGCGGGACAGATGTCGCTCGCGAACGTCCTCGCCTGCGCGCAGGCCGCCAGGAACCTAGTCCTGCTGGGGGATCCGCAGCAGCTTGAGCAGCCGCAGAAGGCGAGCCACCCGATTGGTTCAGAGCTATCAGCTCTCGAGTACCTCCTCGAAGGCCATGAGACGATGCCGGAAGAGCGCGGGCTCTTCTTGGGCGAGACCTGGCGACTTCACCCATCGATCTGCAGCTACACGTCGGAGCTGTTCTACGAAGGGAAGCTGAGACCACATCCCGGTCTAGCCGTGCAGGCGGTTGCGGGGCCCACACCATATGCAGGGGCAGGCCTCTTCTACGCTCCCGTAGTGCACGACGGGAACCAGAACAGCTCGGCGGAGGAAGCCGAACGTGTCGCCGAGATCGTCAAGAGCCTCCTCTGTCCGGGCGTCATGTGGGTAAACCGTCATGGCGAGCCGAAGCCCCTGACTCTGGATGACATTCTGATCGTCGCGCCGTACAACGCGCAGGTCTCCGAGATCGCCGAGCGAGTTCCCGGCGCTCGCATTGGCACCGTCGACAAGTTCCAGGGACAGGAAGCGCCCATTGTTATCTACTCGATGGCGACCTCGAGTCCCGAGGAAGCCCCCCACGGGATGGATTTCCTCTTCAGCCGGCACCGGCTCAACGTTGCGACGTCACGGGCACGGTGCGTCTGCATCCTCGTCGGCAACCCCGAGCTGTTCGAGCCGGAATGCCGGACGCCGGAGCAGATGCGGATGGCGAATGCGTTCTGCCGGTACCTGGAGCTCGCGCGTACGATTGAATGACCAATGCGCTATGCATCACTAAAGCCCTTCTGGGAAGAATAGCCTCCAAGAGCGATCGTACTTCCGTTCTTTAATTGCGTTAGCCAAGTAGAAATCAAAGTTGAGTCCTAGTTTTCGAAGGCGGTCTAGATGTGATGGGCTAAAACCGGCTCGTTCCATGTAGAAACCGATCGCTTGATGATAGGGATACAGGTATCCAAGCTGACTGAGGGTTGCGATCAGAGTGTCTACGGATATCTCTCGTTCCTTGACACGTTGATAGACCTTGAGGACCTCGTTGGCACCGCCGGCATACGCAGGACGCACTACAATATCGATCAACGTGCGTTCCAGTCTTGTTACTGGCGATATTTCCCCGTTTGGACCAGCAACATCACAAACCTCAAGACGATTTGTGTACTTGCCACTCACCAATACAACCCGAGCGTCCTCGTATGAGAAGATGTACCGCGAGGTCCGCTGCTCGTTAGCAAAGGCACGATCCAGTGCTTCTTGGGTCAGTGACCCCGGGGGAGCACGCTTCGGACTCTGTTCTTTGTTCACGTAAACTGTCTTTGCTAGTTGCTGGATAAGCCCGTGAAGAAAGACGGCCGTGGCATGCGTGAAGTAGGAGGAAGGCCGCAGCGAGAGCGCGACTTGAAGCGAAGATGCTTGGCCCCAAACGTAACGATTGATTGGCGAGTAGAGGCCCGACTCCGAACTAAGGGTGATGGAGCGCAGTTTTCCAGAGTCCTCCAGGAAGGGGACGAACTTCGAAATGGAATGGTGGGTTGGCAAGCCCCAGTCCTCTTGGTGGAGGTCCAACAGGTCGGCGAGATCTTTGCGGCGGAACACCCTCACGGGTGACTTGTCGAAGAACTCAAGGACGGCTTTTTGCCACCGTTTGGGCTTGCTCGTCAGCATGGCAATAGACCGAGCATGCGTACCTGTCCACGAAGGGGGAACCACGAAATCAACTTCGACCAAGGTATATATACCTGGTCGTAGTTGGCGCAGCTGTGTGTCCGCTGAGGACTGGGTATGTATACCCAGTCCTCACCGGGTTGCGTCGTAAAGATGTGGTACGTCAAGTCGAGAGGAAGGGGAGGGAGCACGGAATCAAGGCGCCTTCAGACGAGATCCAGACTCTAACTATCGCGTGCCTGAAGTACGTGAAAGTTAGAATTTGCCTTGACGAAACTACATAGAATACTAACTTAGTCGTACCTGAAGTACGGGAAAGTTAGAATGGCGCTCCACCTAGTCGGCGAAACTCTAGATAAGACCCGAAGCCACTACATGGCTGACACGGGCAAGCTCGTCCAGCTTATGCGCGGGATATACGTCGATGCCGACGATAATGTCGACGCCAGCGTACTGAAGCACGCGGTTCGGATCGCCAAATATCTTTACCCTCAAGCCTACCTGTCCGCGGCAAGCGCCGCGTTGCTCGGGCCGACCCGCGATGGCCGGCTGTTTCTGAGCGCTCGGCGCAAGCAGCGCACTCGGATCCGCACGCTGGAGATCATCCAGAACGAAGCGTCCAAACATCCGTCCGTGGACGACGCCGTCGTCGATGACGGCATGGGCGAGTTCCATGTCCGCGTCTCGTCGATCCGTCAGCGCTTCCTTGAAGCTTTCCGTCTGCGCAGCGAACACGCGGCGTCGATCGATGAAGAAATGCGGGCGGCGATCGCCACCCGCTTGATCGAGCAATATGGCAGCGCACAGGCAGCGGCGGACGCGCTTTGGTTGCTTGCCCGCGAGAACGAATGGTACCGGGAAGGAGAGCTTGCTGAGCGCTATCTCCTCCATAGGCCAAATACTACCCCGGCCAAGAACGAGGCGGCGCTCGACCTCATTGTCGCCTGGCATGGCGCGCCGTTGGGTCATTTGACTCACGATGGCTTCGAATGGCGCTGGCAGCCGATTGGCGGAGAAGGGCCGCGGCTCATTCGGCAGACCACGCCCGGCAAGCTGCCGCCCTTTATCGTCTCTCTGCTCCCGGAGGGCTGGCTCGAAAAAGTCCTCAAGGAAAAGGACGAGCGCACGCTGCTGCGGTCGGGCAAGCGCTACATGTCGAATATCACTGTCGTGGAGAGTGAAGCCGACCTGGGGGCGTTGCCGCCGGACGTTCTGCTAACCCGGCTTGAGAAATATACCAAGGACGGCGCGTTCACCGGCCGGTATGCCGGGCCGGTTCGCACTGAAATCGAAGCGAGCTTCGAGGATAATCTCGCGCAGATCTACCGGCGCGCTGATACGCCGCGCCTATCGGGCGTTCAGATCAAGGCGCCCATGTATCTTGATACCGAAGGTGTCCTATCGCCCAGTACAGGCAAGCCCTTCACCCATATCCTGAAGCCGGCCGGGACCAGCGGCTACGATGCTTTGCCGCTCGTCGAATGGATCGCTATGGCGCTCGGTCGGGCCGCTGGCTTCGAGGCCCCGGCTACCGCGCTGGTTAGTATGCCGGATGGCATGCCGCCGGCGCTAGTCGTGGAGCGCTTCGACATTCGCGAAAGCCTAACAGACGCAAGAATGTTGGCGCTCGAAGATCTTTGCTCCGTTCTCGATCTGCCCACCGGCGCTAAGTACGACAGCACAATGGAAAGGGTCGCGCGCGCCGTTCGCCCCTTATCGACGGCGCCTAACGAAGACCTTCTCAATATTGTGAGGCGCGCCCTGTTCGCGTGGCTGATTGCCGATGGCGACATGCACCTAAAGAACTTGGCGCTGCTCAAGACGGCTGAACGCGGAGACAAGCAGTTTCGGAGTGTGCGGATGGCGCCGCTGTATGACGCGGTGACGACGCGGGTCTTTCCAAATCTCAAGCATGATCGCATGGCGCTCAAGCTCAATGGCAAGGACGATAATTTGCGTCGTGCGGATTTCCGTGCGCTCGCAACAACCGCCGGGCTAAGTGCCGGCGCCGCTGACGCGGCGATTGAGGACATGTTACGGCGGATGGAAGGAGCCATTGGCGGGATCAGTTTGCCCAAGGCAATCGAGCCCACCGCAGACGCGCGGAAGATTGTAGAGGACATGCTCGACATTTGCCGCAGTCGGATGGAGTCGCTTTCATAAACAGCAGCTGCGCGTTCTCATGGCAGCCCATTTACGGACAAGCGAAATTTCGCTCATTTGCACGGGTTACGCCCTGATCGCAGGTGGTGGCAGCCTCGCCACCTCTGCCTAGCAAATGAGAATAGCAAAGGCGTTCCGCCGCTATCCGGAGTTCGCCCGTGCCATTCGAGGATCGGTGACTTAAGCAACGGTGGCTACTCCGGGAGGAGCCATCGACTTAGCGCATAGCGCATCGAGGATCCGAGTGGCTGCCTTCGTGATCCGTTGCCCAGAGGTGGCGATCAGTTTTAAAGGATCTTCGTCCCGGTCCCTGCTAGCCCAGACCGCGACATACGGAAAGGTCGTCTTGCTTGTATCGAGCCCGAGCGCGTGGCAAATGACAAAGGCTGTGCTCTCGGCCTCGACTTCCCGCTCTGGTGCGCCGTGGGGATCTCCTATGGGATGCAGCAGGGCGTGTGCCACTTCATGGCAGAGC
>Ga0137388_10000448_pt1 | contig 22958 bp, 15 predicted proteins | sample 15con2h14AmetaG_FD_104644 | JGI IMG/M metagenome (GOLD analysis project Ga0137388, IMG submission 104644) | Vadose zone soil microbial communities from Angelo Coast Range Reserve, California, USA - 15con2h1.4A metaG | ecosystem: Environmental > Terrestrial > Soil > Vadose zone > Saprolite...
CACCAGATGGGGCAGCTCCTCGGGCGCATACTGCCCGTCGCCGTGGAGGAGCGCGACGAAATCGAAGCCGCGGGCGATCGCGAAGGCGTAGCCGATCTTCTGGTTGCCGCCGTACCCCTGGTTGTAGTCGTTGCGCAGGACGGTGATCTTGATCTCCGGGTGGCTCTGCTTGTATTCGTGGCCAATGTCGAAGGTCCGGTCCTCGGAGCCGTCATCGACGACCAGAACCTCGCAGTCGTATTCGCCGAAGAGGTCGGAGGGAATTCGTTCCAACACGCGGCGCAACGTGGATTCGGCGTAGTACGCCACGATGAAGATGAGCAGCTTCGCCTTTCGCGCAGGCTCTACCAATTTCGGCGCCTCCAGGACCGTCGGTGGCTCAAGGCCGGGACCCGACCGCCGTACACTACCACTCGTTCCGCAGGTATTCAGCGTGGCAGCGGCAGGCAGCCGGTCGGGGACAATCTCGAGAACGACAGGCCGGAGGGCCCCGGACCGGGCATCTTGACTTGCCCTTGCTGACTCCCTATTGAGAACCGGATCCCAGGGCGCGGCGACTGGCGAGGGGCCGCGGTTCCCGCGCTTCGGCGAGGAGTACACGGTTGAGCAAGAGTCCACCGCAATCCGGAAAGCTCGTTCAATTCAAAGCGAAGCCAAGTGCGGGAGGTCCCGAAGTAGCCTCGGCCGAGCAGTCCGAGTGCCCTCAATGCGCGTCCCTTCGGGCTGCGTGCAACGAGCTTCGGGGCCGGACGGATGATGCACTGAAGGCCCTGGCGGAGGAGCGGGAAGTCTCGAACGCGCTGCGGCTGGGTTACTCCGCGCCGTACCACTACGTCGGCGCGCATGGCCGGCATCGAAGAGGCGAATCCCCCCTCCGATATGAGGTGGCCGACGCGGCAAATCAGATCTTGAAAACGTACTTTGGCCTACTGCATACCGCGGCGCGCGAGGCCGCGAGCAGGGTATTGCAGTTGGCCAGGCGGCTTGGGCGAAATATTGAACCGTAAAGCAGACATCGTGATTCCGGTGTTTGCGGATGTGTCGGCGACGCGCGCCTGCATCGAATCCGTCTTCCGTTGCACCGAAGAGGCGCTGGGGCAGCTCATTGTCGTCAACGATTGCTCCCCCGATCCCGCAATGATGCCGATGCTGCATCAGTTGCAGGCACGGCATCCGGAGATGGTTCTGATCAGCAACGAGACCAATCTCGGTTTCGTTCGGAGCGCGAACCGCGGGATGGGATTGCGACAGCGGGATGTCGTTCTGTTGAACAGCGATACGCTGGTTACCGCGGGTTGGCTCTCGGAAATGCTGGCAGTCGCCTACGCGCACGATTGCGTGGCCGCGGTGGCGCCGTTGTCCAACAATGCCGCGATTTGCTCGGTCCCATCGTATTGCCAAGTAACCGAGATGCGCGAGCTGATCGATCGGGATCTCGCGCTGGATGCCCTTCCGCGATTCACCACGGTGCCGACCGGTGTTGGCTTCTGCCTGTTGCTCAAGAACATCGTCCTCAACATGATCGGCGGCTTCGATCCGGCATTTGGACGAGGGTACAACGAAGAGAATGACTGGGCGATGCGGGCGCAGACGCTCGGTTTTGTCGTCCTTCGCGCCAATCGAGCCCTGGTCTATCACCTGGGCGCGGTCTCGTTTGGCGTCGAGCGGGAGACGCTGGACCGCACCAACTCAAACCTCCTCTTGGACCGCTACCCCTATTTCCTCGAGGAGGTGAAAACCTTCTCCGAGCGCGCCGAGGCTCGCATCGCAGCGAGCTATGTCCGTCAGAGACTCGGATCTACTTCAGTCGGGGTCAGTGTTCGCCATTTGGACGAGTCGAACGGGGATGGCGCTGGTGTGTACGCGGTGGAGTTGCTCCGCGCGCTGAGGAGCAACACTCGGCTGGACGTTCTTGGGCTCGCCAAAACGCCGGAGCAGGAGCGCCTCCTCGCCGATCTGGGGGTGGCGAACGCGGGAAACGGTCCCCGCGAGCGGGAACAGATCTTTCATCAGCCGGCGCCGATTTTCGAATCTGACGACCTGCGCCTTTTTCTTTCCGCGCCCGGACACGCGGTGATCACCATTCCGGATCTGCACGCCTGGCGGACGCCTTCCGCGCATCCGTCGATCGAGCAGTTCGAGCGATACCAAGCGATGTCCTTCGCCGCGCTGCACTCTGCACAGGCAGTGATCGCCGTTTCAAACTACAATCGGGACGAGATCATCCGAGAGTTTCATCTGCCATCCGAGCGGGTGCACGCCATTCAGGTCGGGATCGATGCCGCCGCCTTCCAGCAGCGCAGCGAGGCTGATCGCCTGCCGCGTCTGGAGGCCCTCGGCGTTCGCAAGCCGTATTTCCTTTACGTGGGAACGGACGAAGCGCACAAGAATCTCAAGCTCCTCTTGACCAGTTATGCGGTCTTTCGGAGTCGATTCGCGAGTAGTGCAGATGCAGTACCTCGCTTGATTCTGGCCGGACCACCCTCTCGTTCGTTGGGTTCGGTTTACGATCGGGACGAGGCCTGGCCCACCGGGGTAAGCTATCTGGGAGCTCTCGGTGCCCCCGAGGTGCAAGCCTTGCAGCAGGAGGCGATCGCCTTTCTCTTTCCTTCCGCGTACGAGGGCTTCGGCCTTCCCGTCCTGGAGGCGATGGCGGCGGGAGCTCCGATCATCTGCTCGAGTCGGGCTTCGATACCCGAAGTAGCCGGCGATGCTGCCCTGTACATCAAGGATTTCTCGCCGGAGGAGATCGCTCAGCTGATGATGAAGGTGGCCGGCTCTCCGAGCGTTCGACGATCGCTCATTCGAAAGGGTCACAAACAGGTGAAGCGCTTCACCTGGCAGGAGACCGCGCGCAAGACCGCCGAGCTCTATCAAGAGATCATCGCACGGCCAGCGACGGTTTCGTTGTTTCAGCGCGGCATGTTCTGGAACTTTGTCAAAACAGGTATTGCTCCGGTCAAGCCCGAGTTGAAAGATGAGGCAAAAGACAGCCCTTCTCGGTTATCGAGCTTGTTCGATAGGCTGAAGCAAGCGGTTTGATTCGGGATCCGTTTCGAGGCCGACCTGGGGCGGAGCCTCAGTGAGATCGCTTTTCGAGACGAAGAAGCGCTTTGCGACCCAGTTCCCGGATTGCCTTCGGAACGAATGGCTTGAACCGGAGGAATGCCGGATACCAGGAGCTGGATTGATATTCGGGCCGCGCGTCGGGGCTCGGCGCCGCGGGTTCGCGGGTCCGCGACAGATCGCTCAGCGAGTACAGCTCGCGCAACGTCACCGGCAGCGGACGCGAGGAAGCGGATAGCGCTCCAAGAGTCTCGTAGAGTTCTCGGTGCGCCGCTGCGCTGTCCGACACGGAGCGGTGTTTGAGCTGGCGCACCTTGGCGGCGATCAGGTCGAGGGTTGCTCTGTCGTTACAGGCCTTGGCGATCCACCCTGCCGCCTCGGCGACATCTCTTACGCAGATGCCAACTCCCTGCTCAAGAATCCGTTCCGGCAGCGACCCCTTATTCAGCGAGAGAACTGGAATGCCGGCGATCAGCGCCTCTGACAAAACGAATGAAAAGGTCTCTTCTACCTTGGGAAGGATGACGCATAGGTCAATTCCGGTGCGGGCAAGGTGGTTGACGATCTCTGCCCGGTCGTAGCGGCCATGGAACTCGACGCGAGAAGAGGTAGCGACCCGCACCCGTTCCTCAAACCCGAAAATGCCCGTCATTCCGAAGAAGTGCCACTCGAGCGGAAGTCCGGACGTTCTACGAACAACCTCGATGTAATTGTCAGCGCCCTTGATCCAATTGGCGACGTCGCCGACGACCGCCAGCCGCAGGTTGAACCCAGGTGCTCGCCGATCGACGGTACGGAGCAGATCGGATCCGTGCTCGATGATCCTGGTACGCGATCGGTCAATCGGAAGATGCCTTGCGACAACTTCTCGCGCGGCGTTCGAGGGAAAAATCCACAAGTCGATCAGGTTCAAACTCTCCAGCCAGGTTGCGTGGTGCCGCTCGCGCACGACGCTCAGGTCGACATCTGCGGCCATGCTCATCTCGGACAGTAGAGCGGGTAGACAACCCGCGCTGGCCGAACCGGTCCGAAGACACTGGCAGGAAGTCCGAGTCTCGAAATCAAAGAGGTTCCAGCTCGGGCAAACGCAGTAATAGTCGTGGGAGGTGTATGCGATCTTGAGCCCCGCGTTCTTGAAGGCATTGAGGATCGTCAGCGGCCAGCGGAGCAGGTGATGCACATGAACCCCGGCGATACCGAAGAGGGTGAGCGCACGGTCGATGACTTCGAAAATCTGCTTCTCCTCGATCGAGAACAGCTGGACCGGTTTGTCGAGGGGGAAGCGATAGAGGATGGGGCGTTGGACATCGCCATCGAGCACTTCGGCGAAGACCAGCTCCCGGCCGTTGGGAAAAGCCACGACAACGCGAGGGAGCGCGAGCGCCCGGAGCAGGTCTCTGGCATGCAGCTCGACGCCCGCCGCGTCGCTGGCGAACGGCGACGCGTGAAGCAGGTAGAGCAAGGCCGTCTCTCGCCCTTTGCCCAGTCGTTCGATCTGAAACAGGAGCTCGCGGTGAATCGGCGCGAGCGGGTTCTCCTCGAAGAATCGGGCGACCGCCGCATGGTAGCCGGGCTGCTTGGCCTCGAGCAGCTGCGCATTGGTGGATTCGAGCCGATTTCCTTCATCTCCGAACGACGCCTTGCCCTGGTGGAGAACGAAGACGTTGTCGCAGAGCCGAATCTTGAAACCCGCCTTCTTGGCTCGTTCGCAGAAGTCGTTCTCCTCGCCAAATCCCCGTCCGTAGCTCTCATCGAAATAGCCAATTCGCTCGAAGACCTCCGCTTTGACGTACATGCAGAATCCAACCGCGGTGACGAGCTCAGGACGGCGCCGCTGGGAGGCGGCAGCCACCAACTCCGCGAACGACTCGGGAGTGAATCCTTCCGGAATGGGATTGGCCTTTCCTATCTCGGGCACGCTGCAAATCGTCGCATTGTTGGAAAGCGGCGAGAGCACTCCGGTGCTCGGGTCCGCGTGTGCGCCGGCATGAAGTCGATCCAGGAAGCCGGAGAACACCTCGGTGTCGCTGTTCAGGAGGAGGAGATCGCCGCGCCTCTCGTGCATTCCCCGATTGGCCGTCTTGACGAACCCCAGGTTGCTGTCGTTTCTGAGCACCCGGACCCGCGGGTCCCTGAGGGCGAACCGATCGAGGTCCTCCGCGATGCCGGGCTCCGTGCTGGCATCGTCGACCAGGATCAAGCGCCAGTCGGCGGTGACGTGTCTCAGGACGGACTCGATGCACCGGCTGGTCAGCTCGCGCGCGTTGTAGATCGGGATGACGATGTCAACGACGGGCTGCACCACCCCGCCTCTTATCAGAAAGACGTCCGCGCCGAGAAGCGCTGCAGCCGCCCATGGAACGGTGGGGCTCGAAGCCCTCCGGCGCGAAGGATGATGAAGTGACTGATGCTCATCGCGCTACCCTATCGAGTCGAGAACATGGTTTCTTCGTCCTTCCAGGCGCGCGGGACCCGGAGCTCGTGCCCCGGCCCCCTCGATGGCCTCCGCGAGTGCGGCCCCGACGCTGCGAGTATCGCACGTACGTTCAGGCGCACGTGATGGCAAGCCGAAATGTCCCTGATGTCGACGTCACCGAGTGAACCGCATGTTCACTCCCTCCGATTCGAGTTCTCTCAATAGCAGATCAGTAAGGCATTGCCCTGGCTCAAAGCAATAACTGTCTGGTGCGGTGGAGGCCGCTGTCTTCCCGCCGCACAGGTCTGTGGAATCTGTGCATCAGCCTCGAGCATCAACGGCACCGAAAGTGTTTCCGCATAAAGGCTGGCTGCCACGGAGGTATTCGGTGTGAGGGTCTCAATTGCGTCAATCCTGATCCCACGGCGGCTGAGAGAAAGCGTTCCGTGTGCTGGCGTTGGCGAAAGCTCTTCGAAAAATGGATATCGATTAGGATCGCCGTCGGGTCCAAACGAGTGGACGCAAAGCAATACCCCCAGCGCCGTGTTGGCTGCCGCGGACATCGAACTCAAGGCGCGAATCGGCGCCGGCAAGCGTAAATACAGTTGAAACAGCGCGACCCAGAGGAAAAGCGGAATGAACAAGCCGTTCCTAGGGAAAGGTGGGTTGGCTATTTTCAAGAATGCAAGAAGGCAGGCCAATCCCACGTATGAAAGGCAGGCCAAAATGAGCCCGGTGGCGCTGATGAAATTCGTGGATTCAGCAGAATCTGACGCAGGCCAAAGGTTTAGCGGTGGGTTCGCAATGGCGGGGACAAGAGCGATAGCGAGAAGAGCCAGCACGAGGACCGACACAATGGAGTGATTGCCGATCGAGCCGAAGACCTCGTTGATGAACTGCGGTCCGCTGATTCCTGCCCGCCAAACAGAACTGTGTCTCAGCAATAGGGAGCTCTTTGGCAGGTAAAAGATCGCGGCGATTCCGATTGTGAAGCCGACCACTCCGATAGCACCGGCGAATGCATGCGATCGCTTCCCTTGGCGAAGTGCCGCGAAAAGGTAGGTGGCAGCGACCGCGGGAATCGGTAGTCCAAATGTCGGCACGCAGGCTGCGGCAAGTCCAGTCATAATGCCCGGAACATAGAAACGCCTGCCTTCGGCGGCCAACACGACCGCCGACAGTAGAAGGAGCGTTCCCGCGAGATAGCCCCGGGCGACAAAGACATAGAGCGTAAACAAGGGACTGCAAAAAACAACCGCCACGACTCCGACAGCTGCACCGGGTAGGGTGAAACGTTTGCTCAATAAGTGAAAAAGGAGGACCAGGAAAACCAGACCGCAGAACAAGTTTAGAATCCGCAGTGCCGGCGGCCAAAACTTGACCAGTGCCGCTGGGAGCACAGACTGCAGCGTTGAAAAAAGGATGTGATTGTTTGGAAATTCGTAGCTGGAGAGCGCGTACCAAGCTCCCCGGGACGAAACATTATGATAATTCCAACTCTCGTCATAGGTTATGGGGATTTGAGCAGAAAGCGCGGCCGATGCAATCATAATCTCAACTACGAACAAGCCCACGACCGAAACCGCGAGGGCGACCGGCGAACGATTTCGGCCGCGTTCCATGAATCAAGGTTCGCTAGCACGATTGAAGCTGGTGCCACAACGATTTTCTAGATTGCGTTAACGGGCCTTTGTGCATATCCACAGCCTCATTCGAGGCTCACGTCGGTCCAGAAAGCCTCGGCCCCGGAAGGTTCGACTCCCACGGCCATGGTCTCGAATACGACCCTCGTACCGGGGACCAACATTGCAGCCAGGTCGATTCCTGCATGCTGCACGCCACGATCCGAAGAAAGCGTCGCGTTGAGCGTTCGCGACCAGAGGGCTTCCGTACGTCCGGCCGCCTGCACCGAGAGGCGAAACTCAACGTCCTTGCTGAGCTCCCCTGGAAGAATGCCGAAACCGAGGCGAACCCTTCGTACGGGGGAGTCTACCCGAAGATCGCACCGGCTGACCGGCTGCGCCATCAGCCCGAGGCCCCCCTGCAATCGATGGTTGGCGAGTGGAAAGAGCTGGCCATTGGTATCTGAACCTTTGATCTCGAAGTGTTCGGACAGATTCTGGAGAAGCTCACTGCTCCGATCCGGTGGCGGATAACGCCGGTAAATCCCCATCCGCGCGCTGGCGAGCATTCGCATGTATTGCTCGAATATTTCCGGGGTGAACATCCACCGGGGTCCGTAGTCGAGGGCAAGCTTTCGAATGGGCATTCCGGCACGGGCTTCCTTCACCAGCGTTCGTCCGTCCTCATATCGGTCCCGCAACTCGTCCATCTGATATGTACTGTTCGGCCAGAATAGCAGCCAGGCTCCGATAAACAGCAGCACGCGCATCACCTTGCCCGCGGTGCCAGTGTCGAAAATGCTGAAGCTCAGGTAGATGATCAGCAGCAGCGGCGTCATGAATGTGGCGTAGCGGCCTTCGAATCCGGCGCCCGGGCCCAGGATGGCGCGGCCATAGCCGATTCCGAGCGCAAGTCCGCAAAGCGCTACTAAGCCAAGGAGAAGGCCCACCGCCCTGTCCCGGTCGTCGGCGCGCCAGAGACGACTGAACAGCAGAGCCGCGGTGCCCAGCGACAGCAATGCGACCGCTGCCGCACCGTATGGCCCCAACTTCGCCGCATAGGGGCCGAGGGAGGTGGAGAGCGCCTTGAGCGCTTCGACCAGACTATTCCGGATCGAAAATGGCCGACCCTGTAAGCGGTACTTCTCGTAGCCGACGAAATAAAAAACTACCAGCGCATAGCTCGCGATTGCGAATCCCAGACTGAGCATGGCTGCCGGTCGAGACTTGCTCCAGGACTGAATGGCGGTCCAGACCAGATAAAGTGAAAGCATGACCGCCGCGGGCAACCCGTGGGCACCGCATAAACACATCGCCACAACCATCGTTCCGACGACCGCGATGTGGCGCATCCGGGGAGTGCCTTCGGAGCAGACGATTAGTAGGATGGTGGCGCAGAACAGGCAGGTTACGAGTACAAAGCCCATCTGGATCGGCCACAAGGTATTCGGGTAATGCCCCAGGTGAAGCAGTACCGCCACCACGAACGCATCTGAATAACTCAGGGCACCGCGTAAGCGGGCCAAGACCCAGAGCGCCAGCGCCGCGGTGGCTCCCAGAAGAAGGACGCTCAGCGAGTTGAAAATCCTCGAATCCAGCCCGAACAGCTTGACGATTCCGACATAGGTCAACCGGTGGATTAGTATTCGGTGCTCATTCGCCTGTGACCACAGCCAGTTGAGAGTGATCGGACGGAAGTTTGTAATGTATGGGATGAAGCGGCTTTCATCCCAGAATGGGATCGGATACGAGTACCTCAGGACAAGCCTGACATGAGTGGCCAAAACAATGAAAAAGACAACCCAGATAAGGATCGCTGGACGGACATACGGCTTCTGGACCCTCTGCTGGGCTACGCCCAGCTTCCCCACTGCCGAGCGGTGGGCTTTGCCACCCTCAATATTGGGCTGTTCCGCTCGGCGTTCCCGATCGAGACGATTTCCCAACCAATCCTTTCTCACGAGCGCAGGTCCTATCATGCCGGTCGTGCGAGGGCCAAAGTGAACGTGCGATGGTGGGAGAGCTCGCGAACGTCTATTCGCTCCTAGCTCTGCCAAAGAGAAGACCGGACCTCAGGGCGGGGACCGTTCCCGACGGCCGATCGGCGCCCTGCCGGGCGGAATCGGCTTGCATTGGCAGGCGGTTCGGTCTAAGCGCGCTGACAACCGCAAGCTGGCTACGCGATGTCGAAGCCTTTGGAGCGCAACCAATTTCCAGAGATCAGTATCGTCGTTCCTCTATACAACGAGGAGGAGAATATCCCTCTATTGTATCAGAGGCTCTGTCTTTCGCTACAAGCGTGCGGAGTGACTCATCAGCTGGTTTTCGTCGATGACGGAAGCCTCGATGCAACTCCCCAACTGATTGACGATCTAGAGAAAAAGGATCGTCAGGTCGTGGCGATTCATCTGAGCCGAAATTTTGGTCACCAGGCTGCCATGTGCGCTGGGATGGAGTACGCCCTCGGAAAGGCGGTGGTCCTGATGGATGGCGACCTCCAGGACCCTCCGGAGGTGCTCGGAGAATTCATCCAACTCTGGCGGGAAGGGCACGACGTCGTGTACGCGATCCGCCGAAACCGCAAGGAAGGCTTGCTCAAGAGAGCTGGGTATTACCTGTTCTATCGCCTGTTACACGCGATCAGTGACTTGGACATACCGCTGGACGCCGGTGATTTTTGTTTGATGGATCGCAAAGTCGTGGATGTGCTCGTACACCTACCGGAGCGTTTGCGCTTTGTCCGAGGGCTGCGAACTTTTGTCGGGTTTCGTCAAGTCGGTCTCTCCTACGAACGGGCCGAGCGACATGCAGGAAAGCCGAAGTACAATTTTCGAAGCCTGGTGGGCCTAGCCACTGACGGGGTCATCAGTTTCAGCAGTTATCCACTACATCTGGCGAGCTACATCGGATTGCTCTCAGTGGGGGTGGCAATCTTGCTCTTTGTCTGGGTGCTCGTCGATGCGTTCCTTAACAAGACCGCCCCACGTGGATGGGCCAGCATCCTGGTAGTCATGCTGTTCATGAATGCGATTCAGTTGATCAGTCTGGGAATTGTCGGAGAGTACGTTCGCCGCATCTTCTTGGAGGCTAAACGGCGACCCACGTATATTGTCGCTCATCCCTCCCACGCGCAAGATGGCCGGACTTTTGCCGCACTTCACCCTGACCACAATGGTGGCAGCTTGCAGCCGAATGCTGATCTGTCCCCAAAATGATTGTCACCTGGTCGAAAGGAAGGGCCGATGACTGGATGTCGGAGGACATACTGGTCGATCTATCCAGGCTTATCTGGCGACATCCATGGTGGCAGGCGCGGGCCAGGCTCATGCTGGCCTTGCTCGAGAGACTGAACGTGCAACCGCCGGCCCGCGTTCTCGACGCCGGCTGTGGTTGGGGGGTAAATCTCGAAGCGCTGGAACGCAGCGGCTACCATGTGGAGGGCCTGGATGTTTCACGGCAGGCTCTTGAACAATTGGACAAGCCGGCGCGTTCGTTGATCGAAGCCGATCTCACGCAAGGACTACCCAGTCAGGTCGAATCATACAACGCCATCATTGCCTTGGACGTGATTGAACACTTGGACGACGACCGTGCTGCGGTCGCCGGGCTGGCTCAACTGATCAAGCCGGGCGGCGTTTGCATTCTAAGTGTTCCCGCACTCCCTGAGCTGTATTCGGAGTTCGACAGGGTGCAAGGGCACCGGCGTCGCTACCTCCCCGAGACCTTGCGGCAAGCTTGTTCGGAGAGCCAGCTCCGGATCGAACACGTATTCTGGTGGGGATCGTGGATGGTGCCGATCATCCGCATGCGAAAGTCGAGGGCGCAGGCCGATGCCAGCCTCTCTCCGGCAGAGGTATATCGGCGATATCTGGTTCTGCCGTCCTGGCCGATCTCCTTGGCGTTACGCCTGGCCTTTGCTCTCGACCATCTCTGGACGCTCAGCGGCAAGGCTTCGCAAGGAACGAGCTTGTTCGCCATCGCCCGGCGTGACTGAGCCCACCAGCACAGAGGCCAAAGTTGTCGGCATGGCCATAGCCGATCAGGGAACCTCGAATTCAATTGGGCCGATCTCGATCGTCCCGTCGATGCTCAGATCGAGTCGAAGCTTGATGATTTCCGGTCCAGCTCGCCAGAATCGCCCGACGCTTTCCGTGGATAGATCGAACCGGTAGTCGCGAACCCGCCTTCCTCCGGGCAGTGTCACTTGGGTCGATTTCGCATCCGCAAAATCTTCATCGAACGAGTGCATCCATCGAAGTCTGGCTTTGCCCTGCCGCGAGATCGCGAGGCGCACGTGCACGGCTCGCACGCTCTCCGGGCGGAACGGTTTGATATCGAATAGCACACCGGGAGCCGTACCGGCCGACTGGTAAATGGAGAACCGCCCTCTTTTCTTCAGAAACCGCAGATCAATGATTTGGTAGCTGATGCCATTGATCCGCTCACCTCGAAGCTTCCTTTTACCATCCTCGAGCAAGACCAGGATTCTTCGCCCCGCTAAGCGTATTGCGGAGGGGATGTACCGCTTGATCTCGAGGAATTTTGGATACCATCCGCTCCTTTGATACTCGGGCGCCGCTTCCTCGGCGGGGAGGCCGGGATCGACTGCAACCTTTCGCGCTACCAGCTCCCGAAACGCTCCTTCCTTCAAAGGCTCCCGTTTCGTCTCGGTTTCTAGAGCATCGGTGCTTCGATACAGCCGCAGATAGACTTCCGCGTTCTGGGCATTCGAGGGCTGGCTGACCGCCCGCGCTTTCTCGGCGAGCGCTTGGATATCCGCGCGGTCGCTGCAAAATCTCTGCAGCCACTGAAATGCTTCGTCAATGCTGTTGACCACCACACCTGCGCCAACATTGTTGACTCTCTCCGATAAGGCCCCTTTCCCGTTGACGAGCACTGGAATGCCCGCCGCCCAGGCTTCGGACAGAACGTAGGAAAACGTTTCGTCCGAGCTCGGCAGGATGACGCAAAGATCAATTCCTTGCTCCGCGAGCAAGTCGGCAATCTCTTCGCGTCGATATCGCTCATGAAACCGGACCTTTCTAGGATCAAGGCGCTTGTCCTCCAGTCCGGGCAGCTTGTCCGCGCCGAAGAAATGCCACTCCACGGGAAGCTCGGAGGTCCTGAGCACCAGTTCGCGATAGTTGCGGTTGCCCTTCAGCGAGCCGGCGACACCGCCCACCGCGGCAACCCGTAAGTTGGTCCCCGGCGGTAAGCGTTCCGCATGCAGCCGGATATCGGTTCCATGTTCCACCACGTGGGTTCTGCCCAGCTCCAGGGGTAGCGCTTCCAGCACCCTGCGACGTGCAGTTTCCGAGGGAAACACCACCGCGGCTGCGGATGAAATAAATTCCCGAAACGCCTGCCGATGCGCGTACCTCAAAGCCGTCAAATCCATTGAAGAAATGAGACCTACTCGACTGGTAAACGCGGGTAGACACCCAGCATCCAACTTCCCTTCCCAGCTGCATTCACAGCTACGAATGAGATCGTAATCGAACAGATTCCAGTTCGGGCACACCGCGTAGTAGTCGTGGTTGCTGTAGAGGTATGGGATGTTAGCTTGAGACAGCACGCGCCCGAGAGAAATGGGCCAAGACTTCAGATGATGAATATGGCAGCCGGAAATACCAAATAGCTCGATCCAGTGCTGGACCAGCCTGGTGATTTCTGGATTATCGATGCAGACGAGATCGGGCGAGTTACTCAAGGCGAAACTGTAGAAGACGGGCGCCTTCACGTCCCCGCGAAAGACTTCTGCAGCGACCAACTCGCGACCGGCAGGATACGCGACGACCACCCGGTCCAGGGCGAGCGCTTCGACCAGATCGCGCACGTGGAACTCGGTGCCCCCGTGCGGGGAGAACGGAGAGGTATGGAGCACGAACAGGAGAGCACGCCCTCGATTTTCGCCGATCCGGCCGACGTCGGGGTGAACCGATTCACTGGACGCGGTGCCCACACTCCGCGCCTCCATGTCTCTTTTCAAAGGGTGAGGCATGCGTTTGTAAGGACCATTTCGTTGCACCAATCTTGCGCGCCGGAGCTGCCTGACCACGGCTTTCCAGCAACCCGGACGGTTGACTCACCTCGCCCGGGTCATTTATAGCAGTGATCGTTCGTACGGAAGGTGGGACCGAACGCTTGAATCAGAATTCGCCCGACTCGACGACGTTGCAAGCTTCTCGAGCGCCGAAGCACTCCGACGCAGGGGCGGTCGTAAGCAGGCCGCCGACCGCGCGATCGGAAGGAACGGCATCCGCGGATACTGCTCCGTCCGGCGCGAGTGGAGCTGGCAAAGAACCGGGATCGCCCTGCCTAGAATGCGCTGCCCTCAGAGATGAGGTCCAGGAGCTCCGGATCTCTAGAGATGACGCGCTGCTCGCCCTGGCCAAGGAGCGCGAGCTCCTCCAGGCCCTGCGGGCGAAGTATTCGATGGCGGAACACGTCTTCACCACCCGGGAACCTCCTCTACGACACGTCATTGCGGACAAGGTGAACGATACCTTCAAGAACCAATTTGCGATCCTGCACGTGGGAGCGCGGAGGCTGTTGGCGATCTTCGTCGGCTCGACCAGAAAAAAGGATTGACGCACGGCGCGCACTGGATCCGGGTGGAGGCCGAGGACGCTGCGATTCTGAGCTGACCGCCGTCTCCTAGCCCACTCCTAAGCCCACTCCTAGCCCTGAGCACACGAGGCATGCTCTTCCAACCGCGCCAGACTTCGCAATTCGCTGGCAGGCGGCTCCTGTTCCTCGGCCTTGCTATTTTCGTCATCGCGAGACAACTGACCTGGTCGCTGGTCAATCCTCTGTTCCAGGCGCCCGACGAAGTCGCACATATCCAGATGGCGTCTCAGATGGACAGACATGACCTCGCCTTTTATCGCCTGAGCGACCCGACAACTGACTTATCGAATGATGCAGTACAAGACTGGATTCATGAAGAGCGACGTCAACTTTGCGGCACTGAGTGCTGCTTACGCTTTCGTCCACCTGGGCATTTTGGTCTACTTCACCTGCCTGAGCAGGGATCGGATTGGACAGTTGAGGAAAAGATCGCAGGTCGCGTAGGCTCATTAGGGCCGCGGCCGCGAGCTCAAGAGGTCCTCCAGGCAGACTGCGCTCTTGCGCCTATTTGACGAAGATGCAGAACTGCGACGGACCGTGCTCGGCGAGGAAGAATTCGGCATAGGTGCGGGACACGGCTGATAGTGCATCGAAGGCCGCCGGGTCGGTCTCGAGCGGAGGGATCTTCCCTTCATTGGCCAGGCTCGCGAGGATGTCGAGTGCAATATCACGCATCACGTTTTCGCGTTCCGGCGAAAAATCTCCGTACACCGACGCAATCTCCACCTCACGGAACCCGGCATCGCGACCGATGCGCCGCAGATCTTCGCGGATGAAGAGGTGCTTGTCGTCGTGGGTCACGAGCTTCTCCGGAGCGTTTCGATGCTGGTGCCGATATTCGATGTTGTCCATCCACGAATCCACCAGTGCATCGAACGCAGCCAGCCTGGATGGCTTATGGCGCCCGTGACGGCGCATCTCACCCAGCAGAAAGCGCATCATGAAACCAAGCATCCGGTTGTCGGCGTAAAAAGGTTCCATGAGGACGGCGCAACCACCTGGCTTCAGCAGGCGCGCAATCTGGCGCAAGCAAAGACGCACATTTAGAAGGTGGTGCAGGATTGATCCCCCCGCGACCACGTCGACACTTTCGTTCGCGAGGTTGAGATCGTGGACGTCGCAGACGAAGAAAGCCACCCGATCCGAGGCCGTACCCTTGACCGCCTCGACCAACATCTCCGGAGAGATGTCGGTGGCGAGAATGAACTGGGCCATTTCTTGATGAAGCCATCCTCGCGTGTGCACGCCGGTACCGCAGCCGATCTCCAGGACCAATCGCACCGGAAGCTGCAAATGGCGGGCGAGCCTCGTCTTGGCTCTGGCGGCAATCCAATCCGAGTACGTCGCAGTGAGATTATGGGTCTCCTCGTAGGAAGCAGCCCCTTCCCGAAACCAGGCACCGTACCGCCCTGGTTCGCCAGCTCTCGCCTTGGCTGTGTTGTCTGCTGGGGACACAGGCGTGTGCTCGATCACGCTTCCGACCGCTGCGAACCGCGAAGCGCACGCGGCACAGACGAGCTCATTGCTTCGCCACTCGAGCAGACCCTTGCACCGAAAGCAGCGCAACGCGCGCGCGATCTCAGCGCGCAACCCATCGACTGACGGCTCATAGACGGTCATCGCCACCCTCAGGCACTTCGAGCGATCAACGTTCGCGCCTCGGCGGATGGTCGCCGACAGTAGAGCCGAAGCGCGTGTATCTCGTAATCGCCTTTCACTCTTCCCGGATCAAATCGAAGACGGCCTGTCAAGTTTGCCGTCAAGTTCAAAGGGAAGAGGTTACGCCCGCACTTTACAAATTGCGATAAGCTTGCTTCCTGGCAATACTCCGTCAGCGGCCCGCTCCGATAATACAGTTGAGCGATCGTGTCCTCCGGGACCGAGAAATCAATCCAGCCAATTGTCGTTCCACCCGGCGGCCAAGGTACTTCCGGTAGAAGCAGGCTCGGGCCGGGGCCAAACGCTCGGAAGAGTCCTGCCGGGCATCGCAGGAGATCCATTCCGTTTACCAGCAACTCTGTCCTCGTCGGCTGCCCCAGGGTCCAGCCCAGCGTCTCGCTGGCATCAAACCTCTCCTTGAGGGAAACCCCTTCCCTCGAGGGGTCCACCCCGCGAATTTGCAGCGAGCTCAAGAGTGTCTCGTTGCTTCCTCCAAACACCAACCGCATAGGCTCGCCCGGCCCTCGTGGAGGAAGCTCGACCAAGACCTCATTCCACCCTTTTGCCAATTCGAAATCCAATGGCTGTTCCGTGTCTCCGAGAAAAGGCAGACTTTGCAACACCCCCTCAATCGAGCCTCGTCGAAGGCTTGCCAACTGCCTGACCGCGCGCGCAGTGGAGCGAAGATAGGCCGAAAGATCTGGAGAAAATGAACCCGTTTGAGGGCGAAGGGAAATGGTTACGATTTGCGGTCCCGAGCTGAAGATCTCAAGCCTCAGGATTGGCTTGGTCCCGGTCGGGAGAGCGTACCCTGGAATGATCAGGGACGCGTGCCGTCGCCTGGGTCTGAGAATATAGGACTGTTCCTCGTTGGGAAGGAGATCCTGCACTACGCTCATCCCAGGGTCACCCGCCACCCAATCGACGATTGGCGCCTCGGTCGTCCATTCCTTCGCCGTCGCAAGGGCACGCTTGAAGTATTCCGCATATCTTTCGTAGCAGAGTGAAGCCGAGTAATGGCGCGCAGTCTTGAGGGCCTCAGCCCGAAGAGACGCAAGCAGTCGGCGATCGTGGACCAGCCTGAGGATCTCCGCCACGAATCGCTCCGCTTTGTTGACCTCCTTGACGATAAGGCCATTGTGCCGGTCGCTCAGGAAATCGTTGATTCCCCCGGAATCGGAAGCAATCACCGCTGCACCGCAAGCCATTGCCTCCAGCGGAATCAGCCCAAAACCTTCATGAAGTGACGCGTCGATCAGGATGTCGCATCGCCGCAGATGGCGAGCGATGGTACCCTTGTCAACGGGAATCCGGACAAGACTCGTGTCTTGGTCACCGAGCCAGCCGCGTGGTATCGGTTGCTCCCCCGAGAAAACGGTCAACGAAATCTCATCGCGATAAGGGAGTAGACGGTCTAGCATTTCAAGCAGGATCGCCTGACCCTTCTCTGGCTCGCGCCTCAGAAATACCGCAATCCGGACCTTGGCATGGAGGGTTGGCTCCGCGGGGGGAAGAAAGAGGTATGGCTCGACGCCGGCTGGCAGAACCGCCACTGGCTTCTCAGGGGTTCGCAATCGCACGCCGGCCTCGAGCCAGGACGAAGTGGTCACCACCCGATCGGGAAGCCAGTAAGACTGTTCAACTTTGTCTCGAACGCTGCCGTTGTCGAACAGAAACTCATAGCCTTGGACAAAGCTTACCAGCGGCACGCCCCGCATCCGGGCAGACAGGTATGCGGAGACGGTTGTTCGGAACAGAGTAGCAACGATCATTCGAGTCACTATCGAGCGATCGGCCAGGAAGCTCGCCTCGCTCTTGTGACTCAACAGGCCAAAAAGGATGGGTTCGGCGAAGCCCTGAAGCGTTGATTGATCCAGCTCACCCAGAATCAAGCACTTCGCACTAATCCCATGCCGTATCAGATAATTGCAGATTTCGACGACAACATGGACGCCGCCGATGGTTTGGGAGACACCTTCTAGCACAAAGAGCACGTCTGCTCTGATCGGTTCTTCCTTGAAGTTTTTTAGCCGGTCGGTGATTGTCCGAATAGGGTCGCGCTTGCTGCATCGCTGGCCGTACTCGATAAAGTCCGGTCCCCACTTGGAATGAAACAGGGTGAGATTCCGTTTCTGAAGCTCCTCGTGTCCAGTCTGATAACGAAACGAAGCGTTTCCATAGTGGTACACATAGGTATTGACCAGCACGACCCCGCGGAATCCCAGACGCATCGCACGAAATTGATAATCGGTTTCTTCCCCGTATCCGAGTCCCCAACCCTGGTCGAAGGGCCCGGTGGTCTCCCAGCACTTGCGCGTTATCAGCAGGCAATTCCCGACCACCGTGCAGGCATCGAAAACCGCGTCCGACAAAGCTCTGCCCTGATTGATGCGTTCGAGCAGCTCGTTCATTTCAAGATAGGAGAGCCCGGCGATCATCGGCAGTGTGAGCTCGGGGGAGTTGTTCGAAAGGGGGCAGGCCATTCCGATCGAAGCGTCACCCTCGCAGGCGAGAAGGAGCTTTTCGATGGTACCAGGGGTCAGCAGGCAATCAGTGTTGAGGAAAAGCAGATTGGGCCCGCTGGAGCGTGCGGCGGCGAAATTGCACGCACCGGCAAAACCGGAGGGACCCTCATTCTGCAGCAACTCAGCGTGGTGAAAGCGGGAACAGATCTCTTCGAGTGTTATCGATGACTCCCTTGATGAGCGATCATTGATAACCAGCACCTTTCCGAGGTTGGCGGGATCGGTGCACCGGAACAACTCCTCGAGGCACTTTTCCACCCACCAGACAGCATCTTTGACTGGAATGATGACGTCGCAGCGCGCGCTCACCGTAAGGCCTTTTTGGTAAAGGACTGATAGCTCGACTCCACAGGAGACGAGCCGATAGCACCGCGAATGAACCGATGCAACCTCGCGCCCCACGCGCACAACCAGGGCGGTCTCCACTCAGTCCTTGACCTGGGTGTAGCCCGGAACCTAGCGTAGGTGCGCATGTTAGCCATCGGCCGCGACGCCCGCGAGCGTTCGGGGACAGCGCCGGTGGGAACCGGACTCGCGAGCTCACTGGCGGCCGCCCTCGGTTTTGTCTTCACTGTGGCCAGCTTCTTTCCCGGCTACATGTCGCCCGATTCGGTGAGCCAGCTCTCCCAGGGTCGCGCGATGCGCTTCACCGATTGGCACCCGCCGGTGATGAGCTTCCTGTGGGGCGTCATCGACCGCGTCGTTCCGGGGCCAGCCGGCATGCTCGTCCTGCACAACGTCATGTTCTGGGTTGGTTTGAGCCTGTTTGTCTATCACCTGGGGTTTGAGCGAGCCTGGGCTGCAACCGCGATTCTTCTCACCGGTCTCTTCCCCCCGGTGCTCGCGCTTCTGTCCACGATCTGGAAGGACGTCGGCATGGTTTGCTCGTTCATGCTCGCCTGCGGGCTGCTCTTGCGGGCCGAGCGGACCGGTTCTCGACTTGCCTGGGTGATGGCCCTTATCCCTCTGTGGTATGGCTTCACGACGAGGCACAACGCGATCATTGCCGCTGTCCCATTGACAATGTGGGCGGCGCTCATTTCGCGTTCCTTGTTTCAGAGGGAGCGTGGCGATCCGCGCTGGTCGGCGATTCTGCGCGCCTGCCTCCTCGTGATTCTCCTCGCCGCTACGTCGGCCGGCGCGAACAGGCTGTTGACGCGATCAGGTTCTTCCCTGGCGGTGCAACAGATCCTGATCCACGATCTGGTCGCGGTTTCGCTCGAGACAAATGAAGTGCACCTGCCGGATTATTTGATCGAGGCCCTGGGCTCCCGAAAGGTAGCCGACCTCAAACCGCTGTACACGCCGAACGAGATTGTTCCACTGTTCTGTTGCGACAGCGGTCACCGCCGCTTGCCGCTGATATCGGATTCGGCCACATTTTCGAGCTTGTGGGCGGAATGGCGGTCGACCATCCCACGGCACCTGGGCGCGTACATCAAACACCGCGCGAGAGTCTTTGAGTCCCAAATGGCAATCGGTAGGCCCACCGTCTGCACGCCTTTCTGGGATGGGATCCAACCGAGCTCGCTCAATCTGACGTTTCGCCCCACAGCCTTGAACCGCTGGGTGATGGACCTCCTCAGCTCGGTAAAAAACGGTCCGCTTTTCAGGGGATGGTTGTACCTTGTCCTTCTGATGGGTTTGATCGGCGTTTGCTGGCTCGGATCTGCTCGGGACCGCGTGGCTGCCCTGCTGATCGGCCTCAGCGGTCTTCTCTACGCCCTCTCCTACTTCTTCGTCTCCACGACTTGCGATTTTCGAATGCACTGGTGGACTGTGGTGACGGTGTTTCTCCTCGTGCTGATGACGATCGCAGGCAGGCTCAACTCTGCGCGGCCTTGACGATTTCGATATCCACGAATGCTCCGAATTCCCGCGAGACTTTGAGCAGCAAGCCATCCGCGGCACGGACCCAATCCACCGCCCATTTGGGCACCAAAGACCAGCGCTTCAGCCCCCCGGAGAGCCAGTACGTCAGCGGGGTGTGCGGCTCGTACTTGAGTAGCTGAAGCATAGGAAAGAGCGCCTTGAACTTGTCCTGGTCGCGTCGGAAGACGATCCAGGCGAGGGCCCCGTTCGCCCCGGACAACGGACCGGTGGATTGAAATCGCCAATTCGCGGCCTTGGCGTCGAAGGGCTCGTGATGAACAAAACGATAGATTGGCCAGCCGATCCACCCCGGATGTTGATCGACGATCAGCAGGCGCCCATCGGGCTTGAGACATCGCGCGGCTTCTTTAAGAAAAACAGCGACGTCGGGAATGTGGTGAAACACGTTCAGCATGAAGATCGCCTTGAGGCTGTTGTCTGGAAAGAGCATCTTCGTTGCGTCAACGACGCGATCCACTCCCGAATAAGGCAGCGTATCGGAGGTGACCATCTCTGGAATCATTTCTTTCACGAACCCCCCACCGGAGCCGAGCTCGAGCGCAATTCCCTCCGACGGACAGCGCTGCAAGCATTGGGAGTACCTGCGATACGCATCCAGGTAATAGCGCTTCAAGCCAGGTTTGTGGTGAATCAGGTTCCGAAGCTCTTCGATGCGTCCTGGGTCGTCGAGATCGTTCATGGCTGCCCGTCTAGTAGCCCGATCAGGGTGGGTTTTCCAGCAGACAATCGGCGCCGACGCGAGGAAACAAGCAGCCCTCTTCATTGGCCGCCACGCTGGTCCGTCGTTGTGGCAGGACGAGAAAATCGAAGAACTCGCTTGCACCTCCGCAGTAAGCTCGGTAGGAGGGGCGTTCTCCCAGGACTGCATGAATGCAAAGGGCCCTCACCGATCCACTGATCTCGGTTTACGCTTGGTTGAACAGGCGGAAGGTGTTCGACGTTCCTCTGCTCCAGTCTCTGTTTGTGCGTTCCTACTTCTTTTACAAAAGCCACTTCGAGGATCCTTTTTTACACCTTATCGCTGCGCGTCCTCAGCTCTTCACGCGCGGCCATCTGCTGGACATCGGCGCTAACATTGGCTACACGGCCGTGATATTTGCTCGGAGCCTCGGAGCGGGAGATAGAGTCTTCGCCTTTGAACCGGAGAAAAGGAATTTCCACCGCCTGGTCGAAAATCTTGCTCGGTTTGGTGTGGGCGATCGCGTCATTGCAAACTTCCTGGCGGTCGGTGCCGTGAATGGTACGGTCGATCTCTGGCTCAACGAGCTTCATCCGGGCGACCACCGCATCGTGACCGGAGCATTCCGGGAACGAATTCAATCGGGCAATTCCGTTTCCCCGGTCCCGATGGTCACGATTGACTCCTTCGTACAGTCAAATCAGATCTCGAACCACATCGGGTTCATCAAGATCGACGTTCAAGGGTTCGAGACGGAAGTCTGCCGTGGTATGGAGCAAACGTTGCTGCTCAATCCACGAGCAGTGGTGGCAATCGAATATGCGCCCGGCCCGATGACCGAGCTCGGCTTTAGAGCGCAAGAGTTGATGGACTTTTTCGTAGAGCGCGGTTTCCATCTTTACGAGCTTGAGAGGCGCGGCAGGGTCCGGATGGTCGCCGCGAATCAGGTCCAGGTCGAGGCGGGCGGGTGGATCACCTTGCTCTGCTCGCGCGAACAACTCTGAGCTTGCTCGATGGTTCGGCGTCCATCAGACATTCATCCAATTAGACAAGACCCGAGCGAAGAGGGAGGCGAGTCCAAAGTCGCCGGCGAGTCCGAAAACGCGGTGTCCGAGGGAAGACTATTGGGTCGATTCCTGCCGTGGCGACTCATCTCGAGATTTTCATTCTCACTGACGGCAGCAACCGCGGTCCTGTTGGGGGGTTCTTGGTTGTCATCAGGAACGATGGCGCCTTACGCGGCTACGCTTGGTCCGAAATTAATCCGGATACGACAGCCCTGCGGGTATTTGACGAATATCGACCACGATCAGTTCCAGGCCACCTTCTGGATGCTACAGGGCGGACCGCGATACTCCTGGGAGGGCAGCCTTGTTTTGCGAAGGATACTTTATCCAATTCTCGCTTACCCACTGATGAGGGCAGCAGGGTTTGATAACGGCGGCTTCGCTACAAACCTGATTATCACGCTCGCCGCTTTCCTGGGATTTATCTTCTTTGTGCGCCGCGCCGTGGGTGAGCGGGGTGCGGTGACGGCGATGTGGCTTTTGGCGACCTATCCGGGCATCGCCTACTGGATCGGGCTTCCCTACTCCTACGTCTGGATCGTTCCCGGCTCATCACTGCTGACGATGTTGCTTTGGAAGATGGCAAGGACGACGGACTACAGGCGCACCTTTCTCCTTTCCATGGCAATTGGCTTTCTCTTCTGGGGATATGACCTCTTTCCATTCTTCGGAATGGCCGCCCTGTTGATCCTTACTCGTCAACGTCGTTTTCTAGAAATGCCTATTGCAGTCGCGGGAATGATTATCCCGGTCGGAATGCTCCTGCTGTGGCTCGGACTCGCGTTCCACGTCCCGCTCCGGAATTCCAATACGGAGAGCTATTGGTCCATTCTCACAAGCTTTACTTCGCAAGTGGACCTTCCAGGTTGGTCGAAGCTGATTGCGGACCTCCCGTCAGTCCTCGTCAACAGTTTCTTCTTTTCCAATTTCTTGTTCCTTCCGCTTTTGTTCTTTCTGCTCGCACTGGCAAGCTTGCTCGGGAAGAGGTCCCTCCCAATCGAGAGCCCGGAGTTGGAGATCCTTCTTGCCACGCTGCTGGTCTTTCTGGTCAACAATCTCGCCCCCCCCTATCCAGGTTGGCAGCTGCGCGGAATCTGGATCGCGCGACTCTACCAGCCGGTATTCGTGGCCTTCGTGCTTTTCGCGTGCAGGTCCCTCCAGCGTTGGTGGGAGTCGAAAGATCCCAGCGGGAGAAAGCTGGCAAGAATCGCGGCACTGTTGGTTGCTCTGACGGTGATTGCCGATGCTGGCGTGGTATTCGGCCCTGTTCTCCGACTGCCGATAGCCGCGGAAATATACTTTCGATTCTATCGCCATTCTGGGCCCGAGAGCCGGTTCCGAAAAATCGATCTCTACGGTCGAAGACCATGGGGGATCTGCAAACGTGGCTTGAGCTCGGGG
>Ga0137388_10000449_pt1 | contig 22946 bp, 14 predicted proteins | sample 15con2h14AmetaG_FD_104644 | JGI IMG/M metagenome (GOLD analysis project Ga0137388, IMG submission 104644) | Vadose zone soil microbial communities from Angelo Coast Range Reserve, California, USA - 15con2h1.4A metaG | ecosystem: Environmental > Terrestrial > Soil > Vadose zone > Saprolite...
CAGACGCCATCCTCGGTCACGCCCGGGAACTTTGTTCCCAACGCCATCGCGACTGCGCTGAGATTCGCTTCGTTGCCTCCGGTAGTAAAGGTTCCGCTGAAAGGAGTTTTCCACCCGACCAGTTCGCCCACCCAACGGACGGTTTCAGCTTCAATTCGCGAGGCCATTTGCGATCGAGCCAGGGTGGCAAGTTGGGGATTCAGAACTGCGACAAGTGATTCCGCGAGGAATGCCATGAAGGTGGGCGTGGGGTTCATCATTCCGAGATAGTGAGCACTGGGAATGTGGAACCCTTTCTCCATCAACTCACCGCAGACTTCCTCGAAAACCTTGGCTGGATCTTCGCCCGTCTCAGGGAGTGTGTCTTGATGTGCAGGATAGGAACGATTCTCAGCCGGAGGTTGAACTGGCCGGTCCGGTAACGAGGCAAAAAAATCGTCAACAATGTCGATCAGCCGGTGACCGAGCTTGCGGCGAGTCTCTGAATCAAGATCGAAATTCATAGTTTTGTTTTCCATCCAGTAAAACCTTCAGCAAATTCCGGGCCTCTTCCGCCGACAGCTTCTCCAATTGAATCAGCAGCGCTTCTTGATTGGCGCCTGCTACCGCGGCACGCTGGCGCCGTTGTGGAATCGGTGTGCGTGCCTTCAGGCCAAGCGTTTGTGCCTTCTCCACTTCCATCGCCAGTCCCGCAATCGTCGGTGCTTCAAACACACTCCTCACCGGTAACTCCACTTCGAACATCCGGCGGATCCGAGCCGTCACCTGCAGCACCAGCAACGAGTGTCCACCCAGCTCGAAAAAGTTCTGTTCGATCCCTACCTGCCCTACTTTCAACAGCTCCTTCCATATCTCCGCCAGCTTGGCTTCTACCTCATTCCGCGGAAGCAGCAACTCCGCCTCGTCGAGCAGCGGAATCGCTCCGGAAGAAGCGAGCGCGTCCCGGTTGACCTTTCCACTGGACAGCAGTGGCACCTTTTCTACCCGCCAGTAACTGGCCGGAACCATGTGTTCCGGCAGCTTCGTCCGCAGATAGCGTCGCAACTCCCCGGCAGCAGGCGCCACCTTGCCGTCGTTCAAGACCACGTAGGCGGACAACTTCTGCTGCTCGCCCACTCCGGTTATCGTCACTACCGCTCCCCGCACCGCCACGTGGGATGCCAGCACCGACTCGATTTCACCCAGTTCAATACGCAGGCCGCGCAGCTTCACCTGACTGTCGACTCGGCCCAGGTACTCGATCTCACCGTTCGAGCGGAAGCGACCGAGATCTCCCGTGCGATACAAACGTGGGAACCGGTCCGGCGCCAGGCGGTTTGCAACGAAGCGCGCTGCCGTCAGTTCGGGATGGTTCAGATATCGGCGCGCCAACCCGTCCCCCCCGATGTAAATCTCTCCGGTGACATTTACCGGCAGGGGGTTGCGATGGGCGTCAAATATATAGATCCCCGTGTTAGCGACGGGGCGGCCTATGGGGATTGTTCCCGACTCCTCGCCAGTCACGCGATAAACACTGGACCATATTGTGGTCTCGGTCGGTCCGTAGACATTCCACAGGGAATTGCCGCGCACGATCAATTCTTTGGCTAATTCCGGCGGTAGCGCCTCACCGCCACAAAGAATCTTCAAGTTTGGAGAGCCTTGCCATCCCGCCTCAATGAGCAGGCGCCAGGTCGCCGGCGTCGCCTGCATGAAAGTCGTTCCACTTTCAGTCAGTAAGTCCCGGAGGCGGTTCCCGTCGACAACGTCCTCCGAGCTTGCAATCACCAGGCGTGCTCCCGAAATGAGCGGGAGATAGACTTCCAGTCCGGCGATGTCGAAGGAAAGGGTCGTAACCGCAAGGAGCACCTCTTCGGAGATCAGACCCGGGCAGCCCTGCATCGAGGTGAGCAAGTTGACAACACTGCGGTGCTCAATCGGAACCCCTTTCGGCTTTCCGGTCGAGCCTGAGGTGTACATCACGTAGGCGAGATTCTGCGGATTAGAGCCGGCGCTGGGATTCGTTTTCTTCTCATGTGCGATCACGTCCCAGCTCGAGTCAAGCGTGATCGTGTTTTCGCCGAAAAGCTGGCGTCTTAGGTGCTGCTGCGTAAGAACCAGCGGTGGTTTGACGTCGGAAAGCATGAACGCCAGCCGCTCGTCTGGCAGCCTGGGATCCAGCGGAACATAGGCCCCTCCGGCCTTCAAGATGCCCAGAAGGGCGATCACCATTTCCAGCCCACGGTCGATGCACAGGCCCACCGGGACGTCTGGCCCCACTCCGCGATTTAGCAGAAACCAGGCAAGCTGATTCGCGCGTTCATTCAGTTCACGGTAAGTGAGGTGCGAATCTTCAAAAACGACGGCAACTGCGTCCGGCGATCTCTCGGCTTGCGCCTCGAACAGTTCGTGAATGCATGTCTCCGGATAAGCCTGCTTCGTTTCGTTCCACCGCGCCAGGATCTGGTCCCGTTCATCTGATGTCAGAACCGGCAACTCCGAAAGGCGCTGATCAGGTTTGGCAACGGCCTCCTCAAGCAGTTGTTGCCAGTGGGCAGTCGTACGAAGGATGCTCTGGACATCGAACAGGTCAGTGCTGTAGTGGAAGCGGGCCAGCACCTCATCCGCGCGTTCATCCAGTTCCAGGTAGAGGTCATACTTCGACGCGCCGGTGTCGACATCCATCTGGGTCAGATGCCATGCGGGATCGACCTCAGGTAAGGGCGGCTCGAGGGAGAAGAGCGCTTGGAACAAGGGATTCCGCCCCGGATCCCGCTGCACCCGCAACTCGCGAACCAGATGTTCAAAAGGGACAGCGTCATGATCCAACACGTCGATCGTCAAATTACGCGCGCGATGGACCAGCTCCCGGAAGGTTGGGTTGCCCGAGAAATCAGCGGGAAACACTACCGTATTGAGAAAATATCCCAGCAGCGGAAGCGTTTCAGGACGGTTGCGACCAGCAGTGACGCTTCCGATGGGAATCCGTTCTTCACCAGAGTAGCGGTACAGCAGTGCGGCGAAACTCGCTAACAACAAATGGAATAGAGAGACGCCTTCAGCGCGACAGAACTGTCGTAACTTAGTCGTCAGGCTCGTACTCAGCCGGAACGGGTGCATCGAGCCTCGAAACGACTGCGATCGGCCATGCCCGCGGTCCGCGGGCAGATAGGTTTCCGGTAATGGTTCGTGGAGCTGCTCGCGCCAGTACTCTAGGTCTTTGGAAAGCTTCTCAGGCGTGTAATGGCGGCGTTGCCAGCAGGCAAAATCGGGATACTGGATGGCAAGCTCCGGCAACGGCGAAGGACTGCCGGCGGCGTACGCCTTGTAGAGTGTTGCCAGTTCCGGCAGAAACACGCGATAAATCGCAACTCCGTCGAAGATGATGTGGCTGAGAGTGAGATAAAGACGATACTGTTCTTCCTCGAGACGGATTAGCCTGGCTCGAAACAGCGGCACCTGTCCCAGGTCAAGAGGAACTCTCCCATCCGCGGTGGCGACGGTGAGCGCTGCTGCGTCCCGTTGCTCTCGCGGGATGCTGCGAAGGTCGATAACCGGAAGCGAGATGGAGAGATTCTCTTTGACCTCCTGAACCGGCTGGCCATCAACCACGGTGAAACAGGTTCGCCAGGCCTCGTGCCGGCGGAGAACCTCGTTAAAGGCCTGTTCGAGCGCGCCGACGTTCAGGCAGCCGGAGTAATGGATGGTGACGGGCTCGTTGTAAAGCGGAAGTTCCGGCGCGAGTTGCGCGTGCAGCCAAACCTGTTCCTGGGCATAGGACAGAGGAATAAGCTCGTCCGGGTGGCGTCTTGGAATCTCCTGAGTCGCGGGCTGGAAACCCAACTCGCCGCGCAGATATTTCTCCAGCAGCTTCCGTTTCGCGTCGGCGTATTCAGGGGCCATGTCGTTTCATCCTCAGGACGCAAACACGGAGTTTTTCTCTGAGTTGCTTGCAACAAAAGCGACCGGCAGCGCGGTCAGACCCCGCAGACCCAGGTTATGACGCCACTCCAAGGGAACTCGCGTATCCAGCTTCAAATGCGGCAGCCGCCGCAAGATCGTTTCGAAGGCGATCTGGCCTTCCAGCCGAGCCAGCGCGGCGCCGAAACAAAAATGAGCGGCCCAGCCGAAGGCCAGATGGCGATTGTCCTTGCGCGTAATGTCTAGGCGATCGGGTTCCGGAAACCGCTCGGGATCACGGTTGCCAGCTCCCATCACTGCGATGACAGCTTGACGTTTTCGAATGCGTTTTCCTCCGAGTTCTACATCAGCGGGAGCCAGGCGCGCGGTGTGCTGGCTGGGACTCTCGTAACGCAGCAGTTCCTCTACTGCCGAAGGAATCAATGAAGAATCTCCAAGCAGACGGTCTAGTTCGGCCGGATTCCGCAGGAGTGTAAGCGCACCGTTGCCAATCAGGTTCGTGGTAGTTTCCTGGCCTCCTACCATCGTGACAATCAGGTTGGCGATGATTTCTTCTTCGTTGAGCCGGGCGCCTTCTACCTCAGCGGCCATCATGGCCTGGATCAAGCCTTCGCGCGGGTGCGTCTGCTGCTCCCGCATTGCCGAGCGGAAGTAGGAACACAGGTTCTCAACGCTGCGCAGGACGCGCGGAAACCGTTCCGGGTTGTGCTGGAAGTTGCCAAGCATCTCGGCGAAGTCCTGCGACCACTCTTTCAGCTCAGCATGGTCGGCAGCCGGAACGCCCAGCAATTCGGCGGTCACGATTGCAGGGGCTGGCCCTGCGAAGTCGGCGATCACGTCCATGTGCCCTCTGGAAACGACCGCGTCCAGTAAAGTGTCCATGACTTCCTGAATGTGCGAGCGCAACTGTTCCACCCTGCGTGGAGTGAATGCGGCGGAAGCGAGCGCGCGAAGACGCGTGTGGTCCGGAGGGTCCAGGAACAACATTTGGCGCACCATGACGGCGGCAATCGGACTCAGCGCCGACAAGTTGAGCGCGGTCAGTTGCTCGGGCGTAGGGGTGCGATTTGCTGAGAAGTGGTGCAACACGTGAACTACGTCGGCATAGCGGGTCACGACCCATGCGTGCAAAAAGGAATCCCAGTGTACCGGGGCTTCAGTCCGCAACTTGTGATAGAGCGGATACGGATTCGCGAGCACCTCAGGATCGAGCAGGTGGTAGAGGCTGAGCACGCGATCTTCGGCGCGCTGGACGGGCAATGGCGCAGCGTCGGCGATCATGCGGGGATTTCCCGGGGGGAGGATTCGAGGACACGCTGCGCTTCCTCGTCGCTCATCATGTTCAGCTTTGCGTGAATCAGGCTTTCGATCTCAGAGGAGATTTCTCGCACCGTTGGATGATCGAACAGACGTCGCAGCGAAAGCTCCACGCCGAACGTCTGGTGGACCTTAGCGATCAACTGCGCGCCCATCAACGAGTGGCCGCCTAGATTGAAAAAGTTGTCGTCCCGACTGACGCGCGCTACGCCGATCAATCCCACCAGAAAACTGGCCAGCCATTGCTCAATTTCTGATTGCGGAGCTTCGAAGCGATCGTCGTCTAGAATGTTTTCCGCCGTTGGCTCCGGGAGTGCAGCCCGGTCGACTTTTCCGTGCGCTGAAGTCGGCAGACTGTCAAGCCTCACGAAGGTCGAAGGCAGCATGTAATCCGGAAGAGATTCGCCCAGAAATTTCCGGAGCTCTGCCGCGTTCACGCGGGCGTTCGAGGCCGGCACAATATAGGCGACGAGGCGCTTCTCTCCAGAATCGCCCGAATAGGCTGTAACAAGGCTGGAGGCAATATCGGGGTGCCGGTCCAGCACGGAAGTGATCTCTCCCGGCTCAATGCGATAGCCTCTGATCTTGATCTGTTCGTCGATGCGTCCTAGAAAGGCAATTTGGCCGTCGGGAAGCATTCGCGCGAGATCGCCGGTGCGGTAGAGACGCGCATTAGGAATGCCGCTGAACGGATCAGCAATGAATTTCTGCTCGGTTTGTTCGGGAAGATTCAAGTATCCAGGTCCCACCCCCGCTCCTCCGATCAGCAACTCTCCAGGAGTGCCGGCTGGGACAGACTTCAGTTGCTCGTCGAGAATGTGAATCTCAACATTTTCGATCGCCCGACCAATGGATGGAGGTTCGTCAGACACGCCATCCGGATGAATCGTACCCGAGGTCGCGACCACCGTGCACTCGGTCGGACCATAATTATTGACGAGAGCAAAAGGGAGCCCCGCCGGAGGATAGCGGCGGAGAGTGTCCGCGCCGGTCAGCAAGAAACGAAGATCAGTGCGTGATGGCCAAGGCAGGCCGACCATCGACTCGGCCATAGCGGTTGGGAGGAAGCTCACGGTTATGCCCGTGGCGACCATCCAGTCACGAAGACGGTCGGGAACCGTGCGAATCGCATCATCCACCACATGGACGCTCGCGCCAGCCGCCAGATACGGCCACACCTCCCAAACGGCGGCATCAAAGCCAGGGCTCGCTTGCAGGGTCGCCCGATCAGCGGACGTAATTTTGAAGGCGTGCTGGTGCCAGTGGACCAGATTCAGCAAGTTGGCATGCGTGATTTGCACACCTTTGGGGCGGCCCGTTGAACCTGAGGTGAAGATGATATAGGCCAAATCCGTAGGATCGGTCTGGGCCTTGGGCGCAACGAAGGGATGATTGGTAATCTCGGAATCGTCAAAATCTACGACAATCGTCTTCCAACTACCCGCCGGGAGTTTCTTGATCTGGGAAGAGTGCGTCAAGACCACTGGACCTGCCGAGTCCTCCAGGAGCAGCGAGACGCGGCCGGCTGGATAACTCGGATCCAGGGGAACGTATGCGCCTCCGGCTTTCAGCACGGCGAGTGCGGCAATCACCAGCTCGACAGATCGCTCCAGAAAGAGGGCAACGGGACCTTCGGCTCTGATCCCAAGCGAACCCAACCGGTAAGCCAGCTGGTTGGCACGCGCATTCAATTCCCCGTAACAAAGCTTCCTTTCGCCCACGACAACCGCCACCGCATCCGGGGTTGCGCTTGCCTGCGCTGCGACCAACTCATGTACACACATACGGCCAACCTACCTGAATTCTTTCAACTCAATCTGCGCCATTGCCAGTTGTCGAAAAATTTGTTGCCCCGTCGCCGATGAAGCTTGCGCTACGCAGGCTGTTTCCCATCGAGTACCCGCTGCAGCAAACTCTGTAGTTCCGTGGAAGACAAATTGTCCAGTTGCGCCAGCAACGCTTCCCGGCTTACACCAGCGGTCCGCGGACGGCGCTGCAGAATCGGGGTACGCGCCTTCAGGCCGAGCGCTTGTGCTTTCTCCACCTCCATCGCCAGCCCTGCAATGGTCGGTGCTTCAAACACGCTCCTCACCGGCAATTCCACTTCGAACACCCGCCTTATGCGTGCCGTCACTTGCAGCACCAGCAACGAATGCCCGCCCAGCTCGAAAAAGTCTTGCTCGATTCCGACCTGCTCCACATGGAGCAACTCCCGCCAGATCTCCGCCAGTTTGGCTTCTGCCTCATTCCGCGGCGAGGTCAGTTCCTCCTTCTCCAGCAGCGGAATTCCACCAGACAAGACTAGCGCGGCACGATTTACTTTTCCGTTGGACAGCAGCGGGAACTTTTCCACCAGCCAGTAAGTGGCCGGAACCATGTGTTCCGGCAGCTTCGTCCGCAGGTAGCGACGCAAATCTCCGGCAGCAGGCGCTGCTTTAGCATCGTTCACCACAACATATCCAGACAACTTCTGCTGCTCGCCTTCGCCAGTAACGGCAACGACCGCCTCACCTATCCCAGGATGGGAGGCCAGCACCGTCTCAATTTCACCCAGCTCGATGCGCAGGCCGCGCAGCTTCACCTGGCTGTCGACTCTGCCCAAATATTCGATCTCACCATTGGAGCGGAAGCGTCCCAGATCTCCGGTGCGATACAAACGCGCGGACTGCTCCGGCGCCAGCCAGTTGGTCACGAAGCGCTCGGCCGTTAGCTCGGGCCGGTTCAGATATCCTCGCGCCAGCCCATCTCCTCCGACATAGATTTGCCCGCGTATTCCAATCGGGACTGGATTTCCACCTCGATCCACCAGAAAGATCTGTGTGTTACTAATAGGCTTGCCAATGGCAACCGAGGAGGCTAAATCCCTGTCCGTGACCTCCTGGCAAGTGACGTCTGCCGCGACCTCGGACGAGCCGTAAATGTTAAGCAAGGTCGCTTCCGGGAATGCCTCGCAAAAGTGCTTAGCCAGGTCCGCCGGCAGAATTTCGCCGCTGCAGGACCAGAGTTTCAGTTCAGGTACCCGTTGCTGCAGGTTCGGAGCCTGGTCCAGAAGCGTTCGCAACAACGAAGGAACAAGAACGATGCGAGTCACGCGCTCGTGGGCGAGTATGCACAACATCTCCTCAGGATCTCGAACTGCATCCTGCGGGATAATCACATTCGGAATCCCCGCCAGGAGCGGCCCAAAGATTTCCCAGATCGAGTCGACAAATCCCAGGTTCGTTTTCTGGCAGCAGACCTCCCCGGCCTTGAAGGGATAGGTTCGCCACATCCAGGAAAAGCGGTTCATCGAGGCCCGGTGTGTTCCTTCTACTCCTTTAGGAATTCCGGTCGAACCCGAAGTGTAGATCACATATGCGAGTTGATCACTCGAGGCCGGCGTGGAAGGATTGGTTATGGGATCCATGCCACGGAAATCCGCCTCAGTGTCGATCTCCACAATATTCCGCGCGTTGCTGGGCAGCTGGTTCTTTATCGACGAATGAGTTACCACGCCGAACAGTGATGCGTCCTCTATCGTGAATCTCAGGCGTTCCAGAGGATATGCCGGATCAAGCGGAACATAGGCTGCTCCGGTTTTGAGCACTCCCAGCAGTGCGATTACCATTTCCGCGGAGCGATCCAGAAAAATTCCCACCAGGGCGCCCGGACCAACCCCTTTGTCCATCAGCTTGTGGGCCAGCCGGTTGGCCTCGTCATTGACTTGACGGTAACTCCATTTCTCGTCTCCAAACAGCAATGCGGTCTTGTCGGGAGTACGATCGACCTGTGTTTCGAATGCCCGGTGAATGGGTACGTCCCGGGGATAGCCCAACTCGGTCCGGTTCCACTCCTGCAGCACCTGCCGCCGTTCCTGGGCGCTCATGATCGGAATCTGAGCCACCGGCGTATCCGGATTCTCCACCGCCGCCGTTATCAACTGCTCAAGATGTCCCAGCATCCTGAGAATCGTGGACTGCTCAAACAAGTCGGTGTTGTATTCGAACTGGCAGTGAAGCTCATCGTTTTCCCAGACTTCGACGGACAAATCAAACTTGGCGATCCCAGCTTCGAAGGGCATTTCCTTGATACTCAGCCCCGGAATCTCGAAGACTTGTTTGGGAATGTTCTGGAAGGTGAACATCACCTGGAACAGCGGATGCGTGTCCAGCGACCGCTGGGGGACTAACTCATCCACCAATTTCTCGAAGGGGACGTCCTGATGCATGTATGCTTCGAGCGCGAATGACCGCACCTGTTGAATCAGTTCCCGAAAGCTCAAATTGTCGGCGAAATCAGTCCGGAAGACCAGGGTGTTCACGAACAACCCGATCATGTTTTCGATTTCTACTTCGTGCCGTCCTGCGATCGGCGTTCCAAGCAAAATGCTTTCCTGATTGGTGTACCGCCACAGCAAGGCTTGAAATGCAGCCATCGCCACCATAAACAGAGTGGACCGCTCGGCTTGCGCAAGCGCCTTCAGCTTGGCCAGCATGGAACTATCCAGGCTGATTTCCTCTGTAGCGCCCCGCCAGCTGTGGGTCGCAGGCCGAGGATGGTCGGCGGGCAGATCGAGTAACGTGGGCGCGCCGGCCAGCTTGCTTTTCCAGTGTTCGACTTCGTTCGTGAGCACTTCGCCACTCATGTACTCGCGCTGCCACTGCGCGTATTCGGTGTACTGCAGAGGGAGCTCCGGAAGCTCCGGAACTTCATTCCTCGTGAGGGCGGCATAGCACTTCGTCACTTCGCGGAAAAGTAGGGCAATCGACCAGCCGTCCGTGATGATGTGATGCATCACTAGGACCAGGAAATACCTGTCCGCCCCCAAACGGACAAGAACAGGCCGGAGCAAGGGACCTTCGCTCAGATCAAACGGCTTCTTCCCTTCCTCACTCGCAAAGCGTAAAGCCTCAGATTCGCGCTCGGCTTCTGGAATGTGAGACAGATCGATGATGGGGATACTGACATCCACATCCGACAACACGACCTGTCTGGCTTCACCATCCACCGAATCAAAGACCGTTCGCAGCGAGGCGTGCCGCAGCACCACCATCTGGAAAGCCCGAGTCAGCACCTCAACGTCCAAGGGACCGTTAATCCGGAAGGCGCGCGGTAAGTTATACGCCGCGGTTCCGGGCTCAAGTTGCTCGAGAAACCACAGTCTCTGCTGCGCGAACGAAGCTGGGAACGCCGCTCGGCTCATCTGGTAGTTCCTTGGATGTTTCCGGTAAGAAAGATACGGTGGTACTTGAAGCCGTTGTTCGATGTCAACCCGGGCTTAAAGGTTGGCATTCTGGGCTTCGCAGCCACCGGGAGCCCACAGGCTCGGGGGTCTGCCACAAGGATGCACCATTCGGGGGGCAAAAAGCTAGAGAGAAACGGCCTCAAAAAATATTGCGCGTCCTAGCCGAAAATAGGGTGTAATGCATCTTAATACGGCTTCTGGACTCTGATTGTGGGTTGGCAAGTTCCTCGCCGAGATTCAGACCGTGGTTTCGAGCTGCAGATGTCACTCTCGTCACTTGGTCCTATAGCGGTCTGGGCACTTTGGCCTCGCCTTCTCAGGTTTCATACTGATATCGCCTTATATCGCGACACATTAAAGTCCCAATGCTTTCTTGTGTTTAAGCAGGTGCTAGCGCCCCTGTGGCACTCGGAAAGGGTTAGTTCGGGGAGGGCCTGACCGCATGTTGTATGGGAGCCAGAACTTGGTGACTGGCGATGCACAAGAGAAGAACCTGCTGGCCAACCTGCTTCTGCAGGTAAGTCCGACGCACGTCTACTCGGCGTCTTTGGCCCAGCAGCGCCTGTGGTTTCTGCACCAGCTGCAAGGGAGAAGCACTGCCTACAACGTGCATCTGGGACTGTGGCTGAGGGGCTCGCTCGATCTGTCAGCCCTCCAGGCTAGTTTCCAGGAGATGGTGAATCGGCACGACAGCCTCCGCACCACATTCCGGCTCGAAGGTGGCAAGCTGCAGCAGGTGGTTCAAGAACACTACACCGCAACCCTGCCCGTCACCGACGTTACCAGTGCCTCCGACCCCTACGCGGAGACGTACCAGTTTGCCCGGCGAGAAGTCGAGGTACCGTTCGAGCTGAGTACGGCGCCGTTGTTTCGGGGACGCCTGTTCCGGGTCACGCCTCAAGATCACGTCTTTCTTTGCACCATGCATCACATCATCACGGATGCCTGGTCCCTGCAGCTCTTCGCGAAGGAACTAGCTCTTCTTTACACCGCCTTCTCCAAGAACAGGCCGTCGCCTTTGCCGCTGCTTCCTATTCGATATGGTGATTTCTCTGAGTGGCAACTGGAATGGTTCCAAACGGACTCAGTTGAGCAGCAGCTTGCGTATTGGAAAAACAAGCTCGAAGGTGCGCCGCCACTTCTGGAGCTACCAACGGATGCGCCTCGGCCTCCCGAGCAAACATTTCAGGGCGCCAGTGAGGTCGTTGCAATCCCGAGCGAAATCATTGAGGGGCTTAAGGCCGTCGCGGCTCGTTGCCAGGCTACGCCTTTTATGGTGCAACTGGCTGCATTCAAGCTCCTGCTGTACCGCTACACCCGTCAGGACGATGTGCTGGTGGGCGTTCCGGTCGCGGGCCGGAACCGCGTGGAAACCGAGGGGCTGATCGGATTCTTCGTCAACACGCTGGTACTGCGCGATGACTTGTGGGGAAATCCCCGGTTTACGGAGCTAGTCTCACAAGTCCGCGAAACAATTCTGGGCGCATTCTCCAATGTGGATGTTCCGTTTGAAAAGATAGTTGAGATCCTTCAGCCCGAGCGCAATCTGGCTTACAACCCGATCTTTCAGGTCATGTTTGCCACGATAAAGTCCGCTGTGCGGTCGCACGAATTCGGCGACTTGACGGCTTTCCCCTATGTAGTCAACACGGAAGCGTCAATCTTTGATCTCAGCATGACATTGATCGAGGATATCGATCGGCAGTGGTGGGCACAGGTCGAGTACGCCACAAACCTGTTCAAGCGGGAGCGGATCATCCAAATGCTGAGCGACTACACGTCGCTTCTTCGGGCCGTTGCCACCGCTCCCGAGGCACACATTCTTGAGCTGACTGTACCGAGCATGCCGGGACCTGTCGACTTGCTGATTCAACCCTCAGCGGGTAAGCGGAACAAAGCTAAGCAAAGCAAAACGCAATCTTCTCTGGCCAGTAGGCCCTCGGAACAGCGGTTGGAGCCGCTTGACCAGGAACAAACGTTCCTGGTCGAAATCTGGAAACATGTTCTAGGACTCCAGGAAGTCGGAATTCGGGACAGTTTTTTTGACGTCGGAGGACACTCACTGATCGCAGCACGCCTGATCGCGACTATTCACGAGATCACAGACCGGAAGATCCCCGTGTCTGCGATCTTTCGCGCCCCGACGATTGAAGCCTTCGCCCCGCTATTGCGCGACAATACCAGCCCACAGCCTGATCCCCTGCTCATGGCATTGCAGGAGGGCGATGACGCAAGACCGTTCTTTGCCATTGCTGCACCCGGCGTGGATACCTTCGGGTTTTCTCTGCTCGCCCGCCACATGGGAAGAGACCAGTCCGTTTACAAAGTACAGGGAATCGAACCGGTGGTCTGGGGACGTCCTTTTACCAACGATGAATTGCGTGCCCTCGCCCGGCAGTACGTGGCTGCGATGCGATCCGTACAATCACATGGGCCTTACTGTCTTGGAGGCATGTGTGAAGGTGTTCTAATCGCGCAGGAGATCATTCTCGAGCTCGAATCCCAGGGCGAGAAAGTGGGAGTTTTTGCGATCTTTGACACCTGGGTGCTGGAGAACTCTCAAATCAAACCGCTCTGGGCCATCGACTATTGGCGGCAAAGATTTCAGGTTTTCCGCGGTCTTTCCCGCGAGCAGCGGCTCGCCACCGTCAAGAGAGTTCTAAAACGCCTGTTTCTGATGGATAAGAACACCCCTGATAGCGGCTGGAATCGGTTATATTGGCCGGATGAAGGGTTCCAGGAGCCGCGATTCCATGCCCCCGTGCTGTTGTTGAAGAGGACGAGACAGCCCTACTACTACGTCCGCGACCGGGAAATGGGCTGGGGCGCTCGCTCGCTGGGCGGCGTCGAAATTTGCGAAGTCAATTGCGCGCACGATGAGCTGTTACGACAGCCGCATGTGGGGATCGTCGGCCAAATACTGGCTGGCAGATTGCAGACAGTCGGAGGCAGTCAGACCCCATCCTCATCAATGATCTCTGTGGGCTAGATTGGAATTTGCCCAGTTCATTTCCAACGGTTGGGAAACAACTTGAAAAAAATGGAGCCAGGGCTGAATACGCTCCCGGAAGGGACGGCGGGATCGTCCGTTGCATCCTCGGATCAGCCGCCAGTACTACCCATCGCCTGGCAATCGCAGGCAGGCGCGCCTCCAGTTTCCGTGCGTCCCGTTAAGGTCATTCGCCCTCCCGCATTCTCAATCCGGACGGTGTTCGGCGGTTTGAAAACGCTCGTCCAGTACTCGGACCTGCTTTGGATATTGAGTCTTTTCCGGCTCAAGGTTCGCTATAAACAGTCGGCTCTCGGCTGGGTGTGGGCTGCGCTCCAGCCGCTGGCCTTGATGAGTATCTACACCATTATTTTTACTCGCGTAACTAAGGTGGCGACCGGCGGCATCCCCTATCCGCTGTTCGTATTGTGTGCGCTTCTGCCCTGGATATTCTTTTCCAGCTCAATCTCCAATGCGGTGCACGGCCTGGTTCTGTACCCGAATCTGCTCACCAAGATGTATTTTCCGCGCGAGATCATCCCGCTCTCATACCTGGCGGCTGGCTTTGCCGACTTTCTTATCGGAGGCCTGATCCTTGGTGGATTCATCGCTCACTACCGGATCTCGCTTACCTGGAACCTGTTTTATGCGATTCCGATCGTGGTTGTGCTCGCCAGTTTTGCCGCAGCTATTGCTTTGTTCTTCTCGGCCATTCAGGTTCGTTTCCGCGATGTTGGGCTCGCTATGCCGCTCTTGCTGCAGGTTTGGATGTTCACCATCCCGGTTGTCTACTCGATAGAGTCGGTGCCGGTGCGGTTTCGAAAGCTGTATTTGCTCGATCCGATCGCGGGACTCATCGAGAACTTCCGTACAGTGGTTCTCCGAGGCGCCAAGCCTGACGCCGCGAGCCTGGCCATATCGGCCGCGATTGCATTTGCCTGCTTGATCATCGCCTACGCTTACTTCAAGTCGTCTGAAGCCACCATGGCCGACGTAATCTGAACTTCATGATCGACATACGGTTGGATCGAGTATCGAAGCAGTACCGGTTGCGAACCCCCGGCAACGCGCCCAGGCGCTGGTATTCGGGCGCCTTCAGAAGGCGATCCAGCGGGATGTGGGCGCTGCGTGACGTCAGTTTTCAGGTTCGGCAGGGAGAGGCCCTCGGCATCGTCGGACACAACGGCGCCGGCAAAACGACGATCCTGAGAATTCTCTCCAGCATCACCACTCCCACGGAAGGCGAGATCACGGTTCGCGGAAGACTGGCTGCCTTGGTGGACGTAAGTTCGGGCTTCCATCCCGAGCTTACGGGACGAGAGAATATCGATCTCCACGGCGCCATGCTCGGCATGCGGCGCTCCGAGATACGCAAGAAGCTGGAGAGCATCATCGAGTTTTCAGGCGTCGGCCAATACATCGATGTGCCGGTGAAGCGCTACTCCTCAGGAATGCATATCAGGCTGGGCTTCTCCATCGCCGCACATCTGGAGCCCGACATCCTGCTGCTCGACGAAATCCTGGCGGTCGGAGACGCTGCTTTTCAGTCGAAGTGTCTGGACCGCATTGCCGAACTGCGAAAGGCAGGTCGGACCATCGTCTTTATCTCGCACGATCTCGCTGCCGTGTATCGTCTCTGCGATCGAGCCCTACTGCTGAATCATGGCCGGATCGTTGCGGATGGACCGCCCCGGCAGGTCATTGATGAATACCAGCAGATGACTTTCGGCGATGATACGGCGCCTGACCAAATAGAAACCGCGTCGCCAGCCCAATGCACAAGCATTTCATTTTTGTCGGAGGACTCAAACGATGGCATCCGAACTGGCTATCCCATGGTGGCTCGACTCGGATACCGCGCCCGGCAGGCTATCCCAGGAGCTGTATTTCGGATCTCCATCTACTGGCCTAGCGGGTATTTGTGCGCTCAGCTCACGACCGAGTCATCGCATGCGGGCATCGACCTGGAGCCTGGCGAGGGAAGAATCGAATTCCATTGCCCGGTACTGCCCGTTGTGCCCGGGCTCTACCGTGTTGACCTCTCGATTGAGTCGAACGGCCACGAGATCGACGCCCGTCAGCGTTGTGCCACCCTTCACGTGGGACCAGGAATATCTGTGTCAGGGGATTTCTACATCGAGAACTCATGGAAGCTGGTCGGGGGGACCTCCTCGGAAGCAAGCAACGACCAATAACATTTAACGTCGATATTTTGTGCTCAATTGAAAAGGGCTGGAAGTCGTGGCTTCCAGCCCTTTTCGTTTGCAGGTCTTACGACTAAGACTCAGTAGTGCGTCAGCGACGTGCCGTTCAACGCCGCCAGGATCAGCGTTCCTGCGTAGGCGTTATCGGTGGCCACCGAGGTCTTGAAAGTCATACCGGTTCTCCAGCTCGCCGGAGCCTCCGGGTGCACGCCCGCGAGCATGACCCATCCTTTTCCAGAGCTCCCCTCGACGATCGCGGGGGTGCCGTCCGGATATTTGCCTACAACGTAGCCCCATCCGGTGAACTGAGGTCCGTCCTGCCAGTACTGATCAAGTGAAGTGGCGCCCTTGCTGGAAATCGAGACCGCTTCCTTGTGGATCCCTTTGTTGTAGTCGGCGTAGAAGTTGAACCATACACCCGAAGTTAGATTCAGGCCGTTATAAATCGAGTAACCGCCGAAGAATCCCCCGGCGCAGATGCCCAGGTAGTGCAAGCCATCATTGATTACCGCGTTGTGGATGTTGGTGGTAGTGCTCGATTTCAGATTGTTGCCGATGGTGATCGAGTTTCCGCCCGGAACAATCAGCAACTTGTAGCCCTTCAGCGTAGTCTCGGACATGCCGTTGAGCTGCGAGGAATTCGCTGTCGAGTACGTCAAACTGTTTGCACCCAGGATGGCTTCGACCGCAGACACATCGGAAGCGGACGTACCCGTCCCTGTGAAAAGAAGAATGGACGGTGTGGTCGACGAATTCAGCGGTACGGCTGCGGCCTTCGCAGGCATCCCCACAGTGGTGTGTGGAGTTCCGCACGCGGTAAAGGCGACTGGAAGAAGAGCCGCCAACGCAATGATTAACACTCGCTGAAGCTTATTTGCAGCAGGTGTGACAAACGCGAGCACGGGGACCCCCTTAAAGCTAGTTTTTGGCTGCTACCGACAGATAGTGTCAGCGGACGTGCCGGGAGTTCCGCTGAACCCAAACGAAGACGAAGTTGGCTTGTTTCTTGTGATTTTAGGCAGCCGTAGGGAAAAGGAAAGGCACAGTAGTACATGGGGCAGGAACGCAGAGGTACAGGTGAGGGCGCGCGAATGCCCTCTCTTAGGGGCGTGGGTGGTTAGCTAATCTTAACTTACCAGTTCGGAGGATAGCACCAGGATCGGCCTGTGATCTATCTGGAGGGAATCGTATTCTAGGACCGGGCGGAAACTTTTTTCAGTGAGGCCAGCAGATGGTCTTCGAGTCGGTCAGACTTGGAGACCACATCGGCAATACCTGCGGCGCGGGCATCTTTCAAGAGTTGGCCACCGGTATACATCGTGAACATCACCATTGCCGTGCCGGGGGCAAGGAGTGTGATCTGCCGGGCGGCTTCAAGCCCGTTCATGACCGGCATCTGCAAGTCCAGGATCACGATGTCAGGGTGCAACTCTTTGACTTTATCGACTGCTAGCTCGCCGTTCTCCGCCTCGCCACATACTTGCCAATCGGATTCCTGCTCGATCCAGCAGCGGAGTGAACGGCGAATAGTCGCATTGTCATCGACGATCAGAATGGTGTGGGGCAAGCAGGCCTACTTTCCCCCTTTGCAGGCTGCTGGTCGGGCCGAGTCATTTTAGGTCGACGGACGGCGACGAGGAAGGGTGGTTTAACTCTGGACCTTTAGGGCCATCAGAGCCATACAGCAAACACCGTACGATACCGTACGATCTTTGTCCGGTCTAGGACATTAGGCGCGGACTGGGCTCGCAGCAGGCTCACCTCGCCCGCCCCGTCCACCACAGGACTCTTCCGACGATGCGCCAATCCGAGCCCGCTGTAACCGGAACCGCTTCGTACTCTCGACGGTCGGAGACCAAGGCATCCATATGATCGAATCGGATTAAGCGGGAGATCAGCAGTCCTCTCTCTCTAGTTAGGCTAGTATTGCGCGTTACAATGAGGTAAGGTTGAAGTGAGCTGTTTTCTTAGAACATCTTCGGCAATGCTGCCTGAGCCACGGAACTTTGCGAATTCAGACAGATGTTTGTTACGCAAGGAGCCGTCATGGTAAGCACAACATCCGATTTTTCTTCCAGGTTCACCCGCAAGCGCTCTTCTAGCGGCATCGATCCGGGCTCGATTCGTAACGAAGTTCTGCTCTCCTTGCCGCCTAAAGAATCTGACGCGTTGTTCTCCGAACTGGAATTCCTGGAGACCAAGTCGTATGACCTGTTGAATGAAATTGGAGAGCCCATCGAGTACTGCTATTTCATGAACACCGGTATGACCTCCATCCTGAGCATCATGAACGATGGCAAGGGGGTTGAAGTTGGACTGACCGGAAGAGAGGGATTTGTTGGTTTGCCGCTGGTGGTGGGCTTGAAAACCAGCGCAACCCGGGCCGTAGTGCAGATTTCCGGTACCGCGTTTCGGATCAGCGCCGCAAATCTAGCGCGGACACTGCGCAAGTGCCCACAACTGGAAAAGAAGCTGAACCGCTATTCCCAGGAACTAGCGATGCAGTCGGCACAGGTTGCCGCCTGCAATCGCTTGCACGAAGTCGAACAACGCCTGGCGCGCTGGTTGCTGATGAGCCAGGACCGAATCGATGGGGACGTGGTACGTCTGACCCAGGAATTTCTCGCCCACATGTTGGGAACGCGCCGGGCCAGTGTAACCGTGGCGGCTGGAACCTTACAAAAGTCCGGCTTGATCAAATACTCGCGGGGAGTCGTAAAGATTGTGGACCGGGGCGGGCTGGAAGCTGCCGCCTGCGAATGCTACGAAAGCCTGACTCAGCAGTCTCGTAACTGGCGGAACGAGTCGGACTCATGATTTTCCGGTAGGGGCAATCGCATATCGTGCGCTTGCGTACCGACAAAGGAAGCGGTTTGCTTTTAGTCTTTAGCAGACGGGAGCACTCCAAACTGGCAATCGCAAGGATGGAGGATTCTCCATGCGAACTACAGTTCAGCGAACGGATCAGGTTGACCTGGTGACCCGGCGAAATCAGTCGAGCACGTTCCCGACATCCCGTGAAGTGCTGCACAGTTGGAAGGAAATCGCTGCGGAACTGGATCGCGGCGTCCGGACAGTGCAACGCTGGGAGCGCACTCTGCAGCTTCCCGTCCGCAGACTTGGCAACGGACCTCGTTCCCCGGTATTCGCCTTCCAGGATGAATTGCGTCTCTGGCTCAGGGCCAGGGGAGGCAAGGGTACGAACGGCAATTCGTCACCGTCTCACCCGGAAGCGTCCGGCGTAATGCCCTCGGCTGGCTCGAATGGGTCATCCCAGAGGCTTAAGAGTTCATCCGTGCAGAGCATTCGAGAGAAAGCCGAAGCCAAATCACGGATCGTTCAATCCATCAGGGACTTTTTTGACAACGCCGAGTCCACCCGCCAAAAGCAGCACGAGTGCCACCGCTGCGGATCTTGCATGCAGTTTCTGGACCGCGATTTCTGGCTGTACGGCACTGAGATAAAGTGGAAGATTCCGGTTCAGATTTGTCCGGCTTGCGATTCGGACCTTCTAGTCTCTGCCAATACGCCCGGAAGCATCCACTGATTTCCGGTCAAGTCTCAACCGCGACGAGAACTCTGCAGGCTCGCTCTTCAGCTATCCTTATGCCCCGGGCACCGATCTGCTGGCGCAAGCAGCCGTTGCACATTCTCAACAGGTCCCGGTGAAGCCCTGGGATCTGCCATCATTAGAAGAGAAATGACTGGAATGTTTAATCCTTGAGATTTTGCAGGACTCCAGAAGTACATAGAACCAAGACAATCACTTTAATCAAGCCCACCGCTCCTCCACAATCAGGAAGCGTTGCCTGGCCCGTTTTGCAACGCCGCCCTCGTCGAAAGCTCTTTATTCAGGATCGAAGTGTTTCCGGCTCCCCGAGCTTCATGCCTGGTCTGCCGGACCGAAAGCTGTGCTCACGGTTGGGGTTTCAAAAGTTAAGACCTGGGGAGAAGTGCTATGTCGGGGCAAGTCATTCTGTATTTTGAGGATCAGGCGGACGCGTTGCGCTTCGCCCTGGCCGCGGGCTCGGTAATGTCGGGGGACGACTCCCGCGCGACCGATGACTTGGTGCAAGAAACAACGCGCGTGACTCGCATCCGGCTGGACGCCGCAAACGGAGGCAAGGTCAGAAAGCCGAAATCGCCGGAGCGTGCCGCGTAATCAACTTTTCCGCGCGGGGGTGGATTTCGATGACGCCATGAGTTCTCTCCCGCTGAAACCGCTGCCCTCCGTGCGCGGAGGGACCAGCAACTTCTACGCTGTCCCTGCGTTCGTGAATGCCTCCAGCGCATCCGACAGGGTCGGAAACATTAGAAAGATTTCCTCGACCTTCGTAATCTCGAATACCTTCATAACACGTTTATTCACACCCGTGAGAGCCACGCGGCGTCCGGCCTTCTGACACGACGTGTAGGCGCTGACCAGCGATCCGAGGCCCGAAGAGTCCAGGTAAGGCACGCCGCTGAAATCCAGAATCATAGTGGGAGCGTTTTCGCGTCGAACGGCGTTGAGAAACGGGGAAACGTTCTCCATGGTCAGTGGCCCGCGAAGGCTGAGCACTCCCCGGTCGATGTGCTCGATCTCGAACGTCTCCGACGCCATAGAGCGGAGATTCTAGGCTCAATAGCAGACAGGTTCAAGTGCCCTGATGAGACTACTTCTCGCGGACGCCGTTAGTACCGGTCAATCACGCTGCCTCCAGAGCCAAGCATTAGTCGACGTAGCGGCGGACGCATTCGTCCGCAACGCGAGGCGAGTGCATCCCTCCGGACGAACGCGTCCGGGGCTACGTGATCGTATTTCCTCGGAACTATCCCGTCCTGCGGGTCGAGAGCAAATTCAGAATCTCGCGTAACCCCTGGCGGATATGCTTGAGCTCGGCGGCAGAATGCGCGGGAAAGGGAATGGCTGTCTGCGTCGTGTCAGACTTTGTCTCCGAGCGCAGGTGCTGGCGTGCGCCGGAGATAGTGAATCCCTGCTCGTAAAGAAGTTGCTTGATGCGCAGCACATTTTCGACATCGCGCTTGCGATACATACGCTGTCCGGTGCTGCTCTTGACCGGCTTCAGCTGTGGGAACTCGGTTTCCCAAAAGCGCAGCACGTAGGCCGGTAAGCGGCACAGGGTCGCCACTTCTCCGATACGGAAGTAGAGCTTGTCCGGAATGAAGATCTCGGATGCTTTGTTCTTGCCGGTGCTCGTCTTCCTTGCGGTCATAGATAGCACGCCTGCAGTTCGCCTATTGTGACACAGGTTTAAAAATTAGTTGGGAGGAATTTCAAGATGCCATAGACGATAGCACGTACGAGTGGTGGCTCTTAGCTGCGGAATCTGGAACGCCTATAAGTTGGATACCGATCACTGACCACTGGCCACCGACCACTGGGTTTTAGATGGAAAAGCCTCTTAAGAGGTGCTTCTCTCAAGAGGCCAGTGAAATTCGTTGGTGGAGCGAGATGTCGTCTCGCTGACGGTTAGTGTTTCTTTTTCTTTTTTGCTTTCTTCTTCGTTGCCATGAAGGTTCCTCCGTGAACGATTTTCCCTTGCAAAGGGTGTTAACGACCGGGGCCCGTTTCGTTAAAGGCAAACCCAACTTGTAGTATGGGAAACCTCTATAACACAAGATATTGCGGCAAGGTTAATGCACTGTCAATAGAATTCTTCGCTCCGCTTTTCGATTTCTGCTGATGATAGGACGTCGCTTGGTCGTTGGTCGCGGGTAGTTCGCCGACGAAGGTTCTTGCCAACGACCAAGGGCGAACGACCAACGACCGGTAGTACACTGCGCTCGATGCCACGCGATCCGGTTGAACTGGAAATCTTCAAGAATCTTTATCACTCCATAGCGGAAGAGATGGGCGCGGCCCTACGCCGTACGGCGTTTTCTCCCAACATCAAAGAGAGGCGCGACTACTCCTGCGCGGTTTTCGATGGCGACGGAGAAGTCATTGCCATGGGAGATCACATGCCAGTGCACTTGGGATCGATGCCAATGTCGGTGCAGGCCGCGATCGGCGCGTGCGAGATGCAGCCCGGCGACATAGTCATGCTCAACGATCCCTTTCGCGGAGGCACTCATCTTCCCGACATAACGCTGGTGGCCCCGGTGCACGTGTGGGGCGGACACTCTTGTCCGCCAAAAGCCAGGAACCATCCCGACTTCTACGTAGCTTCCCGAGCCCACCATGCCGACGTGGGAGGAGCGTACGCGGGATCTATGGGCCTTTGCCGCGAAATCTATCAGGAAGGATTCCGAATTCCTCCCGTGAAGATCATGCGCGCCGGCATGATGGATCGTGACGTGCTGGCCCTGCTGCTGAACAATGTACGTACTCCCGAGGAGCGCGAGGGCGATCTGGGCGCACAAATTGCGGCGTGCCATACAGGCGCCGGGCGCCTACGGGAAATTTGCCAACGTTATGGATCTGAAAAGGTAAAGCGCGCAGCCCGCGAACTGCTCGACTATTCCGAGGAACTGATGCGCGCCTTTCTGCAGAAAGTCCCGACGGGGACTCATCGCGCGGAAGACCTTCTCGACAACGACGGGATCACCGATAAACCGGTGAAGATCGCAGTGACGGTGAAAGTCTCGCCGAAGAGAACGTCGGTCCGGGTCTCTGATCCGAGAAAAGGGCGTCGAGGATCCGTACCCACAAAGCCTGTGGTGATCGTCGACTTCACCGGCAGCGATCCGCAAGTTGAGGGCAGCATAAACGCTGTCGAAGCCATCACATATTCCGCCTGCTTCTATGTTTTCCGTTGCCTGCTGGCCGACGATATCCCCGCCACCGCAGGACTCATGCGTCCGATTCAGGTGATCGCGCCCCCAGGAACGATCGTGAATGCTCGTCCGCCCGCCGCCGTCGCTGGAGGCAACGTAGAAACTTCCCAGCGAATCGTCGATGTCCTTTTGCGCGCACTGGCACAGGCAATTCCAGCCCGCATTCCCGCCGCTGCTTCCGGCACGATGAACAATCTCACCATTGGCGGAATCGATCCCCGCACCCGCCAGCCTTTTACCTACTACGAGACGATTGCCGGAGGGATGGGCGCAAGGCCCGGCCGGAACGGCGTCTCCGGCGTCCACACCCACATGACCAACTCGCTCAACACGCCCGCTGAAGCCTTGGAATATGCGTATCCTCTGCGCGTGCGCCGGTACTCGTTGCGGAAAGAGAGCGGCGGCAAGGGCGAGCATAGCGGTGGAGATGGCATCGTGCGCGAGATCGAGGTGCTGACCGATTGCGAAGTCACTTTACTGGCGGACCGGCGCGACCGCGGTCCTTGGGGATTGGCTGGAGGTTCAGACGGAG
>Ga0137388_10000450_pt1 | contig 22938 bp, 16 predicted proteins | sample 15con2h14AmetaG_FD_104644 | JGI IMG/M metagenome (GOLD analysis project Ga0137388, IMG submission 104644) | Vadose zone soil microbial communities from Angelo Coast Range Reserve, California, USA - 15con2h1.4A metaG | ecosystem: Environmental > Terrestrial > Soil > Vadose zone > Saprolite...
CCTGTCATGCTGAGCGCACGCGAAGCATCTCGGCTTTCTCTCCGCGCAGAGACCCTTCGCTGCGCTCAGGGTGACAGATCGCCATCCCCTGTGCTCAGGCCATGCGCCACACATGTCTCGTTGTAATACTAGTTGAGAAGTCATGAAGAGCGTTCTAAAAGAGGGACCCATTCTCAGCAGAACGGAGCGGAACTTGAAAGGGCTCTTGGACATGTTACGCGTGCATATTGGCTGTTTGGGTCACCATCTGATGAACTCGATCCTTCCTTAGACCAGCTTTAGTCGAATCGCGCCATCGATAGTACTGCGATGCACGCCAGGGAGATATATTGCATCAAAAACATCTAGATGGCGCCAAACCTATGTAATTTCCTCTCCCAGCCTATATATATCATAGAAATTGCATAATGTACAGCAAACAAGCAAGCATGCAAAAGCAAGTTGATAGAGAAATGACACGATCTATACGAGGAAGCTACTACCCAGGGTCCCTTCTCAAGGCGTACCAGCCACCTTCTATCCGAACAATGCGACTATCATAGCCGTATTAAATAGGCTATTAATCCTCGTATTCTCGGCCATCACTATCTGCAAAGTCGGTCATCGATACTCACAAAGCTAGCCATCAACTAGCGACTTTCACTCTATTATTGGGTATACTTTTGCTTGGATAGTAAAAAAAGACAAACCTTGTAGTCCGAGTGTTCTCTGTATTTTCCTCTTTACAGAGACAATAATGCAAAACCAGCACCAATCACCAAGTGTAAGTGGGTGTTGCCATGCTTATAGAACCGCGTCCCTGTCGTGCATCACGGTAGTACATCTGTTTCTGTAGTAAGTACAGGAGCCGCACTTCCAGCGAGGAGAGCCATTTTGATTACCGTTGCGCGTCCTCTTTTGGGGGCTGAGGAGGATGCTGCTATTCTTCGAGTCCTCGCATCGGGACAGCTCGCGCAAGGAGAACAGGTCGCGATTTTTGAGCGGCGTTTTGCCGAGCTATGTCGTGTACAAGAGGCCGTCGCTGTTTCCTCAGGGACTGCTGCGCTTTACCTGGCGTTGCTTGCGCATAATATTGGTCGCGGTGACGAAGTGATCACGACTGCTTTTAGTTTTGCTGCCACCGCTAATGTCATCCTGCTCGTTGGAGCTACGCCTGTATTTGTGGATATCGAGCCAGACACCTACACGATTGATCCCATCCAGGTAGAGACGGCTCTTACTCGCCGCACGAAAGCAGTCATACCGGTGCATCTGTATGGTCACCCGTGTGATATGAATCGCCTGGGGCAGCTTGCGGAGGCGTATTCTCTTGTGCTTATCGAAAACGCATCCCATGCGCATGCAGCCGCGATAGACGGAAAGCCAGTTGGGAGTTTTGGGACGGGATGCTTCTCGTTCTATGCGACTAAGAATATGACGACCGGTGAAGGAGGGATGGTCACGACCAATGATCCCGCCATCGCTGAACGGGTGAGACTTTTGCGTAACCAGGGGCAAGAAACGTGCTACTACCATATAGCTCTGGGGTATAACCTGCGCATAACGGAACTGCAAGCGGCCCTTGGCATCGCCCAAATGGAGAAATTAGTGTACTTTACAGAGCGGCGCATTGCCAACGCAGCATTCTTGACGGAACGCCTCACAGGGGCAGTGCAGACCCCTATAGTGCGTCCTGGGTGTCGTCACGTCTACCATCAATATACCATCAGGGTCTCTTCAGATCGGAACGAATGGACGGACAAGTTGCGTGCACAGGGAATTGAGACGGTGGTTCAATTTCCTATTCCAATTCATCAGCAACCTTTCTATCGACGTATGTCCTCTCTGTTTCGCGTCTTAAGCCCAGGTAGAAGGTCGAGCGTGAAAGGTGGGAACCCTTCTGCGCGCCTGCCTGCAACAGAGAGTGCAGCAGAGCAAGTATTGTCGCTCCCTGTGCATCCGGCCCTGAGCGAGGAAGACCTCTCAACGATTGTAAGGGAGGTAGTTGCGCTATGCGAGTGAGAATTGCGGTGATCGGTGCAGGCTCAATGGGGATGAATCATTTGAGGGTGCTGAAAGATTTTGATGAGGAGCAGGTTCAGCTCGTAGGCGTTGCAGAAACCCATGAGCCGAGGCTTAAGCGTGCTGTGAGTCGATTCCATGTTGCGGGCTACGCCGATTACCATCGGATGGTTGAGGAGACGCAACCCGATCTTGTAGCAGTGGTTGTACCCACCTGCTTGCACTTTGAAATAACGTCGTATTTGCTTGACCGCGGGATCAATGTACTGGTCGAAAAACCCATAACTGATACTATCGAGGAAGCACTCGCACTTATTCAGCTTGCTCGTATCCATGAGACCAAGCTTGCTGTTGGGCATGTTGAGCGATTTAACCCGGCGGTTATCGAGGTAAAGCGACGTCTTGTGGCTGACGAGCTCGGTCGGATGTTTCACCTGCTCGCTCGGCGCATTGGCCCATTTCCGCCTCGTATCCGTGATGTCGGCGTTACACTCGATCTTGCAACACACGATATCGATATCATGCGCTATTTGGCAGATGCAGAGGTGGAACATGTCTATGCGGAAACGCAACACCGCGTACACAACACGTATGAGGATTTGCTCCTTGGTGTCCTGCGCTTTTCCAATCATGCCATCGGCATCCTCGATGTGAACTGGTTGACGCCGACGAAGGTACGTGAACTGAGCATCACTGGCGAAAAAGGCATGTATCTCGTCAACTACTTGACTCAAGAGGTGTATTTTTATGAGAACGATTATACGCCCACGACCTGGGATACATTGCGAACGTTCACAGGAGTGAGCGAAGGAACGATGACACGCCTCAAGGTGCAAAAAGCGGAGCCGTTGCAGCTGGAGTATGAAGATGTCATCACCGCCATAGTTGATGATAGACTGCCAACGGTTTCAGGCGAAGATGGTCTGGCTGTCCTGAGAGTCGTACAACAGCTTGTGGGGTCCGCACAAAGGGGCGAACGTGATAAGCAGCAGCCATCGGTAGCGGTGGAGGTGTAAGGGAATGAGTCTTCTATTTTTGTCTAAAAGGTGTAAGGACGGCATTACCATCGAGGAGAAGCTTTTATGATTCCTATTGCACACCCTCCTATGGGTCTTGAGGAAGGGACAGCAATTCTTCGCGTTCTCGCCTCGGGTCAGTTGGCACAAGGGGAGCAAGTTGCTGCTTTTGAGCGTCACTTTGCGGAAGTATGCCAGGTGCAGCATGCAGTGGCCGTCTCTTCGGGAACGGCTGCACTCTACCTTGCTTTATTGGCTCATGGCATTGGTCCAGGTGATGAAGTGATCACCACGGCATTTAGTTTTATTGCGACAGCCAATGCCATTCTAATGGCCGGCGCTACACCGGTTTTTGTCGATATTGAGCCAGATACTTATAACATTGATCCTGATCTAGTCGAAGCTGCTATCACCTCACACACGAAAGCGATTCTGCCGGTTCATCTTTACGGCAATCCATGTGAAATGAAGCGATTGGAGTCCTTAGCGGCAACCAGGCATTTTGTTATCATCGAGGATGCATGTCAAGCACATGCAGCTGCGATCGACGGAAAACCGGTTGGTGGATTTGGGACAGGATGCTTTTCATTCTATGCCACCAAGAACATTACGACAGGTGAAGGCGGAATGGTGACGACCAATGATCCTGTGATTGCTGAGCGAGTGCGCCTCTTACGCAATCATGGGCAACATGAACGCTACTGCCATACGACGTTGGGGTACAACCTCCGTATGACAGATATTCAGGGGGCCCTCGGCCTGATGCAAATCGAGAAGCTGGAGCAGCTTACTGAGCGACGCATTGCCAATGCAGCATTCTTAACGGTACGCCTGAGTGGATCAGTCCAAACACCAGTAGTGCGCCCAGGATATCGTCACGTCTATCACCAATATACCATTCGGGTTCCTGGTAATCGGGACGAATGGGCGATGAAATTGCAGGCCCGAGGGGTTAGTACGGGAGTTCATTACCGCTTTCCCATTCATCAGCAGCCTTTCTATCGGGAATCGGCCGAGAAGTTTCGAATTTCGGGTCCTCGCGAAACGACAAATGCGAAGCACGAAATGAGTGAGCCGCAACTTCCGGTTGCGGAAATGGCTGCAAAGCAGGTATTGTCGCTTCCGGTGCACCCGGCACTGAGTGAGGAAGACCTCTCAACGATTGCAAGGGAGGTACTGGCCCTTTCTGGTTGAAAGTGGCAATAGTGTAGGCTCAATGGAGATGTAACATGCAAGCTAGGTCGCCCACAGTAGCCGTAGTTGGCTTAGGCAAGATTGGTCTGCCGCTCGCTGTGCAGTATGTGCAACATGGCAGACGTGTGATTGGTTGTGACATCAATCCCCAGGTCGTTGAAAAGATCAACGCCGGGCAATCCCATATCCAGGAGGAACCAGAACTTGTTGCTGGGGTTACCCATGCTGTTTCCAGCGGCTTGCTTTCCGCGACGCTTAATACGGCTGAGGCAGTGCGTCAAGCTGGGGTTGTGGTCGTCGTTGTACCAGTTATCATCGACGCAAACCACGAGGTAAACTTCGAAGCGATTGACGCTGCCACGAAAGCTATTGGAGCAGGATTGCAACCTGGCACACTTGTCATCTATGAAACGACCTTGCCAGTTGGGGTGACGGCCAGGCGGTTTAGTCAGATTCTCGAACATACAGCAAACTTCAAAGCTGGTCAAGACTTTTCTCTTGCGTATAGCCCGGAGCGTGTCTCGTCCGGCTACATCTTCCGCGACCTGCTTATCTATCCTAAGGTGGTGGGTGGCATTGATGACCAGAGTACTGCTGCGGCAGTTGCATTTTATCGATCAGTGCTTGACGCCGATATTATCACGATGGCTTCAACTGATGAGGCCGAATTTGTCAAACTCATTGAAACGACCTACCGTGATGTCAACATTGCCCTGGCTAATGAGTTCGCATGCTATGCTGATGCTCATGGGCTCAATGTCGCGGCGGCAATCACGGCGGCAAATACCCAGCCTTATTCGCATATTCACACGCCTGGGGTCGGTGTTGGTGGCCATTGTATCCCCGTCTACCCCTACTTCCTTTTAACTGGCTTAGATGATAGACACATTCAAATTTATGGACCCGAACTGCCAATGCTCAGGTTACCGCGTCATGCACGGCGCATCAACGATGCAATGGCTGAGTATGCAGTGAGTCGAATCGAGGCAATCATTGGATCGTTAGCTCACCAGTCTGTCCTTATTCTGGGGGTGACCTACCGAGGGGATGTGCGTGAAACTGCATTCACGAGCGCGAAGTTGCTCAAGAATGCGCTCTTAGCGTGTGGTGCGGCAGTATATATTGATGATCCCCTATTTAGTCGTGACGAGTTACGTGCGTTAGGGTATACTCCTTTCACTCCAGAGATTGAGGGTAAGATATCTGCCATTATTCTCCAGGCGAATCACCAGGTATATCAGCTGTTCGATTTCAGCCGCTTTGTATCTTGTCAGGTTGTGCTTGATGGCCGCAATGCGATCAGCCGTGAAAAGATAGAAGCACTAGGCATGCACTATATCGCCATCGGCGATGGCAATCGGAGAATACCCAAGACCCGGAGGGAGGAACACCACGTCGTCTCCTTAGCCTTTCATAGAGGAGGGGACAGATAATGCGGTTGGCATCAATTGTAGGGGCTCGTCCTCAGTTCATTAAGCTTGCACCGGTAAGTCATGCACTACGGCAGTGGCATGAGGAAATCATCATCCATACAGGGCAGCATTACGATTATGAGATGTCGGCGCTCTTCTTTGATGAATTGGCGATCCCTACTCCGGAATATCATCTTGGAGTTGGTTCTGGATCGCACGGAGCACAGACGGGTCGCATGCTCGAGGCTATCGAGCAGGTTCTTATGAAAGAGCGCCCGGACTGGGTGATTGTATATGGAGATACAAACTCTACGCTTGCTGGTGCCCTGGCAGCGGCAAAGCTGCATATTCCTATTGCGCATGTTGAAGCAGGGCTACGCAGCTTTAACCGGACAATGCCTGAAGAGATCAACCGTGTTGTGACTGACCACCTCTCAGATCGCCTGTTTTGTCCAACCGAAACGGCTCGCAGACATGTGAACAACGAAGGCATCACCCAAGGGGTCGAGGTAGTGGGAGATGTCATGTATGACATGCTGCTGCAAATCCTGCCGAAGATTCATGCCCGTGCGCAGACGCTCTTGCCCGCGTTGGAAGTTACGCCGCAAGGCTATCTGCTGGTGACCGTGCATCGTGCCGCCAATACCGATGACCCAGTAGTTATGCAGGCTATTGCGTGTGCGCTGAACAAACTGGAGATGCCCGTTATTTTTCCCGTCCACCCGCGCACGCGTGCCTGCCTGGAGCGCTATGACATTGTCTGGAGAAAACATATCCGATTGATCGAGCCTGTTGGATATATCGATATGTTGGCGCTGGAAAAGGCTGCTTATCGCATTCTTACTGATTCAGGAGGCATACAAAAAGAGGCATTTTTGCTGGGGGTGCCCTGTGTGACGCTGCGCGAAGAGACAGAATGGCCTGAAACGATGGAAGCTGGATGGAATGTGTTGGTTGGAAGCCATAAACACGCGATCGTGGAGGCTGTCGGTCGGTCGATGCCGAAGCCTGCGCAACAGAATCCATTTGGGGACGGTGATGCTGCGATACGTATTGCACGAAGTTTTAGGTGCCAATGCACGTCAGAGCTTGAAAGTAAGGGATGAGATAATGACACATATTCTCTTTGTTACTCCCTACTACCCGCCAGAAATAACAGCCCCTGCTGTGCGCATCGGTGAGACCGCCATGCGCCTTGTAAAGCGAGGGCATCAAGTGACTGTGCTGACAACTTTCCCCAACTTCCCTACAGGTATCGTCCCACCAGAGTATCGTGGTCGTGTGATCCAACATGAGATGCATGATGGGGTTCGTATTGTGCGCGTGTGGAGTTACTTCAGCCCGAACAAAGGCTTTCTCCGCCGCATTTTAGCGCAGCTTTCCTTTGGATGCTTAGCACCCTTTCTCGGATGGAAGGCTATTGGTCGCCCAGATGTGATTATTGTCGAGTCTCCGCCTCTCTTCGATGCCATTGCCGGGTGCCTACTGGCTTTCTTCAAGCGGCGTCCATTTATCTTTACGGTCGCTGATCTCTGGCCCGAGGCTGCGATTCAGATGGGCATATTGAGTAATCGAGTCTTAATCCGACTTTCTGAATGGTTAGAATGGTCAACCTATCAGCGGGCTAGTTTAGTTTGGGTTGTGTCGGAAGGGGTTCGTGACCTGCTTATTCAACGTGGACTTTCTCCAGAACGCATTTTTCTCTTGACGAATGGCGTCGATTCTGCTTTGTTTCGCCCGTTGCCACAAGCACAAGCCCGTGCCGAGCTTGGCTGGGATGATCGCTTTACTGTCCTTTATGCAGGTACCCTTGGCCTAGCACAGGGGCTGTTCACTATACTTGATGCTGCAGAGCAAATGCAAGATCAGCCTGATATACATATCATTCTTGTCGGAGATGGTGCAATAAAGGATGATCTGGTGGCACAAGCTCAGAGACGCGGTCTCAAAAATGTCACGTTCCTAGACTTTCAGCCACATGATCGGCTGCCACTGCTCTTGGCTGCGGCTGATGCATGCTTAGTTCCTCTACGTAAAGTGGCATTGTTCGAAACCACGTTGCCTGTGAAGATGTTTGAAGTAATGGCTTGTGCTCGTCCTATGTTGTTATGTGCAGAAGGTAAAGCTCGTCAACTCGCAGAGCAAGAGGCAGGAGCAGCGATCTATGTAGAACCGGAGAATGCTACCGAACTTGTATTTGCGATCCTGTACCTGCGTGAGCATCCTGAAGAAGCTGAGTTGTTAGGACAGCGTGGACGTGCGTTTGTGGAGGCTCGATTTGATCGTGATCAGCTTACTATAGCACTCGAAGCACGCATTGCGATGCTGCTTGGAAAGAAAGTGCCTGCCTCTAGGTCCACCAAACCTACTCCTGTAGGCACAACCGTAGAGAAGGGCCAGTGATAGGATCGATTCAATCTGTTTTGATGTTTTGGGAAGCAAGTAAGTAAAATCCTCAGGAGGAGGCGAATCATGCAAGCAGGTCTTGAGCCTGATATACCCCTAATGTCTCCACAGCGCCTACCAGTGCTCTATCTCTGCTGGCGCAAGGTGATGGATCTCACTTTTGGACTCCTTGGCTTAGTAGTACTGATCTTGATGCTGCCTATACTAGCAGTGCTCATCTATGTCGACTCATCAGGCCCGATCTTTTACAGTCAAGAACGCGTAGGGTATCAGGGACGAAAGTTTCGTATGCACAAGTTCCGTTCGATGCGAACCGATGCAGAGCGAGCAGGGCACCCGGGATGGACAATCGAGCAGGATCCTCGAGTGACACGAGTTGGACGATTCTTGCGTGCTTTGCACCTGGATGAGTTGCCGCAGATGTTCAATATCCTGCGTGGTGAGATGAGTCTGATAGGACCACGCCCAGAGCGAGAAGAGTATGCCCTTGAACTGGAAAAAGCCAATCCGCTGTATCGCAACCGCCTGGCTGTCAAACCTGGACTGACTGGCTGGGCGCAAGTGAACTATGGATATGGCAGTACCAGCAAAGACGAGCTGGAAAAGTTGCCATACGATCTCTACTACATCGGACATCAGTCATTCATATTTGATATCGTGATTCTCTTTAAGACAATCGTTGAGGTGGTAAGCTGCCATGGACAATAACACTCTCTTAACTCTAGAGAAAAAAAGTAAGAGGTCCCCGCGGACAACCTTTCTCCCGTTTGCTTTGCCTCACATCACGCAGGCAGAGATCGACGAGGTGGTTGATACCCTGCGCTCCGGTTGGCTAACCACTGGTCCTAAAACCAAGCGTTTTGAGCGTGAGTTCGCCGAGCGAGTTGGTGCATCTCATGCACTCGCCGTCAACTCCGCTACCGCCGCGATGCATCTTGCGCTTGATGCAGTTGGCCTACAGCCTGGTGATGAGGTTATCGTGCCGGTCTACACGTTCACGGCTACTGCTGAGGTCGTTGTGTACTTCCCTGCGCGACCAGTCTTTGTCGATGTTGATCCTATCACCTGCAATCTTGACGCTGCTCAACTGGAAAAGCATATCACCTCGCGAACACGAGCGATCATGGTTGTCCACATAGCTGGGTTGCCTGCCGAGATGGACGCCATCCTCGCTATCGCTCGAGCGCATGGACTTCCGGTCATCGAAGATGCAGCCCACGCTTTTCCTGCAAAATATAAAGGTCGGGTGATCGGCTCCATCAGCGATTTGACCGCATTCAGCTTTTACGCAACGAAGACTCTATCCACTGGTGAAGGCGGTATGCTCACCACAGCGAACCCCGAGTATGCCGAGCGTGCCGCGATCATGGCCTTTCATGGCATCGACCGCGATGCGTGGAAGCGCTATAGTGCCGAGGGGTCCTGGTACTATGAGGTGCTACAAGCTGGCTACAAATATAATATGACTGATCTTGCCGCTGCCATTGGCTTACATCAATTGGCTCGCAGTGAGTGGCTGCTGGAACGGCGTTGTGCTATAGCGCAACGCTATAGCAATGCCTTTTCGCACTTGCCTGAGATCGAGACGCCACCCAATCCAGCACATGTGGAGCATGTCTGGCATCTGTATATCTTGCGTTTGCGGTTAGAACGTCTCACTATCACACGTGATGCATTTATTCAGGCTCTTAAGCAAGCGAAAATCGGTACGAGTGTCCATTTTATCCCGCTTCACTTGCATCCTTTCTATCGCGACACGTACCAATTGGCTGCCGATGACTTCCCGGTTGCTCTACATGCCTATCGACGGGCTATATCGCTGCCGATTTACCCTGGCATGACAGACGAAGATGTCGAAGATGTCATCGCAGCAGTTGAACAGATCGTTGCGACTCATAAAAGATGAAAGGGAACATAATGCCCATCATTCGCGTAATATAAATGCAAAACCGCCTGGAGAGGAGATCGCCACAGCAGAGCTTCCGTTTACCTCTTCAGGAGGAACTGGCTTGCCACCTGACCACGCGATACTATAGCGGATGATGGGTAATGTGATGAACTTTTTTAAGTTCCTATTGAAAAGGGGCATTGTTTGAAGAGTGTTGGTTATAAGGAGTTGATTATGTTAAAGCCTTCAGTGCTCGTGACAGGCGGCAATGGTTATCTTGGGTCCATTCTAGCAGAGGAACTGGATGTTCTAGGATATCAAACTATCGTTTTCGATAATTGCCTCACCTCTCTGAACTTTCCCTCTGGTCTTAAAGATAGCAATGTGTCGTATGTTTGGGGGGACGTGCGTGATCCAAGTGATCTAGAATCGGCCTTGAAGGGCATAGATGCTGTGGTTCACTTAGCGGGCATGGTAGGTGATCCGGCCTGCAATGCTGATCCTCATTTAGCATGGGATATCAACTACTTAGGGACCATCAGTTTAGCACAGGCATGTCGCAGGGTCGGCATCAGGCGCTTCGTTTTTGCTTCGTCTTGTAGCAACTATGGCTTGCACAACCATCAGGACGTCGATGAAATGGCACCGCTCAATCCTCAATCGATTTACGCCCAGACCAAGATTCAATCCGAGCACTATTTGCTTTCTTTACGCGATGAAACATTTTCTCCTTGCATTCTGCGTTTTGCGACCTTGTATGGACTGTCGCCTCGCATGCGCTTTGATCTGGCTGTTAACATTATGACGATCAAGGCGGCATTGGAGAACGAAGTAACAGTGTATGGGGGAGATCAATGGCGGCCATTCCTCCATGTACGTGATGCTGCCCGAGCAATCGTGCATGTGCTCGAGCAACCGTCGTCCGGTACTTCGGCTGAGATATACAACTGTGGGTCTGAGACGGAGAACTACCGTCTCAAAGAGCTTGGTCAGCTTATTGTGCAGGAAGTCCCCTATGCCAAGTTATATGTGGTGCCAGAGAAGGTGGATAAGCGTAGCTATCGTATAAACTTCGCCCATATCCAGCGTGATCTCAATTTCAGATGCACGTATCGGGTAATCGATGGTGTCCGGGAAATCCTAGGGGCCGCACGGGCAGGCTTGTATCAAGACTTCACCCTGGCTAAGTATAGCAACTACAAGATGATACTTAGTTATACCCAGCAGACAGCTGAACTAGTGCCTCAGTAAAGCTTGCCTTAGATCAGTGGAGGATAAACCTACACTTAGCACTTTTGGAACTTAGCCGCGAGAAGACTAATTCAGCCAAGGAAGGGTATCTGAGATAGATGTCAAGGGCTGATCACTTAAGGCAGACTATATATGAGAAACTACAAGTGCGTAGCTGGCCAATCAGGAGGAAGAGACAATGACGTTTGAACAATACTGGACCATTCTCGTAAAGCGGTGGAAGCTGATCCTCACCTGCTTCGTAGTAGTAGGGCTGGGCGCATATCTTGGAAGCAAATTGATGACTCCGCTCTATCAATCATCGGCACTTGTCCAGGTCACCATTCGTTCGAGTAATAATAATCAGGCAGATTACAACAGCTTGCTTGCCAGCGACGAACTTGTAGGTACGGAGGCGCAGTTGGCGACAAGTGATACCGTGCTTCGTGCTGTAGCCTCGAACTATCCTGGTTTGACTCCCCAAGCGCTAGCGAAAGAGGTGACAGCTGCATCTAAGCTGAATACGCAACTGTTTGAGATAGACGTACTGGATGCAAGCCCGACACGGGCCGCAGAGCTCGCAAACGATATTGCTGTAGCTTTGATCAAACAGCAACTTCAAGTAACGCAACTAGAAAATAGTCGAGCACAGCAACAACTTCAGCAAGACCTCGATGCTACTCAGCGCCAGATTAATGCTACCAGCATCCAGATTGCCGCGTTGCAGGCAAAGGGAGGAAATCAGGCACAGATAGCTGTCTTGCAAATTCAACTGAGTGGGCTGCAGCAGCACTACAGTCAGTGGCAGACGGCATTAGCGCAGCTTGCGTTGACACAGGCGCAAAATGCTAATTTTCTACGCGTAGCCCAGGTTGCAGAGCCTAACCCAAAACCTGTGCAACCGAATGTACTGCTCAATACCAGTATAGGCCTAGTGGCAGGCTTATTACTGGGGATGTTGCTGGCGGTGGTGTTTGAGCAATTAGACACACGTGTTCGTACACCAGAGGCTCTCAGCGAATTGTTGGACTGGCCGGTTCTGGCGACAATCTGGCATGCACGCCCTTCTAAAAAAGAGGATGTCTTTAATCCAACCGGGCATGACAGCAACGTCGAGGGCTATCGCATTTTACGTACCAACATTGGGTTCTCGAGCATAGACAGGCCGCTGCATTCCTTGGTGGTCACCAGTCCTATGCCCCGTGATGGCAAGAGCGCGATCGCAGCCAACCTGGCGATTTTTATGGCCAAGGCGGGTAAAACGACGCTCCTTATCGATGCTGACCTGCGTCACCCGGCTCTGCATGATCTATTTGGACTCTCAGCCGACAAGATGGGCCTGAGCAATGCCGTGCTGGCGTTCAGTATGCCCGAAATACCCGAAACTCCTCCATTAGCCTTTAGCATGCCAGATATGCCCGGCACGCCTGGTAAACCTACTATACCCAATACTCATTCTAGTTCTCGGCTTCACCCCGCTATGCTGCAACCGACGGGGGCATTAACTGCAATCAGCTTGTCACTTGAGCCTTTCGTCCACTCGGTAGGCATTCCAAACTTGTGGGTTATGCCTTCTGGGCCGCTGCCACCAAATCCTCCAGAGTTGCTTGATTCGAAAGCTATGCAGCGCCTGCTTGCAGTAATTGCCAATTATAAGGTCGAGGTAGTTATCTTCGATACTTCTCCTGTGCTCGGTCTCTCAGATGTCAGCATCCTGGCCTCAAAGATGGATGGCACCCTAGTCGTGGTGGATATCACGCATGCTCATAGAAAGAATCTCAAGCAGATGAGAGCGCTGCTAGTACAGGCTGGCGCTCATGTGCTTGGCTGTGTCGTGAATAATCAGCGTCACGGTCGCCATGATACGGTCTATTCCTACTACTACCAAAGTGATGAGCAGAACGGGCAGAACGGTAGGAAGAATCATAACACAGGAAAAAAGGACTCTCCTGTGAACGTCTTCAAGCAGCCTGAAATGCAGAAAGGTGATGGGAATCCCGGCATGCAAGACATGAACCATCCTGCAAGGCAGTCAGACTAGACCTATCTGGCAGTAGGAAAGGTGGACAACATGAAAGTGGAAAATAGGCAAAGAGTACAAGGCAATCAGAAGTTTGAAACGTGTCCGGCAGCGATTATCAACAACGAGGCGTGTAGTCTTGTACCGTCGAGAAAAGCCAGATTCTCTGGGAGAGTAGAACGATGATAAGAAGCTATCTGTGGAATAGAGAAATCACAAGAGACAGAGAATGGAGAACGATTTGGCATTTCTTGCTGGTGGCGCTGCTGATTGCGCTGCTACTGGGGGGGGTGTTGATTGCGCTGCTGTTGGGGGGGAAGTTTGGACACCCTGGCCTTTATGTAGTAGGGGGTATCATCGGGCTCTTTTTTATGACCATCATCATTATCCTTCGACAGGACGAATTAGCTGTAGTGTTTATTATTGCGGTCCATTTGTACGTTGATTGGTACTTGGGGCAATATTATATTGCGCTAATAACGACGCTTGCGTTGCTGATAATCTTCTATGCGGCTCGATCCCCTCGGCATCGCTGGGCAAAACCACCCGCTTTATGGCTATGGGGTCTGTTTCTTGTGCTTACTATTGCCCCGGCAATTCAAGGAGCCGCTTATCAAGGAGCCGCAGCCGCTTCTCTCGATGAGGCCGGTTTCTATTATCCCAATCTCATTTTTGGTGCCTTGATCTTCTTCTGGCTAGGGACGGTTATCGCCCTGGATGATGTAGCCGTTCGGCGCTTGTTCAAACTGCTTGCCGGCTTTGGTACGCTTATCGCTGTACATACTATTATCCAGGAGACTACCGGGACGTTTTTGTTCGCGACATCGTCCCATGATGCGTTGCTTGCAAGTGTGTCAGACTATCAAATAGGTGTGGACGGTGCGCACCGCGCCGGCTCGTTCTTTGTGGATCCCAATTGGAATGGTGCCTTTTTCGCTACAATGCTCTTTATTTCCCTGGGACTCTTCGCTGAAAGTTCATCCTTCCTGGGAAAAGCTCTCTACCTTGCTGAGGCATTCCTCATGCTGCCTGCTCTGCTTTTTACCTATAGCAATGGTTCATGGGTAAGCGCAGCTGCAAGCTTTATCATTTTCGTCCTATTTGTTGGACGCGCTCGCTATCGCGTCCTGCTTCCCTTATTCGTCGGGGTGGCTGCAATCGTGCTGGTAGTATTTTTCCCATCGCAGGTTGCTCTCCAACTCCAGCACGCAGCAGCGCCGAATGAACTGTCGTTGCGTGTTGGTGTCTGGCAGACGGCAATACGGGTGATACGTGCTTTCCCCTTGGCAGGGGTTGGTCTGAGTCACTATATCTATCAGGATGTTGCTAACCCGTATCGCGTACCAGCACAATATGTCCCTGAAGATCATCCTCACGATTCGTACCTGGAATGGGGCGCTATGGCTGGTCTCCCTGTCCTTCTCGTGTTTGTGGCTCTCCTTTTATTCGCCTTGTGGCTGGCCATACGAAATTGGGCACTAGCTGATATACGCACACGCTCCCTGCTAGGCGGTGGTATAGCGGCGGTAATGGCGTTGAGCATCAACAGCGTGAGTATCAACGGTTGGACGCTGCCTCCCTTGGCTGCACTAGGTTGGCTGATTCTTGGAGCTATCGCATCTCCTTTACTCAGGAAAAGCCGCTATCACGAAGTAATCAAGAAGAAGATTTCTTAAGCAGATTTGGAGAAGCTTTCTATGTCCATACACAAGAACCTGATAAATAGCGCTGGACAATTAGCGGATGGAAAGCATGCTTCCGGATTGTCTCCGTACCCCTTTGATATGTCACTCTTCCTTGCTCTGCCAGAGATTACTCTGAATGCAACCGGGGTGCCTTACAATGCGAAGCCAGCAGGATATCATCCAACCATTATTGCGCAGTATGCTCTCGCCCATTGGAACCAGTATCTTGCAACCAATTCTGAGTATCATCGTGAGGCTTTCCTGGCGCAGGCTTATTGGCTTGTTGAGCATGAAGTAGGCATCGGTGACGATGCTGGGGGATGGCCAATCTCTTTTCCTCACCCCGATGTATATACAAAAGGTTCCTGGTTGTCCGCACTTACGCAAGGCAATGCCATCTCTGTACTAGTGCGAGCCTATCAGCTTACTCACGATGCATTATTTGTTGAGGTAGCGCGTCGTGCTGTCCGCACCTTTGAACGAGATATTCTTGATGGTGGTGTCAGTACGCCTGTAGGCGGCGATGGTGTCTTCTTCGAAGAGGTAGCTGTCTATCCAGCAGCGCACATGCTCAACGGCTTTATATTCGCACTCATTGGACTGTATGATTATGTAGCGCTTACCAATGATGCCCAGATTGAAAAGCTCATCGAGCGTAGCCTTAAGACTATGCACAGCTTCTTGGATGAATTTGATGCCGGATTCTGGACGCGCACTGATCTGCTCCATCGACGACTTGCTTCTCCTTCCCATCTTACTTTACAGATTGTGCTTCTTAAAGCGTTAGCTAGAATATCTGGCTGTGAACATTGCTCTACTTTGGCATCTCGTTGGGAGGGCTATCACTATAGATTCGCATCTCGCCTGCGTTGTCTCATTGCTAGCCGCTTTGGCCACTTTGGTCATGCTTTCTGGAGCCACATTCGAAGTAAGCTTTTCCCTAGATTTCAAGATTCGGGCTTTACGCGAGTTTGCGTTCCCGTTTATGGATTTCCCGTGACCGGTGGCACGCGTGCTGTCCTGGCCGGAGTTGCTCGAGTCACTGCCGATATGTGGCAACTTGAGTATGTGACGCAGTCTGTTGGTCCACATCCAGAAGGGTTTGTCATTCATCGTTTTGGTACTAGAAGAATGGCTCCATGGCAATTTCCAGCTGTTTGGCTCTATACCTTGGCAGGATTCCGCAAGCTCATCTTGCTTCTGCATCGTGGGGCTAACTATCATGTCATTTTGCCACAAGATGGTGTCTACACTGCCGCCTTTAGTGCATTAGCAGCTAAGCTGGCCAGTGCAAGAGTGGTGTGCATTGATCATGGTAACCTGACGTTGGTTAAGAGTCGTACCTATCGTACTGAGCGTATAAAAACCATTGCAACAAAGGGTTGGTCCTGGCCTCGTCGCCTCTTTGCTCGTTTGCGGTATGTGTGGTATTGGCCTTCTCTCTACCTGTTTGCGAAGGTCGCTATTCGCTTTGTTGATCATTTCCTGATACCCGGTGTTGTGGGCGATGGAGTAGAAGAAAGCTGTAAGCGACTCGGCCTGCATCCAAGTCGTATTACTCGTTTTGCGAGTATGATCGACATCGACTGTCATGTCGTACCCGATGCTGCATCTAGAGCGAGCATGCGGGCGGAAAAAGGCATTGCGATCGATACTATCGTGATTAGCCTGATTTGTCGACTCGCGCCTGAGAAAGGCATAGACATCGCATTGGAGGCTATAAGCTTGGCCTTCTCGGAGCTGTCTCCTGGAGTATGTAAGCGAATCCGAATCATCATTGCTGGCGATGGATCACTCCGTAAACACGTAGAAGAGGAAATTATTAGGCGCGGATTAAGCCAGAACTGTGTGCTTTGGGGAGAAACCTCTGCAGCAGATGTGATTACGCTGCTTGGCCTCACTAACGTTTTCCTGTACACAAGTACGCGGGGAGCATGTTTTTCTATGGGCGTTTTGGAGGCGATGGCATCTGGTTGTGCAGTCATTGCTTCCACCGCGCCCATGTCAAATGCGCATTTACTCGCTGAAGGTCGTGGTATCGCTGTATCTCCTGGAGATGGTGAGCAGACTGCTATGGCTCTTGTACGGCTTTTGAAAGACCTGGAACTCTGCCGCCAGATGGGAAGATTGGCCAGAGAGTATATTGCAGAGCAACACAGTCCTGCTATGTTCAGGAGAACCTTAATGCGAGCAACCTATTGGTCGGCATTAGATGAGATTTTAAGTCTGAAAATGGGGAGTGAAAGATGACAATGGTATCATCATGGTATGATGCTCTGGTAGTTCCCCTACTGTTATGGTGAGAGGAGCACAGATATGAGTGAGCTATCCCGAAGCGAGTCTATCTGGCGTACACTTCCTCTGATCGGCTACATCGTTTCAGAATGGCAGCTTTGGTATGCAGAACGGGCGGCGCCCTGCTATGGTCTGGCGCCAATGCCAAAGGACGCCTCCGATCTACCACCCTATCCCATAGATATGTGGCCTGTTCTGTCTTTGCCGTTTGGCTTCTTAGATGAAGCAGGAGTGCCCTATACATGCGCGACCACATCGTTCCCTGCTGGATACCATCCGACGGATATCGCGCAATATGCGCTTGCCCATTGGAATGCCTATCTTTCAACAGGAGATGAAAAGCACAGGCAGTCCTTCATGATCCAGGCGGATTGGCTGGTGGCACATGAGTCTCGCATGCACGACGATGCAGGCGGCTGGCCTTTTACTTTCCCCTATCACAAGTATTATGTTAGGGTACCATGGCTGTCCGCCTTGACGCAGGGAAATGGCATCTCGGTGCTTGTACGTGCCTACCGACTGACTGGGAAGGAAGTCTTTCTGCAGGTCGCTCGTCGTGCTGTCCGTACCTTTGAGCTGGATATTCGCGATGGCGGCGTAAGTACACCTATTGGTGATGATGGTGTTTTCTTTGAAGAGTATGCTGCCTATCCAACTGCGCACGTTCTCAATGGGTATATTTTCTCACTCTTCGGATTGTACGATTATGTCGCTCTCACTGGCGATGCCCAAATTGCCACGCTCATTCAGCGTAGCCTCGTCGCGATGCATACTATTATAAATGAATATGATATGGGGTATTGGTCACGCTACGACCTGCTATATAGGCACCCAGCTTCCCTGTTCTATCATGACCAGCACGCGGTGCTGCTTACAGTCCTCTCCAGGTACTCTGATTGTAAGCATTGTGTGGCACTAGCAGCACGATGGGCAGGGTACCAACACGGTCACTGGCGCCGATTGAGATACTTCATCGCTAGCCGTATTGCCCGCTATTACCGTGGGCTCCGACGTAAAGGAATCCGAGGTGCATTCTTTCGTATACTCAGGGCAGAAGAGCAAATCGCGTCCGAAAGTGTCAATCATTTTACAGAACTTGGCTCCAGAAATAGGAAGGTTTCTCGATGAGCAGGCTCGCAGAAGAATCCAACCAAAGGGACATTCCCAGTTCACAGCCGCTTAAAAAGGTTGTGTTCGAGCCATTGCCTACAACTCCCCTCCCTGACCTGAGCAATGATCAGGCGCTCCCGGATGAAGCCGAGGGGTGGAATCTTTGGGCCATTGATGAGATACCTACAGTGGCCTTGCCGATCACTAAGGCGGAGCACGCGGAGAACACTGCACCATCGTCACGTCAAGCGCCTGCTACTGGCACAGAGAGCCTTGTTGCGCCACTCCGCGACCTCATTAAGAGTTCGGGGTTGTATGCCATCTCCTCCGTGACACTTCCGCTCATCTCCCTGGTACTTGCGCCATTTTTAACACATGCTCTCTCTCCTACTGATTATGGCATCCTCACGATCCTGAACACTCTTATTAGCCTGAGTGCCGGCATAACGCAACTCGGCCTGAGTTCTGCATTTTTTCGTGCATACGGGTACGATTACACTTCTAGCGCCGATCGGCGCTACGTGCTCGGCACAGTGCTCATCCTCCTCTGTCTCGTCTCGCTTCCAACTGTAATCGCGGCTGCAATTACGGCTCCGTTCCTTGCACATCTTTTGTTCGGTCAACCATCGCTCGGTGGCTTTGTCGTCTTAGCTACCGGAGTTGTACTCCTGCAGAATCTCTCCGTTCCGGGCCTTGCCTGGTTGCGTGCAGAAAGCCGTGCGCTTTCCTACTCTCTACTGTCGATCGGCAATTTGCTGATCACTTTGATCGCCAACATTCTTCTGGTGGGTGTGCTGCACCTTGGTCTAGCTGGCTCACTTCTCGCAACCGGTTGTGGGTATGCCAGCGTGATCATTTGCACGCTACCTATCATTTTGCTCCACGCAGTTCTCAGGATGCGTGCTGATATTGTGCGGAATCTTCTCGCCTTTGGAATACCCATCATCTTCAACTTTATTTCCTACTGGGAGCTGCAACTTGCTGACCGTTACCTGCTCAGCATCTTTAGTTCGCTGGCAGAAACAGCCAGGTACGGCGTGGCTTATACCTTAGGATCGGCTATATCCATCGTTGTCCTGGGACCCTTCACGCTAGCCTGGCCTGCAGCTCTGTTTTCCATTGCAAAGCGTGAAGATGCCGCTCAAATCTACAAGCTCGTGTTTCGCTGGTTTAGTCTGTTCCTGCTTTTCACTGCATTCGGCTTGTCGCTCGCCGGAACAATATTGCTCCACTGGCTTTTCCCGGTGAGCTATCACTCAGGGGCCGATATCATCCCTGTCGTAGCTGTATCGCTTGCATTTTTTGGGCTCTACTATGTTTTCGGTGTTGGCATAAGCATAACGCGAAAGACATGGTTGACTCCCATTCTCCTGGCTGTTGCTGCCCTTGTCAACGTGGCCCTGAACCTGGTCTTGATTCCCCATTATGGGGCAATGGGGGCGGCCGCATCAACGCTTATCGCCTACGTAGTGCTTGTTGCGATCAACTACATCGTGAATCAGCGTCTCTATCCTGTCCCATTTGAGATTGGTATTTTTCTGATTGCTTTGCTGGTTGGTACTGCCCTCTACATTGGGAGCGATATTTTGGGGCGCGGCTTTGGAACATATGGAGCCTGGGGCATCTCAGCCTGTACTCTTATTCTCTACGGCGGATGTCTTGCGCTGCTTGGCAAGCTACTGACAAAAAATCACTAAGTGTACAGATTGATAGACATTGGAGGATTCTTTAACTATGAAAGCTGTATCCGGAACTGATGCCCCTGTAGTCAGAGGATCTGCTACTGCGTCATCATCTATCAAGGTGTGTATGCACGTCCTGGGGACTGCACGTACTGATGCGCGGGTAATGCGTGAGGCAACTGCGCTTGCAAAAGAAGGGTACTCTGTCTCTATTGTTGATGTTGAAAGCGATCGTACTCATCCTGTCGAGGAAGAGATTCGCGGCATCCGTGTGAAACATATTATGATGCCCAGCTGGTTTGTCTCTACTCGCTTCAAGCCCTGGTTTCTTGCCAAGGCGACATGGATGCTCATTTGTGGCATCCTCCGATTGATACGTACACCTGCGGACATCTATCATGCACATGATGAGCAGGCTCTACCGGCGTGTTACATTGTAGCACGCTTACGCCACAAACTACTCATCTTTGATGCTCATGAATTTCCTTTTTCTGAAAAGAGTGTGACACGTTGGCGTCGGCTTCATGCGCTAGCAGTAAGCCTTGTTGCTCGCATGGCACCATACTGCAGAGGAATTATTACCGTCTCGCAGCCTATTGCACAGGAGATTCATCGCCTCTATCGCGGCCCAGAAGTCACGGTGATTCGTAATATTCCCATGTATCGCACAGTTCAAAGAACTGACCGATTACGAGAATATCTTGGTTTGAGTCCAGAGACACGTATTGCTCTTTATCAGGGCAATTTAAAGCATGACCGGGAACTCGATCGACTGATCCGTGCGGCAGTATTTTTAGAACGGGACATCGTCATCGTGATGATGGGCAAAGGATCTAAAGAGACCTTGTCTGAACTCCAGATGCTTATTGCCAATGAAGGAGTTGGCGATCGCGTCAAAATCATTCCACCCGTTCCCTATGAAGAACTTTTGGATTGGACCGCCTCGGCGGATATCGGCTTAATCATCTACTCACAAGATTACTCACCAAATGTACGGATGTGCCTGCCAAACAAATTCTTTGAATATCTGATGGCTGGTCTACCCATCCTCTCTTCCCAACTTGATGTCGTTGCAGACATAAGCAGAACATATGATGTTGGACAGGTGGTGTCATCGCTTACACCGGCAGATATTGCTGCCGCAATCAACACAATGTTGGCTGATCCCGTTGCTCTTGATCGTATGCGTCTCAATGCGTTGGAATCAGCCCAGCGTGTTTTCAATTGGGAAAAGGAACTTCAGCAGCTCATTCACCTCTACGATGATATTCTCACAAAGCGAGACAAGCAATAGGGAGAGGGAAAAAACATGCGCCGCTATAAACGTTTCCTGGCAAGCTCCAATAACGGAGACCCATAGTAGAGAAGACTGACAGAAGCAAAGGTGTCTGTATTCCTTTAGGAGGATTGGTATTATGAAACTAGAGTCAAGTATTGACGCTGGAGCGGCGCAAGATGCTGCCGCTGCTCCAACACCTATCAAGGTATGCATGCATGTCCTGAAAGAAGCACGCGATGATGTCCGGGCGATACGCGCAGCAACTGCCCTTATCGAAGCAGGGTACGCTGTTTCCGTTGTGGATATTGAAGCGAGCAGTAGGGTGCCTTCAGAGGAAGATATTTGGGGTATCCACGTGCAGCATCTAAAAGTGCCAAGTTGGCATACTTCCAGGCGCTTTGAACTGTGGTTTTTCATCAAAGCGGTGCAGGTACTCTTTCTCGGTGTGCTTCGATTAATTAAGACCCGTGCTGATATCTACCATGCATGCGAGTTAACAGCATTGCCAGCGAGCTTCATTGCAGCAACATTGCGTCGTAAGCCGCTCATCTTTGAGATCTATGATCTACAATTTCCTGTTCCTGGCACGCGCGTGGGATTCTGGCGTCGATTAGCCTGGTTAGTAACACTGCTTCACGCCGTAATATTACCTCGCTGTGCGGCAGTAATTGTTACCTCGCCCCTGCATGCCCAGGAAATTCGTAACCGCTTTCATCCTAAGGAAATAGCGCTGGTTCGTAATATCCCGATGTACCGGGAGGTTCCTAAGAGTGATCATATGCGGCGATACCTTGGCCTGGGGCCAGAAACGCGTATCGCCCTATTTCATGGCATGTTGCATGCTGGTCGCGAACTCAATAGGCTGATCCACGCTGCTAAATACCTGGAGCAGGATATCGTCATAGTGTTGAGGGGTAAAAGTGAAGGAGCAACTCAGGCTCAACTTGAAGCGCTCATCGCCAGTGAAGGAGTTGCTGACCGCGTTAAAATCACTCCGTTTGTTCCCTTTGAAGTAATGTTGGACTGGACAGCTTCGGCAGATATTGGCCTGATCATTTACCGCCCGGACTACTCGTTGAATATGCGGACGCTTCTCCCTAACAAACTCTTTGAGTACTTGATGGCTGGTCTGCCTGTGCTCGCTACACCGCTTGATGCTGTCGTAGAAGTCATTAGGACCTACGATGTCGGACAGGTAGTGTCGTCAGTCAAACCTGCAGATATCGGTGCGGCTGTCAATACAATGCTGTCCGACCGTGCGGCTCTCGATCGTATGCGTTGCAATGCGCTAGAAGCGGCCCGAAACGAGTTGCATTGGGAAAAGGAAAGTCAGCAACTTATTCATCTCTATCGATCACTCGGGTGATGTACTCACACTAAGCAAGTGTGAGGCCATGACGAAAATCGCTTTGTCATAAGTACTGATGCGACCACCGTATGTAACCATTGGTGCTAGTGTTACAAGGAAAACTCAGCGATGCTCATCTGAGAAGGATCAGCATCGGGATGCAGATGATGAAAGAGCGAAAGCAAGACGTTGAACATGGCAACGACCGAAGCCAGACGAGCTTGGATGTAGGGACGCAAGCGGTGTCGAATGCGCTTGAGGTCACAGACGACCGTAACCATCGACAAAGCCGTCTCGACCGTCATGCGCTCATTCCAGGTGCCTTTGGCACACAATTTGAGGTTCGCTGGAATGCCCTGCTTGCTGCGAAAG
>Ga0137388_10000453_pt1 | contig 22858 bp, 20 predicted proteins | sample 15con2h14AmetaG_FD_104644 | JGI IMG/M metagenome (GOLD analysis project Ga0137388, IMG submission 104644) | Vadose zone soil microbial communities from Angelo Coast Range Reserve, California, USA - 15con2h1.4A metaG | ecosystem: Environmental > Terrestrial > Soil > Vadose zone > Saprolite...
TCCTGCCGGATCTCGACGACGGCGGCGTCGTCCTGAACCTCGGCAGTGCCGTCGTGATGCCCGAGGTCTTCCTCAAGGCACTGACGATCGCGCGGAACTTGAACGCGGGGCGTCCGAAGAAGATCACGGCGTGCGACTGCGACATGCAGCGGCACTATCGCCCTCGGGTGAACGTCGTGGAACGGCCGACACTCGCGGGTGGCCGCGGCATTCAGCTCACCGGCCATCATGAGATCCTCGTGCCGCTGATTGCGTGGGCGGTATTGTCGCGGATGGAAAAGAAGTAGGGCGCAGCATGCTGCGCCCCTACGCTCTGATCGTCGCAGTAGCTGTCCTGACCGCATGCACGACACACACCATCAGGCCGCGCGAGGTCACGGCGGTCGGCGGCAGCGGGACCGATGAAGTGCAAGCAGTCGTGCAGCTGGCGCTGACGCTCGACGCTGCGGGTGATAGCCACGCGGACACGCTGTACACGTCGGATGCAGTCGTGGTGGGCAACGCCCGCATCCGTCAGGCAGCACCACGCTTTGCGGGCATCACGATCGGCGCCGGCCGAGTAACGATCTCGGCGGCGAACGCGACAATTGAAGGCCGGGTGGCCTGGGTGTTAGTGGATTATCGTTGGGTCAACCCGACCGAGCGGCGTGCGGAAGTCGGCCGGGCGACAGTCATTTGCGAGCGGCGGGGCGAGAGCTGGAAGATCGTGCACGCGCACTCGAGCCAGCCCCTGCCCTGGGAGCCTTAAGAGGCGTCGGCGGGACGCCCCTTGATCATGTCACGGATGCGATCCGCGGTGCGCGGGCTGACGAGCCGCAACGCGAGATAGACGACGAAGCCGATGAACGCGAGCCAGAGGACCGTCATCGCGAGGCCGACGAGGCTCCCAAGAACTCCAAAGATCAACTTGAGACCCAGCCATGCCAGAATCGCGAGAACGGCGAAACCCAAAATGCTCCGGAACATGATTGCCTCCGTGGTGCCCGGTGCGTTTGCAGCGTACGCCTAAATGTCGCACAAAGTTTCGTCCTGTGAAGTCTTGGTTGCAGGCGGCGGCATCATCGGCGCCGCCTGCGCACGGGCCTTGGCCCTGCGGGGCCTCAAGGTCCAGATCTGCGAGCCGGGCCCCGACCCGGCCGCGGCATCGGCCGCGTCGGCCGGCATCCTGGGACCCCAAATCGAGAGCACCGACGAGTCCCTGCGCGCCCTCGGCCTGCGGGCCCGCGACCTCTACGAGTCCCTGGCCGTTGCACTTGCCGACACGACCGGCATCGACATCGGCCTGTGGCGCGAAGGGATCGCTTCCCTGGCGTTCGAGGAGGCGGAGGCCGAGCGGCTGCGTGACGCGGTCGCGCACCAGCGCCAGGCGGGCCTGCGATGCGATTGGCTCGAAGCGGCCGAGGTGGCGGAGCGCTTCCCGGCGACCGCGCCGTGCCTTGGGGCGATGTTCGCTCCTGAGGACGGCGCCGTCGACGCGCCCGCGCTGACCCGCGCGCTGCTGGCGGATGCCAAACGCCTGGGCACGCGGACTTTCGCGACACGCGTGAATCGCATCAACACGATTCTCGGTCGTGCGACAGGTGTAGAGATTCCCGCCGGCAAGATCAAAGCGGAGCACGTCGTCATCGCCGCGGGCGCCTGGTCCACGCAGATCGAGCACCTGCCCCGGCCGCTGCCAGTCGAACCCGTCCGTGGCCAAATGGCGGCCGCGCCGTGGCCGGCCAACATGCCGCGTACGGTGCTGTATTACGATCATAGCTACGTCCTGGCGCGCAGCGGCGAAGCGATCTTCGGCAGCACGATGGAGCACGCGGGGTTCGACGGCAGCGTGACGCCGGCGGGGATCGCCGAAATCATGACGGCGGCCAGACGGATGCTGCCTCAGCTCCCACCCGCGCCGACGCGGACCTGGGCGGGACTGCGGCCACTCACGCCGGACGGGCGTCCGATCGTGGGCGCGGACCCCGACGTGCGCGGCCTGTGGTACGCCACCGGTCACGGCCGCAACGGCGTGCTCCTGGCCGGACTGACGGGCCACATCATCGCCAGCCTCATCACCACGGGTGAATCCGAGGTGGAGATTGCCTCGCTCGCCCCGGAGCGATTTACTTCCTAGCATGTTCAGCAGTTGTGGGTTCTGTAACGCGGCATTTGACGGCGATGGCGGTCCCTCAGGCCTTGGTGTCGGACGGCGAATCGCGTTCGATGAATGGAAGGGGCGGTTGTGGGTCGTCTGCCCGCGGTGCAGTCGCTGGAATCTCACCCCCTTCGATGATCGGCTGGAAAGAATCGAGGCCGTAGCTCGCGCTGCGAGTCTCGGACGGATCGCGGCATCTACGCAACAAGTCGCGCTGATCCGCTGGGAGCGCTATGACTTCGTCCGCGTCGGCAAACCGCCGCGCGTCGAGCTGGCGACTTGGCGGTATGGCGAGCGGCTGCGCAATCGCCAGCGCGAGCGCCTGAAAGTCGTCGTGCCCCTCACGGTCGCCGCGATCGGCCTCGGCATTGCGGCCAACGTGGCGGCGGGCGGTGGCTTCGGCGTGGTGGTCTGGAACGTCCATCGGCTGGTCGACGGGATCTACCTGGGCATCATGGGTCGCCGCAGAGTCTCGCTGGTGGAGCCACCGATCTGCGCGCATTGCGGCACCCTCATGCAGCTTCGCGCGAAACACGTCCAGCACGCGCGCATCGTCCCCGATCGACATGCGGACATGGCCGTGCTGTTGAGCTGCCCAAAGTGCAAGCAGGAAGGGACGCAGCTGACAGGCACCGACGCCATCCAAGTGCTGCGTCAGGGCCTCGCGTACTTGAACGTGGCCCGAGGCGGGCGGCGCCGGGCCGAGGATGCGGCGCGCGAGGTCGACCAGGTGGGCGGTGCCGATCGCCTGGTGCGCGACATCGCCCAGCGCGAGCTGACGCTGCGCTCGCTCCGACCTGAGCGCGGGCTCGCGCTCGAGATGGCCGTGGACGAACGGGCAGAGGTCGAGGAGCTCGAGCGTCAGTGGAAGGAGGCCGAGGAAATCGCTGAGATCGCTGATGGGACGCTCGGCACATCGACGGAGATCGAAAACGAGTTGCGGCGTCTCAAGAACCGGGATGGAGATCAACCGTCTGGTTGAAAAACGGCCTACCCTGCCTCATAAGCTGTGCTTATCTTCGACTTTCCATGCCCGCCCCCCTCGTTCAGATCCAGCCGTCCCCCCCTGCGGCAGAGCCGTCTCGCAAGCCACCGTGGCTGAAGGTGAAGGCACCCGGTGGCCCGAACTACGTCGCGCTCAAGCACATGATGCGCGACCTCAAGCTCCATACGGTCTGCGAGGAAGCGCACTGCCCCAATATCGGTGAGTGCTGGGAGCACAAGGCGGCGACGTTCATGATCCTGGGGGACGTGTGCACGCGCAACTGCGCGTACTGCGCGGTCGCGCATGGGACGCCGGCGCCGCTCGATGTCGGTGAGCCGCAGCGCCTGGCCGATGCGGTCGCGCAGATGGGACTCAAGCACGTCGTCATCACGAGCGTGGACCGCGACGATTTGCCGCATGGAGGCGCGGAGGTCTTCGCGGCGTGTATCGCCGAGATTCGCCGCCGCCTGCCCGAGACCTCAGTCGAAGTATTGATCCCCGATTTCAAAGGCAATCCCGAAGCGCTGCGGCTCATCGTTGATGCTCGACCCGACATCCTCAACCACAATCTCGAAACGATCGCCCGCCTGTACCGTATCGCACGGCCCGGCGGCCGGTACGACCGCGCGCTGGAGCTGCTGGACCGCGCCAAGGACATGAATCCCGAGCTGCTGACGAAGTCGGGCATCATCTGCGGGTTGGGTGAGGACTGGGACGAGCTGCTGGTCGCGCTGCGCGATCTGCGCGCGGCCCGCGTCGATATCGTCACGATCGGTCAGTACCTGCGCCCCTCCGATCAACACCTGCCCATCGCACGCTGGTACACCCCGGAAGAATTCGCCGAGCTGAAGCGCTACGGCATGGCGCTCGGCTTCCGGCACGTCGAATCGGGGCCCTTGGTGCGCTCGAGCTATCACGCCTGGGAGCAAGTGGAGGCAGCGACCGCATGACGGCCACCGCCAGATCCCCCAAGGATACCGCAGCTCCGCAGACCGAGCTGCACCTGAAAATGCTGCGGCAGATGCTGCTCATTCGGCGCTTCGAGGAGAAAGCGGCCGAGGCGTACGCTTTGGGAAAGATCGGCGGCTTCTGTCATCTGTACATCGGGCAGGAAGCGGTGGCCGTTGGTGCGCTCGCGGCGCTGAAGGACGATGACTACGTCATCTGCTCCTACCGCGAGCACGGGCAGGCACTGATCAAGGGGATCCCGCCCAACGCAGTGATGGCGGAGCTGTTCGGCAAAGCGACCGGGTGCTCGAAGGGCAAGGGCGGCTCCATGCACCTGTTCGACGCCGGGAAAGGCTTCATGGGCGGCCACGGCATCGTCGGCGGCCACATTCCGCTCGGCGCGGGTCTCGCGTTCGCCAGTAAATACAAAGGCAGCGATCAGGTGTGTGTCTGCTTCTTTGGTGAAGCCGCCGTCAACATCGGCGCGTTCCACGAGACGCTGAATATGGCGTCCGTCTGGAAACTGCCGGTGATCTTCCTCTGCGAGAACAACCGTTACGGGATGGGCACGGCGTTCGAGCGCGTCGCAGCGGTGACCGACATCGTCGAGCACGCGTGCAGCTACGACATGGCCGCCGAGCTGGTCGACGGCATGAACGCGCTGACGGTGTACGACGCGACCCGGCGAGCCGTCGAGCGCGCCCGCAAGAACAGCCATCCCACCCTGCTCGAGGTACGGACATATCGGTTCATGGGGCACTCGATGTCCGATCCGCTGCACGGCGTCTACCGGACGAAGGACGAAGTCGAAGAACAGAAGGCGCGCGATCCCATCAGCCATCTCGCCGCGAAGCTCAAGGAAGACGGCGTCATCGATCAGGCCGCGCTCGACGCGATGGACGCCGAGATCCATGCCGAAGTCGAGGAAGCCGTCAAGTTCGCCGACGAGAGCCCGGACCCCGATCCCGACGAGCTGTACCGGGACGTGTTGGCCGACTGACCATGCCCACCCTGACCTATCGAGATGCCCTGAACCAGGCGCTCCGCGAGGAGATGCAGCGCGACCCCAACGTGTTTCTGATGGGTGAGGAAGTCGGCGTCTATCAGGGCGCGTACAAGGTGAGCCGCGGACTGCTGGAGGAGTTCGGTCCCAAGCGCGTGGTCGATACGCCCATCGCCGAGCTCGGATTCGCGGGGGTTGGCGTCGGCGCTGCTATGGGAGGACTCCGACCGGTGGTCGAGTTTATGACCTGGAACTTTGCCCTGCTGGCGCTCGATCAGATCGTCAATTCCGCGGCCAAGATGCTGTACATGTCGGGTGGGCAGATTCGGATCCCGATCGTATTCCGCGGGCCGAACGGGGCGGCACTGCAGCTGGCCTCGCAGCACTCGCAGGCATGGGAGAGCTGGCTTGCGCACATCCCCGGACTCAAGGTCGTCGCCCCCGCGACGCCCGCCGATGCCAAAGGACTCCTGAAGTCCGCGATCCGCGACAACAACCCGGTCATCGTGCTCGAAGGCGAGATGCTCTACAACCTGAAGGGTGACGTACCCGACGGGGAGCACGTCGTCCCGATCGGCAAGGCGGAAATCAAGCGTGCGGGCAGCGATGTGACGCTCGTCTGCCACTCCAAGACACTCACCGTGGCGCAGAAAGCGGCGGATCAGCTCGCCGAGCAGAACGTCTCGGCGGAAGTGCTCGATCTGCGGTCGCTCCGCCCGCTGGACGAGGCGGCGATTCTCGAATCGGTCAAGAAAACGAACCGCGCGGTGGTCATCGAAGAGGGGTGGCCGCACAGCGGAATCGGGGCGCAGGTCGTGGATCTGATTCAGCGCGACGCGTTCGACGACCTCGATGCGCCGGTGCAGCGCGTGACTCAGGCCGATGTGCCCATGCCCTACAACAAACTGCTCGAGCGTGCCGCGAAAGCGTCACCCGAGAAGGTCGTGGCCGCGGCGCGCCGCGTCCTCTACCTCGACTAGGCCCCAGCCCCGAACCCCGAGCCCCGAGCAATGGCCACCAAAGTCCACATGGAGGCGCTGTCGCCCACGATGGAGGAAGGGCGCCTCGTGAAGTGGACGAAGCACGAGGGCGACCCGGTGAAGTCGGGCGACACACTCGCCGAGGTGGAGACCGATAAGGCCGTGATGGAGCTGGTGGCCCGCGCTGACGGGCAACTCCTCAAGGTCATGGTGCCCGAGGGCACCACGGTGCCGGTGGGGAACGTCGTCGCGTGGATCGGGAAGCCCGGGGAAAAGGTTGACGGTGCAGGGAGCGGAGAGGCGGCAACCGCCGCGCCTAAGCCCGCGCCCGCTGCGGCAGCTCCAGCCGCAAAGGTTCCAGCTCCGGCGCCGGTGCCCGTTGCAGCCGCTTCTGATGCCACGCGCGTAAAGGCATCCCCCCTCGCGAAACGGATTGCCAAGGAAGCCGGAGTCGATCTCAAACTGGTCCAGGGCTCTGGTCCGGGCGGGCGGGTAATCAAGCGTGACGTCGAGGGCGCTCCCGCGTCCCCCACGGCTTCGGTAGCGGCTCCAGCGCCACGCACGACGCCCGACGTACGACGCACGGGTGTTCCCTACGAAGACGTTCCGCTCACCCAGATCCGGAAGACGATCGCGAAGCGTTTAGCAGCTTCGATCGGGCCGATTCCGCATTTCTTCCTGACGACCGAGATCGACATGGAGCGCGCCGCCGAAGCGCGCGAAGCGCTCAACAAGCAGCTCGGCGAAGAAGGCGGGAAGATCTCGTTCAACGATATCATCATCAAAGCGGTGGCCCTCGCCCTGGTGCAGCATCGCGCCTGCAACGCCTGGTTCCAGGAAGATCACATCCGGTACTGGAACGAGGTGCACATCGGCATGGCGGTCGCGATCGAGGACGGGCTCATCACTCCCGTGATCCGCAACGCCGACCTGAAGAGCCTGCGGGAAATCGGCGCGGAGTCGCGCGAGCTCTCGGGGCGAGCCCGCAGCCGCCGCCTGAAGCCCGAGGAATACACTGGCGCCACGTTCAGCGTTTCGAACCTCGGCATGTTCGACATCGATCAATTCACCGCGGTGATCAACCCGCCTGAGGCCGGCATCGTCGCGATCGGCAGCATCGTCGCCAAGGCCGTTCCCGATGGGGATCGCGTCGTGGTGCGGCGGCGCCTGCGTCTGACGATGAGCTGCGATCACCGCGTGATCGACGGGGCAACCGGCGCGGTGTTCCTGAAAACGCTGAAACAGATGCTCGAAAACCCGCTGGCGATGCTGCTCTAACAATGACGTAGGGGCGCAGCATGCTGCGCCCCTACCCAAACGAACCGAGACCATTCGTGGCCAATTTCGATGTCATCATCCTGGGCGGCGGACCCGCGGGCTATATCTGCGCGATTCGGAGCGCCCAGCTCGGCCTCAGCGCGGCGGTCGTGGAACAGGAGAAAATGGGCGGCGTGTGTGTTAACATCGGCTGCATTCCAACCAAGGCCCTGCTGCATTCCGCGTACATCGCCAACCTGTTGAAGGAGTCGAAGGACTTCGGCGTCGAAGCGAGCGGCGTCAAGACCGACTACGGCGTCGCGATGAAACGCTCTCGCCGCGTGAGTGATCAGAACTCGAAGGGCGTCGAGTTCCTCATGAAGAAGCACAAGATCACCGTCATCAAGGGCACGGGCGTGGTGCAGCCCGGGAAGAAGGTCAAGGTCGGCAGCGACGTCCACGACGCGAAGAAGGCGGTGGTCATCGCCACCGGCTCGCGCGTGAAAGGCATTCCGCAGATCGGACTGGAAATCAACAAGACGACGGTGATCTCATCGGATGAAGCGCTGCTGCTCGAGCGCGTACCAGACTCGCTCGTCATCATCGGCGCGGGCGCCGTCGGGATGGAGTTCGCCGACATCTTCCAGGCGTTCGGGGTGAAGGTCACGCTCATCGAAGCCCTGCCGCGCATTCTCCCCATCGAGGACGCGGAATCGTCGGATGTGCTCGCCAAGAGCTACCGCAAGCGCGGCATCGACGTCGTCGCCGGCGCCAAGGTCACGAAAGCCACCGTGGGCAAGGACAAGGTCACGCTCGATGTCGAGGCCGGAGGCGAGAAAAAGCAGATCGTGGCTGCGGCGGTTCTCATGGCCGCCGGGCGCGCGGTGAATACCGAAAACATCGGCCTCAAGGAATGCGGCATTCAGCTGACCGACCGTGGCTTCATCAAGGTGGACAAGAATCTTCAGACGACGGCGCCCGGTTACTACGCGATCGGCGACGTGGCGGGCCCGCCCATGCTGGCGCATAAGGGATTTCGTGAAGGCGCGGTGGTCGCCGAGATCATCGCCGGCCAGAAACCGTACCCCATCAAATACGACAACGTGCCGAGCGTGACGTATTGTCATCCCGAGGTCGCGAGCATCGGCCTGACCGAAGATCAGTGCAAGGAGAAGAAGCTCGACTATGTCGCCGGCAAGTTTCCGTTCTCCGCGAACGGCCGGGCGCGCGGCACGGGCGAGACCGAAGGCTTCGTGAAGATCCTGCGCGACCAGAAGTACGGCGAGATCCTCGGCGCGCACATCGTCGGCGCGCATGCGTCCGAGATGATTCACGAGCTGGCGGTCGCGCGGGAGAACGAATACACCGTCGAAGAAATCGATCTCGCGATTCACGCCCATCCCACAATGTCGGAAGCGATCGGAGAGGCGGCGCTCGATTCGCTGGGTCGCGTCCTCCACATTTGAGCAACGAACCGGTCAAGGACCCGCTCGCCCTCGGACTTGGATCCCTTGCGTCGGGCGTGGGATTCGGCGGCGCCTGTCTCACGCTGGCGCAGATCCTCGCCGCGATTCTGCGCGGGGACCTCGAACCCAACGTGTACCGACAGACGGTGCCGGATCCGCTCCTCGCCGGACTCATCGCCGCCGTCGGCGTCGGTGGCGCCTGCGGTTGGTACCGCAGTGCCACGCTCGACAACATCTGGCAGCGTGGCGTAATCGCCGTGCTGGCCGCCATCGGCGCCATCATCATCGGTTTTCTCGCGGCGCCGCTCGACCGGTTCTTTGGACTGTTGGGCATGATCGTGTGGCTCCTGCTGAACATCGCGTTCGGCATCCTGGCCACGCGCTGGGCGATTAGAGGCAAGGGGATGGGTGCGGCATGACGCGTCTCCTGGAGGTCGTCGAGGCTGGGCTGGTGTCCTACGGCGAGGCGCTCGAGTGGCAGCGTGAGCTCGCGGAAGACCGGATCGCGGGCCGGTTATCACACGACGTGCTGCTGCTCCTCGAGCATCCCCCGGTCGTCACCCTGGGCCGAAATTCTCACGCCGCCCACCTGCTACGACCCGCTGGTGTCGAGGTGTTTGAGGTCGAGCGCGGCGGTGACGTCACGTTTCACGGCCCGGGCCAGCTGGTCGGCTATCCGATTCTCGATCTCCGCGCATACAAGCAGGACCTGCACTGGTACCTCCGCACACTCGAGCAGGCGCTGATCGACGCGCTCGGCATCCTCGCGATTCCCGCCGAACGCAACCCGGGACTCACCGGCGTCTGGACACGCGGCAGGAAGATCGCGAGCATCGGCATTCACGTGAAGCAATGGGTTACCTGGCATGGATTCGCGCTCAACGTCACGACCGATCTGACGCACTTCGACCGGATCGTGCCCTGCGGGATTCAGGGCGTGGAGATGACTTCGGTGGAGCGGGAAAAGGGACAGGGGACAAGGGACTCGTTGTGGGGGCAGAGTGTCGGAGCAGTGGTGAAGGGATTTGAGAGAGCATTCGATATTTCGGTTCTCCGGTGCTCTGCAGAGCCGGTTGAAAAATGACAGTCCCTAGTCCCCAACCCCGAATCCCGCCAGGCCAAGTCCCCACCACCAAGTGGCCGGTCCTGCATTACGGCGACGTCCCGACCGTCGACACCGCGAAATGGAGGTTCAGTGTCTCGGGACTCGTCGAGCGGCCATTTACGCTCACCTACGAAGAGCTGCTCGCGCTGCCCCGCAAGACGGTGGTCTGCGATATCCACTGCGTGACCACCTGGACCCGCCTCGATAACACGTTCGAGGGCGTGCCCGTGCAGGCGTTGCTCGAGCGCGCCGGTGTGAAGCCCGCGGCGCGGTTTTGTCTTGTCGTCGCCGAACAGGGCTTCACGACCAATTTGGGGCTCGCGGACCTGAACCGGCCCGAAAACCTCGTCGCGCTCAAGTGGGCCGGGGAATCGCTGACGCCGGAACACGGCTGGCCGGCCCGGCTGCTCGTCCCGCATCTCTATTTCTGGAAGAGCGCGAAGTGGGTGAGAGGCTTCGAGCTATTGGACGAAGACCTGCCGGGGTTCTGGGAGCAGAACGGCTATCACATGCACGGCGATCCGTGGACGGAAGAGCGGTACGGAGGCCGGGGGCTGACGCAACACGAGATCAACAAGTTCCGCAACGCGAGTAAGAAGCACCTCTAGGCGAGCAGGGCCTCGACCTCATGAGCTGCGTCCTGCTGGTAGCGGCTCTCTTCATTCAATTCACGCGCCAGCTTGCCGAGACTTTCACCCACCTCTGTTCCCTGCACCGCCTGCCAGCGGCTGAGTGCCGCGCTCGCATCCTGCAACCGTTGCGTGAGCAGATCCAGGCCCCGTCGGCAGCGGTCGTATGCATCATGCCAGCGCGGGGACTGATCGTGCACCGTATTCTGCTGGGCCTGGAATGCATCAACGTGCAGCTCGAGCGCAGCAAGCTGGCGGGCAGCGTCGCACGCCGCCGACACCAGGGGGCCCGCCTGCGCGGACGCGGGAACCGCCGCCGCGCGCCGGAGCACGTCGCTCAATAGCGCGCGCGCCTGCCCCTCCGGCAGTTCCGCCAGACCCCTTTCACCTGTGTCGCTCCACTCGGGCCTGCGGCGCGCCACGGCAGCCGCGACAGCGAGGGCAGCCGCCACGATGGGCGTCGTAATGAACAGCAGCGGGGTAGCGGCCAGGAACCCGGCGGCCGTCCCACCGATCACGACGGCCCCGAGCAGCGGCAGGATGTCGGAGGGAACGGGAGCTCGCCACGCAGCCAACCCGGTCACCGCGCCGCTCCCAGCCGTTCGAGTGTTTCGCGCGCGCTGCGCGTCCACCCGTCGTTCTCGTGGTAATAAGAAAGGAACGCCGACAGGTTTTTTGCCGCGAGCGCTGATTCACCGAGGGCGTATTCGGCCATCCCGGCGTGGTACAGCGCCATGTAATGATTGGGCCAGTAGGAAATGACGAGCTCCATGATCGGCCCGGCGGAGCGATTGTCTCCCGCATCCGCCACGGGATGGGCGACGTCGAAGACGATGCCGGCTGCCCGGTACCGATCGGGCTCCGCCAGTCGATCGATTATGGCACGCGCGGAGTCGATTTTCCCGGCGAGCGCGTAGCAGGCCGCACTCAAGCCCTGCCCGTCGAGTGTCTCAGGAGCGGGATGGCGGTTGTGCACGATTTCCACTTCAACGGCATTGCAAAACGGCTTCATCGCCGCGAACCATTGCGCCGCGGATCCTTCGAATGTCGCCGTGGTGGGCCCGCTCGCGGGCCGGCGCGTCTGCTGGCGCAACACGACGACCCCGCAGATCGCGAGGTAACCGACGCCAACGAGATACAGGGTTCGCTGCATGGGCATTGAATATGAAGGACGTCTCAGTGGGAGGTCTGTGCACAAGCTCACATGCGACCGGCACCTCCCAGGAGCGCGTAAAACCGCTGGAATACCTGGATGCCGTCCCACAGCTGCTTCAGGTCCAGCTTTTCGTTCGGCGCATGCAACCGATCGTCCGGCAGCCCGATGCCGGTGAGAATCACGGGCGCCCCGGCCGATGCCAGCGCCGGCACGACTGGTATCGATCCGCCGGCGCGGGCCGGCACGGTCGCACGCCCCGTGACCTCCTTGAAGGCCTGACCCAGCAGCTTGAACGCCGGGTTGTCAACTTTGATCTGCGCCGGATCGGCGCCGTGGAGAAACCGCACGCTCGCCGTGACATGCTTCGGCGCAAACCGCTGCACCGCGGCGGCGAGCTGCCGCTCGACGGCTGCGAGCTTCTGGTTGGGGACGAGCCGCATGCTCACCTTCGCGGTCGCTTCGGCTGGAATGACAGTCTTGGCGCCTTCGCCCGTGAAACCGCCCAGGATGCCGTGGATCTCGAATGTGGGCAGCGCCCAGAGGCGCTCCAGCACCGAGTACTTCTTCAGGCCGACAAGGGCCTTGGCCTGCACGCGCTTCTGTAGAAAATCCTTCTCGTTGAACGGCAGCTTCTTCCAGGCGGCCAGCTCCGCCTTGGACGGCCGCTTCACGGGCGCATAGAGGCCGGGGATGTTGATCTTTCCGTCCTCGCCCTTGAGCCGGGTGAGCAGCCGGCAGAGCTCTTCGTGCGCGTTCGGGGCGGCGCCGCCGTACTCGCCGGAGTGGAGGTCGGTCTTCGACGTTCGCACCGTCATCTCCGCGTAGCAGAGACCGCGGAGCGTCGTGTACACCGCCGGCCACCCGGGCGCGACATACGACATGTCGGCAACGAGCGCGACATCGGCGCGGACACGCTGCGGTTCGCGCTTCAGCAAGTCGAACAAGACCTTCGAGCCGTATTCCTCTTCGCCCTCGATCAGGAAGCGGAAGTTGACGGGCGGGCGCGGCGACGCGGCGATCGCCTTGAGCAGGCAGAAAACCTGACCCTTGTCGTCGGCGGAGCCGCGCGCGTAGATCTTGCCGTCGCTGATCGTCGGCTCAAACGGCGGCTTGGTCCATTCGGCGAGCGGGTCGGGCGGCTGCACGTCGTAGTGTCCATAGATGAGCAGCGTCGGGGCGCCGGGGACGTCGGGGCCTTTGCCGGAAACGACGGGATGTGTGTCGCTGCCGAGGAACTCCACGTCGCGACAGCCTAGCCGCCGCAGATCGGCTGCAACCCATTCAGCAGCCGCGCGGCAATCCTGGTTGTGTGCCGGCAATGTCGAGACGGAAGGAATTCGCAGAAACTCGGTCAGCTCGCGGAGCAATCGTTCTTGATCCATTGCGGCAGAAATGTAGACAGATGGGTCGTAGCTAGCCAGCGAGAGGGGTCCGGGTAGATTTGAGCGCCATGCGGACGACGGCGTCTTACGACTTGTTTCCAGACGCGCGCAGTGAACGGGCGCTCGCGCGCGCGCGTTGGCTGGCGCGCGAGGGACGCATGCGCGATGCGCAGTCCGCCTACGATGAGCTGTTGGCCACCAAGCCGGACCTGAAGGCGGGCTGGGCCGAGTACTTCGAGTTGCTGCGCAGCAGCCGCCGCGGCGATGAGGCGTTGCAGCTTGCCGACCGCGCCCGCGCGACATTCGGCGAGACCGGCTTCTCGCTGACGCTGCGCGGGGCCGCGCTCACCGAGCTGGGACGCTACCCCGAAGCGCTGGCGGAGCTGGAGCGCGCGGTGGAAGTGGATCCGGACTTCGCCCTCGTCTGGCACGAGCTCGGGTACGCGGCCTACAAACTCGGCGACCGCAATCGAGCGCTGCTGGCGCTGGACCGCGCGTTTGCGCTGGAGCCCCATACCGACACGCTCAAGCTTCGTGGTCAGGTATTGCGCGATGCGGGGCGGTACCAGGCGGCGGAAGTCGCCTTCGAGGGGGCCGCCCAGGCGGCCGAGCACGCCGAGCAGCGCGCCGATGCGGAGCACGAGATCGCCACGACGCGCCGCTATGGGCTCTACGCCCCGCGGCGTCCCGATGATCTGACCGCCGCAGAGCGCTGGTTCGCAGACACCGGCAGCGTGGTCCTCGCGGCGACGCCGGGCCCTGTGGCCCCGAGCGATGAGACGATCGTGGCGACGTTCGCGGAAGTCGCGGCCAACGCCGACTGGCGTTTCGGGCAGGTGATCCTACTGGGTCCAGAATTTCCCGCCTGCAGCGATCTCGCAGATCGCATGGGAGCGTCGCTCGTCACCCCCTCGGCGTTCGATCCCGCGGCGTGTCCGCTCATCGTCGGCTTGCGACCGCTCGTGGCGGACAAGTCGTGGACGGCCCTCACCGGCAGGCTGACCAGCGAGGCCATCGGTCTCGTGCTGGCGCTCGAGCATCCAGCCGAAGCCCACCCGCCCGTGACCACGGACGTGATCGGCGTGCTGACGGATGCCGGCACGCGCCGCGAGCGTGCGCCCAATCCCGTTCAGGCGGTGAACGACGCACGGCATCCCTGGGCGCGCCTGGCAGGCCGCCGCCTCCGCCCTTCCTGATATTCGAGACTCGTGACCGTGACTGAACAGCCGCCGCGTCCCAGTCGTGCGCCGATGTCGGGCCGCGCGATCGTGCAAAACCAGTTCGACCGCGCGGCCGACCTGATCAATCTCGAAGGCTACATGCGCAAGATCCTCATGTCGCCGTTTCGCGAGGTGCAAGTCGAGGTGCCGGTGCGAATGGACGACGGGCGGATCGAGGTCTTCACGGGCTACCGCATTCAGCACAACGGGGCCCGCGGGCCGTGCAAGGGCGGGATCCGCTATCACCCGGAAGCCGATCACGACGAGGTGCTGGGCCTCGCGACCATCATGACGTGGAAGACCGCCCTGATGGACATCCCGTTCGGCGGTGCCAAGGGTGGCGTGACGGTCGATCCGAAGAAGCTCTCCAAGCTCGAGCTCGAGCGGCTGACCCGGCGCTTCACGCAGCGGATCGCGATCGTCCTCGGCCCCTACCGCGATATCCCCGCCCCCGATGTCAACACCAACGCACAGGTGATGGCCTGGATTCTGGACGAGTACTCCAGTCGCCAGGGGTACACCCCTGCCGTCGTCACTGGCAAGCCGATCGCGCTGGGAGGATCGCTGGGCCGCGAGGAGGCGACGGGACGCGGCGTGATGTACGTCATGCAGGAGTATTCGCGCGATTTCGGGGTGCCGATCAAGAGCGGACGCGTCGTCATTCAGGGCTTCGGCAACGTCGGCAGCCACCTGGCACGTCTCCTCCACACCGAAGCGGGTGCGACGGTGATCGCGGTGAGCGATGTGTCAGGTGGGATTTACAACGACAAGGGACTGGATATTCCGGGACTCCTGGCTCATGTGGCGCAGGGGAAGCCGGCTTCAGAGTGGAAGGGCGGCAAACGCATTACGAATGAAGAGCTCTGGACGATTCCCTGCGAATGGCTCGTGCCGGCCGCACTTGGCGGCGTGATCACCAAAGAGACCAATGCGACCACTGTCGACTGCAGAGTCGTGGTGGAAGGCGCCAACGAGCCGACAACGCCGACGGCCGACCGGATTCTCGAGGAGCGCGGTATTGCGGTGATTCCCGATTTTCTCGCGAACGCCGGTGGCGTCACGGTGAGCTACTACGAGTGGGCGCAGAACCTGCAGCAGTACCGCTGGACGCACGAGCAAGTGAATCGCGAGCTCAAGGCGACGATTACGAAGGCTTACGTATCTGTACGGGATCTCGCCAAAGAAAAGAAGACGACGTTCAGGACGGCGGCGTATGGGATTGCGCTTCAGCGGGTAGCAGACGCGGAGCGCCTACGGGGGAATTAGTCTTCGACTTTCATCCCCGGCCGAGAGTATAGGGCTTGGTAGGGATCGCCTGGTTGAGTAAAAACACGGATCTGAACTGCACGAATGGTCTCCGCAATATCCGCATTATTCTGCAGATAAATCTCGTCGAACAGATTCAAATTCATCCGATACAGGCGCTCGGCGATGATCACCGCATTGTTGAGCGGCGCCTGGGCGAACCACCGCCAGTCGTACGTCTCGAGTGACTGGCCCACGGGGCCGCGAAATTGATCGCGCGCCCAGCCGAACAAGTTGCCGCGTACTTGCTCGAGATGCGCGCCATTCAACGGCTCCGCATACGCCGAATCGAGACGCCGCGCCAGCTCCGCGTAGAACACGTCCAGCGTGCGCTCATCGCGCCACCGCGCGCCGGCGCGCCGGGCATCCAGGGTGTCGTGCCGCGAGCGGAAGAACGCCGCCGCACCGCGATATCCAACGAAGCTCGCGAAGCTCTCATTGAACGGCGTCTGGCTCTTCACGTACAAGGTGTTGTGCGCCAGCTCGTGAATCACCGTCGCGACCAGCTCCATCGTGTCGCGACTCATCGCCGTCGAGAAGAGGGGATCGCTCAAGTAGCCAAGCGTGGAGAACGCGCCTGACGGCCGCAGGAACACGTCGAGCCCCTGCGCGTCGAACCGCTGGGCTTCGCGGCGCGCCCGCTTCGCGCTGAAGAACCCCTTGTAGGGAACGATACCCACGATCGGATAGCGCCAGGTGACTTCGCGCAGCTTGTCGCGGCGGCTCGCCGACAGCACGAGCAACAGTGTATCCCGTCCAACGTCCACGTACGTCGTGTACGTCTTGCCGACGGCCAGCCCGAGCGAATCGGCCGCGTAGGCCCGCGCGGCAAGTACCAGCGCGAGTCGTTGACGCAGCGCCGGCGGTGTGGTCGTGTCGGCGATAAGCTTATCGATGGCGCGGCGGCGCAGCAGCAGGCGCGCCTCCTCGATCCCGGCCCGCGCGATGTAGCGCGCGTCGGCGCTGACGATCAACATCAGTGCGACACCGGCCGCCGCCGCACCCACCGCGATCAGCAGGATGCGCTTGAGCAGGCGGCCCCAGCGTGGCCGCGCGCGCTCGGTCAGGGCGTCCATCGCAGCCCCACACGGTGCGTCCCGCCGCCCAGCGCGTCATATGCGTGAAACGCGTAGTCCATCCCGAGCCGGCCCAGCACGATGCCGCCGCCGAACGTCATGCGCGACGCATCGGTGACGGTTGGGCGGGTCGCGTAGCCCACCCGCGCCACCAGTCCGACCCCGCCCGTCACGATGCCGCCCTCGATGCCCTGGATGAGCACGGCACTCCGGTCCCGCGTCCACTGCGCTTCGAGTGTCGTGAGCAGCCGGAACGTGCCCTGCGGGTCGGTATAGTTGAGCGTGAGTCCAGCACGCGTGCGCCGCGGGAGCAGCGCACCGTTGCCGAGATCTCCGCCCAGATTCTGCACGCTGACGCCGACTGCCATGATATCGAAGACCGCGATCGCCAGACCAATGTCACCGGCCCACGCATCACTCACGTCCGAGCCAATCTGCTGTCGATTGTATTTCGCGGTGAAGCCCATCGCCGCAAAGCCACGGCGGTAGACGAGCGACGTCGTCGCCAGCGCTTCGTACGGATGGAACGACGCGCCGGTGGGCATGCCGCGCCGGCCTCCCGTCGCCGGGTCGGGGACGATCTCGGGCTCCGAGCCGTAGTCGAGTGCTTGCGCGCCGAAGCCCCATGTCCAGCGGCGGACGCGCAACGCAAGCGCTGCGGTCGACACCGCGCTGCCCGCCAGGTAGGGCTCGTAGGATCCCTCGACGCTGAGATGCCGAATGGTGGCGATGCCCGCGGGGTTGGCGAACATCGCCCCCGCGTCGCCGACGAGCGCCGCACCGGCACCGCCGAGTCCGGCGGAGCGCGTGGATCCGGGGAGAACGGTGAGGACGGAGCCCTCGGTTTGGGCGGTTAGGCGGTTAAACGGTTGGGCGGTTAGAAGAACAACCGCAACGCCAACCGCCCATCCGCCAAACCGCCCAACCGCCGCGGTCATTGCAGCCGAATCACATTCAACCGCGGCATCGTCGCCGGGTCGATCGGGGCGCCGTTCGGCGCCGTGAAACTGATGGTGAAGCCCGGATCACCGGCGGGCTGCGTGGCGCGAAGATAGATCCCCGAACCGGCGCGCAGGGTGCCACTCAGACTGACGTCGCGTCCGGCGCTGACCGTCGGCTCAAGGGGATAGAACTTCTGGAATGTGTTCGGACGCTGGGTGTGCAACGACGAATACACCGAGTGTAGTCTCCAGGAGTCGTACTGCAGCTCCGGAGGAGCCCCACCTCGATCCGTCACGTAGTTCGCCAATGCCCAGCGGCTGACCACCGTAGAGAAAGGATCACCCGTGACCGTCGCGATGTTCTCCGCGCCCGTTAGCGAAGTACTGACCAGGGAACGAGTCAGTGTGTTCCAGTCCGCACTGGTACTCCCTGCCGCATACTTATCTACGACGTAGCGGACGAACAGCCACGCCGCACCCCGCTCGGCCAGCGTACCGATGCCGGCGGTCGGCAACAAGAAATGGTTGCTCGTGGAATCCAGGTATTCGTACGCGTTCAGCAGGTCGCCCCCGAAGAACCGACACTCCGTCGTCCCGATCGTGCAGTCCGTGATCATCGCGTCCGGTGAAAGCGCGTAGCTTCTGCCGCCCAGCTCCTCGGCGTAGTGCGAGAACCCCTCGTTCAACCACAAGACTTCGCCGTTGCCGCCACGGTCGATCACGTGCTGGCCGAAGCTGATCATGTGCTGAAATTCGTGGATGAATGTCACCGGTACGAAGTTCTGCACGTCCGCCGTCGAGTGCGAGCAGCTGAGGGTGCCGCCAGGATCGGCGACAATCGAATAAAAGACTTCGCCCTTGTTGGAGCGCGAATCGTTGCGGAACGCCGGATCGAGGTCGATACCGAAAAAGAATCCCGCCACGAAGCCGGTGGTGTTGCAGGCGCTCGCAGTGACGAGCTTGTTCACCGTATTCGTCATCAGGACGAGCACCACGGTGTTCGAGTCGATGTCCGATTCGCGTCCGAAAGCGGCTGTGTCGATCGCGTAGAGGCGCTGATCGAACGTGGTGGCGATGCCGTCGAGTGCGGTCGAATCGAGGCCGCCGGCGGGAGCCAGGGTGTCGACGTAGATGGCGACCTTCGTCTTGAGAGCGCGCACGCGCGCGCCCACCCGGTCGAAACGCGAGCAGTCGGTCTTGGCGCACACCTGAAACGTGCGGAGCGAGTTCATTCCCGGCGGGCTCGCCGTCGCCGACGGTTGGAGTCTTGGCCCCCCTGCCCCCGCGCTCGGTTCGGGGGCAAAACCCCACGAGCGGCGTTCATCGCCCAGCCGCAGGAACATGTGAAATTGCTCGGCGATGCCGAGCTCGGCCGACGGTTGAATCGGCGCAGAAGGGGCGGGCAGGATCGTGTCACCGTTCAATCGAAAGCCGGCCGTCTGACCCGGAACGCCGGACGTGAGCTGGGGAACGACGAGGTACTCGGCGGCAAGTGCCGTGGCGGCCGGGAAGACCGAGCATCCCGAAACCGTCGCCGGGTCGGTCGAGACATATTGATTGACGGCCAGGTTGACCGCCGCGTCCGCCGCCGTGCAGCGGTGGATTTGCGGCGCGGTCCCGCTGCTACACGCTGCCGTCCCCACCACCAGCAAGCACAGTGACCCCGCCGTCAGTCTGCTCAGCCGTACTAGACGTTTCGCCAACGCGCGCCCCCCCCTCCCCCGTTACCTCACCCGTGCGCCGCAACACCCATTGGAAGCAGATCGGCCCGACCAGCTGGTGTACGCCAATCATCGCCACGACCAGCGATTCCAGCGTCTTATTCCACTCCGGGAACGCCCGTCCCAGCATCGCGGCGAGCGTAACTGCCAAGCCACCCTGCGACACGAACCCCAGCCATCCATACCTGGCCCATTCAGCGCCAACCGACGGATGACGGCCTGCCCAGCGGAGACCGCCCCAGAGACCCACGGTCCGCAACCCGACGAGGAGCAGCGCCCATGGCCAGAGGTCATCGAGCACTCCGAACTGCAGGCTGCTCCCGGCGAGCGCAAAAAATACGACATAGACCGGTATCGCGCATCGTTTGAGCTCGTCTCTGACGGCTTCGCTCTCACGAGGCGCCGCGTTGCGGAGCACGCAGCCCCCGGCCAGCGCCATCAGCACCGCGTCCAGGCCGAGCAACCGGACCGCCTGTGCGACGACGAACGCCGCCACCACGAGGACCCAGACAAGGCGACCATGGATGACGCGTAGATACTGGGCGAGCCCCAGGCCCAGCGTGATGCCGGCCACAATCGAGCCCAGGAGAATCAACAGGGTGTGCGAGGCGACACCTGGCCTCACGGTCCCTCTGCTGCCGAGTGGCAGCGCCAGCGCAAGTATGACCGTCACGAGCAAGACGGCCAGGAGGTCTTGCACGACGCTCACGTCCAGCGTCGTGCGCGACACGGGGCCAGCGGCATCGAAGTCGGTGATCACCGCCCAGATCTGCGTCGGGGAGCTGACGGCCGCCACCGTTCCGAGAGCGAGCGCAACGACCATCGCGTCGCGGAATGGCTGGTGCGCCGAGAGGGGAAACCACGGGCTGACGGTGAGCACGACGAACGTCACCGCCAGGAAGGGAACGGCCATAGTCGCCGCCGCGATGCGCTGGACCGTCTGCCGCCGCTCGCCGCGCAGCGCATCGAGCGTCAATTCGTTCCCCACGGCGAAGGCGATAAGCGCCAGCGCCCCCGTCGAGATCGGGCTCAGGACCTGGAGCTCATTGTGGAGATCATCGGCGCGTATCAGGTGGAGCCAGGCGGGACCCGCGACGTAGCCGGCGACGAGATATCCGACGACGCGCGGAATTCGGATGCGCTGGGCGATCGTCCCCGCGATGAGCGCGGCGAGCGTCACGCAGCCGAGCGCGAGCGTGGCGTGCGCCTCGAGCGGAGCGCCGATCGAACGCACGAGCCGCTGTAACAACGCCATGACGATGAACGTGACGACGAGCATCAGCCATTGCATGACCGCGCAAAATACGGCAGATTCAGCGGCGTAACCATGCCGTTCGTTCACCTCCACACGCATAGCGAGTACTCTCTCCTCGACGGCGCCAATCGGATCCCCGATCTGCTCGATCGGGTCCAGGCGCTAGGTATGGATTCGCTCGCGATCACCGACCATGGCAACCTCCACGGCGCGTGGGCGTTCTACGCCGAGGCCAAAGCACGAAAAATCCGGCCAATCCTAGGCTTTGAGGCGTATCTCGCGTTCGGCAGCCGGCACGCGCGCGAGAAACCGGCGGGGGACGTCCCCCTGGGGGCGCCGTACTCGCACCTCGTGCTGCTGGCAAAGAACCGGATCGGCTATCAGAACCTCATCCGGCTCTCATCCATTGGATTCCTCGAGGGCTATTACCGCCGGCCGCGCATCGACAAAGAAATGCTGGAGCAGCACCACGAGGGGATCATCGGGCTCGCCGCCTGCCTCTCCGGGGAGATCGCGCTGTATCTCCGCCAGGGCAATTACGAGGCCGCGAAGGCGAGCGCCGCGTGGTTCGCCCGGACGTTCGGCCCGAGCGGGTTCTGGCTCGAGGTGCAGAACCACGGCATTCCCGAAGAACAGCTCGTCACCGAGGGGATGTTTCGCATCGCCGCCGAGCTCGGCCTTCCCGTCGCGGCCACCAACGATGCGCACTACCTGAAGAAGGAAGACGCCGAAGCCCACGACGTCCTGCTCGCGATTGGGACCGGCAAAGACCTCGATGATCCCAAACGCTTCCGCTTCTTCGGGCAGGAGAGCTACGTCAAGTCCGAGAAGGAGATGTCGGCGCTGTTCAACCGCGCCGACGTGCTCGCGGAGACGGCGCGCGTCGCCGAGCTGTGCGAATTCGATTTCGAGAAGCGCTATTTCCTGCCCCAGTATCCGCGCCCCGCGGAGTTCGCGTCGGACCAGGATCTACTCGTGCACCTCGCGCGCCAGGGGGCAGTGGAACGCTACGGCGATCCGCTGTCGGATGAGGTCGAAAGGCGGCTGGAGTACGAGCTCGACGTCATCACGCGCACCGGCTACGCGGGCTATTTCCTGATCGTCTACGATCTCGTCAAGGCGGCACGCGACCGCGGCATTCCCGTCGGCCCGGGACGCGGCTCAGCCGCCGGTTCGCTGATCGCGTACGCATTGCGCATCACCAACGTCGATCCCCTCAAATTCGACCTGCTGTTCGAGCGCTTTCTCAATCCCGAGCGTATCTCGATGCCGGACATCGATCTCGATTTCTGCTTCGAGCGCCGGGGTGAGGTGCTGGAGTACGCGCGGGAGCGCTATGGGCGGGAGTCGGTCGGCCAGATCATCACGTTCGGGACGCTGAAGGCGCGCGCCGCGTTCCGGGACGTGGCCCGCACGCTCCGCGTCGAGATGGGGGATGTCGAGCGTCTCACCAAGCTGATTCCGTCGGGGCCGGCGTTCAGCGTCACCCTGGCCGAGGCAAGCGACAAGGTGCCGGAGGTGAAGCAAGCGGCGGCGCAGGACGAGCGCATCCGGAAAGTGCTGGATCTTGGAGCCAGGATCGAGGGACTCGCGCGGCACGCGTCGGTTCACGCCGCGGGCGTCGTGATCGCCCCGGGACCCCTGACCGACTACGTGCCGGTCTGTACCGCGCCCGACTCCAAGACGGACGCCGACGCGATCATCACGCAGTACGACATGGTGGGGCTCGAACAGGTCGGCATGTTGAAGATCGACCTGCTCGGGCTGAAGACGCTGACCGTGCTGCACGACGCCGCGCAGATGGTCGCCGAGCGACACGGCGTCGCGATCGACCTCGAGCGGCCCGACCTGGACGATCCCAAGGTCTACGAGTTGCTGCGGGCCGGCCGCACGGCCGGCATTTTCCAGTTTGAATCGCCGCTGGCGACTGACTGCCTGCGCAGTATGAAATGCGACCGCTTCGACGACCTCGTCGCGACAAACGCACTGCTCCGCCCGGGCCCGCTCGACACGGGGATGTATCTCGTCTTCATCAACCGCAAGCTGGGTCGCGAAAAAGTTCGCTACCCGCATCCGGCGCTCGAGGAGATCCTCGCGCCGACGTACGGCGTGATCGTGTATCAGGAGCAGGTGATGCGGATCGCGAGCGCACTAGCCGGCTACTCGCTCGCAGAAGCCGACGTGCTGCGCAAGGCGGTGGGAAAGAAGATCAAGGAGCTGATTCAGGAGGAGCTCAGCAACTTTGTGAAGCGCGCGATCGCGCGCGGGCACGAGAAGAAGACCGTCGAAGAA
>Ga0137388_10000459_pt1 | contig 22713 bp, 22 predicted proteins | sample 15con2h14AmetaG_FD_104644 | JGI IMG/M metagenome (GOLD analysis project Ga0137388, IMG submission 104644) | Vadose zone soil microbial communities from Angelo Coast Range Reserve, California, USA - 15con2h1.4A metaG | ecosystem: Environmental > Terrestrial > Soil > Vadose zone > Saprolite...
CCCATTGCGCAAAATTCCCCACTGCTGCCTCCCGTAGGAGTCTGGACCGTGTCTCAGTTCCAGTGTGGCCGATCACCCTCTCAGGCCGGCTACCGATCGTCGCCTTGGTAGGCCATTACCCCACCAACTAGCTAATCGGACGCGGACCCCTCCAATGGCGAGAGCCCTTGCGAGCCCCCTTTGACCTCTCGGTATCATGCGGTATTAGCCCGAGTTTCCCCGGGTTATCCCCCACCTCTGGGCAGGTTATCCACGCGTTACTCACCCGTCCGCCGCTCGACTGACCCTTGCGGGCCGCCTCGCTCGACTTGCATGTGTAAGGCACGCCGCCAGCGTTCATTCTGAGCCAGGATCAAACTCTCCAGTTGAACTCTGCAGCCTTTCGACTGCGATAACTTTGAGTCTGATTTCTGACATCAGTCTGGACGACTGATGGTTTTTGTTATTCGGTTCGTAATTGGATACGAACTGTCTTTTGAGATCGCTGCACACATCGCTGTGCACAGCCGATTCTCGAAAGGAATCACGTTGTTTGTCTGTCTATCCTATTCAGTTGTCAAGGAACTGGCGTCCGCGAAAGGGCGGCTAGATTGCCAGACCCTCCCGGCCGTGTCAAGCGAAATATCTCCTGACATGAGAAGAAATTGCGTTCAACTCGGATGGCTTTTTTCGGCTGGAAAGAACGCTGGACGCCGCGAAATGGTTACAACTTCGACGAATCACTGCTTATTTCCAACCTGACCTTTGCCGCTCGGGACCCAACACAACGCCTCTCCCCCGCCCCCTATTCCACGCTTTTTGCCCAAACTCTTATGCACTCGGCGCTTAGCAGGCCGAACTGCTACCCGAAAGCGGTGTCGAAAGCCGGGTTGGTCAGCCTTTTTGCGGCCGCGCTCGCCGTTCGCCTCATCCTGATCGCCACCAGCTTCGGCTCGACCGACGCCCTCCTCCTCATGGCCTATACCCATCTCGCCGAGCGCCACGGCATCGGCCCAGCCTATCAATATGCTCCTTATCTGAACCACCCGCCCCTCTCCGGCGCCATCATGAACGCGGCGGATCGGCTCGGTTCCGCAGTCGGGCTCGAGTTTTCCGACGCCTTCCGGCTGCTACAGACGCTTGCCGACTGCGCAACCGCGGCACTTCTGTGCAGGCTCGGCAAAAGCAAGGAAGCCGCCGCGTTTTTCTTCGTGTCGCCGGCCGCAATCTTCCTGTCAGGTTTTCACTGCACCGCGGATCCCACAATGATGGCTCTGCTCGTCGCATCGGTATGGACAACATCCGGTGCGCTGTTCGGGCTGGCGTCAGGGATCAAGATCGCGCCGCTGCCATTAGCGCCGTTTTTTCTCATAAGCCTGGATTGGCGACGTCGCATTTTATTCGTGTTGACCTCCCTTACCGCATTAGTCCTCATCTTCGTTCCGGCCGTGCTGACGGGCGGGACCGCCGTGTTACGCAATGTCTTCCAATATCCGGGCAGTGGCTATGAGTGGGGCTTCTGCGGCCTGGGTTTTCTTACGCATAGTCGCGCCTGGGCAGAGCTCTATGCGCATTATGGCCGCTATATCGTCATTGTGGCCTTGGCGTGTCTATTTGTTTTCTACTGGAAGCGCCCCAAGCCCCCGGCCACAATGATTGCGGTGGCGCTGTCGGTCTTTCTTTTTGCGACGTACACCATCTGGGCACGCGAGTTTCCGTGGTGGTTCGCGAATGCTGCCGCACCTGACGTGAATCGCCGATTGATCGCTCTACTGGCGGTCCCGCTCTGGGCGCTCTACGGCGTTGCGATCGTCGTTGCGCTGCGAGGTCAGCCGTCGGGCCAGCTCGCTCCTGAGCAGCTTGCCGAGGGATGAGCGGGGGATGGAGGGGACGAGGTGACTATCGCGGATGCGCTCGAAGGGCAGAACGGATTCGTTGAACTTCCGGATCACGTCTTCGGCGTCGCTGGTAGAAGCGAGGTGAATGACGTTGCCGAGCCGCTCGTCCACGACTGCAACAATCGCGGCGTCGACAGAGCCTCGCACGCTTTCAAGGACCCGGTCGAGACGCGCGAGATCGACCGACTCGCCGCCGATTTTGATGAAGTCTCCCTGACGTCCATACACGTGCAAAGTGCGCCCATCGACCTGACCCACATCGTCGGTGAGAAACCAGCCGCTGACCTTCGGATCGACGACGCCAGCATCGGTGATGTAGGCCGTAAACAGCGAGGGCCCACGAAATGCCAGACGTCCATGATCCTGCTCGCGCGCCTCGATATGCGACAAGAGGACATCGCAGACCGCGATGGTCGAACTGCACTCGGACATGCCGTAGCTCGGCAGAACCGGCCAGCCTAACGCGCGCGCTTTCTCATTGAGGTCATCGTGCAGTGAGCCCCCGCCGACCAGGATCGCGCGCATTCGCGATGGCGGCTCGAGGCCGGCGTTGACGAGATCGTGAACCTGCGCCGGCACCAACGACGCCAACGTCGCCTCGGTCGTCGCAAACACCTGAGGAACCCACGACATCGAAATGACCCGCGCTCCGCTCAGATGTGCACGGGCGTAAATGCCGAGACCTCCGACGTGAAACGTCGGAAGGGAGCACCACCAGACGTCATTTCCGGTGGCCTCGAGACGCTCATTGACGGCCGCCGCCGAAGCGAGAACCGCCTCTTTCGATAATGCGACCAGCTTCAATCCGCCGCTGCTGCCGGAGGTCGCGATGATGATGTGACCGGGCAGCCGCGCCGAGCGCCCGCGTCGCTCGAGTTTTTCCTGGTCGTTCAGCGGCATGCGCGGATTGAGAAGAACGTGGGTGCGATTGCCCGACCACTCGATCATGCCAGCTTCTTCCAGGGCAGACGCTCGAGCAGCGCGTCAAATCCGATTCCCGTGCCCTGCGGAGGGAGGAGACGCGCGCCGTCGCTGCGGATCATTTCGATGAAGTCATTGCGCTCGTAAAGCACGTGCGTGAATAAACCACATCGCGGGCTGACGCGCTGCGCATTTTTGGCCGCGACGTACGCCGCGCCGAACTGGCCAACCGGGTGATCTCTGTACGACGTGATCACGATTTCCTTCTGCGTCTGCGGCATTTCCTGAATGGCCGGTTTCACCACCAGAACATCAATGCCTTCTTCAGCCTGAAAACGATCGAGCGCTAATCGCAGGTGTGTCTGTTCGCGAAGCGCGCCCCACGTTGCTCCATCATACGCACATGGATCCTCGACGAAATCAATTCGATCCAGCGGCAGACCTTCTGCAATCATCAGAAACTCCTCCGGACGCAGCCGGGCATTGAAGTCGATGCGCAGCCGGACGCGATCGGGAATCCGATCGATGCTCTTCAGTTTCGCGGTATCGAACTGCGGAGGCGGATCGCTTCCCGGCCAATGACTAAGCGGAATGTGCAGGCCGGCAAACAGACTGATGCCGCGTTCGCGCGCCGCGCCGTCGATCTTCGCGAGCTCGAGCGAGCGTTTTGTGAGAGGGGTAGTCTCCCCGCGAAGGAGCAGATCGAGCTGCGTCTCGAGCGGCGCATCGCCCAGCTCGGGCCACGGATGCACGTCCGCGAAGCCGCTGCCGACGCGAATCAGTGCGCCGCGGCGACGGTCGCTGAGCGCATATGGCCAGTGCCAAATCACAGGAGCGCTCCGATGACGAAGAGAATGCCGAAGACCCACTGCAGCGCGCCGGCCATGGCAAGACAACCATTGAGCTCAGCTCCTTTCGCTCGCCATACGCATCGCAAAACGAGGGCTGCAAGCGGCAGCGCAATGAGCGGATACCAGTTGACGGCCGCGATGGCGATGAACGGAGCGAGCACACCGAATACGATCTCGAATCGCCCAAATTTTTCGCCAAAGCGAACGGCCAGAGTCATCTTGCTGCTGGTGCGGTCGCTGTTCACGTCGCGCAGATTGTTGATCGCCAGCAGAGCGACGGCCAGGCAACCGACCGCGAAGCCTGCCACGATCGCGCGTCCATCCATCGTCAACCGCTGTACATAGTACGAGCCGCCGACAGCGACGAATCCGAAAAAAACCAGGACAAACAATTCGCCGAGGCCGTGGTAGGCGAGCGGATAGGGACCGCCGGTATACGCGTAGGCAGCTACAATCGATGCCACGCCGATGATGACGAGCGGCCATCCGGCGCGCATGATCAAAGGGATGCCGCAAATCGCAGCAATCACGAAGCAGACCATCGCGCCGATCAGCACTGTCTTTGCGCTCAACAAGCCCGCTTGTGTCACGCGCAATGGTCCGAGTCGATCGGCGGCGTCGGCGCCGCGCTTGAAGTCGAGCGCGTCGTTGACGAGATTCGTTCCGATCTGAATGAAGATCGCGCCAAACAGCGCGCAGCCGAACGCGACCCAATCAACGAATTGCGCCAGCGCTGTGCCCACCAGCACCGGCACGATCGACGCCGAAAGCGTTTTGGGCCGCGCTGCGAGAATCCAGGCCTTCACGGAAACCGCGGAAACTTTTTGAAGTCCGGCTTTCGCTTCTCGACGTAGGCGTTGCGCCCCTCCTGTCCTTCTTCCGACATGTAAAAGAGGAGGGTGGCGTTGCCGGCGAAATCGAGGAGACCGATTTGCCCGTCGCAGTCGGCGTTCATGGCCGCCTTGAGACATCGCAGCGCCATCGGTGAAAGCTCCAGCATCTCGCGGCACCACTCGAGCGTCTCTTTTTCCAGCTTCGCAAGCGGCACGACAGCGTTGACGAGTCCCATTTCGAGCGCTTGCTTGGCGTCGTACTGCCGGCATAGAAACCAGATCTCGCGCGCCTTCTTCTGCCCCACGATGCGCGCGAGGTACGCCGATCCGAGTCCGCCGTCGAACGACCCCACGCGCGGTCCGGTCTGCCCAAAGCGGGCGTTCTCGGCGGCGATCGTCAAATCGCAGACGACGTGCAGCACGTGTCCGCCGCCGACCGCGTAACCGGCGACCATGGCGACCACCGGCTTGGGCAGGCTGCGAATCTGTTTCTGAACGTCGAGGATGTTGAGACGCGGAACGCCCTTCGAATCGACATAGCCAGCCCTTCCGCGCACGCGCTGATCGCCGCCGGAGCAGAACGCCTCCGGGCCTTCGCCGGTGAGAATGACGACGCCGATCTCGCCGTCATCGCGGGCGAGGTCGAAGGCCTCCTTCAGCTCACTGACGGTCTGGGGGCGAAAGGCGTTGCGCACTTCCGGACGATTGATGGTGATCTTGGCGATGCCGTCCTTCGTCCGCTCGTATTTGATGTCTTTGAACTCGCGAATGCTGGTCCACATGGCGCGAGATTGTATGCTCCTGTCGTGCGTCCATCGGTCGACGTCTACAAATTCGGCGGCGCGGCGGTCGGCAATGCCGAGGCGCTTCGGGTCGCGGCGGAACACGTGCGGGCCGCGCCGGCGCGTGTGGTGGTGATCGTGTCGGCGATGCAGGGTGTGACCGATCTACTGCTCGATGCCTCGCGCGCTGCGCTGGCCGGTGATCGCATCGCGTACGAGTTCGCAGCGGAGCAATTCGCGGTGCGACATCGCGAGGTCGTGGCGGCGCTGATGCCCGATGACCGGCGCCTCGACGCCGAGATCGAAAAAGTGACGACCGAGCTGCGATCGATGTGCGACAGCATTTCCGTGCTCCACGAACTGACGTCGCGCGCCGCCGACGCACTGGTCGCCCGCGGGGAGCGTCTCATCGCGCGCATCTTCGCGGAATTCGTCGGCGCGCAGTACGTCGACGCCACCGATCTCATCTTCACCGAGCGACGCCTCGGAAGTCTGTGGCCGAATTTTCGGAGATGTGAGCGCGCGGCCGCCAGGATCGACGGCGACGTGGTGGTGATTCCGGGTTACATCGCCAGCGGACCCGACCACGAAGTGGTGACGCTGGGCCGGGGCGGATCGGATTTCTCGGCCGCGATTGTGGCGCGCAGCCTCAACGCGAAATCGGTCACATTGTGGAAGGAAGTCGACGGCCTCATGACCGCCGATCCGAAAAGTGTTCCGAATGCGCGGCTGCTGAGCGAAGTGCATTATCGCGAGGCGGCCGAGCTGGCGTTCTACGGCGCGAAAGTGCTGCACCCGCGCACGATGATCCCGCTCGTCGATCGCGGCATCCCGCTGTTCGTGCGCAACACATTCCGTCCCCAGTCGAGCGGAACGCGCATCGCCGGCGACGTGAAGCCCGGCGCCTATCCTGTGAAAGCGCTGGCCGCCATTCATCGTCAGGCGCTGATCGCAATCGAAGGAAAAGGAATGATCGGTGTTCCCGGCGTGGCCGGCCGCGCCTTCACCGCGCTGGCGCAAGCCGGACATTCGGTCTCGATGATCAGCCAGGCCTCGAGCGAGTCGAGCATCTGCTTCGTGGTGCCGGACATCGAAGCCGATCACGCCGTCAAGGCTCTGCAGGCGGCCTTCGAATCCGAGCGCCGCATGAAGCTGATCGATCGGATTCATGCCGAGAAACACATCGCATTAATTGCTGTGGTTGGACTGGGCATGCGCGGACGACCGGGCATCGCGGCGCGCACGTTTTCGGCGCTCAGCGGCAGGAAGGTCAACGTCGTCGCGATCGCGCAGGGATCGTCGGAGCTCAACATCACCATCGCGGTCACAGAAAGCGATGCCACGACGGCGCTGGTGGCGTTGCACAACGAATTTCAGCTCGACAAGATCCGTCCCCTTGCCGACATCTCCGGTCGCGAATCGAAGCTCACGCTCCTCGGATTCGGCCAGATCGGACGTGCGCTGGCGGCGCAACTGGTGGCGCAGGAAGAGCCGCTGCGCGCGAAGGCCGGCGCCGATCTGAAAGTGATCGCCATCGCCGATCGCAGCGGCATCAAGGTCGAGGAGTCGGGATTTTCGGCGGCCGCGCTGCAGAAGCTGGCGGCCCACAAAGCCTCCGGCGGCCGGCTTTTCGATCGCTCGTCGCCGCTGACGCTGAAACAAGTGCAGGCCATGATGCGCGAGGAGCTGTGGCTCCTGCCGTCGCATCGTCCGATCCTGGTCGATTTGACCTCGGAGGAAACAGCGCCGCTGCTGCAAGAAGCGCTGGAGCGCGGATTTCACATCGTGCTCGCGAACAAAAAGCCGCTGGCGGTCCCGCAGATCGAGTACGACCGGCTCTTTCAAACTGCCAGCGATCGCGGACTTTCGATTCGGTACGAGGCCACCGCCGGCGCAGGCCTGCCGGTGCTGGACACGCTCGCGAAACTTCAGGAAGCGGGCGATCGCGTCGAAAAAATCGTCGGCTGTTTTTCGGGAACGCTGGGATATCTGATGACGTCGCTGGAAGACGGCCGCCGATTTTCGGAGGCCGTGCACGAAGCGTGGAAGCGCGGATACACCGAGCCCGATCCGCGCGACGATCTCTCCGGCACGGACGTGGCGCGCAAGGCCCTCATCCTGGCGCGAAGCCTGGGCATGCGCGTGGAGCTGGCCGACATCGCGCTCGAGCCGCTGTTTGGTCCGAAGGTCGACGATCCCGATCCGGCGACTTTCGTCGGCAAACTGGCGTCACTCGACAACGATTTCGCGCGGCGCGCCTCCGCGGCGCGCGATGAAAAATCCGTCTTGCGTTTCGTCGCGACCATCGATCGCGAGGGCATTCGCGTCGGAACGAGCGCAGTTCCCGAATCGTCGCCCATGGGACGGTTGCGAGGAACCGATAATCAAGTCGCGATCTATTCGAAACGCTACAAGACAAATCCGCTGGTGGTGACCGGACCGGGGGCGGGAGCGGACGTCACGGCAGCGGGCGTGCTCAACGACATCATCGCCATCACGACTGAAGAGCGGCGGGAGCGCGCGCGATGAGTCGCGCCACCGTTTTTGCTCCCGGCTCGGTCGGCAACGTCGGCCCCGGATTCGACATCCTCGGCATGGCGGTCGACGGCGCGGGTGACACCGTCACCGTCGAGTTGGGAAAGTCGGGCCCGGTGATCGTTCGTGGGCGCGATGCCGCGCTGGTGCCGACCGATCCTGCGAAAAATGCTGCGAGCATTGCTGCGAATGCCATGATCAAAAAGCGGCAGCAAGCTGCCGCACTCCAAATTACGATCGATAAGGGTTTGCCGGTCAGCGGCGGGATGGGCGGGAGCGCGGCCAGCAGCGTCGCAGGGGCGTGCGCGGCGGCGCTCGCGATGGACGCGAAGGCATCTCCGGAAGAGATCATGACCGCGGCGCTGGAAGGAGAGATGTTCGTCTCCGGCCGCCATCTCGACAACATCGCGCCGATCACGTTAGGCGGACTCGTTCTCTCGCGATCGATCGAGCCCATCGATGCCATTCCGCTCAAAGTTCCCGATCATTGGTCGGTGGCGCTGATCACGCCGCGAGTCCGCATCGAGACCAAACAGGCACGCGCGATTCTGCCGCTGCAGTGGGACCGCGCCTCGTGGATTCAGCAGATGGCGAACACGACCGCGCTGGTGGCGGCGTTCGCGAATGGCGACGGGGCGCTGGCCCGGCGCGCGCTTGACGATCTCTACGCCGAGCCGCGGCGCGCGCCGATGATCCCGCGATTTGCGGAAGTGAAGCGCGCGGCGCTCGATGCCGGCGCATTCGGATGCTCGATCAGCGGATCGGGGCCGACCATTTTTGCCATCGTCGATACGGTGACATCCAGACCGGTGCTCGACGCCATGCGCAAGGCTTTGGGCGATGTGGAATCGGAATCGCGCATCGCCGAAATCGCGCGCAAGGGAGCGCATCCGGTATGAAGAAGGAAATCTTCGACCAGCGCCGCGCGAGCCGCAAAGCGATCGATCAAAGCGGAGTGTGGCGCTTTCGCGAAGCAGTGCTCGACGTCGACGAATCGAAAATCATCACGCACCCGGAGGGTGCGACGCATCTCTACGAACGCGACGGAATCTTCTTCAAGCATGAAGGCGAGAATCCGACCGGCTCGTTCAAAGATCGGGGAATGACCGTCGCGATCACGCAGGCCGCGCGCCTCGGCGCTGGCGCGGTCGCCTGTGCCTCGACCGGAAACACCAGCGCGTCGGCGGCTGCCTATGCCGCGCAGGCAGGACTCCGCGCCATCGTCCTGGTGCCGTCGGGAAAAATCTCGGCCGGGAAACTGGCGCAAACGGTGGCCTACGGCGCGCTCTGCCTGCAGGTTCGCGGTGACTTCGACGCCGCCATGCGCCTGGTCCTGGAAGCCTCGCAGCGCCTCGGCATCTATCTCGTCAACTCCATCAATCCCTTTCGCATCGAAGGCCAGAAGACGATCGTGTGGGAGCTGCTGCAGGATCTCGATTGGAACGCTCCCGACTGGATCGTCGTCCCGGCCGGCAACCTCGGCAACACCAGCGCGTTTGGCAAAGCACTGGTCGAAGCACGCGATGCCGGATGGATCTCGAAAATGCCGCGGCTGGCCGCAATTCAGGCCCACGGCGCAAATCCGTTTTACCGCAGTTTCCGCGAGAACTTCGCGCAGCGACATCGCGTGACGCCGGAGACCATCGCCTCCGCGATTCGCATTGGCGACCCGGTCAGCTACGACAAAGCGGTGGCCGCCCTTCGCGACACCAGGGGCGTGGTCGAGGAGGTGACCGACGAAGAATTGATGCGCGCCAAGCACGACATCGATCGCATGGGCATCGGCTGCGAGCCGGCATCCGCCACCACGCTGGCCGGCGTCCGGAAACTGCGCGCATCCGGCGTCATGCGCGACTCCGATCGCATCGTCTGCGTCCTCACCGGCCATCTGCTGAAGGATCCCGGCGCGACGACCGAAAAGCTGATCGAGATCGATCCTGACGTCAGCGCGGTGGAGCGGGCACTGGGGATGTGAGCGGGGCGCCGTTTGTCGGACGCCCCGCCCACCATTGTTTTACATATGCGGGGCCGAGGCTGCCTTGGCGAAGTCGCTCGAATTGATGTCGTAGGTGATCATGAAGCCGTTCGTTCCCTTGAACTCGAAGGCTTTGTCACCCAGCTTATATGCCTCGATCTTGTTCGGCATCATGATGAACCCGGCGTTGCGCGGCGCGCCGAAGTAGCGCAGGTTCTTGATCACAACCGGATCGTCGGTCATACCCTGAAAGCGCTCCAGTGTGAGCTCAGCCGCCTTACTGTCGCCTAAGGTCGCGGTTGCGACATTGCGCGACGCGACCCACGTGATCGGTTGATCGGCGGCCACCGCGAACGATTCCCACTTCACCGGATAGACCTTTCCGACGATTTCAGCGATGCCCTCGCGCTGCGCCTTTGTCACCGATGGATCGAACGTCAGCACCGCCCAATCGGTGTGCCCGCTGCCGAAATTGCTGCCTAGATCGCCGGCAATCCAGTACTTCACTCCCGCGAGATTGGTTCCTTTGTAATTGCCTTTGTTGACCTTGCTGGCGATGTTGAATCGGCAGTAGTGACCTCCCTGATGCCCTGCATGGATGCCTCCGCCACCAGCGGGGTGGACCGCCGGCTCCGGGTTGAAGTAGCACTGGCAGAACATCGGGCAACTGCAGGCTTCGATGAGCGACGCGTTCATCGACCATTCAGGCGACTTGCCGCTCTTGCTCTTCGTCGCTGCGATGAACAAGGGTGTGGCGAGTATGAGCACCAGGAAAACGAGTAGAGACTTCCTGCGACCGAGCATCGCTTCCTCCTTTGAATTGTTGGGACCGGCGCGACTATATGCCTCGACGCAGAGAAAAGCTATCCAACGAACTCTCGCAGCCGATCGATGAAGCGCGCCGGCTGCTCCCACGGCACGCGATGGCCGGCCTCGGGACAAATCCATAATTCCGCGTTCGGCAACCGCTGCGATGCGCGCGTCGCGGCCTCGCGATATTTCGGATCGTGCTCGCCGGCGATCCACAGCGTCGGAACTGTGATTCCGCGCAGATTCACGTGCATGACCGCAGGCGACCACTCGCGCAGTGACGCTGCCAGCGCGCCGCGATCGTAATCGGCTTCATTGCGAACGAGCGGATTCGCGCGGCCGCCGAAGACCGATTGCGAGTTCCACGCGTCCACGACCGAATCCCACGCTTCCGATTCGAATCGCCGCGCCCAGGTTTCATCGAGCTCCTGCCGGCCCGGTTCGGGTGAGGCGATGCCCGCGGAGATCAGAACGGCCTTCGCTACCCGATGCGTCTGCATCAGTTGCAGCGCCAGCCGCGCCCCCATCGAGTAGCCGAGGAGGACATCGTTCGCGGTGGGCTCGAGGGAGTCGAACGCATCGCCGCCGAAGAAACTCGGCGCTTGAATATCGAATCCCGCCTCGCGCAGAAAATCCCAATCTGTGCCGCGCCCGAGAAAACCATGAAGACATATCATGACCATATATCGTCATACTTTTCCCAGACTCGGCGGGTGGCTTCCGGATCCGGTCGAAGCTCCTGAATGTGCATGTTCCACATCTTCGCCCAGGCGTCGAAGCGCAAGGCGTGCGCGTTCTCGACCAGCCGTTCGCGAACGCGTGCGTCCATGCGTCGCAGCGACGCGACGCGATCGAAGATCCGGCCGCCCCCGTTGTTGATGATGACAATCTCGAATATCGCGTCGAGCTGCGGCGCGATCCACGGCGCGTTTGCGTCGTAGAGTGCGGTCAGATCTCCGACGATGCACCAGTTGTTCTCGCCTTTGCACCAGCCGAAGAAGGTCGAAAGCTGACCGTCGATGCCGTTGGCGCCGCGGTTGGCCTCGATCGTGAACCCGCGCGGCTCGCGAGTCGCGACCAGATCCCACTCGCGAATCGGAAGGCTGTTGCCGAGGTAAATGCGGGCGCCGGGCGGGATGCGTTGCGACAGCGCGCGCACCATCGCGAGCTCCGACTGTGGCTCCGCGTCAAGGATGCCTGCAAGCTCCTGCGCCTTTTTTCGGTCTTCATCGAGAAATGTGGGACGGGCTTCAGCTCGTCCAACCGTCAATTCCTCGATCGGCCGCACCTCGCCTCGCGTGAGACCGGCAAACGGCAGATCGCTGTAGTGCTGGACGTGCGCCGGCATGGCGTCGAGATCGCGCCAGAAACGAAGCGTGGGCACGTTCCCGATGCGGATGACGCAATCGAAGTTGCCGCGCGCGAGCATCCGCTCGTTGCGCACCAGCAGCCCATCGAGTTGTGCATCCTCGCGAAGGCCGGAGAGCGGCTCGGCGTAGACCGCACCATTCGATCGCAAACAGAAATCGCGGACACGATCGCGATGATGGGGAGCGAGACCGCCGATGAGGATCAATGCACTCATATGGAGTCATGCTGAGCCGCGAAGACGGCGAAGCATCTCGAGCTGCGCGTCTCGAGATCCTTCGCTTCGCTCAGGATGACGGTTAAATCATTCATCGATCAGCGGCTCATCGAATGCGACATTGATGTGCAGCGGCGCGCGCCGATTCCATCCATTGATATCTGTGGTCGCGTATACGCCGAAGAGTCCGACCTGCTCGATCGTCTGGGGCGCGGCCGTTCCGCGGAAGCGCGCAGGGCGGTCGGCGGTGATGAGTACCAGCGGCACCCCCGAGTAAAACGCCTCCACCGCCGCCGGCAGCAGCTCGGCAGCGGCGGTGCCGGATGTCGTGATGACCGCGACCGGCCTTCCGTCGCGTTTAGCGCGGCCTAACGCGAAGAAGGCGGCGGACCGTTCGTCGACAAATGTGTAACCCGAGGCGAGGACTGCGATCAACGGCGCGTTTCGCGACCCGCCACAAACGCAGAAGTCGACGACCCCCAAGCCGCGCACGCGCTCGATGATCTCCCGCGCGACGGCGATGTTGGTCATGCCTCGATGGCGACTGAAGCGGTCAGCCCGAGCAGCGCCTTGACCTGTTCGCGTTTTTCGCGCAGCTCATCGAACTCGCGCTCGAGCTGGCTCTCGGGCAGCAGTCCCGCCCCCGCCCCCACCCGAATGGCATCGCCGTGCCACTGCAGGTTGCGGATCGCGACCAGCGCCAGCGCCCGATGATCGGCCAGCTCGAGTCCGAACGGCGCGCCGTGGGTGCGCCGCTTGACGCCGCGATCCGCCTCCCGCAGCCACCGCTCCCCCGCCTCGCTGCGCGGCGAGACGCCGAGGGCGGCGGTGGGGTGAAGGCGGCGGACCATTTCGACGAACGACATGCGCTCGATGCCGATCTCCTCGAATCGAATCGGCGTGGCGAGATGCGCGATGCCCGGCAGCTCCAGGATGCGAATCGTTTCCACTTCGATGTTGCCGAAGGGCGCCAGGCGTCGGACGATGTCGTCGACGACCATGCGATGCTCGCGCAGCTCCTTCCGATCGCGCAGCAGCTCCGACGCGCGATCGGCAGGAAGCGTTCCTGCCAGCGCCATGGTTCGGTAACCGCGGCCTTCGCTCGCAAACAACATCTCAGGGGTCGCGCCCGCCAGCCCGTGGTTCTGATACGAGTAGCCGTACGCCGACATTCCGGCCGGCAATCTCGCCAGCCGTCGAAAGAGCCAGGGCCACAGATCGGTGCGTTCGACCAGATGCCCGTTCTCGAACTGCACCGGAACGATTTTGTTGAAATCGCCGCGGCTTATGGCCGCTTTCGCGGAATCGAAAAGCGGCCTGAACTCCGCCAGCGTCATCGGGTCCCAGTCGATCTTCGGCGGGGGCGCGTCGCCGTAGCGCTCGGCCAGCGCATCGAAGGTCAGCTCCTCCCACTCCGCCGGATGGCGCCATGGATGCGGATCGTCGAGAAAAAAATCGGCGATGTAGAACGCCGGACGCCCCGGTTTGCGCATGGGCGACTGCTCGAACGGTCCCCATCCGATGAAAACGCGGTCGGGCGCGGTCTGAATGAAGGCGAAGTCGCGGTGCATCTTGGGTTGCTAAAGTTGCTCAGTTGCTCGGTTGCTGGGTTGTACGATACCGATGTGCCCAGCAACCCAGCAACTCAGCAACCGAGTAACCCTGCCCAAATTCGCACAATGTTCGCGGCCATCGCCGCGCGTTACGACCGCGCCAATACCGTCCTCTCGGGGGGCATCCATAATCTATGGCGGCGGCGGACGCTGCGGCGATCGGGTGTGCGTGCAGGCGATCGGGTGCTCGATTGCGCGACCGGAACCGGTGATCTTGCCATCCGATTTTCGAAGGCCGGCGCGAGTGTCGTCGGAATCGACTTCACGCCCGAGATGATCGAGCTGGCGCGCGGGAAAGCGCCCAACATCCCCTTCGAGGTTGGCGATGTGACGTCACTTCGCTTCGACGACCAAAGCTTCGACATCGCCAGCATCGGATTCGGGATCCGCAACGTCGCCGATCCCGAAAAGGGAATCGCGGAGATGGCGCGCGTCGCAAAAAAAGTTGTGATCCTCGAGTTCGGCCAGCCACGCAATCCCATGCTGCGCGCGATGTATCGGTTCTACTGCAAGCATTTGCTTCCCTGGTTAGGCGGTATCGTCACCGGGAACCGCGAGGCCTACGAATATCTCGAGTTTTCTTCCGGGATCTTCCCCAGCGGTCCCGAATTCGTGGAGCTGATGCGCAAGAGCGCGCCCTTCGACAACATCGACTACCAGCCACTGTCCCTCGGCATCGCCTGGCTGTATGTTGGCGAAACGTCGGGGTCAGATCTTTGATTCTCGTTCGGTTCTACAGGTTGAAGATCGACGTACGCGCGTCGACGCGGCGCAGGGGCGTGTTTTTTCACGTTCCGACGAAAAACGACCGTTGCCCGACGACGCAAAGCTGTCGCTCGCAAGAAGTGATTCAATGGCCTTCTTTGACTCTTCAGTCTCTACTCTTTGAAGAGTGAAGCGAGAATCAAAGACCTGACCCCGAGTAGGCGTCGATGATCCTCTCGATCGCTTTGCGGCACACGCGACAGAATCCGACCTCGTCGCGCGTGAACATGATGCAATCGACCTCCGGGCGATAGAGTCCGCGCGGCTCGTATTCCGCTCCCTCGAACGCGCCGATTTTCCCGGCATACTTTTGCGATGCCAGGAATTTGGTTTCCCAGGCCCGCTCGTCGGTGAACAACTTGTCCATCACGCTTTCCGGCGCGTTGCTGGCGCGGATGCGCGCACGCTCGGCCTGATAGGCCCGGCTGTGCTTTTCGAATTCGTCCTTCTCCCACGGCGTCGGCAGCGGGACATCGGGATCGGTCGTCCACTTCGGATGCCCGCCGTTGGCGGTCACATTCGGCTCCCACGGTTCGGGGTGCTCCGTGCCGCCGGTGGTCTCGTATGAGACGGGCGAGGTGTAGTACTCATCGGCCAGGGCCGCGAAATGATGACCAAATTCATGTACGAAAATATATTCTGAAAATGCACTATCAACGCAGGCGGTGGCCTGATCGTTGAAGATACCGCCGCCGCCGTACTGCTTCTCATTCACCAGAATCTCGAGGAAGTCGTAGGGCGCCGATGCGGCGATGTCGCGCATGCGGTGATCGTCGAAGGTCAGCACGTAGCGCTCGGAATCGAAGATGTTGTACTGCACCCCGGTCGCGGTCCGCCGGTTGTCGTTGGTGCGCGGACGATGCACTCCGCTGTGCGGCTCGATCAGGTCGAGAGCGCGAACATTGAAATCGCTCTTGCGGCTCTTGAACGGCTCGGTCTCGAAGAGTTTGCCGATCATGCGCTGCACGTCGCGATGGAACTTCGGCAGCTCCGCTTCGGTGTAGCCCTCGCCGATGACCAGGATGTCGACTTTCGCCGACGGCGGGCCGTTCTCGATGACGCTCCACACTTTGCCGGCCGGCTCGCGATCGGCCGGATTCACGAATCGCGAATTGGGATCGATGAGCATGGAGAAGATCTCCTGAAACGCGTTTTCCTTGTCGCGTTTCTTGATGACGAGTTGCACCGCTTTCTTCGGCCACGGAAAGCGCACCGATTCCTCGAACGTGCCGGCGCGATCTTTCGCTTCGTCGGTGGTGACCCACTCGCCGAAGACAGACGCGAATCCCCGCGAATAGATGACCTGATTGGTCTCGCGATCGATGACCTCGAAGAAGTAGTTGCCGAGGTTCAGGGTGTCGATGAGGCGGGTGCGGCTGCCCGGCCAGCGGCCATCGGAGACCACCGACGACAGCGCGATGGTCTCCTGGCCGCTCTTCCAGCTGTGAAAGTAATTGACGCGCATGGTCTTGTCGAGGAAGAAGTCGTCGAAGCGCGCCGCAAACGCATTGGTCACGAAGAGGAAAACCAGCATCACCATCCGCATGCGCGGATTGTAAACTTGGATCGATGCCCTTCGTTCTGATGGCCCTGCTCGCGCTTGCCGCACCCGAGCAGCAGTACCAGGAGCGGATCACCGTCGAGCGCATCCTCATCGACGCGCGCGTGACCGATTCGCACGGCAATCCGATCACCGGTCTGAAGCCGGCCGACTTTCGCGTGCGCGTCGACGGCAAAGCCGCGATGGTGGAGTCGGTCGACTGGATTCCCGAGACCGCCGCCGAGCGCGAGCTCGCCGAAATGGACAAGCCCCAGCCGGAAGTCAACACCACGCTGAGCGTGCCGGCGCCGCGCGGCCGCCTCTTCATTTTCTTTTTTCAAACGGATTTCGCCCGCAATACCGCGCGAGTGACCGGACAAATGGACATTCTGCAGAGGATCGATGCGTTTCTCGATTTTCTCGAGCCCGACGATCGGGTGGCGGTCCTCTCCTTCGACTCGCATCTGAAATTCCGCCTCGATTTCACAGACAAGAGATCCGAGATCGCGGCCGCGATGCACGACGCGATTCTGATCAATGATCCGAACACGCCCCACATCGTGCCGATGCCGTCGCTGCGTTCGCGCCTCGATCCACAGGTCATGAAGGACGCCCGAGACTCGTCGGAGGCGCTCCTCATCATCGGCAATGCCCTGCGACCGATCCCCGGACCGAAGTCGCTGATTCTCTTCGGATGGGGACTCGGAACATTGCATGGCGGGCGGGTGTGGATGGAGCGGTCGTATCCCGCCGCGCGTCAGGCGCTGGAAGGGGCGCGCGTGAGCGTCTTCTCGCTCGACTTCACGCAGGCCGACGCGCATTCGCTTTCGGTCGGACTGGGACAAGTCTCGGGCGACACCGGCGGTTTCTACGCCTCGACATTTCGATTTCCCAACATTGCCATCGAGCGACTGCACAAGACTCTTGCCGGTCACTACGAGCTGGAAGTGCGAAAGCCTGACACCAAGATTCGCGGCTTGCACACCATCGAAGTCGACGTCGATCGCCGCGGCGCGGAAGTGATGGCGCGCAGCACGTACGTCGATCGCGACTGAGGCGCGGAGCTTGCACTTTGTCGCGCAGGAGGCCGCGATGGCGAAGTACGGGAAGAAGGCAGGCGAGAAAGTCGAGCGCGCGATGCTCGAGCGAAAAAAAGGCAAGCTGCGCTCCGGTCGATCGGGAAAGAAAGTGACCAGCCGCAAGCAAGCGATCGCGATCGGACTCTCCGAAGCGCGACGCTCGGGCGCGAAAGTTCCGCGCAAGAAGGGCGCTTCGAAGAAGAAATAGCGCCCTGTCATACTTGCGCGCGCATGACGCGCACGAACACCGCGCTCCTCATCGCCCTCGGCGCACTGTTCGTCTGGTCGCTGATCCGGCCTCACGATTACTTCACCTGGTTCCTGGAAGTCTTTCCGGCCATCCTCGGCTTCGCGATCCTGGTGGCGACCTACCGGCGATTTCCACTCACGCCGCTGCTCTATTCGCTGTTGATGATTCACGCAGCGATCCTGATGATCGGCGGACACTACACCTACGCCGAAGTGCCGCTGGGGTTCTGGATGGAGAGGATGTTCGATATCGCGCGCAATGATTTCGATCGCATCGGCCACTTCGCGCAGGGTTTCGTGCCTGCGATCATCGCGCGCGAGATTCTGATTCGAAAGAATGTCGTGCGAAGCCGCGGCTGGCTTTATTTCATCGTGGTGTCGATTTGCCTGGCCATCAGCGCCGCTTATGAATTGATGGAATGGCGAGTGTCAGTCGCCACTGGATCAAAAGGCGATGCATTCTTGGGCACGCAGGGCGACGTGTGGGACACGCAGGAAGACATGGCGACGGCGCTGGTGGGCGCGCTGCTGGCGCCGCTGCTACTCGGCCGGATTCACGATCGCCAGTTGCGAAATTCTGTTTCGAGCTGATCGAAAATCTTTGCGGCCATGGTCGGATCGTCGGCGTTCGTCTCCAGTTCCTCACACAACTCGTAGATGCGCTTGGCACCGACATTTCCAGACCCGCTTTTCAGGGCGTGCGCGGCTTCCGCAACCTGCGTTGCGTTTTGCGTTCGAAGAGAATCGCGAATGGCGTCGATGTGCGTGGGCGCGTCGGCGAGAAAAATCTCGATCAATTCTTCGCGATCGATGTGCGGAGCACCGGCTTCAGCCGACCCCAGCCATCGCGCAACGACGCGCAACAGTTCCGACTCCTCAATGGGTTTGCTGACGAAATCGTCCATGCCCGCCGACAGACATCGCTGTCGATCGGTCGCGCCGGCGCTGGCGGTGAAGGCCACGATGGGCGTGCGTCGCCGCGGTCCTTCCAGCTGCCGAATCCACTCCGCAGCCCGGAAGCCGTCCAGGTGCGGCATGTGGCAGTCCATGAAGACGAGATCGTACGCCGTGCGATTCACCGCTTCGATGACTTGCAATCCGTTTTCGACGATGTCGACTTCGAAGCCCAGCTGCTCGAGGCGGCGCATGGTCAGCTTCCGATTCACGCCCTGATCGTCTGCGACCAGGATGCGCTTACGTTGCGGCATGGCCATGGCGGAGGCCGCGAAAATCGGTCATGAAAGAGATCACCAGCATCACCATCGAGATCAACAGATAGAAATTGCGCGAGTGAATCCCTTTCGCAAAGTTCGCGAGCCACGGAAGGATGAGAAACAGAAGGGCGATGAGCACCTCCATCGCGCCATGTACCGGAAATCTGATGGCGCGTAAGAGGCCGAGTGGGTAGCGCGTGAGAAGCGAGAGAGCCAACAGCGTCCAGCCGAGGGTGTACGCCATGGTCGCCTGTGGTCCGGCAAAGCCGGCGATCGATGGGCCGATGAACATGAAGGTGACCAGCGCGTAATCGATGATGGCGTGCGACCACGCGCCGATCAATCGCACGGCGGAATGTCCCGTCCTTCACCGTGATCGAGGATCCAGAACCGCGGGTCGTTGTTGGCGACGATGGCGCGTTCGAGATCGCGGACCGGCTCGAATTGTCCGTCGTCGCCGAGCTCGAACGAACCGAAATGGATCGCGATGCTGGTCTGTGCTCGTAAAACGAAATGCGCGCGCACGGCCTCGGCCGGTTCGATGTGTGCGTAACGCATGAACCATCGCGGCAGGTACGCTCCGATCGGAAGAAGCGCGACGCGAATGGGCTGGCAGCGCCGCGCGATCTCCTCGAAGTGATTTCCCCATCCCGTGTCGCCCGCGAAATAGACGTTGCCGGAGCGCGACGCGATCATGAATCCACCCCACAGATTTCGATTCCGATCCGACATGCCGCGCGCGGAAAAATGTTGTGCCGGAACGACAGTGATCGGACCCTCGCTTTGCCACCAGTCCAGCTCCGAGGCCACGATGCCGTGACGCTTCATCAAGGCTGCGTTGCCGAGGGGAGTGATGATCTTCGAGCCGGCCAGACGCTGCAGCGTCGCCACGTCGAGATGATCGTAATGATTGTGGCTGACCAGAACGATGTCGATGGGCGGAAGGTCCTGGAAGCGAATTCCCGGCGCTCGATGACGTTTTGGGCCGGCAAAGCCGAACGGCGAAACGCGCTCGGACCACACCGGATCGGTGAGGATGTTCATCCCATCAATTTGAATGAGCGTGGTCGCATGATTGACGAACGTGACGCGGAGCTGGCCGTCGCCGACACGCTTCGGCGGCGGCGGGCCGTACGGCGCGTCCATCCAGCGTGGCCAGTAGCCACGCCGGCGATTGAATTGCCATTTCAGAAATGCGCGTTCGCTCTGCCATCCCGGACCGGGATTGTGAAAACGGCGGCCGTCGAAGTGATCGCTGATCGGACCGCGGTAGCGGGGGGCGGCGAAAAAGCGGCGCTCGATTCCGGTGGCTGCAGCGATGGCCGCGGCGGCCATCGCGATCGTTTTCGTCGGGCGGTGCATCCGGTATATCCTAAGCGGCCCGCCGCGGAAATAGCGCGTGGGAATGGCTCGTTGAGAACGATCCCGACAGGCTCTTAGCTCAGTTGGTTAGAGCGCCACCTTGACACGGTGGAGGTCAGCGGTTCGAGTCCGCTAGAGCCTACCAAGTTCTTTGCAAGTCGAGGCTTCGTAGAACGGCGCAGATGCGAGGCGCGCGAAGCGAGGGCGACGAGGCGTAGAGACCAGTACGTCGAGGAGCCCGAGCGAGCGCAACGAAGCAGATGCGGCGTTATACGAAGAGAAGCAGGCGCTTAGCTCAGTTGGTAGAGCATCACCTTCACACGGTGGGGGTCATCGGTTCGAGTCCGATAGCGCCTACCAATCCCCAAATGATTCACGCCGCTCACGTTAGGCGAAAACGGAGCGGCGTTTTCATTGCGACTGTTAGGCGACCTATTCGCGAAAGTGTTTGTTCGGTCCGGGTCGCGTTCTGGTCACGCGACGGCGCAACGGCGTGAATGGTTCTGCTGGCTCGGTCACGAAATGCGCAACATCCGGCCTGTCGTGTTGTGCTTGTTCAGCCCCGAGAAAGCTGACGATCACGTTTTTCTGGAATCTCGTGTTCGAGTACAGATAGTTCGGACGTCAGTCGCCGCGGATCGTGAACGTTGTCTTCGCCTTTTCGGCGAATGTAGCGAAGTCGTTGTTTCCGGCGAGATCCTCCCAATAGAAGATGATCAGCTCCGCGCGGCGGGATGGATCGGTGAGCGTCTCGAATCGCGCGACCGCGAGGTCGCCTTCGATCTTCATTCCGTGCCGGGCGAGGAAAGCGCGCGTCTGATCCGCTTCCAGTCCCGGCTTTGCAGCAATTGCCGCCGCGAATGAATAGCGGCCCTGCGATTGATTGAAGGTGAACGGCCCGATCACGACCGGATGGTCATTGTGCACGTCGTATGCGCCGCGATGTTGAGGGGTCATCTTCTCGAACTGCGCGATCCAGAGTCGCCGGACGTTTCCGGCGGCGTCGGCGTTTGCGAACATGATGCGTTCGGCATGCGCCGCGTCGCGGATGTCGATGCCGATCCTGCCGAGAAAGTTCAACGATGGATCGACATCGATCGTCACCTTCTGCGAGCGCGACACGATGCGGTGATCGCTCACAGCTGGATCGGTTGTCGTGATTCCTGCGTGTGCCGCGGTCCAGCTCAGGATCGTGCCGAGATAGTCGTCCGAGACGAGCGGCAGAGGTGCTCCGCTGACATGGAAATCGTGTGTAGCATTCCGGATGATGCGCAGCGTCTTGTCGGGCGAACCGAGCATCGAATCGAGCGCGCGGAGCGACTCGGCGGGCGGACTATAGACATCATTCTCGCCTTCGAGTGCGAGGACGGGAACGGTAAGCTGTGCCAACGCGCGTTTCGGGTCATACGAGAACTCTCCCCGCCACAGCTCGCGCAAATACTCGAATGACGGCGGTACAGCGCCGTATGAGCCGAACCATTTCGCACCGCGATCGCGCAGCGCGGACATCATCGCACTCAGCTCGTCCCAACCTTCGCCGCTTCTGCCGACTTCGACCATCTTCTGCATGTATCGCGCGGCCTCGGCACCCTCATCCGCAGAGAAGCCCGCCGCGCGCATCCGCGCCGGAATGGCGTAGGTCTCCGACTCCCACGGCTGCACGCCGCCTCCGCCGGTGAGAATGGCGAATGCGATCGGCGCGCGTGTCGCGGCCAGCGGCGCGATCCAAGCGCCCTGACTCTGCCCGCGAATTCCGATTCGCTTCACATCGATTTCCTTCCGCGTCGCGAGATACCGGATCGCCGCAGCCGCGTCGTCGGCGAGTGTGGCGAAGCCGGCGTGACGATCGCCTGTGGATTTTCCGATTCCGCGATGGTCGTAGGTGAGGACGGCGATGCCGCGTTCGGCGAAGGCATCGGCAAGGAACTGGGTGGATTCACCACGCGGTGCCAGGCCCGCGACGAAAACGATCGCCGAAAAAGGCGTGGCGCTTTTCGGAAGATACAGCGTCGCGGCGAGATTCGCATCGCCGCTCCGGATCATCACCTCCTCAGTTGAATACGCTTTCGTGCGGGCTGAGGCGCGGTGCAGAGCGATCGCGAACGTCGCATTGCCCAGCTTTGCCGCGCCGCGCAACTCATCGTTGACAGCAGAAAGAGTGGCGGTGACGAGCTGCTCGTCTGCGCGCATCTCGAGCTGCACGCGATCGTCCGAGCGGCTGACGATCCTCACCGGTTTTTCGATGAAGCCGAGGGATGCGGCGTCGATCGTGGCGGTGTCTCCGGAGATGAAGAGTCCAATCGGCAGCGAGCCGGCTGGCGTCGTCACCGTGCCCATCCAGTAACCACTGATCGCCGCCGCGAGAAGAAGCGACGCGAGTGTCTCCTGCACGTCCATCAACTTACGCTCGGCAGCCACCGCGGTCTTGAACGAATGCAACTCCGTTGAAGGAGATCAACGTCGCGATCGGAACTCGCCCGGCGTCACGCCCGCCACCCGTTTGAATTCGCGGCAGAAATGACTCTGGTCGGCGAAACCGATCGCAAGCGCGATTTCATCGAGCGGCGCGGTGCCACGCAGGAGCAGCATGGCGCGCGCAACGCGGAGACCGCGGACGTAATCGCTGATCGTGCAGCCGTACACGCGGCGGAACGTCCGCGCGAAATGCACAGGATGCACACCGGCGATCTTCGCAAGGTCGGGCGTGGGCATCCGACGCGGC